>ENA-UEQJ01003042-UEQJ01003042.1-human-gut-metagenome-genome-assembly--contig:-NODE-3042-length-11214-cov-7.801562_pt1 | contig 11214 bp, 10 predicted proteins | sample MGYA00242937_ERZ507938 | MGnify/ENA primary metagenome ERZ507938 (study PRJEB26167, sample SAMN06115437) | human gut metagenome | host: Homo sapiens | place: China:Gansu | collected 2015-07-03...
CGATCACGCCGCCGGTTGGAACGACACTGTTTGTTGGCGTTAAAGTGGGTGGAACTACCATTGAGAAGGTAATTAAACCTCTGTTATGGTATTTCGCTGCGATCTTTGCAGTGCTGATGCTGGTTACTTATGTTCCGCAGATCTCTTTGTGGCTGCCGGGTGTTATGGGTTATATTAAGTAAACAGATACCGGATTGTACTCTTGTGTTTTTTTTAACACAAGAGAAAAATTCTCAAGAAATCCCTTGCGTTTTCCGTAAAATCTGGTATTCTTTTACCGTGAGTTGACAAGCGTCAACCTTACTCAATGTAAACACTAGAAGAAGTAATAGGAGGAAAACCATGTACAATTTCGATCAGTGGGATGGCTTCGAGGGCCGTCTCTGGAAAGAAGAAATCAACACAAGAGATTTCATTCAGAAGAACTATAAGCCATACGATGGCGACGCATCCTTCCTTGCAGGCCCAACAGAGGCAACAGACAAACTGTGGGGTATCTTACAGGGCCTTCAGAAAGAAGAGCGTGCAAAGGGCGGCGTTCTGGATATGGATACACATATTGTTTCCGGTATCACTTCTCATGCACCAGGCTACATCAGCGAGGCTGATAAAGATCTGGAGCAGGTAGTTGGTCTGCAGACAGACAAACCATTAAAGAGAGCATTTATGCCATATGGCGGTATCAAGATGGCTGAGCAGGCTTGTGAGACTTACGGATATACTCCAGACCCAGAACTGCACAAGATCTTCACTGAGTACTGCAGAACTCACAACCAGGGTGTATTCGATGCTTACACACCAGAGATGAAAAAAGTTCGTCACAACAAGATCATTACCGGTCTTCCAGATACTTATGGCCGTGGCCGTATCGTAGGTGACTATCGTCGTGTTGCTCTGTACGGTATCGATGCTCTGATGAAAGAGAAAGCTCATGACTTCGCAAACTGCGGTAACGGAACCATGACTGATGATGTGATCCGTTTAAGAGAAGAGATCTCCAGACAGTATCAGGCATTAAACGATATGAAGAAGATGGCTGCTTCCTACGGATACGATATCTCCCAGCCAGCTAAGAACGCAAAAGAGGCTGTTCAGTGGCTGTACTTCGGATATTTAGCAGCTGTTAAGACTCAGAACGGCGCTGCAATGAGCGTTGGCCGTATCTCCACTTTCCTGGATATCTACATTCAGAGAGATTTAGAGAACGGTACCTTAACTGAGAAAGAGGCTCAGGAGCTGATCGACCATCTGGTAATGAAATTCCGTATGGTTAAATTCGCTCGTATTCCTTCTTACAACCAGCTGTTCTCCGGTGACCCTGTATGGGCTACTCTGGAAGTTGGCGGTATCGGCATGGATGGCCGTCACATGGTTACAAAGAACGACTATCGTTTCCTTCATACTCTGGAGAACATGGGACCCAGCCCGGAGCCGAACCTGACAGTTCTGTACTCCAGCGCGCTTCCTGAAAACTTCAAGAAGTATGCAGCTAAGATTTCCGTTAACACATCTTCCATCCAGTATGAGAACGATGATGTTATGAAGCCTATCTGGGGCGATGACTACAGCATCTGCTGCTGCGTATCCGCTACTCAGACCGGTAAGGAAATCCAGTTCTTCGGCGCTCGTGCAAACCTGGCTAAGTGCTTACTGTACGCGATCAACGGTGGTAAAGATGAGAAGCATCTGGACAAGAACGGCAAACATATGCAGTGTGGTCCGGAAATCGCTCCTATTACTTCCGAGTACCTTGATTTCGATGAAGTTATGCATAAATATGATATCATGCTTGACTGGTGTGCATCTCTGTATGTAAACATCCTGAACCTGATTCATTACATGCATGACAAATATTACTATGAAGCAGCTGAGATGGCTCTGATCGATACCGATGTAAGAAGAACATTCGCTACCGGTATTGCAGGTCTGTCCCATGTAGCTGACTCTCTGTCCGCTATCAAATATGCAAAGGTTAAAGTTATCCGTGATGAGCAGGGCTGTGCTGTTGACTTCCAGACCGAAGGCGACTTCCCGAAATACGGTAATGATGATCCGAGAGCAGACGAATTTGCTGTATGGCTTCTGAAGACCTTCATGGAGAAGATCAAGAAGAACAAGACCTACAGAAACTCCGAGCCTACAACTTCCGTACTGACCATTACTTCTAACGTAGTATATGGTAAGGCTACCGGCGCTCTTCCGGATGGCAGACCGGCATACACACCTTTCGCTCCTGGTGCTTCACCGTCTTACGGTGCAGAGAAGAGCGGCCTGCTGGCTTCCCTGAACTCTGTTGCTAAGCTGCCTTACGAGTACGCTCTGGATGGTATCTCCAATACTCAGACCATGGCTCCCAGCGCTCTGGGTCACGACCTGGATGAGCAGAAGACCACTCTGGTAAGAGTTATGGACGGTTACTTCGATCGTGGTGCTCATCATCTGAACGTAAACGTATTCGGTACAGAGAAGCTGTTAGACGCACAGGCTCATCCTGAGAAGCCTGAGTACGCTAACTTCACCATCCGTGTATCTGGTTACGCTGTTAAGTTCATCAGCCTGACCAAGGAACAGCAGGATGACGTTATCGCAAGAACCTGCCATAAGTCTCTGTAATTTAACTACAGTTTTTAACAGGTGTATTTTAAAGGAGTCGGGCAGCTTGCCCGGCTCCTTTTCTCGACCAGGGATCTGGTCGAGAAAAGCCCTCCGGGCGGATCGCACTGCGGCGGCGTGGAAACAAGTCGCTTACGCGACCCGCCGCAGGCGGAGGAATCCCGCAAGCGGGATTCCATTTACACGGGCAAAATGCGCAGCATTTTGTCCCGTACTCGACCAGATTCCTGGTCGAGCATAAAACATCCGTTATGTGGAATAATGGATAGTAAAATACAGCAAAAGGAATACCTCGTGCTGCCCGCAGGGGATGACTGCAGCGATGTCTGACGCATATCCGCAGTGAATGCCTGCAAGGCAGGGAAAGGACGATATGATTAAAGGCAGAATTCACTCGTTGGAGTCTTTTGGGGCAGTAGATGGTCCCGGAATCCGTTATCTGATTTTCTTAAAGGGATGTAATATGCGCTGCCAGTATTGCCACAACGTAGATACCTGGAATCCGGAGACGGATAACCTGATGACGGCAGATGAACTGTTGGACAAGGCAGAACGTTTCCGCAGCTACTGGGGCAAAGAAGGCGGCATTACCGTCAGCGGCGGTGAGGCACTTTTGCAGATTGATTTTCTGATTGATCTGTTCCGAAAAGCGCATGAGCGCGGCATCAATACGACGCTGGATACTTCCGCACAACCGTTTACAAGAGAAGAGCCGTTTTTCTCCAAATTTAACGAGCTGTTGAAGTACACCGATCTGGTTATGCTGGACATCAAGCATATCGATGATGAAGAGCACAAAAAACTGACCGGTCATACGAATAAAAATATTCTGGATTGTGCAAGATATCTTTCCGATCAGGGTATCAAGATGTGGATCCGTCACGTACTGGTTCCCGGCATTACGGACAAAGACGAGTATCTGATTCGTACAAGAGAGTTTATTGATACGTTGAAAACGGTTACCAAGGTTGAGGTGCTTCCGTACCATACACTTGGCGCATACAAATGGAAAGAGCTTGGAATTCCCTATAAGCTGGAGGGGGTAGAACCTCCGACAGAGGACAGAATTCAGAATGCGAAGAAGATTCTGGAATTTAAAAAATAAAAAAGAGGCGGTGCGCAGATAATAAAGGAAACGCGCGCTGTAAAAAAGCTCCGGCAGGAAGTCCTGCCGGAGCTTTTTGTAACCTTTAAATTGCGGCGAGCGTCTGCAGTGCGTTGTTTTCCGTCACAAGTTCATAGTGTTCTTTAAAATATGCTTCGCTGCCGGCAGCAGAGCGCTCGAGACGACCGTATTCGGAAGCAATGTTGCAGATCCGGTTGAAATCCTTTACGGAAGTCTGATCCATTTTGAGGATCAGTAGATAAGAGTCGTTTTTACGGTTTCTGTAAAGGGTATTGTGACCGGTGTAAAAATCGTTCACCACATGGGAAAGGCGAAGCAGCGTGTGCATGGAAGGGAAGGAAAAAATCCGTGCCTCCTGGGGCTGTTTTACCTCTGCTGTAGCTGTGGTTTTGTCTTCTTTGGAAGCAGGGGCTGTCGGAGTGCCTGCAGCCTGTGCATGACGGCTTTCCTGGATCTGACGGAACAGGTCGAAAATACTGTCGGTGTTGTCAGAGCTGCTATCGGAAAAATCGTCGGGATCAATCTCGTCGTCATCCTCCATTGCGGGAGCAAATTTGGAAAAGCGCGTGTCGAGCTCCTCCGGATCTTCCACCTTGGTGATTACTAAAACGATGCAGTCGGCATTGAGCGGGATCGCTTCTATCATAAGAGGAATGTCATCCGCTTCAAATCCGAATTTGGCGGAGGCCTGCTGCATCATGTCGCGGAACAGGCTTTTGGCTTTCTCAGTGCCGTATGCCAGCTCGCTGATTTTGAGCTCCCGGTCAGCCAGATCGGCTTTGGTCAGGGTACAGCGGATCTGATGGTCATTCACTTTTTCTATTTTCATATAATCACATCCTTACTTTATAAAATACTTACGGAATCCTGCCGGTGTGACGCACAGAAACGAAAAATTTGCGTTCCTGTGAGAGTTATCATATACACAAGAAAGTGCAAAAGTCAAGCGCATGGGGAAACAGTTTCTTGTTTTTTTAGAAATTGCTTGATTGTATGGTCGGAATCCGTTATAATACAAGCCAGAGATGGTTCCGGACAGTCCGTGTCGGAGCGGAGGTTTGCAGGATACCGATTTTATACCAATCATCAGGGACAGCCATGCTGATATGGCTGCATTCTTATGAGAGAACATCAGCGGCAAAGTTGTTCTCATCATTCTTTATAGTATGTAGCAGTCTCGTAGAGTTATGTGACTCTATCGGAAATTCAAAAATTCAAAATTTACCAATTATCATAACGATGAAGTATTTTTAACATTTTTACGACTATTTATTTGGTGCTTGTATAGGTGTCAGGACACAGTCTATCCATCTCGTTATCGTTTTCGCTTTTGTGTCAGATCTGAACAGGAATATATATCACGCGGCTCCTTTTTGGGACAAAAGCGCATTGGCAAAGGAGAACTGCCATGGGAAGATTAAAAACGGATACCTGGGAACGGATGCTGGAGCAGATGGAACAGGAAGGCGTCGGATTTTATCTGAATGGGAAAAAAACTGCGCCGAGGGAAATTATCCGAACCTGCTGCATGCGGGAAAAGGCGGTATACATGCCGGATTTTGTCATGGATGAGGAAGGAAAGCTCTGCGAAGTCCGGTACGATGAAGTGACAAAATGGTAAACAGATAGGAATGTCATGAATGGTTGGAGGTACTGATATCGGTTTGGAAAAGCGTAGAAAAAGGAACCCCATTTCCATAGATGCTGCAGAAAGCCGATATTGGAGAAGCTGCGGTTTACAGGCGGTTTGTGGATCGCAGCCGGACCTTTAACGGATCGGGAATACTGTTCGGAATGCCGGACAGTATTCTGCGGTTCGTTCGAAACAGAGAGTGTACAAAAAGAGATGGACGTTTTGTCGGTTGTCGTATTTTCAGGCGATCCGGACAGGGACAGATTGCGGCAGATCCCCTGAAAATCCGACAAATTTGTAATGACGCTGTCTGGAAGGTGTGTTACACTATAACGTGTATGGGTGAAAAAGAGAAAACACAGGAGATACAGACAAATGAAAAGGAAAGTAATACCGGTGTTAATCGGACTGTTGCTGATTGTTCTGATTCTGGCAGGCGCTGCGGGCGTTTTTTTGTTCCAGAGATATTCCGGTTCGAAGGAAGAAGCGGATTTAAACGTATATTTCGGGCTGAACGGTTCACAGGAGGTCGCGATTGTCTGGAATCAGGAGCTGACAGAGGAAAAGGGACTGCTGCAGGATGAACGCTGCTATCTGAAGCTGGATACGGTTCATGAGATGCTTAATGAGCGGTTTTATGTGGATCATAATGAAAAGCTGCTTTTGTATACCCTCCCGGAGGAAACGGTACAGATTGGAATCGGGGAGCAGACTGCAGACGGATATACAGCGGCTGTGGAGCAGGACGGGGACGTCTGGCTTGCGCTGGATTATGTAAAGCAGTATTCGGATTTTAATTATGCATTGTATACAGAGCCCAACCGGGTTGTTTTGACGACCAATTGGGATACGCTTCAGAGCGCAGAGCTGAAGAAGAACACAGCACTTCGTGTCAGGGGCGGCGTCAAGAGTGAGGTTCTGCAGAATCTGGAAAAAGGGACGAAGGTCACTGTTTTGGAGGAGATGGAAAACTGGGATCAGGTGCAGACGCAGGATGGCTATATCGGCTATGTCCGGAAAAAGCACTTGACAGATCCGGCAGAGGAAACTCCGGTGAAGGACACCGGATATGTGGAGCCGGATTATACCGGCAATCTGCGGGACCATAAAATCGATCTGGCGTGGCATCAGGTGACCGTAGAGTCGGCAAATTCCACGTTTCCGGGCGTTATGAGCGGTGTGACAGGCGTTAATGTAATTTCTCCGACCTGGTATTCTCTTTACGATAATACGGGGGTTGTGGATGGGATTGCCAGCCCCTCCTATGTGCAGCAGGCACACGCCCTCGGTCTGGAGGTGTGGGCGCTGATTGATGATTTTACGCATCGTGAGGATAACGGCGTTGACCCGCAGGAAATTCTATCTTATACGAGTAAGCGGACTGCGATTATCGAGGTTCTGATGAGTGAGGCAGATCGCTGCGGCTTTGATGGAATCAATGTGGATTTTGAAAAGGTGACCGAGGATGGAAGTCAGGATTATATCCAGTTTATCCGGGAGCTGTCCGTAGCGTGCAGACAGAAGGGGCTTGTGCTTTCCGTCGATAACTATGTGCCCCACAACTATAACGCACATTATAAATGGGCGGAGCAGGGCGTGATGGCAGACTATGTGATTATCATGGGCTATGACGAGCACTGGGGCGGTTCTGAGGTTGCCGGTTCCGTAGCTTCCCTTGGCTATGTGACCGAAGGAATTGAGCGGATGACGCAGGAGGTTCCTTCGGAGAAAGTCATCAACGCAGTTCCGCTGTATACAAGAATCTGGACGACTGCAGAGGACGGTGCGGTGACGAGCCGTGCAGTCGGGATTCAGACTGCTTATGATTACATAAACAAAAATCAGGCGGCTGCGACCTGGGACAACAGCGTTGGACAGAACTATGTAGAGTTTGAGACGAGCGACGGAACCGTGCAGATCTGGCTGGAGGACGAACAGTCCCTGGAAGCCAAAATCAACGTGATGAAGGAGCACAACCTGGGCGGCATTGCAGCATGGAAGCTGGGCTTTGATGATGGACGCAAAAATATCTGGGGCGTCATCAGTGGATTTGCGGCAGAGTAAACCGGAAAATAGAATAAGGAATACGGCGGGGGATGCCACGTACCGAAGTGTTATGCACTGAGGTGCTATGCAGACTGACGGGGCCCTTGCGCGGTAAACAGACATAGAGAAGCGGAAGATGCCATACAATAGAAAAAAGCGGGTGAGGCTTTTTCAGGTATGGGACGAAAAGAAATGCAGAGTCTTTTTTCTCTGATAACGGCGGCAGTATTTTTTACTGCCGCTTTTTTTACAGGCAGACAGGCCGCTGTGCTGACCGGAAAGTTTCGGGTAGAGAGGGAGCAGAGTAGACAGAGCCGGACGAAATACTGTGTTGTGGTTGATGCAGGACATGGCGGAGACGATCCGGGGAAAATCGGCACAGCAGGAACGCTGGAAAAAGAAATCAATCTGGCGATTGCGAAGCGGTTGGAAGCATTGTTAAAGCAGGCGGATGTTGCGGTTGTAATGACGAGAACGGACAATAACGGTCTGTATGATGAAAATGCGTCCGGGAAAAAAGTGCAGGATATGAAGCGGAGAGTGTCGATGATGGAAGAGGCAAAGGCGGATCTTGCGGTCAGTATTCACCAGAACAGCTATCCCGATCCGGCGATCAAAGGGGCGCAGGTTTTTTATTATACCTCGAGTGTCGAGGGAAAGCAGCTTGCAAAACGCCTGCAGGAGCGTCTGGTAAAAGGACTTGACCCGCAGAACCACCGGCAGGCAAAGGCGAATGACAGCTACTATCTTTTGAAAAAAACAGCATGCCCTATCGTCATTGTAGAGTGCGGATTTTTGAGCAATCCGCAGGAAGAAGCGTTGCTGACAGACAGTGTTTATCAGGAACGGGTGGCGTGGAACATTTTTATGGGGATTATGCAGGAGCTGAAAATGAAGAAAGAGTAGTACCGTATTTTTCACTATTTAAACTCCTGCGAAAATGTGGTAAACTGTAGTGGACACGAAGGGAAACCAAGGGCGCTGAAGGCGGCATTTGATTCATGACAATAGAATGCTCGCAGAGTGTGCATTCTATTGTTTTTACGTGTCCACTAAGGGGCGGGTCACCTGCAAAGCAGGCGCAGGGGCGTCAGTGTGTACTCGCAAATAAAAACTGTCCGGGAACACTCTTTCCGAATCGGACAATCTATCTTTTCTATCGAACACAGCATAGATGGGCTGTGTTTTCATCAGGCAGCAGGCGCTGCAGATTTCAATTTATGGCAATAGAAGGTTTGCAAGGCGTGTATTTCTGTTGCTTCAATCTGAAAAGGGAATAAAGTAAAAAGCAGGAGGCATGAATGGGGAAACAAAACGATGCTTTTACGGCGTATTTAGGACGTGCCGAGGTGTTGGCGGATCTGTACAATGGTTGCCTATATCAGGGAGAGAAGGTCGTGCAGGCAGGCAACCTGTGTGAGGTACAGCAGTTTTATCAACAAGGATTGTCAGAGCTCGTGAAAAGACCAACTGCCAGAAGGCGGGAGCGGGATGCGATTCGGGCATTTTGGAACGAAAAAAGTTATGTTTTGCTGGCAGCAGAAGCGCAGAATCAGCCGCATTTGACGATGCCGTTTCGCTGTATGGAATATGATCTGGCAGAATATGCCAGACAGCTTCGCTATATCCGGCTGAAAAGGGAGGGAAAATTAAAAACCGGTGTAGAGTATTTAAGCAAGATGGGCAGAAAAGATCATCTGACGCCGATCGTAACGATCGTGCTGTATCATGGCACGGAACCGTGGGATGCTCCAAAGAAGCTCAGTGAAATGATGGAGCTGGAAGAAATTGACCCGATTTTAAAACAGATGGTGCAGGAATACCAGATTTATGTGTTTCAGTTGGAAGAGTTGCAGGAGGAATATTTCCAGACAAATCTGCGCGAACTGATTGGATTGATGAAACGGCGCAGCAGCAAGACAGAAATTCAGGAATACTGCAGAAAACATGCAGATCGGATCAGCAGAATGGACGTAGCGACTTACGATATGATCTGCGTGATGTTAAATCTGAAAGAACTACAGGACAAGAAAGAAAAATATCTGAAAAATGGAAAGGGGAGCATTGATATGTGTAAAGCGATGGAAGAATGGGCAGAGGAATTGAGAGAAGAGGGAAAAAGTGCTGGAATAAAAGAGGGCGAACTGCGTGGAATGCAAAAGGCGAAAGAAAGTACGCTGAAGCTGGTTGCCAAAATGTCAGAGAATGGGGACACAGAGTATATCGCAAGGTTGATGGAGCCGGAAGTATATCGGAGGATGATGGACAAATACGGAATGGAGTAATTGAGAAAGTACATTATAAGGAAATAACGCTTGCAAAAGAAAATAAAATTATCGGAAAAGCTGATGGAGAAGCATGGAAAAATCAGATATCGTTTTATGAATGCGTATCTGTTTGCAACTGTGTTTCAGAAAAATCAGGAAACATTGAAAGATTTGATAGCGGCACTGCTTCGGATTGAGCTGAAAGAGATCGTGTCGCTGGAAATCCTGAATCCAATCCTGCCGGGGCAGGATATTGACCACAAAAGCTGTATTATGGATATTCTGGTTCTTTTGAACGGAAATATCCGTGTAAATCTGGAGATGCAGGTTTTGGATGAGGGAAATTGGAATGAGCGTGGAGTGTATTATCTGGCAGAGAATCTGTTGGATCTGAAAAAGGGAGAAGATTATAAAAACCTGAAAACAACGGTACAGATTGGAATTCTTGATTTCGATTTGTGGAAATCCGGAAAGAATCCGTTTTATCAGGTATACGAGCTGTGGAACACGGAGCATGACCGTGTTTTTACAAATAAGATGAAGCTTTGTGTACTGTCTTTACGGCAGGCAGAAAAAGCGGAAGAAAGAGAGCGACAGTCGGGCTTGTACGACTGGGCAAAAGCGTTGACTGCAGAAACCTGGGAAGAACTACAGGAATTGTCAGAGAAAAATGAAAAAATAAAGGAGGCAGTGGAGACGATGATTACATTGACAGAGGACGAAAGAGTCAGAATTGAGTGTATGAGGCAGGAGAAGGCAGAGAGGGACTGGATCAACGCGATGAATTATGCTACGGAACAGGGAGAAGAGCGTGGTGAAGCTCGTGGAATGAAAATGGGAATTCAAAAAGGAATGAAACAGGAACGGGAAAATACGCTGAAGCTGGTTGCCCAAATGTCGCAGAATGGGGACACAGAGTATATCGCAAGGTTGATGGAGCCGGAAGTATTTGAGCAAATGGCGGCAAAGTACGGGATGAAAGCCTAGGAATATAAGGTGTAAAAGGAAACCTGTAACAAAAAACTGGCGGAAGAATGATGCAGCTTACGATTCTCTGAAAGAAAGCAATAAAATAAGAAGTGGAGTTGAATGAGGCAGTGATCCCATGAAAAGTGGGTATCGCTGCCTTTTTTGTAAATTACGGTTTGGTAAGTGCTTTTACTTCTTTTAAGACGATATTCTGTACTTCAGGACTGAGCTGTTCAAAGTAGGAAAGCAAAAGAATGGATTGATTGTTATGGGCAGAGGTGGGAAGAGACGGAATATCGGAATTTCCAAGCAGATAGTCTGTTGTTACATGAAAGATAGAAGCAATTTCCAAAAGGGATTTGAAGTCAGGTTCTCTGTAGCTGTTGACATATCCACTGACAGTTGACTTGGAAATGTTCAGGGCAGCAGCCAGATCACGCTGGGAAATAGACTGATCTTCCATGAGTTGTTTCAGGCGTTCTCCAAATGATGTCATGCATGATCCTCGATATGGTGTTGTAAAGTTAATATATAGTCTGGTTTCAAGATGATTGTAACAA
>ENA-UEQJ01003053-UEQJ01003053.1-human-gut-metagenome-genome-assembly--contig:-NODE-3053-length-11189-cov-9.128510_pt1 | contig 11189 bp, 9 predicted proteins | sample MGYA00242937_ERZ507938 | MGnify/ENA primary metagenome ERZ507938 (study PRJEB26167, sample SAMN06115437) | human gut metagenome | host: Homo sapiens | place: China:Gansu | collected 2015-07-03 | study...
GAAAAAGATTGAAAGAAAGTGGCTTCTATCAATTAATAAGATTATTTAACTTATTACAGTAGAATTATTCTATCAAATCAACACACATCACATCTTGTATCATATACAATAATTAATGTACCTTTGCCGAGAGAAATATACTATTATCAATTATGTTACAAACCCTCAAGACTTATTTCGGTTACGACAATTTCCGCCCGCTCCAGGAAGATATCATCTGCCATCTTCTAAACCGTAAAGACGCACTTGTCCTAATGCCTACAGGCGGTGGAAAATCCATCTGTTACCAGTTGCCTGCCATGTTATGTGAGGGTACTGCAGTAGTGGTTTCTCCACTAATTTCTCTGATGAAAGACCAAGTTGAAACACTTTGTGCCAACGGCATTGTTGCCGGTGCACTAAACAGCACCAATGATGAAACAGAAAACGCCGCTCTACGTCGTGCGTGTATGGAAGGTAAGCTGAAGTTACTATATATTTCTCCCGAGAAATTGATAGCCGAAGCAAACCATTTACTGAGGGATATGCAGATATCACTGTTTGCCGTTGATGAAGCACACTGTATCTCACAATGGGGACACGATTTCCGTCCAGAATATACACAACTCGGAATACTACATGATCAGTTTCCTCATGTTCCTATCATCGCACTGACAGCAACAGCAGATAAAATAACCCGCGAAGACATAATTAAACAACTTCACCTAAACCACCCCCGTATATTTATATCCTCTTTTGATCGTCCAAATCTCAGTCTCACTGTAAAACGAGGGTATCAACAGAAAGAAAAAACTAAGATAATTATTGACTTTATAGCCAGACATCCCGGAACAAACGGCATAATTTATTGTATGAGCCGTAGCAATACGGAAAAAATTGCACAAATATTACAAAAACAAGGTATCCGTACTACCATCTACCACGCCGGCCTGTCACCAACCAAACGGGATGAAGCTCAGAATGATTTTATCAATGACCGTGTACAAGTAATATGTGCCACCATCGCCTTCGGTATGGGAATAGATAAAAGTAATGTCCGATGGATAATTCATTACAATTTACCCAAAAGTATTGAAAGTTTCTATCAAGAGATAGGCCGTGCCGGACGTGACGGACTTCCCAGTGACACTCTCCTATTTTACTCATTGGCAGACCTGATTTTGCTGACAAAGTTTGCTACTGAAAGTGGTCGGAAAAGTATCAATTTAGAAAAATTGCAACGCATGCAGCAATATGCAGAATCGGATATCTGCCGTCGCCGAATTTTATTGAGCTATTTCGGAGAGACAGTCGACCATGACTGCGGTAACTGTGATATATGCAAAAATCCTCCCAAACGCTTTGACGGAACTATCATCGTACAGAAAGCTTTAAGTGCCATTGCGCGTACAGAGCAACAAATAAGTACTGGTGTTCTGGTAGATATACTAAGAGGGAATATGACTCCTGATGTCATAGGAAAAGGATATCATAATCTAAAAACCTTTGCAGCCGGACGTGAAATTCCTGCTCGTGACTGGCATGATTATCTGTTACAAATGTTACAAATAGGATACTTCGAAATAGCTTATAATGAGAATAACCATTTAAAAATCACACCAATTGGAAACGATGTACTATTTGGAAGGACAAGTGCAGAACTTGTTGTCATCCGCCGGGAGAAAGTGATTGAAACTCCACGAGGACATAAACGAAAAACAACGATTTCCTCTAAAGAACTGCCTTTTAACTTGTCGAATACAGAAAACGAAGATTTGTTAGAAGCGTTGCGTGCACTCCGTAAACGATTGGCTGACCAAGAAGCGTTGCCTGCCTATATCGTCTTGTCTGATAAAGTATTACATTTGCTCAGCACTTCCCGTCCAACCACTATCGAAGAATTTGGAAATATCAGTGGAATTGGAGAATATAAGAAAAAGAAATATGGAAAGGATTTTATCAATCTGATACAGAAATTCGTATGATATCCGTTAAAAATCAAGTGAAAGGAAGAAGATTTATAACATTCGTACATTCCGGACAAAACCGATTGCATTGGTTTATACTCATAGACAGAAATGTCAACAAAAAGAGTAAATACAATATCTGCAATAAAGCATATTCCTATTTACATTTCAAAAGTAACGTCCGTAATTCTGCATGAGGCACCCCCAGTGATATGGCCTTTTCAAAGTCACGCTTGGCTAGCTCTTTTTTCTTCAAGGAAAGATAAATCTCCCCTCTTATCAAATAGGCTTCAGCTTGCGATGCATCCAAACGAATAGCTTCTTCCAAGTCCATCAACGCCAAATCGGCATGGTTCAAATCCTTCTCTACTCCGGCACGGGCAATATATAATATTGCACTTTGAGAGTTTGTATCTTGTGACGTATCCGTTTTTCCGGCAATCATACCGTCCAGAATAGTAAGTGCGGCTTCATATTTACCTTCCTTCTGTTCCAGAGTAGCCAACCCTAAACGACCATTATAACTTCCAGGATTTAGTTTCAAGAGACGTACGTAATCTGCACGCGCCATTTCATAATCACGCTGTCGCATATAGATGTAAGCACGCATCAACAAGGCTTCTTCATTATCCTTCTCTATATCCAGCGCCAACGAATAGTCCACACGAGCTAAATCATTCTTACCCAGCTCCATATATATTGCCGCACGGTTCAGCAGGATGGGTACAGTACGTGGAGCAATATTCAAGGCTAAAGAATAGGACTCCAGCGCCTGTTCATATTTTCGCTGTTGACGCTGTATTGTTCCAAGATTGGAGAAGAGTAAAGCATTATGAGGATTAGCGGGATCTAATTTCAGAGCTTCACGGATATAGGTTTCCGCCTGTGTCAAACTGTCCTGGTCCGTACAGGTTATAGCACGTTCACAAAGCTCCCCGTATGTCTGCGAATACGCAGAAGCCACCATTATTCCTGCTAACAGGAAAGAAAAAATAAATTTCTTCATAGGCATGTTTATCAATCCAAAGGATAGGTATCAAAAGCAAATAACTCGGTTGAAAGATATCTTTCTCCCGTATCGGGCAACAAGGCAACAATCATTTTGTTTGCAAACTCTGAACGATCTGCCAACAGTCTTGCCGCATAAACCGCTGCACCGGAAGATATTCCCGCAAGAAGTCCTTCGGTTAACGAAAGTTCGCGTCCAGTGCGAATGGCTTCATCATCAGGTACGGGAATAACCTCATCCACCAACGAAGCATCGTAAATGGCGGGAACAAAATTCGCTCCGATACCCTGAATACGATGCGCCGCCGCCTCTCCTCCTTCAAGAACAGGCGATGCTGCAGGCTCTACTGCTACAATATAAATATCAGGATTGTGCTTCTTCAATGCTGCTGCAACTCCACATATCGTACCACCCGTACCTACCCCGGCTACAAATACATCTACCTTTCCATCGGTATCTTCCCAGATTTCCTCACCAGTGGTAAGTGCATGGATACGTGCATTAGAAGGGTTCTCAAATTGTTGCAAAATGACGGAACCGGGTATTTCATCCCTTAGTTCCTTCGCTTTGGATATAGAACCCGCCATGCCAGCAAGGCCATCTGTCAACACTATTTCCGCCCCCAAAGCTTTCAACAGGTTACGCCGCTCGACACTCATCGTTTCGGGCATAGTCAATATAAGATGATATCCCTTGATGGTAGCCACCATTGCAAGTCCCACACCTGTATTTCCGCTGGTCGGTTCTATAATCGTGGCACCGGGTTTCAAGACTCCACGCATCTCAGCGTCTTCAATCATGGCAAGTGCCACACGGTCTTTTACACTGCCCGCCGGATTGAAAGCTTCCAACTTGGCTATCACGTTTGTTGTCAGTCCGTACTTACGGCCGTATCCGGCCAATTCCATCAACGGTGTATGCCCGATGAGTTCCGTCAGATTATTTGCTATTTTTGCCATAATTATCCTTTTTATAAAAGAGACCACATCAAGATTTCTTGATGCAGTCTCGCAAAGTTAGGAAAAATCTGAGTGTTCCTTTATTTCCTTAATAAAGATTAGCGCTTTATATAATCCACAATCCACATACCAACTTCTTTAGTACCGTACTTAATGCCACCTTCCACCTGAATTTCCGGTGTACGCACATTAGCATCAAGTGAAGCATCCACTGCCTTACGTATAAGGGCGCCTTCTTCTTTCAAGTCAAAATACTCAAACAACATGGCCACGGAAAGTATTTGTGCCAACGGGTTCGCTATGTTCAATCCCTTGGCTTGAGGCCATGAACCATGAATAGGTTCAAATACTGGAGTACTCTCACCGGTGGAAGCTGACGGAAGCAATCCCATAGAACCACTGATACAAGAACCCTCATCAGTCAAAATATCTCCGAACGTGTTTTCCGTAACCATCACATCGAAGAATTTCGGTTCCTGAATCATCTTCATGGCGGCATTATCCACAAACATATAATCGGTAGTTACTTCTGGATAGTCGGGAGCCATTTCTTGAGCTATCTGTCTCCAAAGTCGGGAAGATGCAAGCACATTGGCTTTGTCTACCACAGTCAGATGTTTATTACGTTTCATGGCATATTCAAAACCGACTTTCAGGATACGTTCAATCTCGGGGCGGGTGTACATATTGGTATCGTAAGCCTTATCATTGTCCTGATATTTTTCACCAAAATACATACCACCGGTAAGTTCGCGGATACAAAGAAAATCAGCACCGTCTACCAAGTCCGCACGAAGCGGCGATTTATGAAGCAAACATTTAAAAGTTTGTACCGGACGGATATTTGCAAACAAACCCAGTTTCTTGCGCATAGCCAGCAAACCCTGTTCCGGACGCACTGTAGCAGTAGGGTTATTATCAAATTTCGGATCGCCTACGGCAGAGAAGAGTACGGCATCTGCATCCTTACAAACCTGATAGGTTGTTTCGGGAAATGGATCACCCACCTTATCAATAGCATCTGCACCACAGATAGCGTACTCATAGTTCACTTTGTGTCCGAACTTCTCACAAACAGCCGTCATCACATCTACACCTACGGCTGAAATCTCAGGGCCGATACCATCACCAGCCAATACTGCAATTTTAAAATCCATTGTCTTATTCATTATTTAAAAGTTCATCTATCTTCTTTTTGTATGCAAGATTCTTACGGCGATAACGGTCGTCCCACACAAAGCCCGCCGTCAATATAAGGGTATTGATGGCTGAACGTACTCACTTTCTATAATGTTCAGCATCTTCACCGTCGCCTTGATGGCAGCTTCCGTCTGATCGGCATCCAATCCACGTGTACGAAACACCTTGTCCTCAAAACTCCAGGTGATGACCGTTTGCACAAAAGCATCAGTACGTCCGCCGGGAGGGATGGAGACTGCATAGTTCGTCAACATCGGAAACTTACGCCCCAAAGTTATTTTATATATCTTACGTAGCGCACGAACAAAAGCGTCATATTGACCGTCTCCACTAGAACTTTCCTCATATTCTTTACCGTTGATTTCAATTTTTAGCGTTGCCATAGGCTTCAGCCCGTATGCCAAGTTCACAATATAACTTTTCAGTTTTACCCGCTCATCCATCACACCATGTTTCAAAACATCAGAAACAATATAGGGTAAGTCTTCTTGTGTCACCAATTCTTTCTTATCGCCCAATTCGATGATACGCTCGGTAACCTTACGCATAGCATCCTCATCAAGCTGTAACCCCAAATCTTCCAGATTTTTACGGATATTTGCCTTGCCACTGTTTTTACCCAAAGCATATTCCCGCTTACGTCCGAAACGTTCGGGGAGCAGGTCATTACAGTAAAGATTGCTCTTGTTATCACCATCAGCATGTACGCCTGCCACCTGCGTAAACACATTCTCACCCACAATCGGTTTATTGGCAGGAATAACGATGCCCGAATAAGATTCTACCACACGGCTCACATCGTTCAGGCGGTTTTCATCGATATTAGTGATCGCGTTGAAATGATCTTTGAGAATAGCCTGTACACTGGCAAGTGGAGCATTCCCGGCACGTTCGCCCAAACCGTTGATAGTGGTATGCAAACCTTTACAACCGCTCAACACAGCAGCAAGCACATTACTCACAGCAAGGTCATAATCATTGTGTGCATGGAAATCAAAATGCGCTTGCGGATAACGTTTCACCATCTTCCGCATGAAACCGATGACTTGCAAAGGGTTCAGAATACCCAACGTATCGGGTAACATATAACGTTTGATATTAGTCTGAACCAGCGCATCCATCAACAGAAAGACATATTCCGGCGAGTCTTTCATACCGTTACTCCAGTCTTCAAGATAGATATTTACTTCCATGTCTTGTTCGTTGGCATAGTCCACCACCGCCAAGATGTCTTTAATATGTTCCTCGGGAGTCTTTTTCAACTGACAGTTGCAATGCTTCAATGAACCTTTGCACAACAGGTTGATGACACGGCATCCGGTAGCATGTATCCAGTCTACCGAAGTGCATCCGTCCACAAAACCGAGTACTTCTACCTTCGGCAGCATATTGCGGCGTGCAGCCCAGTCACATATCATCCTGACCGCATCAAACTCACCTTCGGATACCCGTGCAGAAGCTACTTCCACCCGATCTACTTTCAACTCTTCCAGTAACAGACGGGCAATCATCAGCTTCTCATGAGGTACAAAAGATACTCCGCTGGTTTGTTCACCATCGCGAAGCGTGGTATCCATGATTTCTATCTTCGGATGGTTATGCTTCATTTTTCTTCTCCCAAGTTTCTATCTTATCTTTGTTTTCCAGTAGAAAATCAATATCGTCCAATCCATTCATCAGACAATGTTTCTTATAGGCATTGATTTCAAAATATTCTTTCTTGCCTGTAGCCTTATTAGTAATGGTTTGTTCAGGCAAATTCACTTCTACCTCTGTTTTAGGGTCGGCAGCAATAGAATCAAACAGTTCTTTCAGGAACAGCTCACTTACTACGACGGGAAGAACAAAATTGTTCAGTTCATTATTTTTATGAATATCAGCGAAAAAACTGGATACTACTACACGAAAGCCATATCCGGCTATCGCCCATGCAGCATGTTCACGACTGGACCCCGAACCGAAGTTCTTTCCAGCTACAAGAATTTGCCCGTTATAAGCAGGATTATTCAATACGAATTTTTTATTTAATGAACCATCCGGATTATAACGCCAGTCACGGAACAGGTTATCACCGAAGAATTTTTCTTCGCGGGTAGTTGCTTTCAAAAAACGTGCAGGAATTATCTGGTCAGTATCCACATTCTCCAAAGGAAGAGGGACACAAGTACTGGTGATAATATCAAATTTCTGTTTCATTGTTTTTATCATTAAATTGTTTTGTAAATGGGATTTTGAGTGTGCAATCCCCCAATCATCATTCAATCAATTCCCTTGGATCCGTAATTACTCCCGTCACAGCAGCCGCAGCAGCCACCAGCGGGCTGGCCAGCAACGTGCGTGAGCCAGGCCCTTGACGTCCTTCAAAGTTACGATTACTGGTAGACACCGCATATTTACCGCTGGGCACTTTATCATCGTTCATAGCCAGACAAGCCGAACAACCCGGTTGGCGGATAGCAAAGCCCGCATCTTCCAGTATCTTATCCAGACCCTCTTCACGGATTTGCGCATCCACCATCCATGAACCCGGAACCAGCCATGCCACTACTCCTTCTGCTTTCTTGCGACCTTTTACAACAGAAGCAAAAGCACGGAAGTCTTCAATACGACCATTTGTACAGGCTCCCAGGAACACATAGTCAATCTTCTTGCCCAATAACGATTCACCCGGTTGGAAACCCATATAATTCATAGATTTCATAAAAGAGGCTTTTGCAGCTTCTCCCATAGCCTCAGTAGTGGGAATATGTTGAGTGACTCCCATACCCATGCCCGGATTGGTACCGTATGTAATCATCGGCTCAATATCTGCAGCATCAAAGCGAACTTCTTTATCGAACACCGCATCGTCGTTGCTCTTCAATGTTTTCCAATAAGCCAATGCTTTGTCCCATGCTTCACCGGCCGGAGCATATTCACGTCCTTTTATATAAGCAAAAGTCTTTTCATCGGGAGCAACCATACCGCCACGGGCGCCCATTTCTATACTCAGATTGCACAGCGTCAGACGTCCCTCCATTGTCAGGTCACGGACTGCTTCTCCGGCATACTCCACAAAATATCCCGTAGCACCACTTGTTGTCATTTTAGACATCATATACAGTGCCATATCTTTCGCCGTCACTCCTTTCCCCAACTTACCGTCAACGGTAATGCGCATCGTCATCGGACGTGTCTGAAGAATACATTGTGAAGCCATTACCATCTCCACCTCGCTCGTGCCGATACCGAAAGCCACCGCTCCCATCGCACCGTGAGTAGAAGTATGCGAATCACCGCACACAATTGTCATACCCGGCAAAGTCAAAGCACGTTCCGGACCCACCACATGGATAATTCCATTTCTCTTATCCATCATACCGAAATGCTCCAAACCGAAGTCCTCGGCATTCTTAGCCAAAGTATCGACTTGTGTTTTCGAGATAGGGTCTTCAATGGGTTTATCCTGGTCGTGCGTCGGCGTATTATGGTCGGGCATACAGAATATCTTTTCCGGACGGAAACATTTGATTCCGCGTGTACGCAATCCGGCAAAAGCCTGCGGGCTCGTTACCTCATGACAATAAAGACGGTCTATGTAAAGTTGCGTGGGACCATCTTTCACTTTTTGTACCACGTGTGCATCCCAGATTTTATCAAATAATGTATTCATCAGAACGATTATTAGTTAATTATTAATTATGAAATATATAAGGCATAAATTAAGATTACCACTCTATCACTTATCACCTTATCACTCCCTCTTTGCCTCACATCTTAAATTTGTTGATACAGTCGATATAAGCTTCTACCGATGCAGCAATAATATCGGTATTGGCGCCAAAACCATAGTAGATACGATTATCATATTCTACCTGCATGTGTACCTTACCCATATCATCACTACCCTTGCTGATAGCCTGTATAGTGAATTCCTTCAGTGTCATGTGACGGTCGATGATTTTCTTCAGGGCTTTAATAGCCGCATCTACGGGACCGTTTCCACTGGCAGCGGCTTCAAACTTCTCACCGGAGATATTCAGTCCTATACTGGCTACGGAACGTACACCCACACCACTGGTTACCTGCAAATATTCCAATTTGATACGGTGATCCTGGGTACGGTCGGCACCTGCCAAGACCAGGATATCATCGTCATTGATATCTTTCTTTTTATCGGCAAGTTTCAAAAAATCTTCATATACTTTATCTAATTTATCCTGCTCCAAATTTACACCGAGTATCTGTAAACGGTTCTTCAGTGCAGCACGTCCACTACGTGCTGTCAATACAATCGAATTATCATCAATACCCACATCATGAGGATCAATAATTTCATAAGTCTGTACATTCTTCAATACACCATCCTGATGAATGCCCGACGAATGCGCAAAAGCATTACGGCCTACAATAGCCTTATTAGGCTGCACCGGCATATTCATCAAACTGGATACCATACGGCTGGTCGGATAAATCTTCTGTGTATTGATATTAGTCTCAATATCAATATCTTTATGGCATTTGATAATCATGGCAATCTCTTCAAGAGAAGTATTACCGGCACGTTCACCGATACCGTTGACAGTAACTTCCACCTGACGGGCACCATTCAACACACCTGCCATGGTGTTGGCAGTAGCCATGCCCAAGTCATTGTGGCAGTGAGTGGAAATCACGGCATTGTGAATACCGTTCACATTCTCCATCAAATACTTGATTTTAGCCCCATACTCTGCCGGCAAACAATATCCTGTCGTATCAGGGATATTCACTACCGTAGCTCCGGCTTTGATAACCGCCTCAATCACACGTGCCAAATATTCATTATCCGTACGTCCTGCGTCTTCGGCATAGAATTCCACGTCATCCACAAATCTGCGGGCGTATTTCACGGCAGCAACGGCACGCTCTATAATCTCTTCACGATTGGAATTGAATTTATACTTAATGTGCGAATCAGAAGTCCCGATACCGGTATGAATACGCTTATGCTTGGCAAATTGCAAAGCCTCTGCCGCCACATCAATATCTTTCTGCACGGCACGTGTCAAGGCACATATCGTAGGCCATGTCACTGCTTTAGAGATTTCAATTACCGAATTGAAATCTCCCGGACTTGAAATCGGAAATCCTGCTTCTATCACATCCACTCCCAGAGCTTCCAATTGTTTGGCAACCTGAATTTTTTCTACTGTATTCAACTGGCATCCCGGAACCTGTTCGCCATCACGAAGCGTTGTGTCGAAAATAAATAACTTGTCACTCATTGCATCTTATATTTATGATTTATATTTCATTAAAAAAGCCTTTCACACCAGGAAGTGAGAAAGGCTTTCGTATATCGTTTCATATCACATATATTTACGCACAGCACTCACTTCCACTAAACTTTGCCAGTAGAATAATAATACCACACAGTAGAATATATGTAAAATTCCGAATCATCTTATCTTTTTATTTTTAACGATACAAAGGTAGATATTATTTTGTAGTGCACAAACAAATTCGTTACTTTTTTTGCTAAATAAATATCATTTTATAAGCTAACATTCATTTATCACTCTAATATATCACAAAAATAGGTGTACCTTTCAGTACACCTATCCTCTATGTCTCAGTACAATAAAAGTCCTGAATTACTTCTTGTCACAAGCTGCTTTTTCACAAGGTTTGTCACACTTAGCGCCATCACAAGCAGCCTTCGGGCAAGCAGCCTTCGGGCAAGCAGCAGAGTCAGCAGCTTGGCAACAAGTCTTGGCAGAATCACATACTTGTTCAGTTTTTGCAGCGCAGCAAGAATCTGCGGTTGCATCGGTAGCTTCAGCAGCTTTTTTGTTACCACAGGATGTTACTGCGAAAGAAAATGCCACCGCTACAGCAGCCAATAAAACTTTAGTTTTCATACTTCAATTTGCTTTAAACGTTGATAAAAAAATTAGTTCGGGAACAAAGATAGTAAATTATCGCTTATAAACACAAAAAGCCCCCACATCTTTCGACATGGAGGCTTTCCTCTAAGACGGCGACTACCTACTCTCCCACTGTTACGCAGTACCATCGGCGTGACCGGGCTTAACTTCTCTGTTCGGAATGGGA
>ENA-UEQJ01003067-UEQJ01003067.1-human-gut-metagenome-genome-assembly--contig:-NODE-3067-length-11155-cov-6.019408_pt1 | contig 11155 bp, 6 predicted proteins | sample MGYA00242937_ERZ507938 | MGnify/ENA primary metagenome ERZ507938 (study PRJEB26167, sample SAMN06115437) | human gut metagenome | host: Homo sapiens | place: China:Gansu | collected 2015-07-03 | study...
AGCTCACAATCGGCTGTAGTTGCTTTTCTGATAGTTAACATAGTTCGTTGTATTTACAGTTTGGTCGCAAAGATACATTTTTCTCTTATATGTTATTCTCTCCCTTCGTGCTTTATTAATAAGGTGTGAATAGATAATAGTGTTAATTAAATAAAACACAAGGTACTTTGTATTGCATAGTACTTATATGATACATATATTTGTTTCATCAAATTAAAAAAAGTGATTTATGAATGTAGATAATGTAAAGTCGCAGATGCGCAAGGGCATGCTTGAATATTGTATCATGCTGTTGCTCCATAAAGAGCCGGCTTATGCTTCGGATATTATACAGAAACTGAAGGAAGCGCGGCTCATTGTGGTGGAAGGTACGCTCTATCCGCTGCTCACCCGTTTGAAGAACGATGATTTGCTGAGTTACGAATGGATAGAGTCCACGCAGGGACCGCCTCGCAAATACTATAGGCTGACCGCGAAAGGAGAGGCTTTTCTGGGTGAGCTGGAGGTGTCCTGGCGCGAACTGAGCGATACGGTCAATCATATTGCCAACAATTAGCATGAAGCATGTTGGGCTATTAAAGAGTAATGAAAGAATAAATAAAAAACATATAACGATGAAAAAGACATTAACGGTAAATTTGGGAGGAACGGTTTTCCATATCGATGAAGATGCCTACCGCCTTTTGGATAATTATTTAAGCAACCTGAAGATACATTTCCGTAAGGAAGCCGGTGCAGACGAGATAATCGATGACATTGAACGCCGTATCTCTGAGCTTTTTACGGAGAAGCTTGCTGCGGGTTCGCAGGTGATTACCATTGCCTATGTGGAAGAAGTGATTGCCCGCATGGGAAAGCCGGAGGAACTGGAGCCTGACGCAGGAGATGCCGCTTCCGGAAGCGGCAGTTGGGACGGCAGCAACCATGCCGGCAATACAGGTGCAGGCGCTTCCGCAACTGCGGAGAAAGTGTCTCACCATTTCTATCGCAATCCCGACGATAAGATGTTGGGCGGTGTGGTGAGCGGATTGGCTGCCTATTGGGGTTGGGACGTGACGATGTTGCGTCTGGTGCTTGTAATAATCATGATTTTCGGATTCAAGCTCCTGATACCCGCCTATATCATTTGCTGGATAATCGTTCCGGAAGCCCGCACGGCAGCCGAGAAACTGAGTATGCGGGGCGAGGCGGTTACGGTGGATAATATAGGCAAGACAGTAACCGGCGGTTTTGAGAAGATGGCAAACGGCGTGAACGATTATATGAGGTCCGACAAGCCTCGCACTTTCCTGCAGAAACTGGGCGATGCCCTGGTTATGGTGGTGGGGCTGTTCCTTAAAATCTGCCTGGTGATATTCGCTATCATCTGCAGTCCGCTGCTGTTTGTGTTCGGAGTGGTGTTCGTAGCCCTGCTTTTTGCTGCCGTAATGGTGGCCATCGGCGGTGGGGCAGCACTTATCTCGATGTTCCCTACTTTTAATGTAGTATTGCCTGCTTCTCCGTTATCGGCCATTGTGATGTATATTGCTGGTATCCTGGTAGTGGGCATTCCGTTGGTAAGCCTCGTTTGGATGATATTCAGCCAGATATTCAAGTGGCAGCCTATGGTTTCCGGCCTGAAATGGACATTGGTCATTCTTTGGATTGTAAGTGCGTGTGTCTTTGGCATCTGCTTCGCAATGCAGGGAGCGACATTCCCGATATTGGGCGTGCTGGTCTGACAAGTGGGAGCATGACATAGAAAAAAAGGAAGCCGGCAACATCACTGCAACGATGTGCCGGCTTCCTTTTTTCATATTCTTTTTTATCTGCTTTCTTTATTGTTTTGCAGGCTTCAGCCACTTATCCAGCCATTCAAAGAATGTGCGCTGCCACAGAACGCCGTTTTGCGGTTTCAGCACCCAGTGGTTCTCATCGGGATAAATAAGCAGTTCGGCAGGAACACCGCGCATTACGGCAGCGTCAAAGGCAGCCATTGCCTGGTTGGCAAGGATGCGGAAATCCTTTTCGCCATGAATGCAGAGGATAGGGGTGTCCCATTTGTCTACGAAGAGGTGGGGGGAGTTGGCAAACGTACGTTGGGCTGTGGCGTTGTCCTTCTCCCAGTATGCGCCGCCCATATCCCAGTTGGCAAACCATTTTTCCTCTGTCTCCAGGTATTGCATTTCCATATTGAATATACCGTCGTGGGCAATGAATGCCTTGAAGCGTTTGTCGTGATGTCCGGCAAGCCAGTAAACGGAGAAGCCGCCGAAGCTGGCGCCTACACAACCCAGGCGGTCTTTGTCGACAAACGGTTCTTTTGCCATTTCGTCGATGGATGTGAAGTAGTCTTTCATGCACTGGCCGCCGTAATCGCCGCTGATGGCTTCATTCCACTCCACACCGAAGCCCGGAAGACCGCGGCGGTTGGGAGCTACGATGATATAGTCGTTGGCAGCCATAATCTGGAAATTCCAGCGATAGCTCCAGAACTGGCTGACGGGGCTTTGAGGTCCGCCCTCGCAGAAGAGCAGGGTGGGGTACTTCTTGTTCGGGTCGAATTGGGGCGGGTAGATAACCCAGGTCAGCATTTGCTTGCCGTCGGTGGTCGTCATCCAGCGTGCCTCTACTTTACTCATCTCCAGTTGGTCGTAGATTTGCTTGTTCTCGAATGTCAGTTGCTCGGCCTTGGCAAAAGCATTGCCGTTGCGTGTATTGTTTACGGCGTATATCTCATCTCCCATACTCATGGAGTGGCGCTTGGCAATGAGCTTGTCACCGCAAAGGGCGAGAGAGGCGTAGTCGTGCATGCCGTCGGTAAGTCGGTTCAGGCTGTCATTGTCGGCAAGACCGATGTTGTAAATCTGCGTTTCACCGTGCCATACGCCGATGAAGTATATGCTTTGCGAGTCTTTGTTCCACAAGAAAGCATCTACGTTGGATTCGAAGGCGCGGCTTACGAAACGCTTCTCTCCGGTTGCAAGGTCCATGACGAACAGGCGGTTGAGGTCTGCCTCGTATCCGTCGCGTTCCATGCTCTGCCAGGCTATGTACTTGCCGTCGGGCGAATATTGGGGATTGGTATCGTACCCTTTGTTCTCTTCGGTGATGTTTTCCGTTTTCCCGGTGGCAAGGTCATAGATGTAAATATCGGAATTGGTGGAGACGGCATAGGCCAGTCCCGTCTTTTTGCGGCAGGTATAGGCCACTTTGTCCGAAGCAGGGCTCCAGGCCAGTTGCTCGATACCGCCCCAGGGTTTCATCGGACTTTCGTAGGGTTCGCCGTCCAGAATATCCTGTACGTTGCTGATGCCGTTGCCGTCGAAGTCTGCAACGAAGGGATGCGGAGCGGTTGTCACCCATTCGTCCCAATGCTTGTACATCAAGTCGGTAACGATGATACCGGTTGCCTTGGGCAGGTCGGGATGCTTGTCGGCGGTGCTCTGCACGGTTTTTACCTGCGCAATGAAAAGCAGCTTCTTCCCGTCGGGCGAGAAAGCGAATCCCTCGATGTCTCCCTCGTACCGGGTGAGCTGTCTGCGTTCCGTACCGTCCGGGTTCATCTCCCACACCTGGCTGCTGCCGCTTTCGTTGCAGAGGAAAGCGATTTTCTTGCCGTCTTTAATCCAGACGGGTTGGCTTTCCTGCCAGCTGTTGCGGGTGATTTGTCTGTTGCTGCTGCCATCGGCATTCATGACAAACAACTCGTTGTTGCTCTTGTTTTCCGGTACGCTGTAATAGGCTACCGAGTAAGCAATCTGTTTCTCGTCGGGCGATACGGCTACGCTGCCGATACGGCCCATTGCCCAAAGCGCTTCGGGCGTCATGCGCTTACCTTCAATCTTTATATCCGATCTTTCGATAAGCGTCCCATTCTGTCCTGCGTCTTTAGTTCCGCCGCAGGATGCCAACATCATTGCTGCCGACATAAATAATAGGTTTGATTGTTTCATATATGTTTGAAGATTTATTTCGGTAACGAAGATAGGAAATTAATTTAAATTTTCTTCAGACTCCATTTCCCTTTCTTCATGTAGAAGTAGCAAAGCACCAGAATTCCTACGGAATAAACAATTTCCGATGTCCATGCAAATGCCACGTCCAGTTTCAGATAAGCTACGATGTATGTGATGTAGCAGGTATAAACCACCAGTGTTATCATCTCCAGGGCCAGGGCAGTACGCGTGTTTCCGGTGCCCGATACGGACTGGAAATAGACGTTGGCGGGTACGAGGAACAGATAGGCGGAGCAAAGTACCCAAAGCGAGGGAACGGCTGCCTCTTGCAGTTCCGGCATATCCGTGTACACGCTCAGTATCAGCTTGGGGCACAGCGCAAAGAACACGGCAAGCGGCAACACGAACGCATAGGCTATGCGGATATGCTGCCGTATCGTACCGGGCACGCAGTCGGTGTGTCCTGCTCCGATAAGGTTGCTGACAAGCGATCCGCAGGTCGAAGCGAATGCCATCATAACCATGAACATTATGCCCGATACGTTGCGGATGATGTTGGTAACGGCCAGCGAACGTTCTCCCAGATGCTCTACGTAGAGGAAGAGCAGGAACCACGTGGAGAGTGACAGGAAATTCTGTACCATCGTCCAGAAAGAGACGTTGAGCATGCGTTTGAGTATGTTCCAGCGGATACCCGGTATTTTGTCCAGTCCGTACTTGCGGATGTCGATACGGTGACGGGTGTAGAGGATAAAGAATATCAATGACACCAATTCCGCCAACGACGAGCCTATGGCGGCTCCGGCAATGCCGAGCTGCGGCACTCCGAATTTTCCGAATATCAGGATGTAGTTGAATACGACATTGCTCAATACCATGACGATTGAGTTCAGCGTCAGCGTTTTGGTCTGTGTCGTTCCCAGAAAGAACGCACGGAACATCACTGCCGTAAAGGAGAAAAAGAAGCCGAATACACGCCAGTTGAGGTAGCTCATTGCCGCATCGTAGATGTGCTGGGAAGAGACAAGCCGTTTCAATATCACCGGAGCGAAGCTGTAACAGAGGGCAAACATAACCGCTGCCATTCCCAACTGGAAATAGACTCCCTGGTAGAAGAGGTTGCCTATCTCTTTATATTGCTGTTCGCCGTTGCGCCGTGCTATCAGAATTTGCGCTCCGATACTGAAACCGAATGCCACCATGAACATTACTATGTAGAAGATACCTGCAATGGCGGATGCTCCTAATTCTATCTCGCCCACGCGTCCCAGGAAGGCAGTGTCTGTCATGCCGATCATCTGCTCCATGAGCAGGCTGATGAGAATAGGGTAGGCTATAAGCCAGATTTCTTTGTAGGTGTATTTAGTCTGCATATTCGATAAATAGGTTTTTGGGATACATTCGATAATTCTTTTTGGGAGACAGATATACTTGAAAAAAGGAAAAGGAAGCCGGGCAAAGTGCATTGTCCGGCTTCCTTCTGAGAAAATATCTTGAACGGAAGTTTATTTCCTGTTCTGCTTTTCTTTCATCATCTGCTCCTGTTGCTTCTGCATAGCTTCAAGGCGGGCAGCGAAACCGGTCTTTTTCATTTTCTTCGGGTCTTTCTTGTTCGCTTCCAGTTGTGCCAGAAGCGCTTCCTCATTCGTCATTTTGCGCATGATGATGGTAGTTATCACACTGACAAGCGTCGAAATGAAGTAGTAGTAGTTCAGTCCCGAAGGATAGTCGTTCAATATAAACAGGAACATAACGGGCATCAGGTACGACATCCATTTCATGGCTGCCATTTGCGGGTTGGCGCCTGTGTCCTGCTGTTGCATCATAAATTTGGTGTTCAGGATATTCGTTACTGTCATCAGCAGGCAGAAAAGGCTGAGGTGACTGCCCAGGAACGGAATATGGAACGGGAAATTGATGAACGCATCGTACGTGGACAAGTCATCGGCCCACAAGAAACTTTGCTGGCGCAGCTCGATGGCACTCGGCACAAACATAAACAAAGCCATTAGAATAGGGAACTGAATCAGCATCGGCAGACAGCCGCCCATCGGACTCACACCGTATTGGCTGTAAAGCGCCATCACTTCCTGCTGCTTCTTCATGGCATCTTCCTGCTTGGGATACTTCTTGCCTATTTCGTCTATTTTCGGTTTCAGTACACGCATTTTGGCAGAGGAGATGTACGTTTTCCAAGTTGCGGGAAATACCACTGCCTTTACAATCAATGTCATCAGCAGCAGAACGATACCCATGCTCAATCCCCAGCTGGACAGCCAGTCGAAGATATTGATGGTAAACCATTTGTTTATCCAGCGGATTAACGGCCAGCCCAGATATACCAGGCGGTTGAGCTCCCACTTGTCCTCGCGTCCTTTATCGAGTGCGGTCAGCGTTTTGTAGTGGTTGGGACCGAAGTAGAAGAACAGTTGCGTCGGAGTCTTGCCGGTCGGGTCGAAAGCAGTGCTCATTTCGGCAGAGTAATCCTTGATGTAGCCGCTTCCCTGTGTCTCCAGCTTTGAGTTCAGCTTCGTCTTCTCAAAGTCGGCATCGGCAAGGAATACGGAAGAGAAGAACTGGTTCTTGAAAGCAATCCAGTCCAGGCGCTCTGCCACTTCTTTCTCATCGTTCTTGCCGGCAGAAAGGTAATCGGTTCCGTCTCCGGTAATTTTATAGGTCAGTTCCGCCAGGCGGTTCTCATACGTATATCCCTTTTCTATCTGACGTGCACGCTGCGACCATTCGATGTCTACATAGTCGGTGTTTGCCAGCTTGTTTGCCATACCTACGGCGTCGATTGTAAAGTCTACCAGATAGGTGTCATTGTGCATGGCATACTTAAAGTCGATATAGCTGGCGCTGTCTGCCGCCAAACGCATGGTTACGGTGCTGTCCGTACGGTTCACCACCGAAAAATAGTAGTTCTCCGTCTGTATGGTTTCCTTCTTGTTGTAGAAAAGGAAGTTCATGGAAGCGTCGTTGCCGCTGAATAGGGTAACAGGTGTCTTTTTGTCCTGTCCCATATACTCTTTCAACGTAGCTGACGAAATACGTCCGCCCTTGGTGGCAACTGTCAGCTCTGCCAGATTGTTTTGTATTGTAACCTGTGAGTCGGTTCCCTGAAGAGCGTTGAAGAAGAGAACGGTAGAGTCTGCCGTCTGTTCCTCTTTGTCATTGGCCAAAGCGGCTTCCGCCTTTGCTTTCAGGTCAGCTTCGCGTTGTTGTACTTGGGCTATGGAGTCATAATAGCGTTGCTGTGCAGCCAGTTGCTCCTTGCTCGGACGGCTCAGAAAGCTGAATCCGACTAACAGGATTGCTATCAAGACAAGGCCTGTGATGGTGTTTTTATCCATTTAATCAAATTATGAATTTTCAATTATTAATTAGTGATGATTACTTTGTTTCGTTTTCAATCGCAGCCTTTACGAAAGCTACAAATAGCGGATGCGGGTGCAGTACGGTACTGCTGTATTCGGGGTGGAACTGGGTTCCGACAAACCATTTCAGGGCGGGTATCTCTACTATCTCCACCAGGTCCGATTCCGGATTGATGCCCGTACACTGCATGCCGGCCGCTTCATACTCTGCCTTATATGCGTTGTTGAACTCATAGCGGTGGCGGTGGCGCTCCTGTATGTGTTCCGTGCCATAGGCCTCGTAGGCTTTGCTGCCTTCTTGCAATACGCATTCGTAAGCGCCCAGACGCATCGTGCCGCCCATATTGGTAATGGACTTCTGCTCTTCCATGATGTCGATAACGTTGTGCGGTGTCTTTTCGTCCATTTCGCGCGAATTGGCATCAGCGTATCCCAGTACGTTGCGGGCAAATTCAATGGCAATGCATTGCATGCCCAGGCAGATACCAAATGTCGGAATATCGTGCGTACGCGCATATTTGATGGCTACGAACTTTCCGGCAATGCCACGTTCGCCGAAGCCCGGTCCGATGAGAACGCCCGACATGCCTTTCAATGCTTCCGCTACGTTTTCGTCCGTCAGCTTCTCGCTGTTTACGAAATCTACGGATACCTTGCGGTCATTGTATGTTCCGGCTTGTGAAAGGGCTTCGCGGATGGATTTGTAGGCATCCTGCAAATCGTACTTGCCCACCAGTGCGATGTGTACCGGTTCGGTCGTTTCTGCCTTATGACGGCGTTCGAGGAAGGCGCGCCACGGACCCAGTCCCGGAGTATCGCCCACGGGAAGTCCCATTTTCTTCAGGATAGTTTCGTCCAGTCCCTGAGCCTGCATCAGAATAGGCACTTCGTAGATAGTAGGTGCATCGATGCTCTGTACAACGGCTTTTTCGTCTACATTGCAGAAAAGGGCCACTTTCTTGCGCAAGGTGTTGCTCAGCTCATGTTCCGTGCGGAGTACCAGCACATCGGGCTGGATACCGGCGCTTTGCAACTCTTTTACGGAGTGCTGGGTCGGTTTGGTTTTCAATTCGCCGGCTGCTGCAAGGTAGGGTACATAAGTAAGGTGTACGCACAAGGCGTCTTTACCCAGTTCCCATTTCAACTGGCGGATGCTTTCCAAGTACGGAAGAGACTCGATGTCGCCTACCGTGCCACCGATTTCGGTAATTACGAAATCGAATTTATATTTGTTGCCCAACAGCTTTACATTACGCTTGATTTCATCCGTAATGTGAGGGATTACCTGAATGGTCTTTCCCAGATAATCGCCGCGGCGCTCTTTGTCGATAACGCTTTTGTAGATACGTCCGGTTGTAATATTGTTGGCCTTTGTGGTCTGGATACCCAGGAAGCGTTCGTAGTGCCCCAGGTCGAGATCGGCTTCATGGCCGTCTACCGTTACGTAGCATTCTCCGTGCTCATAAGGGTTCAGCGTACCCGGGTCGATATTGATATACGGGTCGAACTTCTGAATTGTTACTTTATAACCTCTTGCTTGCAATAATTTACCGATGGATGACGAAATAATACCTTTGCCCAATGAAGAGGCAACGCCACCGGTGACGAAAATATACTTTGTTTCTCCCACAGCTATACTGTTTTAAATGTTTTCTCTAAAAATTAAAGCGCAAAATTATGAAAAAAAAGAGGAAGTACATAACAGTTTGGTGAAAACAATTATAAAAAGTGGAATATCTGTGCGTAATAAGGTTCTGATAAACTTTCACTTTCCACCTTTTGTAATCTGAACATTTTGATTTAATTTTGCGTTCAAATATAGATTTTAAGAAAAGTATGAGGAATAGACGTGTTTTAATAGGATTGGTTGCCGCACTGCTTTCTTTTCCGGTGATAGCCCAAAATGCTGCAAAGAGTACAAGAAAGCGGGCTGCAACGGAGAATGCGGATACATTGTCGGGTATTTGGAGCCATAACTGGATATTGAAGCTGAAACCCTGCGATAACGGGTACCGGTTGGATACAGTCTCTGTGCTGTATGAAAAATATTTCGGTGTGTTGGATTATTTGAACGATCCGGCTACTCCCGAACGGTATATTGCATACAATCCGGACTATTACCGTATGTTTGTTCCCACCACTTATTATTATGCTCCTATGGAACGCCTGTCGCAGGTTGGCTGGACTTTCCAGAAGCCGGATACTGTACCTGCGATGACGAAAGAGCTCTTGCCGTTCGATACATTGAGCTTCTTGTCGAAAGAGAATGCGAATAGGGTTGTGGACCGCGTGATGATGAATACGTACGTCAATCGTCCGGACTTGGTGGTAATGACCGAGAAAGAGATTAAGAAGAAAAAACTTTTCAAGGACAATATCGAAAAGGAAATCTCTTCCAAGCCTTCCGTGGTGAAACTCTTTGCCCAGGAGAACATGGCAAGAGTGAAAGAAGAGGCGGAAGTCGTGATACAAAAGCCCAACTGGTGGGTGACCGGTGGAAACGGTTCGTTGCAGATTACGCAAAACTATATTTCCGACAACTGGTATAAGGGCGGTGAAAGTACGAACTCCTTGCTTGCCAACCTGCAGTTGTTTGCCAACTATAACGATAGGGAGAAACTCCAGTGGGAGAATATGCTGGATGCCAAGTTCGGCTTCAACTCAGCTCCTTCCGATGAGTTCCACGATTACCTGGTAAGCACCGACCAGTTCCGCCTTTATAGCAAATTGGGTATTCAGGCTGCATCCAAGTGGTATTATACCATTACTACGGAATTTAAAACACAGTTTTGCCATAGTTACAAGGCGAATAGCGAAGAGCTGGTCTCAGCATTCTTTGCACCCGCAGATTGGTCGTCCAGTATCGGTATGGACTATAAGCTGAAAAAGGAAAAGTTTAACTTGTCTGTTTTTATCGCCCCGCTGACCTATATGTTGCGCTATGTGGGCAATAAAGAGGTGGATGAAGTGAAGTTCGGCCTGGACGAGGGTAAGTGCGTCAAGCATAATTTCGGTTCTCAAATACAGCCTACGCTTTCGTGGACTATCATACCTTCTATCGTTCTGGATTCACGGTTGGACTTCCAGACCAGTTACGAGTGGACACGTATTGAATGGGAAAACACCATTAATTTTGTGCTGAACCGTTATCTCTCCACCAAACTTTATGTGCATGCCCGTTTTGATGACAGTGCCAAACCTACCGAAGGCGACAGCTATTTCCAGGTGAAGGAATTGTTGAGCTTCGGTATCAATTACAAATGGTAACCATATCTGTTGCGAATGATTAAAGGGAGCGCTCCGCCGATGACAGCGGGGCGCTCTTTTTTTGTTTTTCAGAAGAAAAAATAGCGAAAAACTGCGAAAAACAGGAAAAAGAGCGTTTGCGTACACAGAAAAAGCAGTCTAATCCCTTGCAGTTCGCAAATAATGCGTAAATTTGCCGCGATTTGTAATGCACACTTTGCAAAATGGCGGATACTATAAGACATCAGGGTATTGTGGAAAACATAAACGGCACTCATCTTCAGGTGAGGATTGTTCAAACTTCAGCATGTGCTTCATGCAGTATCAAGGGACATTGCAGTTCTGCCGATACAAAAGAAAAGCTTATCGATGTTATAGATGAAAGTTCTTCTTATCAGCCCGGCGACCGTGTATGGGTTGTCGGAGAATTGTCTATGGGGGTAATGGCGGTTTTGCTTGCGTTTGTGTTTCCTTTTCTTGTTTTAATCTTTTCCCTTTTTGCTTTTATGGCTATGTGGCACGACGAACTGGTCTCTGCACTGTGTTCGTTAGGGCTCCTTATACCTTATTATTATATATTGTGGCTGAACAAGT
>ENA-UEQJ01003082-UEQJ01003082.1-human-gut-metagenome-genome-assembly--contig:-NODE-3082-length-11126-cov-177.547651_pt1 | contig 11126 bp, 7 predicted proteins | sample MGYA00242937_ERZ507938 | MGnify/ENA primary metagenome ERZ507938 (study PRJEB26167, sample SAMN06115437) | human gut metagenome | host: Homo sapiens | place: China:Gansu | collected 2015-07-03...
GGGATGATGTCATGGACATCGCTCTCGCCCTTCCACAGATCGAATTCTACATTTAATTTGGAATAATTCTTCTTCAGGTCGTTCACAGACACATTGATGATGTGCTTCCACAGGGCACGGTAGCCTCTGACACCGCTCTGTAATTTGAAGGTCGCTTCCATCGCCTTTGCCTTGTACTCGGGATCTTCCTTGGACTTAGCGCTGGCTGCGGGATAGATCTCCTCCAGTTCACTGATGGTAAACGGTGCCTCTTCGGGGTATTCCCCGGTGTAGTTCTCATCAAAATATACCAGCTCCGGCTGTCTCTCCTGTAAACCGGTGATCACCAGACCCATCTGTAATCCCCAGTCACCGAGATGCACATCACCGATGACCTCATGACCCACATAACGGCTGATGCGCTTTACGCTCTCACCGATCACTGCGGAACGTAAATGTCCCACATGCAGAGGCTTCGCCACGTTGGGTCCGCCGTAGTCGATGATGATCTTCTTGGGATGTTCCGGCTTCTCGAGACCGAATTTTTCATTTGCTTCCATGCCCTGTAAATAGGTGAGCAAAAATGCCTCGCTGACCTTCAGGTTCAAAAATCCGGGGGCTACTGCCACCACTTCGGAAAACACTTTGCTGTCTGCAAGCTTTGTTGCCACATCGTTTGCGATCATGATGGGGGCTTTTTTATACAGCTTTGCTCCCGCCATGGCGCCGTTACACTGATATTCGCACAGGTCGGGACGGTTGGAAAGCATTACTTTTCCAAGATTCCCGTCATAGCCGGCTGCGGTAAATGCCTGCTGCATTTCCTCTGTCAGCATTTCTAAAAATTTCTTCATGTCAGTCAATCCTCATACCTTTCAGTAATCTGCCGGTATTCCGTTACTGCCTGTAATGTACCGGAATATCTTGTACAGTCACATTTTGTATCTCTCACGCTTCTGCGCTGTTTTCAATATTTCTACTATATCCTAAAATCCATTATCCCGCAAGACGCAATTACGCATTTATAACCTGTGCTTCCCGCTCCGCCTTGGAAAAGGCACAGCCGCAGTAATTCTGCCGGTACAGCTCATACTCTGCGGACAGTTCGATGGATCTCTTATACCCGTTCTTTTTCTTGAAATCCGAGGGCAGCCAGGGGATACTATATTCCCCGGACAGTGCCTGTCCGATCTCATTGATCTTCGCTGCATTTTTCAGAGGGCTGATGGTCAGGGTCGTGGCAAAATAGTCATAACCGCCAGTTGCCGCCAGCTCCGCAGTCCTGCGCAGCCGCAGGTCGAAGCAGCGCAGGCACCTCTCTCCCCCTTCGGGACAGTTCTCATAGCCCTTCGCCATCTCATAAAAACGCTCCGGTTCATAATCTCCCTCCACGATGTCGATGGGACAGCCTTTTTCTTCTTTATTATAAGCGTCGATCAGACGCTTCTGCTCCGCCACGCGCTTTTGGTATTCTTCCGAAAAGGAAATGTTGGGATTGTAATAAAATACCGTGATCAAAAAATAACGGCACAAATATTCCAGACAATAACTGCTGCAGGGTGCACAGCAGCTATGCAGAAACAGGCGGGGCGGCCGGTAATCCGACGCTGCCTCGCCCTTCTCATGTAAAGTATTTAAAATTTTCTCTAATTCTTTCTGATAATTTACCTGATTCATACGGTTCTCTTTTCATTTATACTCTAGCATTACGCTCATTATAGCATATTTTTTTAGAGATGCCGCAATCATTTTTTCGAAAGCTCCTCCGCTACGCCAGACTGATCATCCACTTCTTTTAAAATACATTCCACGAACTACAGCAGATAAAATCCGGCGCTGCCTCCGGGCACAGTAACCTTTCCGCCTGCAAATGCAGCTTCCCCACCTAAGGTATACAAAGCTTCCTTTACCGCATAGTCTCCGTCGAAGCTGACCTCTCTGTCCGCCGGATTGATAATGATCAGAATCTTCTCCTTGTCGTCACTGCGCAGGTAGGCCAACGGATACTGATCAGCCTCAGCATAGACGAACTCAATCTCTCCGCGGCTCTGCAAGGCGCTGTGCGCCTGACGGATGTTAATTAATTTCTGAATCTCATGATATAGGGAATCCGGATCTGCCATCTGCGCCTCCACCGTGGGACGGTCAGTGGCTTCGTCCTGTTTGACATAAAGCTTTTCCTTCGGTGCCGCACTGAAACCGGCGTTGGTGGTATGATCCCACTGCATGGGCGAGCGGGAACCGGTGCGTCCGTAACCGCCCTCTACGGAGTGCAGGTTTTCCACATAGCGCATACCAATCTCGTCACCGTAATACAGGAACGGTGCACCTGGCATGGACAGGAGGAATGCAAATGCCACCTTTAACTCCTCCCCATGAATGCTTCTCGCCAGACGATCCATATCGTGGTTGCCTGAGGGAATGCAGATCAGACCTTTGCGCTGTGCCTTTTCATAATTTTCCTTGTATTTCTCCACGAAGGCTGCCACATCGCCTTTACCTCTTCCGGAGAAGAAAGGCTCCTCGCAGCGGAACAGATCGTTATAATGAGACGGTCCAAAATGAAGTAAAAAGTCCATATGGAAGCCGCCCTGCAGGGACTTGTCCGGTTCTCCCCATTCGGATACCAGCACTGCCTCGGGGAACTCTGCGTCCAGGAACGCTCTTACCTTTCTCCACAGAGCAATGTTTCCCTTGCTGTCCTCATCATTTTTCACCAGAGAACCTGCCATATCCACACGGAAGCCGTCACAGCCCATGCCGATCCAGAACCGCATGACATTTTCCATCTCAGCAAGCGTTGCCTTAGGGCCTGGATCATCGGGATCCTGCTGCCAGTCCTGTGTCTTTTTATAAAATCCGTAATTGAGTGCCGGCTGGTGTGCGAAAAAGTTCACGATCACTGAGCCCTCTCTCTCGGAGATACCGCACAGACTTCCCATGTTTTCCAGCTGTCCCCAGGTGCTGTCGGTCCAGATATAACGATCAGTAAATTCATTACGATCTGCCTTACAGGACTCCTTAAACCAGGGATGTGCCACAGATGTATGTCCCGGCACCAGGTCTAACAGGATATGCATATTCCGTTTGTGTACTTCGTTAAACAGACGCTTCAGGTCCGCATTGGTGCCGTATCTGGGAGCTGCCTGATAGTAGTCCGCAACATCATAGCCTGCGTCTCCGAAGGGGGATGCAAAACAGGGATTCATCCAGATCGCATTACATCCCAGTTCCTTAATATAATCCAGTTTTTCTATGATACCCTGAAAATCACCGATACCGTCACCATTGGTATCCAGAAAAGACTGGGGATAGATTTCATAAAAGATTGCATTATCAAGCCATTTTGCCATAGTGTACTCCTTCCTGTGTGCTTTATTTTTATTATAAAAACGTTTTCCGTATTTTTTCTTTTACCATATCACAGAATGGCTACTTGTACAACTGCGAAAAACCATCTATAATAAAGTAGCTTGATGCCCCGATATGAGCATAAAATGGAAGCATAAGAAATAAGAACGAGGTCTATCATGTTAACACAAAAAGTAAGCACCATCGATGAACTCCTGCAGTTCGTCAGTACGTTACGCCAAAAGCACGGCGTCCGCCTCTGGTTCCGCGGGGAAGAGAACGCGGATCTGACTCTGATTCCTTCCATCCAACGAAGCCAGAAAAGACTAGACTCCGAACGCTATATTGCCAATGATTTCTATATCCGGGCGAGACAGATCCTGGACAATCCTCCCGACAAACACAATTACGCCGGCTGGGTCTCCCTGATGCAGCACTACGGTCTGCCCACGAGAATGTTAGACTGGACTCAGTCTCCCCTGATTGCCGTATTTTTCGCCACGGAGACTTACCGGGAGACTCCGGACACCGATGCCTGCGTCTGGGTACTGACACCGGGGCTGTTGAACGAGAAGGAAGGCTTCGGCAACTGCATCTATCCCATTGATGCAGACACCACACAGGAAATGCTGCTGCCCGCCTTCAAACACAACCACCACAATCCGGAATTGAAAAACAAGATCCTGGCTTGCAGTTCCACGGAGAATAACCTCCGCATGTACTCCCAGTACTCCAATTTCACCGTACATAACTCTCTGGAACGTCTGGAAGATATCTGCGATGAAAATATGCTGTATAAGATCATTATTCCCTCCGGGCGGAAACAATACTTTATAGAAAGCCTGCGGGTATTCGGCATCTCCGAAAGCTTCGTATACCCCGACCTGGATCATATATCCAGCGATTTGAAGGACTCCTATGGGATTTAGGTTCATTTGCTACAAATCGCTGTAGGATTTTGAAAGATTCCTATGGAATCTGAAAATCATTTGCGATTTTGAAGGACTCCTATGGGATTTAGGTTCAAAAGCGTGATAACGCGGCTTTGCGAATGGCGCGGACTGAACTGGTCAGCCATTTTGAATTCATTAGATTCATTATAAGAAAGGAAATATACACATGAAAATCGTATTACAGCATCTGACCAAGAAATTCCCCGCCCGCGGTTCTGTCCGCGGCAGGAAGAACCGCGAGGATGTCATTGCCGTGAATGACTTCGACTTCGAGATCCCCGACGGCAAGCTGATCGGACTCTTAGGTCCCTCCGGCTGTGGCAAAAGTACTGCCCTGAATCTGATCTGCGGTCTGCTGAAACCCACCGAGGGCAAGATCTTTTTCGGCGAAGATGATGTCACCGGACTTCCGCCCGAGAACCGCGGTGTCGGCATGGTGTTCCAGAACTATGCCCTCTACCCCCACCTCACTGTGGAAAAAAACATTCAGTTCCCTTTGGAGAATCTGAAGGGTGCTGACAAACTTTCCAAAGAAGAGATGAGTAAGCGCGTGCTGGAAGCGGCAAAGCTGGTACAGATCGATCACCTGTTAGAGCGCAAACCCAATGAGCTCTCCGGCGGTCAGCAGCAGCGTGTTGCCATCGCCAGAGCCTTAGTCAAGCTGCCTCGCGTTCTTCTTTTGGACGAGCCTCTCTCCAATCTGGATGCCAGACTCCGTCTCCAGACCAGAGAAGAGATCCGCCGGATCCAGCAGGAGACGCAGATCACCACCATCTTCGTTACCCATGATCAGGACGAAGCCATGAGCATCTCCGATATGATCGTCGTGATGAAGGACGGTATCGTACAGCAGATCGGCAAGCCCCAGAACGTATATGATGATCCCGTGAATCTGTTCGTTGCAAAGTTCCTCGGCACACCTCCCATCAATGTATTTTCCGGTGAGGTAAAAAATGAGCAGTTATATATTGGCTCCGAGGCTGTCCTGTCCACTCCCGGAGTATCGGATCAGCCCGTGCATGTCGGCATCCGCCCGGAAGGCTTCCTCTTAAAAGAGGACGGACCGCTCTCCTGCGATCTGGTACGTCTGGAGGTCATGGGCCGGGATGTGAGCATTGTTTCCACCCATGAGAAGTCCCAGAACGTTACCATCCGTTCCATCATTGATGCGGACGAAGGGAAATCTCTTCCCACCGGAAAAGTGCATTTCGGCTTAAAGCCCGCAAAAGTATTCCTCTTTTGCACCGACACCGAAGAACGCATCCGTTTTTAATATTTTATCCGATTTTGCAGTCCGGCGGTATTCATGGGCTGCAGAAAGAATTGAGGTTTCTTATGGAAAAACAAAATATGAAAGCCTGGCTCTATCTATTGCCGGCATTCCTGTTTCTGGGTGCTTTTATGATCTATCCTCTGATCGACGTATTCGTGTACTCCTTTGAAGAGGGTTACAATTCTGCATCCCAGACCTTTTACGGCATAGGCATGTACAATTACTCCTATGTGCTCCACGATCCGTACTTTTTACAGGCATTGAAAAATACCTTTATTCTGGTCATCATCACCGTTCCGGTCTCCACCGGACTGGCGCTTTTGATCTCCGCCGCCTTAAGCTCCATCAAACCGCTGCGGGATCTGTTCCAGACCATATTTTTCCTGCCCTATGTGACCAATACTCTGGCGGTCGGTCTGGTCTTCATGATTCTTTTCAAAAAAACTCCTTACTCCGACGGTCTGATCAATCTACTGATTCAGTTTTTCGGCGGCAGCTCCGTGGATTTCATCGACGGACCCTACTGGGCAAAAATGTTCGTGCTGTGCTTTTACACCATCTGGATCGTTATGCCCTTTAAGATCCTGATCCTGACCAGTGCTCTCGCCAGTGTGAACCCCATGTACTACAATGCAGCAAGAGTGGACGGCACTTCCCGTTTCCGGATGTTCACCAAGATCACACTGCCCATGATCTCCCCCATGGTATTCTACCTGATCATCACCGGCTTTATCGGCGCATTCAAAGCCTACAGTGATGCCGTGGCACTCTTCGGCACGAACTTAAATGCCGCAGAGATGAATACTATCGTCGGCTACGTCTACGACATGCTCTACGGCGACAGTGGCGGATATCCTTCCTATGCTTCCGCTGCGGCGATCCTGCTGTTTGCCATCGTCCTGACCATCACCTGCATCAATCTGCTGGTCAGCAAAAAGCATGTCCACTATGTATAGGAAAGGAGGTCTTTGTGATGTCTGATATTACATCTGATTATGAAAGAATCGAGAAACGCACCCGGATCCACGGCAATATCCGTAATGGGATCATCTACTTTTTTCTGTGTCTGTGGGCGCTGATCGTACTGTTCCCCTTTTACTGGATGGTACTGACCTCCGTAAAAAGCTACGGTTCCTATAATGCGGAATATATTCCGAAGTTTTTCACCCTGTCTCCCACTCTGCAGAACTACGTGGACGCTTTTACCACTGTTTCTCTGGGAAGATACCTGTGGAACACTTTGTTTTTCACTGTGGTCACCACTGCCATTATGCTGATAGTCATCACCCTGGCGGCCTTCGCTTTTGCAAGGTTGAACTTTGCCGGAAAAGATCTGATCTTTACGTTATTTTTATCTCTGATGATGATTCCGAACGAGCTGGTGGTCATTACGAATTTCACCACCATCACGAACCTGGATCTGCGCAATACCTTCACCGGCCTGATCCTGCCTTCCGTGACCAGCGTATTTTATATCTATCTGCTGCGGGAGAATTTCGCACAGATTCCGGATGAGCTGTATTATGCCGCCAAGGTGGACGGTACTTCTGATCTGCGATATCTGCGCAAGGTCATGGTGCCCATCTGCAAGCCCACGCTGATCACCATCGTGATCCTGAAGGTTATTGAATGCTGGAACTCCTATGTGTGGCCCAGACTGATCACCGATGATCCGGATTACTATCTGGTGTCCAACGGTATCCAGGAGATCCGTGAGAATGGTTTCGGCAGAGAGAACATCCCTGCCATGATGGCTGCGGTGGTAGTGATCTCCGTTCCTCTGGTGGTGTTGTTCCTCGTATTCCGTAAAAAAGTCATGGCAGGCGTTGCCAGAGGAGGTACCAAAGGATGAGTCGATTTAGCAAAAAGCTGGCACTCGTATGTGCCCTGGGCACTCTGTCCCTGTCTCTGACCGGCTGCCATGGGTCCAAGGGACTGCCGGAATTCACCGTTCCGGAGGAATTCGATACTTCCAGGAACTATGAGATCACCTTCTGGGCGAAAAATGATACCAACAAGACCCAGACGGAAATCTACAAAAAAGCCATTGCGGATTTTGAAGCCCTGTATCCCAATATCACGGTGAACCTGAATCTATACACGGATTACGGCAAAATTTACAACGATGTCATTACCAATATTTCCACCAATACGACACCCAACGTCTGCATCACCTACCCGGATCACATTGCCACCTACCTCACCGGACAGAATACCGTAGTTCCTCTGGATGACCTGTTTGCCAATGAAAAATACGGTCTGGGCGGCACGGAACTTGCCTATGACGGTCCTGCCAGAGAAGAAGTCATTCCCCAGTTTCTGAATGAATGCTCCATCGACGGTCATTACTATGCCGTACCCTACATGCGTTCCACCGAAGCCTGCTACGTGAATAAGACCTACGTGGAAAATCTTGGATATACTCTGCCGGATGTACTGACCTGGGACTTCATCTGGGAAGTCTCCGAGGCTGCCACCGCCCAGAATGCGGACGGCACCTATGTAGTCAACGGGCAGAATGTACTGATCCCGTTTATCTATAAGTCCACCGATAACATGATGATCCAGATGTTAAAGCAAAAGAACGCGGGATATTCCACAGCTGACGGTAGCATTGAACTTTTCAACGATACCACCACGGATCTCCTGTATGGTATTGCCGGACATGTAAAGAGCGGTGCCTTTTCCACCTTCAAGATCTCCGGTTATCCTGCGAACTTCCTGAATGCCGGGCAATGTATTTTCGCCATTGATTCCACTGCCGGAGCCACCTGGATGGGTACGGACGCTCCGCTGTCGGATATCAGCGAGGATTCTCTGGTGCAGTTTGAGACCGCCGTGCGGATGATTCCCCAGTTTGACCCGGAGCATCCCGAAATGATCTCTCAGGGTCCTTCCGTCTGCGTTTTCAATAAATCGGACTCTCAGGAAGTACTGGCATCCTGGCTGTTTGCCCAGTATCTGCTCACCAACGATGTGCAGATCGCTTATTCCGAGACAGAAGGTTATGTACCTGTAACCTCTAAGGCACAGAATTCCGCAGAGTATCAGGAGTATCTGTCCGAATGCGGTGCGGATAACGGTACACATTATGCAGTGAAGATGGAAGCTTCCAAACTACTTTTGGATCATGTGGACAATACTTTTGTCACACCGGTATTTAACGGTTCCGCATCCTTACGTGATGCTTCCGGACAGTTGATTGAAAACGTAGTGAAGTCCACCCGCAGAAAAGAGACTGTGGATGATGCCTACATGCAAAAGCTTTACAGTGATGTGGAGAGCCTGTACCGTCTCGGCCAGGGAAGCGACGCCTCCTTCGGCAAAAAGGAACTGGGTGCCATGCCCCGGACTTCCGTGATCCTGTTAAGCACACTTGCAGTCACCTGGGTTCTGATTCTGCTGTATGTAGGGCGGGAATATTTGAAAAAGAAAAAAAGTTAATTTGTAACCCCATTCGTGAAGTGATTTTTTCAGTACTTTTCATTTACGGATGGGGCTCTTTTTGCAAAAAACCTTGATTTATCTTACGTTTCAGGTATAATGGAACTGTTCGGTGTCTGAATGCGCCGGATAAATTGAGGAGATGTCTGTGTATCTGCACAGACCCATATGCGCCACAAAGCGCAGGAATGGAGGATTATTATGAAAAAGAAGACACTTGCATTAACCATGGCTATGGCTCTGGTTCTGTCTCTCGCTGCATGCGGAAACAGCAATGCAGACGTTGCTGCTGAATCTACCGCTGCTGCCACCACTGAGGCTGCTACCGAAGCTGCTACTACCGAAGCTGCTACCGAAGCTTCTACTGAGGCTGTTGCTGATGAGAAGTCCGAGGGTGTTATGACCTATGAAGAGTACATGGCTGCTGATCTCGATTCCGAAGTTGTGATCGAGGCTTATGTTCAGGCAAAACAGTCCTGGTGGGAAGACAAGGCTACCCTGTACACCCAGGATCAGGACGGCGCTTACTTCATTTATAATGCCGTATGTTCCGAAGAGGATTATGCAAAGCTGGTACCCGGTACCAAGATCAAAGTAACCGGTTATAAGACCGAGTGGTCCGGTGAAGTTGAGATCGCTGAAGGTGCTACCTTCGAGATCGAAGAGGGCAGCTACATCGCTCCCGTTACCGATGTGACTGATCTGTTAGGTACCGATGATCTGATCAACTACCAGAACCAGTTCGTAGCTTTCAAGGGCATGACCGTAGAAGCTGCTGGTCAGGATGCTGACGGCAACGACGTTGCTTTCCTGTACAACTGGGACGGTTCCGGCGAAGACGGTAACGACCTGTACTTCAACGTATCTCTGAATGGTCAGACCTATACCTTCACCGTTGAGTCTTATCTGTGCGACAACACCACCGATGTTTACAACGCAGTAAAGAACTTAAAGATCGGTGACACCGTTGATATGGAAGGCTTCCTGTACTGGTACGAAGGTGTGAACCCTCACATCACTTCCGTAACTGTGAAGTAATTTCATCTGGTGAAAATCTTATTAAAATAAAAGAGTTGTCCTCATTATGAGGGCAGCTCTTTTTTTACTCTGCCTGTCTGAATTCTTCCGTTGCCTGCTGTATGGCATCGTAATACACCAAAACCTCCGGCGTCGAAATCATCTCTCGCATGTGCTGCAATTCTGTCTGCCAGTCAGACCTGTAGAGACAGTTTAATTATCTTCTGCTCTCCCACCATTGTTTTGCAATCAGGAAGCCCTCCATAGGGACGCAGAACCTTTGGTCTCTGGGCGGCTGCAATGCGGTGTCCAGTTCCTCCATATCGAACCACTCCACGCTCTCCACTTCCTCTTTTTGCAGGGTAAGCTTTTTAGCATCTACAGGCTTGGTGTACATGTAGACGAATGCCACTTCATTGTCCCGGAACATTTTTCCATAGAATTCTTTTTCGTATTGAATATCAAAACATCCGGCGAATGTAAGATCCTCCTTTGCTGCCCGGATTCCCAGTTCTTCGTGAAGTTCCCGGATTGCGGACTCTTCCGGCTCGTCCCCCGCCTGAATATGCCCGGCAGAAGAGGTATCGAACCGCCCCGGAAAACTGTCTTTCTCTGCGGAACGCTTCTGTAATAACAGCTGGGCTTTTCCGTCCTGTTCCCTCACGATCCAAATATGGGCGGTTCTGTGGCGGACACCTTTTTCATGCGCCTGTGTGCGTTCTATGGTCTCCCCTGTGGGAATGCCTTTTTCATCTACGATGTCAAATATTTCCATGGTGTTATGGCTCCTTTGTGTTTCTTTATGTTTTTCTAGGTTTCTTTGCTGTCCTCTGGGTTTCTTTGTTAATTCATCTGTACCACAATCATGCCGAGTTCTGCTCCGATATTGCCGCCTGCCCCTTCGATGGCCTTCGCATGATTACCGCGGCGATATCGATAGCTACTGTCTTTGCCTTCTCAGGTCTAATACCATCAGATCAAAATCATAATATGTTCCGTCCATCTTATAATACGCCGGTGAGGTCCCTATTTTCCGGAAGCCATATTTCTCATAGACATGAATAGCGCGTATATTATCGCTTCGGACTTCCAGATTGATCAGTTCTATC
>ENA-UEQJ01003100-UEQJ01003100.1-human-gut-metagenome-genome-assembly--contig:-NODE-3100-length-11067-cov-6.521747_pt1 | contig 11067 bp, 8 predicted proteins | sample MGYA00242937_ERZ507938 | MGnify/ENA primary metagenome ERZ507938 (study PRJEB26167, sample SAMN06115437) | human gut metagenome | host: Homo sapiens | place: China:Gansu | collected 2015-07-03 | study...
ATATTTTTCCATAGCTGCCCGGTCAGCAAATACCTTTCTGTCCTGTCCGGCAATTTTTGCCTGTCCGTACCCGTGGGGGCTGTTGGTGTAGATGTTCCAAGATAACGTATAGGAGTACGGGATAGATTTCTCTGCTTTTCTGTCGTAGCGGGTATTTTCATACACATGGTAGCTCATTTTATATACCCGGTTGCTGATGGTGTGGCGGTCGTTGTCCTCGTCCTGCCACTTGTTCGCCGTATGCTTCACTTCGGGTATTCTCGCATACTCAATCGCCTTGTCAAATAGCAAGGTCTTTCCTGCCTGTTCCTCCCATGCGGAAGCCTGTACTTTCAGATTTTCAAAAACGGTCTGTTCCGCAGCCGCGCTTTCCTCCCGCAGCTTCACAAGCTCGGCAAGAGGTAAGGCGGTCAGCGGGGAAATATCCGCGCCTTTCGTGTCAAAATAGATACCGCGCTCAATCTTCATCTTGTCGGCGGCTTCCAGTCTGTCATGGTCGTATGAGGAATAACCTGTTTTCCATTCGTCCATTTGCTCGCTCCTTTCTTTTTCAATCATGCGGTGCATAAGTTCGTAGTCCTCAATGCTCATGCTTCCGTCAAATATATAAGGGTCAAAATCTTCCCCGTCCCGGTAGGGCTTTTCGGAAAAGGGAAGCCCCGCTGCATGGGCGGCGGCTCTTGCTTCCTCGATAACCTCCGGGGGAAGCCTGTCGTCATGCGCCCCGATAAAACCGTCAAGGTCATTCCTGCCGTTTTCATAGTGATAGCGCACTCCGGCGGTCAGCTCGTCAAGGCTCATATTCTCGCCTAAATGCCCGCAGTAGTAGCCGTTTAGAATAACGGCGGCGGGGTCAGCCGCTTTGATTTCCTCTAACCGGCTCCTGTCAAACGGTTCTAAAGTACCGTCCACTTCAAGATGAAACAGCTCGGCGTTCCATGAACGTCCCTGTTTCCAAAATGCTACCCATGCAATACCGTCCCTAAGTTCCTCTTGATAGTCCTTTACGCTGTCGCGCAAACTTGCCATGTGTAAAACCTCCTTTCGCGTATGGCAGCGCGGACGCTGCGTTTGTGGTTACATAGTCCTACTACGGTGCGCCCGCATTTCTGCCAAAGATTTTTGAGGATTTTTAGAGGGTTTGGGAAACTTCCCAACAAGCAAAATCCCCGCCAAGCTCTACATGAGTGGCAGGGATTTTACGGAAGTGGGTACCCGCTTCCTATGCTTGCTATTCCAGTTCTTTGTCCTTTGAAATGGTTACTTTGTAGTTCACATACTTACCGCCCGTATCAGCTAAAAGCACCGTTCCGTCGTAGGTTTTTCCTGTTTTCGGAGAATACAGCTTTTTGACTGTTGCCTTGCCGGATTTCAAAAGTGCTGCGGCAATCTTCGGGGTAAAGACGGTTTTCCATTCCTCAAAGAAGCGGTCATTTTTCCACATGGCAAAGCTGCACTCTTTGTTGGAACAGTAGTAGTTTTTCTTTCCCTCATAGACCGGGGACTTGCAGCGGGGACACTTTCCAAGCTCTGTTTTTTCTGTCTTGAAAAGCTCCTGTTTCTCGCCTAACACGGAAGCATAGGTTTTTACAAGCTCCTGTGCCATAGTTTCGATACCCTGCATGAAAGTGTCCGGGTCGGCGTTGCCCTTTGCAATCTGCGTCAGATTGTTTTCCCATGCAGCCGTAAGCTGCGGAGAAGTTAAGCTGTCCGGCAGGACGCAGACAAGATTTGTCCCGTCTTTGGTGGGAAGCAGCTGCTTGCCCTTGCGCTCCACAAAGCCGCCTCCCACTAACTTTTCAATGACAGCGGCGCGGGTAGCGGGCGTACCAAGCCCCCGGCGTTCTGCGTCCGGGTCGGTGTCCTCATTCCCGGCGCGTTCCATAGCAGAAAGTAAGGACGCTTCATTGTGGGGCTTCGGCGGCGTCGTTTCATGCTCCGTAACCTTTGCAGCAGGGTTTTCAAAGGTCTGTCCCTCGGTAAAGTCCGGCACATCTAAAACAAGTTCGTTTTCGTCGTCGCTGTCCGGCTTCTTTTTGAGGGTAGCCCGGTAAAGCCGTTCAATGTTTTTCCACCCGGCAGCGATTACCGTCTTGCCCCTTGCCGTAAATTCATGGTCGGCGCAGGAGAAAACCGCCGTTACCGCTTCGTAAACGTGCGGCTCTGCGGTCGCCATAAGCAGACGCGCCCCGGTAAGGATAAGGATATTTCTTTCACTTTCCGGCAGCGTAGTAAGGTCAGTTTTTGCAATTTCCATAGTGGGGATAATGGCGTGGTGGTCTGATACTTTTTTGCTGTTCAGAACGCGGGAAATACTCTGTTCATAGGCTGCGCTCGCCATAAAGGGCAGCTTGCCGCAAAGCAGCGATACGATACTCGCCGCTGTGTCGCCCATGTCGTCGGTCAGATAGTTGCTGTCCGTTCTCGGATAAGTAAGCAGCTTCTTTTCATAAAGTGTCTGTGCAAGGTCAAAGGTCTGCTTTGCCGTGTACCCGTAGATACGGTTTGCTTCCCTTTGCAGAGAGGTAAGGTCAAAGAGCTTCGGCGGTATAGCGGTTTTATTTTCACGGGTCAAGGAAGTGCAGACAGCCGCCGACGCTTCGCAGGCCGCTTTCAGTTTGCCCGCTTCATCAGCGGCGCAGATCTTCGCGCTTGCCGCTTCTGCGCCGGGGAGCATAAGGCGCACATGGTAATATTTTTCTTTCTTGAAGTTCATAATGGCAGCGTCCCGGTCTACAAGCATTTTTAGGGTTGGGGTCTGAACGCGCCCCACGTTCAAGGTTTTTCCATACAGGCAGGAGAAAAGGCGGGTCGCGTTAATGCCGATAAGCCAGTCAGCCTTTGCCCTGCATAGTGCGGAATGATAGAGAGCGTCATACCTGCGCCCGTCCTTCAGATTGTCAAAGCCGCTTTTGATGGCGTCCGTTTCCATAGAGGAAATCCAAAGACGGGTAAAGGGCTTCTTGCAGCCCGCTTGATGATAGACAAAGCGGAAAATCAATTCTCCCTCGCGTCCTGCGTCGCAGGCGTTCACGACTTCCGAAACGTCGCTGCGCTGCATGAGGTCTTTTAAGATTTTGAATTGCTTTCCCTTGTCGGCAGCTACGGTGTACTGCCATTCCTGCGGCAGAATGGGTAAGCTGTCATAGCTCCATTTCCTGTACTGTTCCCCATAGGCGGCAGCTTCCGCAAGTCCTACCAAATGCCCGATACACCAAGAGATAACATAACCGTTCCCCTCGATATATCCGTCTTTCTTCTCCCTTACGCCAAGGGCGGCGGCAACCGCCGCCCCGACGCTGGGTTTCTCACAAATCACAAGTTTCATTCTTCCTCGTCCTCCTGTTCGGTGTCTGCGCTGTCAGCTTCTTCCGGCTCGTCCTCGTCGTATTCGTCAAAATCGAACTCGTCAAGGTCGGTGCTGCCTTTCACGTTCTGTTTCGGTTTCATAAACTTAACGTAGTAGAGGGCTGCGCCGCCGCCAAGCAAGCCCACGACAAGGAAAATCAAAAGCCCGCCCATGCCGTTCTGGGGCTGCTCCTGCTCGGCGGGTTCCTCCGGCGTGGCTTCCTTGCCTGTGCAGCTATCCATGTTGACAGAGCAGGCGGGGCAGGCGGTGTTTACTTCGCCCGCCTTGCATTTCTCGGTACAGTTGCAGACAGCCGGGGGTTGTTCGGTCTGTTCCTCCCCGATAATCGCCATAAGGTCGCTTTCGTCTACTTGATTTAGGAAGTGGACGGAATTTTCCCCCTCGGCTGCCCGGTCAACGATAATGTAAAAATAGTTGCCACCTTTGCTTTTCACGACGATAAACTGCTTATCCTCGGCAGCGTCCCCGTCAATGTCGTCCACAAGGGTCATGTTGCCCTCCGGGGTCAAGGGCTGCGGCTCGGTTTCCACGATTACGCCGCTGTCGTCGGTTTCTTCCGTCGGGGTCTGTGCATAGGCGGTAACGGAAAAGCCGCCCACAAGGACAAGGGCGGCGCAAAGTACGGTAAGGCTTGCAAGGATTTTATTCTTCATCTGCATTGTCCTCCTGTTCCTCATAGTCTGCGGGCATAGGGGCAATGCCCGGAATACCTCCGCCCGCAAGCATAGCGGTAAGCTCCTGCGGGGTAAGGCGCATAGAGCGCACAAGCTGAACGATTTGCAGATTTTCCGCTTCGGTTTTCTGTGCTTCCAGTCCGCGCAGCCTGTTCTGATACTCCGTGATTTTCTCACGGGTCTTTTGGATTTCCTTGTCAATTCTTTCGATTTTACTCATTGCCATAAAATTTTTCTCCTTTCGATTTTCAAAAAATGTGTCAGTTCCAGTTCATCAGCCCGTACCCTTTGATACAGGCATAGTCAAGGGGATAGCTCTTAATCTTGCAGGCGTCGCCGGAATTGCCCTCCACGGTATAGACGCGGCTTTCGTCCCTGCCGATAACAAGTCCTACATGGTCTGCGCTGCCGTCTAAATCCCAGTCAAAAAAGATAGCGTCGCCGGGGGCAATGTTTTCATAGCCCCGCGCTCCCCATTGTCCGTGAGAAGTAAACCACGGAATACCCTGCGACTGGCAGGCGGCAAAGCGCGGCTCGGAAAGTCCCATTTGCCCGTAGCACCAGGACACGAAACAGGCGCACCATTCCACGCGGGAATTAAAGCCGTACCAGCTCCAATACGGATAGCCGCCCACATTTCCGACTTGCCGTTTTGCAAGGTCAACGATAGCGGTATTGCCGGGGCGCGTTCCGTTTACAAAGTCCACGCCGCTTAAATCTTCCGACGCGGAAGTGTCGGGAGAGCCGCCGCCAAAGATAAGGGGCTTGTTCCCGCTTGTCTGTAAGTACACCCGGTACATTTCCAGTTGTTCCGGGGTCAGATTGTTTTCCGCAATGGTGGATAGTGGGGTATTCGTCAGCTTGACGTTCAAGATGTAATACTCATAAGGCACTTGTACCGTGTAGGTGTCCGTATGCTCGTTGCCGTCCTCATCTGTCCATGTGTCGGTGCGTTCTTCCTCCCGGTAGCGTATTTCCACTTCCTCGGTCAGCGTCAGCTTGTATTGTTGATTGAAAATCCGCTGTAATTCGCTCTGTACCTCGGCGCAGGTGTAGCTTTGGTATTTTGCGGTCAGATAAGACGCTAATTCATGGGGATTGTGTCCGATATTTGCAAGGTCATAGCGGTACTCGTCATAGCCCGGATTGTCGCGCTCGATATTGTCAATCCTGCTTTGCAGCTCGTTTTCCAATCCTGCGTAGCTGTTTTCCACTTCCACAAGGTCGCTGTCCTCGGACGTATAGGACGTTCCAAGCACGCCGTTTAACGTGCCGGAAAACATTGCCCCACAAGAGGACAGCCCGGACATAACCATGATAAAGAGCAGTAGCACCCCGACAGCGATTGCCACACCCGCCGGGTGCCTTGCCACAAATGCTGCGGTCTGCTTCGTTTTCTCGGCGGCTTTGGCTGCCGCCTTGCGGGTGCGTTCTGCCGCGCCCTTGATACCCTTTGCGGTATTGCGGGCTTCCTTTGCATACTGCCGCTTGATTTTCTGCTTCTGCCAAAACCGGGAAATGGGGTTACTGGTTAGCTGCGGGTTCTCATGCAGGGTCTTGTGATACTGAAAGTCCATATTTGCCCGAAAAGCCGCTTTTTCTGCCTTTGCCGCTTCCCGGTAGGGTTTCAGCTTATGGTTGCGGTAGCCCTGCTTGATTTTCCGCGCCCCGTACTTCAATCCCCGTTCTGCGGCTTCCTCGCTCTTGTGTGCGCCCTCCACGCCGGAATTATCCTTTTCGACAGAATGGATTTTGTTATGTACCAAAATCCCGGCTTCCTGTGTGGGGCGGGATAGCGGGTTGTGCTTCTCCTTAAATCCGGGCGGCTTGTCCTTTTCCTCAAAGTGCAGGCGGGTCTTGCCTTTCCCGGTGGTTTCGTCAAAGGTGCGCTCTTTTACCAGTTTCTTTTCTTTGGGGATAGCTGCCTTTGCCTTATCCAAGCGGTCGGCGGCTTTATCGGATTTCTTGATATACTTTTCAAGCTCCGGGGCAGCGCGTTCCTCGTCGGTAAATTGCAGCCGGGAAGATTTCGTCCCGGCGGTAGCTTCTGCCTGTGCTTTTCGTACTGCCTTTTTACTGGCTTTTCGTGTATGGGCGGCGTCGATATGCTTCATGACGCGCTCCGTTTTGCCTGTGTCCGCTTTGGGGGCAGCTCCCGGCACATGGGGAAGCGGGCTTGTATCAGATACCGGGGGAAGCTGCATAGCGTCCTGTGCCGCCTGTTGTTCCGGGGTCTTTTGTAAATCCGCGTCCCGTATGCGGTTGCTGATACGTTCCGTGTCTCCCGTGGTCTGATTTTCTGCGATAGCCCCGTCGCGGGTCATTTTCTGCGTGATTTTATCGCGGGGCTTTAATGGGTCTTTCAAGTGTTACCACCTCCAATCCGCGCCCCTGCAAGGGCGCAATACTCGGCGTTCAGTTCAATGCCGATATAGCGGCGGTCAAGGCTTTGCGCTGCAAGCCCGGTGGTGCCGCTTCCAAAGAACGGGTCTATCACAACGCCGCCTTTCGGACAGCCCGCAAGTATGCACGTTTCCGCGAGCTTCGGGGGATAGGCGGCAAAATGCCCGCCCTTGTACGGTACGGTATTGATAAGCCAAACGTCCCGCTTGTTTCTTGTGGTCGGCATAAGGGCGTCGTCATAATAGCTGCCGCTGCGGGGCTGATTGATACCCTGTACCTTGCCCTGTCCTGGTACTTCCTCGGCGTATTTGTGTCCTGCGCTGCGCCCTTGCCTGTAGCGCGCAGCCGTTCCCGGCGCGATCGGCTCTGCAATGGCGGCAGCGTCATAGTAATATTTCTTTGATTTCGTCAGTAAAAAGATATGCTCATAGCAGCGGCTCGGTCGGTCGCGGCAGCTTTCCGGCATAGGGTTTTCTTTCAGCCAGATAATATCGCTGCGTAAATACCACCCGTCAGAGCGCAGGGCAAAGGCAAGAAGCCACGGAATACCGATTAAATCCTTTTGCTTGCAGCCCGCTTTCATGCCGCTGCCGCAGTATGTGTCTGCGATATTCAGCCAAAATGTCCCGTCGTCTTTGAGTACCCGGCGCAGCTCCCGGAACACTTCCACAAGCCGCCCGATATACTGCTCCGGCGTGTCCTCACGTCCAATCTGCGCGTCAAGCCCGTAGTCCCTTAGTCCATAGTAAGGCGGGCTTGTGACGCAGCAGTTCACGCTTTCGCTCGGAAGCTCCCGCAGGGCATAGAGGGCGTCGCGGTTGATGATTACGTCTGTTTTCATGGCTTGCTCACTTCCTCCGGCTTTGTCGTAAGCAGACAGTAAAGCTCGGTGTCCGTCGGGAAGCGGTCAATGAACGGCAGCACCACATTCCCGTAAAAGATAAGCCCCTCGCCCGCTTCGGTGTGGGTTACATACTTCATCTGCTGCGGGGAGATGTTAAGCTGCTTTGCAAGGATAGCCCGGTCGCCCTGTGCCTGATTGAGCATGAGGACAAAATCGGAGTTTTCAAAGATATTCTCGACTTCGCGGCTGCTTAAAAGGTCTTTGACGTTCTGTGTGATAGCCGTCGGTATGCCGCCCCATTTACGAAAACGCTTCCAAATCTCCACAGAATAGGCTGCGGTCTGTTCCTCTTTCAAAAGCAAATGAAATTCGTCCATATAGTAACGGGTTGCCTTTTTCTCGGCGCGGTTGACGGTCACGCGGTTCCACACCTGGTCTTGCACAATGAGCATACCTAATTTTTTGAGCTGCTTTCCAAGCTGCTTAATATCAAAGCAGACAAGACGGTTTGAAAGCTCCACGTTGGTACGGTGGTTAAAGACGTTCAGAGAGCCGGAAACATAAAGCTCCAATGCCGCCGCAATGCGGGCAGCTTCCGGCTCCGGCTGTTTCAGCAGTTCGTTGTAGAGGTCGCCCAAAATCGGCATTTTTGCCGGGTCGGGGTCTGCAAGGAAAGGTCGGTACACATTCCTAACGGCGCGGTCAATGACGGTCTTTTCCACGGGCTGCAAGCCCTCTTTGCCGCCGATAACAAGCTCGCAGAGGGAAAGGATAAAGTCGGATTTCAAGGCAAGCGGGTTGTCGTCCTCGGAGTAGTTGAGGTTAATATCCATAGGGTTCACATACTGGGGCTTGCCGTCCATGCCTTTTCCGGCAGGCGACAGACGTATCACTTGCCCGCCCAAACGCTGCACAAGGGAAAAATATTCTGCTTCCGGGTCGCAGATAATAATATCGTCGTCGGTAATGAGAAAGGCGTTTGTCATTTCCCGTTTTGCCGCAAAGGATTTACCGCTTCCCGGTGTTCCAAGAATAAGCCCGTTGGGATTTTTCAGTTGCTTGCGGTCGCAGAGTATCATGTTGTTACTAAGGGCATTTAAGCCGTAGTAAAGGGCTGCACCCCTTTGGAAAAGCTCCTGCGTGATGAACGGGATAAAAATAGCGGTGCTACTGGTCGTAAGCCCTCTTTGAATGGGGATAAGGTTCTCCCCAAGAGGAATAGAGGACATAAAGCCCGCTTCCTGCAAATAGTCAAGGCGGGTCAGAGCGCAGTTGTTTTTCTGTGCAAAGCCCGCCGTGGCAAAGATGTCATTATCCAGTTTCCGCTTCGTGTCTGCCATGTTTACCACAAGGAACGTCAGCAGAAACATTCTTTCATTTCTGCTCTGTAAATCCTGCAAGAGATTTTTCGCTTCGCTGCCGAACGTGGCAAGGTCGGACGGAATTATATCCATATCGTACCCGCTGCGTACCGCCTTTTTCTGTTCCTCAATCTTCATCTTGTCGAGCTCGGTAATTTTGCGCTTGATAGTCTTGATTGCTTCGCTCTGGTCGATACTGCGGATATGCAGATTGACGATAATTCCGTTTTCAAGGTCGAGAATGTCCGAAAGCATACGGTCGTTCAGCTCCGGCGCAAGGATTTCAAGGAAGCTAACAGCACCGAGCTTGCGCCCCATGCGAAACGTCCTGCCGTCGCCAAAGCGGAACGAGGACGGGGCGATAAAGTCCTTTGTGGTAAGCCCGGACGGTACAAGCCAGTCCCAAGAGAAACGGAACGGCTCGCCCTCCGGGTGGAAAATCCCATGCAGTACGTTCAAGCGTTCCTGTCCGTTCATGGGGCGGGCGGTTACACCAAGCACCTTAAAATTATTGAGTACGTCGGTTTCGATACGGGAAAGGCGGGCTTTTGCCGCCGCAAGATTGTCCGCTTCAATGGAAAAGGTAATGTACTTGCACTTTTCCAGTCCGTTGTTGCCTTTTTCAAGCTGATTTTTAAGCATATCCGCGTACTCCCTGCGGATAGAGTTAAAAGCGTCGTCCTGCGCCGGAATTTCGATAGCCGCCTGTGCCTTTTCCTTTCTTGCACCCTGATTGATGAAAGAGAGCTGCACCGAAACGGAAGCGTCAAAGTAGTTGAGAAAATCGCACCAGTTTTCAAAAATGGCGGTCTTATCGTCTGCCTGTGCAAGCTGATAGTTAATATCTTCAAAGACAAGGCTTTTACTGTATTTCTTTTCCGTTACCCTGCAAATCCCGTCCGGGTACATCTGCAAGTAGGGAATGGTCTGTTGTGCGGTGCGGGGCTTCCCGTCGCCCTTTGCCGCCTGTATCACGGCGGCGATTTCTTTCTTTTCTGCGCGGGTCAGCTTACGCTTCACGGGATTTTTTACCGCGCGGGTCATGGTTTTTCGTTCTGCCATTGACAATAGCCGATACCTCCTTTTCCAGTTTTCGTTGTTTTTCTATGACGGCATAAAAATTTTCCGTCTGATAGGGGCGTTCCTTTGGTCGGATAAACTTTGTCTGAATGACGTTCTTTATCACGATTTCAAGGGGCTGCCCGTGTTTTTCATACATTGCCAAGAGGAAGCAGGGAAGCATAACGACAATCATTGCAAATGCCGCCATGCTTGTTCCCGCGCTGTCTTTGAGCAAAAAGAAAAGCGGTAGTCCCATAGCGAGGGCTGCCGCAAAACATATAATCTGCCGCTTTGTCAGATTAAAAGCGACTTTCGTTTTGATTTTTGATAAGTCTTTGGGTACGGGTACATACGCCAAGTGAAAACCTCCTCCTTTCGGTCTTTAATGGGCGTTAAATATTGACTTCGCAAGTGCGCCTGTTTTGAATAGGGAGAAGCACAAAATCACGGTGTAGGCTGCAAGGGAGAAAATCGCGCTGTGCAGGTTGTCCGCTACAATCATGCTGCCAACCAAAACCGCATAAATGCCGACGCATATCATTATGAGGAAGCCTTGAAAACCGAGGGCGAACAGGGCTTTTAAGTAGTTGTTGCCTATCTGCCCCCACTCTCTGTTGGTCATAGTTGCAAACGGGATAGGCGATACCGAACAGTAAAGGTAAATTTCTATCATTCTGCCGTACAGGATAACCGTGATAAGCACCGACATGATTTTCATGCAAAGGCTCACAAGGCTTGTTTCCATAACGAGCAAAAGCAGTTCGGGGATTTCCATAGCGTCAAGTCCGGCTTGCATGGACGAGAGGGCGGCGTCAACGTCGATATTCGTATTGCCGCCGATCACGCCCGCTGCGCCGGAAACAACGTGCTGCGCCATATCGAACACCGCCATAGTGATAGTAAAGGTGTGGGTAACGAGATACACCGCTACCCACGCCTTGAAAAACCACTTAAAGAACATGAACGTGTCAATATCGTGCATATTGTTCTTTTCCGTTACCATGCTGATAAGCTCCACGCATAGAACGTAGGTAATGACAAGCCCCGCAATGGGTACAATCACATTTTCCGACAAACTCTGTATCATGGAAAATATGCCTGCGTTCCACCCCTGCGGGGTTTGTCCTACCTCTGCGGCGATAGTTCCGACTTTTTCGTTTACGTCCCCGAACATAGTTGACAGATTACCGTTAATGGCTCCAATGAGGATTTCCTTTATCCATTCGTTAATCGCGTCAAGTATGCTCTGCATAGGCTAACCCCGCCGCTTAACCGAACAGGCCGGAAAGCAGAGGTACAAGGGTGCCACCGATAAGGGCAACGCCGCCGCCCGCCATGAGCTGCTTCATGCCC
>ENA-UEQJ01003103-UEQJ01003103.1-human-gut-metagenome-genome-assembly--contig:-NODE-3103-length-11055-cov-3.445072_pt1 | contig 11055 bp, 9 predicted proteins | sample MGYA00242937_ERZ507938 | MGnify/ENA primary metagenome ERZ507938 (study PRJEB26167, sample SAMN06115437) | human gut metagenome | host: Homo sapiens | place: China:Gansu | collected 2015-07-03 | study...
CCCCTCCTTGTAAGGGAGGTGCTCTCCCAGCTGAGCTAATCACCCCCGCTGTGTGGAGTCGCATTATAGGGAGAGTTCAAAATGAGTCAACGCATTTTCTAAAGAAATTGTTCGTTCGTCGTAAATTTAAGCAAGATGATCGCAAAACAGACCGTGTTGCGCAATTTGTCAACGAAAACAATAATGCGTAAGGTAGAAACCCGAACTACATTGAGGAATCAGGCGGGAGTGATAGAATATCGCCCACTCAATTTTTCCAGGATTTGCCGGTTGTCGGCATCTTTCTAAACGTAAGGCCATTTCATGAAAATCAAAACTCGCTTCGCGCCAAGCCCAACAGGCTATCTGCACGTTGGCGGCGCGCGTACTGCTCTTTACTCCTGGCTTTTTGCACGTAACCACGGCGGTGAGTTCGTGCTGCGTATTGAAGACACCGATCTTGAGCGTTCCACGCCGGAAGCTATCGAAGCCATTATGGATGGCATGAACTGGCTGAGCCTGGAGTGGGATGAAGGTCCGTACTACCAGACCAAACGTTTTGATCGCTACAACGCGGTGATCGATCAGATGCTGGAAGAGGGCACTGCTTATAAATGCTATTGCTCTAAAGAGCGCCTGGAAGCGCTGCGCGAAGAGCAAATGGCGAAAGGTGAGAAGCCGCGTTATGACGGTCGCTGCCGCCACAGCCATGAGCATCACGCTGATGATGAACCGTGCGTTGTACGTTTTGCTAACCCGCAGGAAGGTTCTGTTGTTTTTGACGATCAGATCCGTGGTCCGATCGAGTTCAGCAACCAGGAACTGGACGATCTTATTATCCGCCGTACCGATGGTTCCCCAACCTATAACTTCTGTGTGGTTGTCGATGACTGGGATATGGAAATCACCCACGTTATCCGTGGCGAAGACCATATCAACAACACGCCGCGCCAGATCAACATTCTTAAGGCCCTGAAAGCGCCGGTGCCGGTTTACGCGCACGTTTCTATGATCAACGGCGATGACGGTAAAAAACTGTCCAAACGTCACGGGGCGGTCAGCGTAATGCAGTATCGTGATGACGGTTATTTGCCAGAAGCACTGCTGAACTATCTGGTGCGTCTGGGCTGGTCCCACGGCGATCAGGAAATCTTCACTCGTGAAGAGATGATCAAATACTTCACTTTGAATGCCGTCAGCAAATCTGCCAGTGCGTTCAACACCGACAAGCTGCTGTGGCTGAACCATCACTACATTAACGCGCTGCCGCCGGAGTATGTTGCTACTCACTTACAGTGGCACATTGAGCAGGAAAATATCGATACCCGTAACGGCCCGCAGCTGGCTGATCTGGTGAAACTGCTGGGCGAACGCTGCAAGACGCTGAAAGAGATGGCACAGAGCTGCCGTTATTTCTACGAAGATTTTGCTGAGTTCGATGCCGATGCGGCGAAAAAACATCTGCGTCCGGTAGCGCGTCAGCCGCTGGAAGTGGTTCGTGACAAACTGGCCGCGATTACTGACTGGACCGCTGAAAACGTTCATCACGCTATTCAGGCGACGGCGGATGAGCTGGAAGTGGGTATGGGTAAAGTTGGTATGCCGCTGCGTGTCGCCGTAACCGGTGCGGGGCAGTCTCCAGCACTGGATGTTACCGTTCACGCAATTGGTAAGACCCGCAGTATCGAGCGTATCAACAAAGCGCTGGATTTTATTGCTGAACGCGAAAATCAGCAGTAATTAGCGTGTAAAAAGATAAACGGCAGGAGATAATATCCTGCCGTTTTTTATTTATGCTGATTCGTCAATATCGAGACGGGCGAGGAAATTGCGAATTCCTTCACGTGACAAAAATTGCGCGACGTTTTCCTGCTCAATGTCTGTCATATTATCTATCGCGTTGATGATTTGTCGATACGCCGGGGCGCGTGCTCCAGGAGCGTATTCAGCAATTCTCTCTTCAGCTTCCATCAACATTGGTGTGTTATGGAAGGCTGGCGTGTTCTGAATAAACTCGCAAACTTGCGTATCGACCAGAATAAGTCTGGCACGACCGCCTTTCACGCCGGGAAATTTTTCCGTTTTCCAGCCTTTTTCTCTGATCCAACGGTTATCAGTTTGTTTAGCCACACCGAGGCATTCAGCCAGTTCTTCGGTTGTCATTTTATTGCGTAATCTTTTCATATTATTTGCTATCGCGAATCCCTAAGCGTTGTAACAATCCGATAATCCCTTCCCGCAGAAGCAAGGATGTAAACTGTTTTTGTTCAACTGGCGTCATCTCTTTCGCCAGTGTCACCAGCAATACTTCAAGCGGCGCATCACCAGAAAGGGCAGGCGCTTCTCCCTGACCTTCTGGACGTTCAGCATTGCGAATATATTCACGAACCTGTTCATTGACGTGAACCAGTCGGGCTTTGCCACCCTGGACGCCAGGTTTTGGTGACGTTGTCCAGCCCTCCTTGCGTACCCATTTATTAATGGTCTGGCGGCTATAGCCGGTCAGTCTGGCAAGTTCATCTGGTGTCATCCTCTCCTTGAACATAACAATTCCCTGAATGTATGTGGGTCTATTAGTAGTTCATTTTATAACACCACTTTACAGGAAACCGTGACATGAATAACTACTGAATGCGAGCGGTTTTCCAAAATTGTTCATTTGCCTGATTTTTCAGCGATTGAAACTACACGTTGCAATTTGCCGTTGACACATTCGGGCGGAATTCATATGATGCCGCCCGTCAACTCGACAAGCTTTACGTGACGGGGCTATAGCTCAGCTGGGAGAGCGCTTGCATGGCATGCAAGAGGTCAGCGGTTCGATCCCGCTTAGCTCCACCAAATTTCCAACCCTCGCTGCAAAGCGGGGGTTTTTTGTCTCTGCTTTTTGCCGCTTTTGTAATACAGTCTACGTCCGGGTTAGTGCCGCCTGGTGAAAGCATCATTGGATGAAAAATCGGCAACAGGCTGGCCCCCTGTTTGCTTCGCGATGCGAATAAACTTATTATTTGTGTGCCTGAAAACCCCGATCAGTGAGAGTAGTGTACTCATGTTTGTGGAGCATAACCTGATAAAAAATATCAAGATATTCACACTAGCGTTTACGCTCACCGTGGTACTTATTCAGCTATCCCGTTTTATTTCGCCACTTGCCATTATCCATTCCAGTTATATCTTTCTGGCGTGGATGCCACTGTGCGTAATGCTGTCAATCTTGTTTATCTTTGGCTGGCGCGGTGTCGTTCCCGTTTTATGCGGGATGTTTTGCACCAATCTGTGGAACTTTCATCTCTCTTTTTTACAGACTGCGGTCATGCTCGGTAGCCAGACGTTTGTCGTGTTGTGTGCCTGCGCAATATTACGCTGGCAGCTGGGGACGCGTTGGCGTTATGGATTGACCAGCCGATATGTCTGGCAACGTCTGTTCTGGCTTGGTTTGGTGACGCCGATCGGCATCAAATGCAGCATGTATCTTGTGGGGAGCTTCTTTGATTTCCCGCTAAAGATATCCACCTTTTTCGGCGATGCGGATGCCATTTTCACGGTCGTTGATTTGCTAAGCCTTTTCACCGCTGTGCTGATTTACAACATGCTTTTCTACTATCTCACTCGCATGATTGTAAGTCCCCACTTTGCGCAGATATTGTGGCGCAGGGATATCGCTCCGTCGTTGGGCAAAGAGAAACGCGCATTTACCTTAAGCTGGCTGGCAGCGTTAAGCGTGCTGCTACTTCTGTTGTGCACACCTTATGAAAACGACTTTATTGCCGGTTACCTGGTACCCGTTTTCTTCATCATCTTTACCCTCGGGGTCGGTAAGCTTCGCTATCCGTTTTTAAATCTCACCTGGGCTGTTTCAACGCTTTGCCTTCTGAATTACAACCAGAACTTTTTGCAAGGGGTGGAAACCGAATATTCGCTGGCATTTATTCTTGCGGTGCTGATTTCCTTTAGCGTTTGCCTGCTCTATATGGTGCGCATTTATCATCGCAGTGAATGGCTTAATCGCCGCTGGCATTTGCAGGCGCTGACAGATCCGTTAACGCTCCTACCCAACTTTCGTGCGTTGGAACAAGCGCCGGAGCAAGAGGCGGGCAAGAGTTTTTGCTGCCTGCGCATTGATAATCTTGAGTTTATGAGTCGTCATTACGGCTTAATGATGCGCGTTCACTGTATCCGCTCAATTTGCCGTACGCTGCTGCCGTTGATGCAGGAAAACGAAAAGTTGTATCAATTGCCGGGTAGTGAACTGCTGTTAGTGCTGAGCGGGCCGGAAACGGAAGGGCGACTCCAGCATATGGTTAACATCCTGAATAGTCGGCAAATTCACTGGAACAATACCGGGCTGGATATGGGCTATGGTGCTGCCTGGGGGCGTTTTGATGGAAATCAGGAAACCCTGCAACCCTTGTTGGGGCAGTTAAGCTGGCTGGCGGAGCAATCCTGCGCACATCATCATGTGCTGGCGCTGGATAGCAGAGAGGAGATGGTTTCCGGGCAGACCACTAAACAGGTGCTATTGCTGAATACCATTCGCACGGCGTTAGATCAGGGTGATTTGCTGCTCTACGCCCAGCCAATTCGCAACAAAGAGGGTGAAGGTTATGATGAGATCCTCGCGCGACTGAAATATGACGGCGGCATTATGACCCCGGATAAGTTTCTGCCCCTTATTGCTCAGTTTAACCTTAGCGCGCGTTTTGATTTGCAAGTGCTGGAATCCTTGTTGAAGTGGCTGGCAACACACCCTTGCGACAAAAAAGGACCGCGCTTTTCAGTCAATTTAATGCCGCTCACGCTGCTGCAAAAGAATATTGCCGGGCGGATTATTCGTCTGTTTAAGCGTTATCACATCTCCCCGCAGGCGGTCATTCTTGAGATCACCGAGGAGCAGGCGTTTTCTAACGCAGAAAGCAGCATGTACAACATCGAGCAGCTGCATAAGTTTGGTTTCCGGATTGCGATTGATGACTTTGGCACCGGATATGCCAACTACGAACGGTTAAAGCGTTTGCAGGCTGATATCATCAAAATTGATGGCGTCTTTGTGAAAGATATTGTCACGAACACGCTGGATGCGATGATTGTGAGATCAATTACCGATCTGGCGAAAGCGAAGTCATTGAGTGTGGTCGCGGAGTTTGTCGAGACGCAACAGCAGCAGGCGCTATTGCATAAGCTCGGGGTGCAATATCTGCAAGGGTATTTGATTGGTCGCCCGCAGCCATTAGCTGATTAACAGGCGTAAAAAAGCCGGGGAATGATCCCCGGCTTTTTTATGTATGGTTTTACAGCACCAGTGCTGCGATTGACGCAGACAGCACACTCACCAGGGTAGAGCCGTAAACCAGTTTCAGACCGAAGCGAGAAACCACGTTACCTTGCTCTTCATTCAGGCCTTTAACTGCACCTGCGATAATCCCGATTGAAGAGAAGTTAGCGAAGGAAACCAGGAACACAGAGATGATGCCTTCAGCACGCGGAGAGAGCGTGGAAGCAATTTTCTGCAGATCCATCATCGCAACGAACTCGTTGGAAACCAGTTTGGTCGCCATGATACTGCCCACTTGCAGTGCTTCACTGGAAGGAACACCCATCACCCATGCAATCGGATAGAAGATGTAGCCCAGGATGCCCTGGAAGGAGATGCTGTAGCCAAACCAGCCAGTAACGGTGGCAAACAGTGCGTTCAGCGCGGCGATCAGGGCGATAAAGCCGATCAGCATCGCGGCAACGATAATGGCAACTTTGAAACCTGCCAGAATGTATTCACCCAGCATTTCGAAGAAGCTCTGACCTTCGTGCAGGTTGGACATCTGGATGTTTTCTTCACTGGCATCAACACGGTAAGGATTGATCAGCGACAGCACGATAAAGGTGCTGAACATGTTCAGTACCAGCGCAGCAACGACGTATTTCGGTTCCAGCATGGTCATGTATGCACCAACGATGGACATCGACACGGTGGACATTGCCGTGGCAGCCATGGTGTACATACGATTACGGGAGATTTTGCCGAGGATATCTTTATAGGCAATAAAGTTTTCAGACTGACCCAGAATCAGGGAGCTGACGGCGTTAAAGGATTCCAGTTTGCCCATACCGTTGACTTTGGAGAGCAGGAAACCAATTGCGCGGATAATAACCGGCAACACGCGAATGTGCTGGAGAATACCGATCAGTGCAGAGATAAAGACGATTGGGCACAGCACTTTCAGGAAGAAGAATGCCAGGCCTTGATCATTCATGCTACCAAAGACGAAGTTAGTCCCTTCGTTGGCAAATCCGAGCAGTTTTTCGAACATTTCGGAGAAGCCTTTCACGAAGCCTAAACCAACGTCGGAGTTCAGGAAGAACCACGCCAGTAACACTTCGATAACAAGCAGTTGAATAACATAACGGATACGAATTTTTTTGCGGTCGCTGCTTACCAGCAGTGCGAGAATCGCAACAACGGCAAGTGCCAGTACAAAATGAAGGACGCGGTCCATATTTGCTCCAAATATGAGGCAGGTTAAATTTCCGTGCACATTCTATGTAACATGGTTAAGGAAAACGAGATCTGACACACACTATAATGACGTCCTGTGACAAGCTTCAAAAATAGTGATCTGTCATACATTTCTGCTATGTTGTGTATGGAAGCTGAAAGTTATGTAAATGTGCTAACATTAAACATAACCATAACATTCAAGTCATCAATCTTTTCGTAGTCATAATCCTGGTCTATCAAAGAAATCACCACAACCCATTCAAATGAATTTGATAATCATTCTCGTTTGGCATAGCAGTCACAAGATGACGAACTATCGCGTTGAGAGTTGCAGCAGACGGGCGGCGCGCAAGATGAGGCTCGCATTAATGGGACCTGCGTTCATTGCGGCGATTGGTTATATCGATCCCGGTAACTTTGCGACCAATATTCAGGCGGGTGCTAGCTTCGGCTATCAGCTACTGTGGGTTGTCGTTTGGGCCAACCTGATGGCGATGCTGATTCAGATCCTCTCTGCCAAACTAGGGATTGCCACCGGTAAAAATCTGGCGGAGCAGATTCGTGATCACTATCCGCGTCCCGTAGTGTGGTTCTATTGGGTTCAGGCAGAAATTATTGCGATGGCAACCGACCTGGCGGAATTTATTGGTGCGGCGATCGGTTTTAAACTCATTCTTGGTGTTTCGTTGTTGCAGGGCGCGGTGCTGACGGGGATCGCGACTTTCCTGATTTTAATGCTGCAACGTCGCGGGCAAAAACCGCTGGAGAAAGTGATTGGCGGGTTACTGTTGTTTGTTGCCGCGGCTTACATTGTCGAGTTGATTTTCTCCCAGCCTAACCTGGCGCAGTTGGGTAAAGGAATGGTGATCCCGAGTTTACCTACTTCGGAGGCGGTCTTCCTGGCAGCAGGCGTGTTAGGGGCGACGATTATGCCGCATGTGATTTATTTGCACTCTTCGCTCACTCAGCATTTACATGGCGGTTCGCGTCAACAACGTTATTCCGCCACCAAATGGGATGTGGCTATCGCCATGACGATTGCCGGTTTTGTCAATCTGGCGATGATGGCTACAGCTGCGGCGGCGTTCCACTTTTCTGGTCATACTGGTGTTGCCGATCTTGATGAGGCTTATCTGACGCTGCAACCGCTGTTAAGCCATGCTGCGGCAACGGTCTTTGGATTAAGTCTGGTTGCTGCCGGACTGTCCTCAACGGTGGTGGGGACACTGGCGGGGCAGGTGGTGATGCAGGGATTCATTCGCTTCCATATCCCGCTGTGGGTGCGTCGTACAGTCACCATGTTGCCGTCATTTATTGTCATTCTGATGGGATTAGATCCGACACGGATTCTGGTTATGAGTCAGGTGCTGTTAAGTTTTGGTATCGCCCTGGCGCTGGTTCCACTGCTGATTTTCACCAGTGACAGCAAGTTGATGGGCGATCTGGTGAACAGCAAACGCGTAAAACAGACAGGCTGGGTGATTGTAGTGCTGGTCGTGGCGCTGAATATCTGGTTGTTGGTGGGGACGGCGCTGGGATTGTAGTTGAATGAGCGTCGCATCTGGCACTATTGGCGGATGCGGCGTAAACGCCTTATCCGCCCTACGCGTTAAAGAGCCGGTTTGTAGGCCTGATAAGACGCGCTAGCGTCGCATCAGGCATTGTGTTCCATTGGCGAATGTGTTTAATGGCGGTGTCCATGTCCGCGGCCTTTTCCGCGATGATCGTCACGATCGCGCCAGCCTTCACGATAGCCACGCTCATACGCTTTACGCTTATCCCAGCCACGATGATAGCCATTATCATGACGCCACCAGCGGTTTTTACGCCACTCATAATTGCGATGCCAGTAGTCACGGTCGCGCCAGTGACCACCGTCCCAGTAATTACCGTAATGATCGCGATCGCCAATTTGTAATTTGATTGATGGCAGTAGGGTGATTTCACCTGCGTTTGCTGCAAGCGGGGTAAATGCCATCAGGGCGGCCGCCAGAAACAGTGACCTGAACATTGTTATTCTCCTTCACGATCGAAGCCGTCAGCGGCCTGTTAACGCAATATTACGGGGAGGTAAAGCCCCGTATCATCGCCATAACTCTTAAATCATAAAGGAGAGCATTTTTTGCTAAACGTTATCGTGGGGTGGCTGTTGCTTCGGACGATTGACCATCATCATCGGCTTACCTGCTAATAACAGCCATGCCGGGAGCATGACGATACAGAGCAGCGGTAGCAATGTGGTATTGGGTACAACGACTGCCGCCATAAAAAGACTTAACCAGCCATCGCGTGTTACCACCAGCACGATGCCGAGAATAGCGCAAGAAACGGTTATTGCCGCTGGTACGGCGGGAACGTGCTCATGCAGCATCAACCCTAATGCCACGCCGACAAACACTGCCGGGAAGATTCGCCCACCGCGAAAGCCACTGGCGGCAGCAACGACCAGGGCGGCAAGTTTAATTACCGCCAGCAAAAAGTAATCGCTGGTGCTGAAAGCCTGATTTGCCACCATCTGCTGCATCTCATCCAGCCCTTTAAACAGCGAAACTGGTCCACCAATAACCCCCAGAATACCGAGAATAAATCCGCCAATACCCAGCACGAGCACCGGATTTTTCATTTGATGCATCATCGCGTGCAACCGTGGTAAGCACCATACGGCGACCATTCCTGCTGCGATGGCAATCGCCGCGACAATTGCACCGCTGAGAATATCGGTCATTTCCATCTGTCCGTAATGCGCAATGGGCAGTGAAAAATGGGGATGGAAAAATAATCCGGTAGTAAGTGCACCAGCTGCTGCCGCCATTAATGGCGCAAAAAGACGATCCCATAGCGGAACTTCACTACTGCCATTTAAGGTTTGCGAAAATATCAACGCCGCCGCAACAGGTGTACCAAACAGCGCGCCGATGGTTCCGGCAGAGGCTAAAATAGTCCACTCCATTCGGTTGACGCGCGGTAACAGACGAGCGCCAATGGCGACGGCAAGGGCGATATTGACGGTCATGATCGGATGTTCTGGCCCCAGGCTGACGCCGCCAGCAAGACCGAGAATTAATGCTACGATAAGTCCTGGTAGCGCGGAAGGTGGAACCGGTGCGCCGATCAGCGGTTCACAGGCGGGGTCTGGTCCGGCATGACCCTGGCTGAAACGGATAACCAACCCCACCGCAATACCCGTTAGCGTTAATACACCGATGATCCAGAGGGGTGAATCCTGGGCTATCCCCAGAGTTCCCGGCAGTCGTTGCCAGAGCAAATTCTGTAATACCGAGGCGATTTTCATCACCACAATCAGAATAAGACTGGACGCAATCCCAATTGCCACGGCGGGGAGCGATAATAACAACATGGTTCTGGCTCGCGGATGGAGCATGTTCTATTCCTTATGCGGGGTCAGATACTTAGTTTGCCCAGCTTGCAAAAAGGCATCGCTGCAATTGGTGCTGAAACGATAAAGTAATTGTGTGACCCAGATCGATATTTACAGGGAGCCTGCCTTTCCGGCGTTGTTGTTATGCCCCCAGGTATTTACAGTGTGAGAAAGAATTATTTTGACTTTAGCGGAGCAGTTGAAGAATGACAAAGTATGCATTAGTCGGTGATGTGGGCGGCACCAACGCACGTCTTGCTCTGTGTGATATTGCCAGTGGTGAAATCTCGCAGGCTAAGACCTATTCAGGGCTTGATTACCCCAGCCTCGAAGCGGTCATTCGCGTTTATCTTGAAGAACATAAGGTCGAGGTGAAAGACGGCTGTATTGCCATCGCTTGCCCAATTACCGGTGACTGGGTGGCGATGACCAACCATACCTGGGCGTTCTCAATTGCCGAAATGAAAAAGAATCTCGGTTTTAGCCATCTGGAAATTATTAACGATTTTACCGCTGTATCGATGGCGATCCCGATGCTGAAAAAAGAGCATCTGATTCAGTTTGGTGGCGCAGAACCGGTAGAAGGTAAACCTATTGCGGTTTACGGTGCCGGAACAGGGCTTGGGGTTGCGCATCTGGTCCATGTCGATAAGCGTTGGGTAAGCTTGCCGGGCGAAGGCGGTCACGTTGATTTTGCGCCGAATAGTGAAGAAGAGGCCATTATCCTCGAAATATTGCGTGCGGAAATTGGTCATGTTTCGGCGGAGCGCGTGCTTTCTGGCCCTGGGCTGGTGAATTTGTATCGCGCAATTGTGAAAGCTGACAACCGCCTGCCAGAAAATCTCAAGCCAAAAGATATTACCGAACGCGCGCTGGCTGACAGCTGCACCGATTGCCGCCGCGCGTTGTCGCTGTTTTGCGTCATTATGGGCCGTTTTGGCGGCAATCTGGCGCTCAATCTCGGGACATTTGGCGGCGTGTTTATTGCGGGCGGTATCGTGCCGCGCTTCCTTGAGTTCTTCAAAGCCTCTGGTTTCCGTGCCGCATTTGAAGATAAAGGGCGCTTTAAAGAATATGTCCATGATATTCCGGTGTATCTCATCGTCCATGACAATCCGGGTCTTCTCGGTTCCGGTGCACATTTACGCCAGACCTTAGGTCACATTCTGTAAATCCTTCCTGTTATATCGGGAGGTAACTCTCC
>ENA-UEQJ01003111-UEQJ01003111.1-human-gut-metagenome-genome-assembly--contig:-NODE-3111-length-11029-cov-9.710099_pt1 | contig 11029 bp, 10 predicted proteins | sample MGYA00242937_ERZ507938 | MGnify/ENA primary metagenome ERZ507938 (study PRJEB26167, sample SAMN06115437) | human gut metagenome | host: Homo sapiens | place: China:Gansu | collected 2015-07-03...
CGTTCTTTTTCCGCACGATCCAGACATGGCTGGTGCGGTGGCGCAGCCCCTCGGCGGGCAAGTATGTCAAGCAGGGTGAGATCATCGGTTATGTGGGCAGCACTGGCAATTCCACGGGCAACCACCTCCACCTGGAAGTGTGGCGCGGCGGTTCCAAGGCAAACGCGGTCAACCCCCGCGGTTATATCCCCATGAGATAAAGGAGGCCATTTGGCTATTATGAACGAAGAAAAACGCAAGCGCTTTCTGCGCGTTGGCTGTTTGCTGCTTGCAGGGGTGTTCCTGCTCTCGGTCCTCGGGAGCGTGGTGCTGATGCTGCTGGTCTGAGCGTGGAGGAACGGAAATGAATCGGAAGATCTCTTTGGGGATGGCGGTCACCATCGTCATCCTGGCCATGACCGTTACGTTCTCCATTACCATGCTGCTGGCCATGCGGCTGTTTGACAGCACCGTGTCCAGCGTCAAAGAAAAAGAGAGCATGTACAACAAGCTGGCCGAAGTAGACCGCTATGTGCGCGGCAACGATTACTATGATATCGACGAGACGGTGCTCTACGACCGCCTGAGCGCCGGCTACCTGCTGGGCACCGGCGATAAGTACGCCCAGTACTACACTGCCTCCGCCTATACTGACCTGATCAACGTCCAGAACGGCACCCTGCTGGGCATTGGTGTGGAGCTGGCCATCGACCAGTCCGGCTATGCCAAGGTCACCAAGGTGTATACGGATTCTCCCGCCCAGGAAGCAGGGATCAAAGTGGGCGATTACATCACCGCTGTGGACGGCAATGATGTCAAGAGCATGTCGGGTGTGGAAACCGTCCAGACCCGCCTGCGGGGCGAGTCCGGCACCAGTGTCAGTGTCACCTGGCTGGACAGTGAGGCCTCGGAGCACAACGCGGACCTGACCCATTCCGGCTATACCGCTACCACCGTGGATTCTGCTCTGCTGCAGGATTCGGTGGGGTACATCAAAATCTGGCAGTTCGATGGCACCACTCCCAGTGAACTGGATTACGCCCTGCGCAGCCTGACCGCCAGCGGGGCCACCAGCCTGGTGTTTGACCTGCGGGATAACGGCGGCGGCATCCTCGAAGATGCCATCAGCTGCATCGACCTCATCACCCCGGAGGGGACGCTGGCCTATGCCGAGGATAAGTACGGCAACCGCACCCTGCTGGGCAGCAGCACCGGCGAAAGCGCCATCGACCTGCCGCTGGTCTGCCTGGTCAACGGCAACACGGCCAGCGCGGCGGAGCTGTTTGCATCCAGCCTGCGTACCCTAAGCGGGGCCCGGCTGGTGGGCACCACCACCATGGGCAAGGGCACCATCCAGTCCAGCCCCCAGCGTCTGTCCGATGGCAGCGCTGTGGTGGTCACGGTGGCAAAGCTGCTCTGCGGCGACGGCTTCTGTTTTGACGGCACGGGCCTGACCGTGGATGTGGAGCGCAGCCTGACTGCCGATGAGCAGACCAGCTACTACGACTTTACCCTCGATACCGACCCGCAGATCCAGCGTGCCGTCAGCACGGCTCAACAGCTCAGCGGCACTACCACTGTGGGCGGTGTCAACGAGGCCGCTTCCAGCGCGGCTGCAGAGGATGCCGGTGCCGACAGTGAAGTGAGCGCTGAAAGCGAGTCTGCCGCGGAGAGCGAAGCCGTCAGCGAGAGCGAGGCTGCATCTTTTGAAGCATCCAGTGAGGCGGCTGAAAGCGCCGCATCCTCCAACGGCTGAAACAGCAAGTGAATCAACAAAAGGCCCCCGGCGCAGTGCCGGAGGCCTTTTTGCCAGAAATGTGATAACACGAAAGGATGGAACCTATGCCGGAGCTGACTGATCTGTCTTACGTCCGCGCTTTGTGCGAAAAATACGATTTTGCCCTTTCCAAGGGATTCGGGCAGAACTTTATCATCAACCCGGGCATCCCCCAGAAGATCGTGGACGTCAGCGGCGTGGACAAGCGCTATGGTGTCATTGAGATCGGCCCCGGCATCGGCGTGTTGACCCGGGAGCTGGCCAAGCGGGCTGCCAAGGTAGTGTCCATTGAGGTGGACGAGCGCCTGCCGCCCCTGCTGGCTGAGACCATGGCCGGGGTGGACAATTTTAAACTGGTCATGCAGGACGTGCTGAAAGTGGACCTCCGGGCCCTCATTGCCGAGGAATTCCCCGGGATGCCAGTGGCCCTCTGCGCCAACCTGCCCTATTACATCACCAGCCCCATCGTCATGAAGCTGCTGGGTGACCGCCTGCCCATCGAGAGCTTGACCGTCATGGTCCAGAAAGAGGCAGCCGACCGTCTGGCCGCGACCCCCGGCACCCGGGCTTCCAGCGCCATCAGCTGCGCGGTGAGTTACTACGCCACCTCGAAGATGATGTTCACCGCCGCTCCGGGCAGCTTCTACCCGGCTCCCAAGGTGACCAGCGCGGTGGTCCGCATGGACATCCGCCCCACCCCCGCCGTGCAGGTGGAGGACGAGGAGGGCTATTTTGCCCTCATCCGCGCGGCCTTTGGCCAGCGCCGCAAGACCGCTGCCAACGCCATCGCCAGCGGCCTCTCGCTGCCCAAAGAGAATGTCATCCACGCCATTGAGGCCGCAGGCTTCGACGCCCGTATCCGCCCCGAGGCGCTGACCCTGGAGGACTTTGCCGCCATCCAGCAGGCGCTGAAAGCGGCCAACGCATAAGAAAAAAGCAAAATGAAGCAGCTGCAAAAGTTGAACTTGCCAAACCGGCATTCTGGTGATATAATATCCCATGTAATGTCTGCTGGTGTGGCGCAATGGCAGCGCAACTGATTTGTAATCAGTGGGTTGCAGGTTCAACTCCTGTCACCAGCTCCATTTAAGGCACCTGAATCCGTTGAGGGTTCGGGTGTTTTTCTTTTGGGAAGAGGCTGCCCGCATTCCTGCAAAATAATTTGCGGCAAAAAACTTGACAAATCCCCGGGGCAGTGGTAAGATATACAGGCAGTCTGGCACGGACTGTGAAAAGAATATGGGCGTGTTCCCGAGTGGCCAATGGGGACAGACTGTAAATCTGCTGCTTTTCAGCTTCGGTGGTTCGAATCCACCCGCGCCCACCAAAAATGCTCAGCGTATGAAAGTACGCTGGGCTTTTTGTTTTATAAAAAACTGAAGTTTCACTTTCTAGGGTGGATTCGAACAGCTGCGGCGCTGTCGCCGAAGACAGCGCAAAAACAGCCTGCTAGGCTGTTTTTAGCAGCGCGGCTTGCGTAATCCACCCGCGCCCATGAAAAAACCGCTGGTGTAGAGATACACTGGCGGTTTTCTTTTGCGCAAATGTCAGACTCACATAGGCGGGTGGGTGAGAACAGCTGCGGCCCGCCGCTATACGTCCCGCCGGGCAAAAACAGCCGCCGCACGGAAAGCTCCATGCGGCGGCTGTTCTCATTTTGTTGAATCTTCTGGAAAAATTACTTCACGTACTCGACAGTGTACTCGAAACCGTACTCTTCCTGCAGCTTCTTGACGGCAGGCTCGCAGTCCTCGATGAAGGTGGGAGCGTAGACGGAAGCGCCGTTGTGGGCCTTCTTGTAGTCCTCAACGATCTGCTGCAGCTTTGCCCAGCCCTCGTTGGCCTTTGCCTGGTCAACGCTGTCGGGGAAGTTGATGATGAATTCGCGGTGAGAAGGGATACGAGCTTTCATAATAGAATCTCCTTATGAAAAAATATGATTTCGAATTTATACAGAAACAGGAAAATGCCCTGAATCTTACAGTTGGTATACAGCTTTGGCGTTCTGCGCCGTCTGGCGGAAGACTTCCTCCGGGCTGATGCCCTTGACGCTGGCGACATACTCGCCGACGTACCGGATGAGGGAGCTGTCGCAGCGGATGCCGCGCACCGGCTCCGGAGCCATGTAGGGGCAGTCCGTCTCGAGGACGATCTGCTCCAAAGGCAGAGCCGCAATGGCCTTTGCCGCCCGTTTGGCACCCTTGAAGGTGCAGGCGCCGCCGAAGCCGAAATACAGCCCCTGCCGGGCCAGCCACACGGCGTCGTCCGCACTGCCGGAATAGCAGTGGACGATGCCCTTGGGACGGTACTTTTTCAGCAGGGCGTAGACGTCGGCGTGGGCGTTTCGGTCGTGGACGATGATGGGCTTGTCCAGCTCAAGCGCAAGGCGGATCTCCGCCTCAAACAGCGCCAGCTGTGCGTCTTTCAGCACAGGCCAGTGATAGTCCAGCCCGCACTCGCCCACAGCGACTACTTTCGGGTCGTCGTAGCAGGGGGCAAGGGCTTTCATCTCAGCGGCCCAGTCGCCGCCAAAGACCGAGACGGTGGGGGCAGGGCCTTCCTCGCCGCAGTCCTCGGGGGCCAGCAGGCTCTCGGGATGGATGCCGATGGCGGCATACACCCACGGATAGCGGTGAGCCAGCTCCAGCACCCGGGGCGCGTCCCCCGAGTGGGTGGCCTGCTCGCAGACGCCGACCACGCCCTTTTCGGGCAGGCTGTCCAGCAGAGCGAAGCGGTCGGCATCGAAGGCGCGGGCGCTGTAGTGGGCGTGGGTGTCGAAGATCGGGCCGGTCATTGCTCCTCCTTCTTGGTGGGGGCTTTGTTCACCAGCCAGATGCCGACGCAGACGAACACCAGTGCGGCCAGATACTGCCAGCGGAACAGCGGTTCGCCGTTGAGCACAGCGCTCAGCAGCACGTTGACCACCGGGTTCACGAAGCCGAAGATGGCAATGCGGCTGACGGGGTTGTTCTTCATCAGCAAGGCCCAGAGCAGATAGCCGGCGCCGCAGATGAAGGCCAGATACAGCAGCACCAGAATGCCAAGCGGCGTCACACTGCCCAGACGCCCGCCGAGAGCCGTACCCAGCACGAAGAGTGCTGCGCCGCCCACGAACAGGTTCAGGAAGCAGACCGCGAAGCTGTCCGCCTTTTTGGTGACGGACTTGTTCCACGGGCCGGACAGAGTGAAGATGACCGTTGCCAACAGCATACAGAAGATGCCCCAGCCGCTGCCGCCGCCGTGGTTGCCCAGTGTGCCGATGAGAACGCCCGCAAAGCCGACGGCGCAGCCCAGGGTCTTTGCCGGGGTCATCCGATCGGCATCGCCGTAGATGAAGTGGGCAAAGATGGCACCCAGAAAGCTCTGGGTGCTGTTCAGGATGCTGCCGAACGCACCGGTGAGCATCGCCACGGCGATGTAGTAGAAGGCGTACTGGATCGTGGTCTGCCACAGGCCCAGTACACAGCACTCGGCAAAGACTTTCCCTTTCGGGAAGGTGGGCATCCGGCTCTGGAGCAGGGTGCTGCCCAGCAGGACGAGCAGACTGCCCAGCATGAACCTTACACCGGCAAAACAGAAGATGGACGCGGTGTTGGACGGATCGATCTCAAAGAGGCGGTAGCCCATCTTGATGAAGGGGAACGCACAGCCCCACAGCGCATTGCAGAAGATGGCCAGCAGGACGGCAAACACCGGTGTGCCGAAAATTTTGTCCAGCTTCTCGGCGCGGGAAAGAGTCATGTTGTTCTCCATCGCTCAGTGGATGCGCGCGCCCACGGGGGTGTCGTCGCTGTAGAAGGGGATGGAGCAGCCGCCGTCGGCAGTGTCAGCGGCGAAGATCATGCCCTCGCTGACATACTTGCCCTTCATCATCGGGCGGGGTGCCAGGTTGCAGACGATGCCGAGCTTCTTGCCGATGAGGTCTTCCGGCTTGAACCACTTGGCGATGCCGGACAGGATGCAGCGCTCACGCTCGCCGTCAAAGACGGTCAGGTGGAGCAGCTTTTTGCTCTCCTTCAGGTTCTCGCAGGCGCGGACCTCGGCCACGCGCAGCTCCACCTTGCAGAAGTCGTCATAGGAGATCTCTGCCTCGTGGGTGAAGTCCACATTGCTCTCCTCAGCGGGAGCAGCGGCCTTCTTCTCCGCCTCTTCCTTGGCCTTCTTAGCGGCCTCGGCAGCGGCCTTGCGCTTCTCGTCCTCTTCCTTCAGGTGGGCGATCTCCTTTGCCACGTCGATGCGGGGGAACAGCGCCTCGCCCTTGTGGACGGTGTAGCTCTCCTGAACGCCGTAAGCGGCCTTTTCCACGTCGATAGCGGAAGCGTCCAGACCCAGCTGCTCCATCATCTTGGGGGCGGTGGAGGGCAGGTAAGCGTTCAGCAGGATGCCGGCCACGCGCAGAGCCTCGCACAGGTGGTACAGCACGCTCTCAAGGCGCGCCCTGTTGGCCTCATCCTTGGCCAGAGCCCAGGGGGCCGTCTCGTCGATATACTTGTTGGCGCGCTGGATGACGGCGAAGATCTCCATCAGAGCCTGCGGGATGGTCAGGTTGTCCATGTCTGCCGTGACCTTGCCCAGCAGTTCGCTGGTCATGGTCTCCAGCTCGGTGTCGATGGCCTCGGTGCCGGCCACTTTGCGGACAGTGCCGCCGAAGTACTTCTCACACATGGCGACGGTGCGGCTCAGCAGGTTGCCAAGGTCGTTTGCAAGGTCGCTGTTGATGCGGTTGATGAGGGCTTCGTTGGTGAACATACCGTCGTTGCCGAAGGGGATCTCACGCAGCAGGAAGTAGCGGATGGCGTCCACGCCGTAGCGGTCGCAGAGGATGACGGGGTCAACGACGTTGCCCACGGATTTGGACATCTTGCCGCCGTTCATCAGCAGCCAGCCGTGGCCGAACACCCGCTTGGGCAGCGGCAGATCCAGAGCCATCAGCATGGCGGGCCACAGGATGGTGTGGAAGCGGAGGATCTCCTTGCCCACCATGTGCAGGTCAGCAGGCCAGAACTTGCTGTACTCGTCGTACTTCTCGTTGCCGTAGCCCAGAGCGGAGATATAGTTGCTCAGAGCATCGACCCAGACGTACATGGTGTGCTTGGGATCGAAAGGCACGGGGATGCCCCACTTGACGGAGGTGCGGGAGACACAGGTGTCCTGCAGACCCTGCTTGATGAAGGCGATCATCTCGTTCTTGCGGCTCTCGGGCTGGATGAACTGGGGGTTCTCCTCGTAGAGCTTGAGCAGACGGTCGGCGTACTTGCCGGTCTTGAAGAAGTAGGCTTCCTCGTGGGCATCGTAGACCTCGCGGCCGCACTCGGGGCATTTGCCGTCCACCAGCTGGCTGTCGGTCCAGAAGCTCTCGCAGGGCTTGCAGTAGTGGCCGGTGTACTCGCCCTTGTAGATATCGCCCTGCTCGTACAGCTTGGTGAAGATCTTCTGGCAGGACTCCATGTGGTAATCGTCGGTGGTGCGGATGAAGCGGTCGTAGCTGACATCCATCAGCTTCCACAGGTCCTTGACGGTGGCAACGATCTTATCGACGTACTCCTTGGGAGTGACGCCTGCATCGGCTGCCTTGTCCTGGATCTTCTGGCCGTGCTCGTCGGTTCCGGTCAGGAACATGACGTCATAGCCCTGCATCCGCTTGAAGCGGGCCAGCGCGTCGCAGGCCACGGTGGTGTAGCTGTGGCCGATGTGCAGCTTATCGCTGGGGTAGTAAATGGGAGTGGTAATGTAGAATGTTTTGTGCTCACTCATGGGTCTGTTTCTTCCTTTCTGTTGCGGCAACAAAAAGCTCCCGTCCCTTGCCGGAAACTCCGGCCAAGGACGAGAGCATTGCTTTCGTGGTACCACCTTGGTTCGCCCGGCCTTTGCAGGCAGAGCCTTGCGCGCTGGTATATAAATAATGTACCAGCGCGGCGCGGTAACGGGCGCACCCGTCGCAGGCTGGGGGAGAAAACTCCCCTTCGCCCGCGCGGCTCAGAGACCATCTTCCACTCCGCGCGGCCTGCCCGCTTCCATCCTCCGGGCTTTCTGTCAGGTGCGGACGGGGTGTACTCTTCTCGTCAAAGCCGATTTGCAGTCTGGGTGCAAAGGGGCAGAACTTCCCCTTTGCATCTTCTACCTATAATACGCAAAAACAGTGAGTTTGTCAACTGAAAAGCCTGAAAGAAAAATTTTGGGATTGAAACATACTCGATAATGTGATAAAATCAACCATTGACGGACGATAGAGCCCGGCAGAGGCCTGCAAAGCGCCTCTTTGGCCCTGGCGGACAGGGCTTTTTGCGGAAACAGGAATCGTCCCCTTGGGGGAAAAATGATCGTGAACGAGGAAGGAATGGAAAAATCGTGATTTCCAAGCGAGAAAAATTGCAGTATGTCTGCACTTTTGTAACAGACATCCTCTCGCTGGCCCTCAGCATGGCGTTGGGCTGGCTGATGGTGGATGGTCTGCTGGGCAAGGTGGAAAACTACACCGCGCCCGACCTCATCCAGGCGTTCTGCCTGCTGATGCTGGCCTATCTGCTGACGTTTCTGACCTTTGACCAGAGCGAGAACATTACCACCCGTCCATGGAAACGGGAGTTGAAGATCTCGGTCGGATTTAACCTGATGCTGACCCTCATCAACTCGGCGGGCCTGCTGTTGACCAAGGCCCCGCTGCTGAGCTCCCGGTATTTTCTGGTGGCAGTGCCGGTCATCAACGTGGTGCTGATGACGGTGTTCCACAGTGTGCTCAAAAAGCTGCTGATCACCCCCCGGAAGAAAAACAGCATGGAAAGCCTGGTGGGCGTTGTGACCACCGGCGAACATGCCGGGGCACTGGTGCGGGAGCTGCAGCGGGACTGGTCCAAGCGGCTGACGGGCATTGCCCTGCTGGAGATCCCGGAAGAGCAGATCGGCGGCCAGATCGAGGGCGTGGACATCAAGGCCAACTACGATACCTTTATGGACTGGCTGCGGCAGGCCGCGCTGGATGAAGTGTATGTGGACATCCCCATGGACAGCGGTGATTCCTTTGTGCCTTATCTGAAAGAGATGGAGAGCATGGGATTGACTGTCCATTTCCGTCTGCCCCTGCTGGACCGCATCGAGGATGTCTGCTGCGATGAGACCAGCACCGCCCGCCTGAGCCGCAGCCTGAGCCGCTGCGCCGGCGGCAATGTGGTCACCATGGGCACCGTGGAGCTCAAACTCCGCGACCAGGCCCTTAAGCGGATGCTGGACATTGTGGGCAGTCTGGTGGGCTGCATCCTCAGCATCCCCATCATTGCCATCGTGGCCATCCCCCTCAAGCTGGAAAGCCCCGGCCCGCTGGTCTTCAAACAGCGCCGTGTGGGCCGCAACGGCCGTGTGTTCTATATCCACAAGCTCCGCAGTATGTATGTGGACGCGGAGGAGCGGAAGAAAGAGCTGATGGCCCGGAACGAAATGAACGGCCTCATGTTCAAGATGCAGGACGATCCCCGCATCACCAAGGTGGGCAAGTTCATCCGCAAGACCAGTATCGACGAGCTGCCCCAGTTCTTCGATGTCCTCCGGGGCGATATGAGCCTGGTGGGCACCCGGCCTCCCACGCTGGACGAGTACAAGCAGTACGAGAGCCACCACAAGCGCCGCCTGTCCATGAAGCCCGGCATCACGGGCCTGTGGCAGGTGAGCGGCCGCAGCAACATTGAGGACTTTGAAGAGGTCGTCAAGCTGGATACCAGGTACATTGATAACTGGACCATCTGGCAGGATATCAAGATCCTGTTAAAGACGGTCTGGGTGGTTTTTGCAGGCCGCGGCGCCGAATAAGCCGGAACCAGAAATAAAAACAAGAGCACCAGTTTCCCGCGCAGGAATGCAGGAGGCTGGTGCTTTTTTTGATTCTTTCTATGCAAGAGCGTCTTCCGCAACGTCCATGAGATGGACCGGGTCGAGCTGAAATCTCGTACAGTCTTCTGCAAGCCGCTCCACGAACGCGCGGTCAAGAGAAATGTCAAACAGGGTGGTCAGAAGCACCTGCGAACCGGGGCGGGTGCAATAGACTGCCAAGCCAAAACTCTGATACCATCCAATCTCAGGACAGGTTTGCCGCTCCATCACGCAGCGGTAAACGAACACGGCGGATCACCAACTTTCTGAAAAATATTCGAATGGCCTAATGGCAGGAAAGATGCCTGCACCCCCCAAAACGACGGGTCTATCATCCAAAAGAACCCAGGCTAAGAAATCTTTGCCAGAAAAATGCGTCGAAAAGCGCCATTAAATTGACAGAAAAAGGAAAATCGTGTATTCTTTCGATAGACAAGCATCTCATTGGAAATTTCCGGGGGTATTGTAGCACACGAAGAGGTGCAGAGTAAACAATCGGCGCGGAGAAATTTGGCGGTGCAGAATGTGCCGCCGTGCATTGCGGAAACAGCGCGCCACTCTGCGCGGCGATCGAGGAGGGGAGCAGCATGACAGGATATCGAGGACGAATTGCAAGATCGCTGGTAAGCGCCCGGGAGAGCGCGGACGTCTCGCAGCGGGAGCTGGCCGAGCGGCTTGGCCGCGACAAGCGGACCGTACAGAAATGGGAGAGTGGCGAGATGAAAATTTCGATGGAAGATTTTCTGGAAATTTTTGACGCCCTGCATGTGGCGGTGGAACCTTACTCCAAATGGATCCGCCACCCGGAGCTCTTCCCCAATGGGCTGGCCGATATCAACAAATTCAACCACGACAAGCGCCGGAGCGCCCTGGTGCACTACTATGGCCGGCAGGCATCGCCCGTGGAGGTCGAGCAGGAATACTACATCCTGTTTGCGGACCACGGCAGCGATTATTACGGGATGCGCCAGCAGCGGATCGCCAACCTGCAGACCCCGCTGCGGGATCGTCGGCGCATCTGCGGCCAGATCATCGGGAACTACTACGAGGCCCGGGAGCTTGGCGCCCTGACCGACCCGAATGGGCCGCAGCCCAACATGGACATCCTGCTGGCCTGTTACCGCGCCAGTGCCGAAAGTGTCCGGAACGGCAGCAACCGCTATGCCATTGACCGGGCCATGCTGGGCCTGGACGACCAGCCATCGACCGACTTTACCGCAGACCTGGAGGAGCCCGTCTGGTAACAGCCGGGCCGCCCCGACTTGATTTTCCGCCCGCTTTGCGGTATTATAAAAGAGCTATGCATCTCCATACAGCGCATGGCTCTTCTTATTTTGTCTCTGTAGCTCAGCTGGATAGAGCGTTCGCCTCCTAAGAATTCGGTCAACCTGATACCTTGGGGGCAGAAGTGAT
>ENA-UEQJ01003116-UEQJ01003116.1-human-gut-metagenome-genome-assembly--contig:-NODE-3116-length-11012-cov-7.194147_pt1 | contig 11012 bp, 8 predicted proteins | sample MGYA00242937_ERZ507938 | MGnify/ENA primary metagenome ERZ507938 (study PRJEB26167, sample SAMN06115437) | human gut metagenome | host: Homo sapiens | place: China:Gansu | collected 2015-07-03 | study...
GGCAGCGCCGTGAACCAGCAGGCACTGGATATGCTGCTGTTCAACATGCACAAGCTGCTGCCCAGCCCGGAGCACGACGGTGCTACCCTGGCCGAGGACGCCAACGGCGAGCCTGTGGAGCTCCACTGCACCGAGGCAGAGCCCACCGCCGCCTATGTGTTCAAGACCGTGGCCGACCCGTTCGTGGGCAAACTGAGCTACCTTCGTGTGGTCAGCGGCAAGGTGACCGCCGGTGAGCCGCTGGTCAACGCCCGCACCGGCGAGCCGGAAAAGATCGGCAAGCCCCTCACCGTCATCGGCAAGAAGCAGGTGGACGCCGACGGCATCGGTGCCGGTGACATCGGTGCAGTGGCCAAGCTGGTGACCGCCAGGACCGGCGACACCCTGTGCGACGCTTCCCGCGTGGTGAAGCTGCCCGCCCCCGTGTTCCCGCAGCCCAGCCTGTTCATGGCCGTCACCGTGGCCAAGAAGGGCGATGAGGGCAAGATCAGCAGCGCGCTGGCCCGCCTGATGGAAGAGGACCCCACCCTGAGCTACCAGAACAACGCCGAGACCCATCAGCAGGTGATCGGCGGCCTGGGCGAGCAGCATCTGGACGTGGTCAAGGCCAAGCTGAAGAACAAGTTCGGTGTGGAGATCGGCCTGGAAGCTCCCCGCATCGCCTATCGTGAATCCATCCGCAAGGCCTGCCAGAAACAGGGCCGCCACAAGAAGCAGACCGGCGGCCACGGCCAGTTCGGTGACGTCATCATCAACTTTGAGCCCTGCGACAGCGAGCAGGTGGTGTTTGAGGAAAAGGTGTTCGGCGGCAGCGTGCCCAAGAACTTCTTCCCCGCCGTGGAAAAGGGCGTGCGCCTGGCAGCCGAAAAGGGCGTGCTGGCCGGTTACCCCGTGGTGGGCCTGAAGGCCACCCTGCTGGACGGCAGCTACCACCCCGTGGACAGCTCCGAGATGGCCTTTATCATGGCCGCCAAGCTGGCCTACAAGGCCGCCATGCCGGAGGCCGGGCCGGTCATTCTGGAGCCCATCCACACCCTGAAGGCCCATGTCCCCAACGACAACACCGGTGACATTATGGGCGATGTGACCAAGCGCCGCGGCCGCGTGCTGGGCATGGAGCCCGACGAGGACGGCCTGCAGACCATCATCGCCGAAGTGCCGCTGGCTGAGCTTGCAAACTTTACCACCTTCATCCGGCAGACCACCCAGGGCCGCGGCTGGTTCACCACCGAGTTTGCCCGCTACGAGATCCTGCCCGAAATGCTGGTGCCCGCCGTGGTGGAGCAGGCCAAGAAGCTGGGCAACCTGGATGAGAGCGCCGACGACTGAGCCGCTTTCTGACCGTTCCTGAATAACGACATTCCCGCAAGCCCCGTTGACACCTTTCCCTCTGTCGGCGGGGCTTTTTGCTGCGGGTGCGGTTTGTGCCGCCCCTTGACAGGCACGAAAAAATCCCGTCTGAAGCAGTTCAGACGGGATTTTTTCTTGTGCATTTTACGTTCTGGAAACGGAGATCAGCCCTTCATGGGCACAAAGCCCACCAGGTCCTTGATGACCTCCCCGGCAATGATCAGCCCTGCCACCGAGGGCACAAAGGCATTGGAGCCCGGCGTTGACCGACGGGGAGCCCCCGGACGCTGGGCATCTGCCGGGCAGGGTGCTTCCGGTGCCATGTCCTCGGTCAGGGGCGTCATGGCAGGCTCCCGGGAGTACACCACCTTCAGGTGCTTGATCTTGCGCTTGCGGCACTCGGTGCGCATCACCTTGGCCAGGGGGCAGACCGAGGTCTTGTAGATGTCGGTCACCTCAAAGCGGGTGGGGTCCATCTTGTTGCCTGCGCCCATGGAGCAGATGATGGGCACCCCGGCTTCCTTGCACTTCATCACCAGAGCCAGCTTGCCGGTGACGGTGTCGATGGCGTCCACCACATAGTCGAACTGGGAGAAGTCGAAGCTGTCCTGGGTCTCCGGGCCGAAGAAGGTCTTGTAGGTAGTGACCTTGATGTCCGGGTCAATGTCGTGGACGCGCTCCTCGGCCACATCCACCTTGAATTTGCCCACGGTCTTGCGGGTGGCTATGATCTGGCGGTTGAGGTTGGTCAGGCAGACCTTATCATCGTCGATGAGGTCCAGTGCGCCCACACCGCTGCGGGCCAGTGCCTCCACCGTGTAGCCGCCCACACCGCCGATGCCGAACACGGCCACGCGGGAATTGTGCAGCTTTTCCATTGCCTCTGCGCCCAGCAGCAGCTGGGTGCGGGAATACTGATCTTGCATTGCGTTTTGTCTCCTTGTTACTTTTCCACTCTCGTAATGATGCCGCCGCCCAGCACCACATCCCCCTGATACAGCACCACCGACTGGCCGGGCGTGGGGGCGCGCTGGGGCTGGTCGAACTCCAGCCGGAAGCCGTTTTCCGCCGGGTAAACGGTGGCGGCCTGCTCGGTCTGGTGGTAGCGGGTGCGGGCCGTGACCCGCAGAGGCTCTTTCAGCTCCGGGATGGCGATCCAGTTCACATCCTCCGCATAGACGATGCGGTCGAACAAAGCACTCTCCGGGCCGACGGTGACCGTGTTGGCCTGCATGTCCTTGCCGCAGACGTACACCGGGGCCCCCAGTGCCAGCCCAAGGCCCTTGCGCTGGCCCAGCGTGTAACGCACCGCACCGTTGTGGGTGCCCACCACCTTGCCGCTCTCGTCCAGAAAATCACCGGCGGGGTAGTGCTTGCCGGTAAAGCCCTCCATAAAGCGGGCATAGTCGCCGTCGGGCACAAAGCAGATGTCCTGGCTGTCGTGTTTGCGGGCATTGATGAAATGATGCTGCTCGGCGATGGCACGCACCTCGGTCTTGTGCAGGGCCCCCAGCGGCAAGCGCACATGAGCCAATTGCTGCTGGGTGAGGTTGTACAGCACATAGCTCTGATCCTTGCCCTCATCCAGCCCCTTTTTGAGCAGCCAGCGGCCGGTGTCCGGGTCCTGTTCCACCCGGGCATAGTGGCCGGTGACCACATATTCCATGCCGTGGGCCTGCGCCCAGTTCAACAGATGGTTGAACTTCATGTATTTATTACAATCAATGCAGGGGTTTGGGGTGCCGCCGGCCTCATACACCTGGACGAACTTCTCGATGATCTGTTCCCGGAAGTCGGCGGTGAAGTCCAGCACCTCATAAGGGATATCCAGGGCAAAGGCCACCTCGGCGGCGTCCTCGATGTCCTTTTCCGAGCAGCAGGTGTGGAAACCGGACTGCCCCAGCATCTCGTTGTGGGTCAGGCGCATGGTGATGCCGGTGCAGTCGTACCCGTCCCGCTGCATCAGCCAGGCAGCCACCGAGCTGTCCACGCCGCCGCTCATGGCAATGAGGGCGCGCGGGGGCCGGGGCGCAGAGTTTTGTGTGGTCATAGATTCTCCTTTGGCGTGTTCAACACACTAAAATAGTAGTATAATAGTAACGCGGTAAAAACCACTTGTCAAGACGCAGAAATTTGCCCTGCGGCGTCCAGCAGGCGCTGCCGCTCGTTAGACAGCTGCCCCCGGATGACCGCGTCCAGCAGGGCTTCCAGCGTCCTGCGCAGGCCGGGCCCTGCCGGGATGCCCGCCGCCATCAGGTCGCGGCCGTTCACGGCCAGCTGGCTGACCCGGCAGCACACGCCGTCGGCGTCCAGCTGTGCGGCCAATTCTGCCTGCGCGGCAAAATCAGCCGCCTGTTCCGGCTCCATAGCAGCGCCCAGCGCCGCCAGCCTCTGTACGGTGTGCAGGTCGTACCGGCCCAGCAGTTTCCGGATGCGGATGACCGTATCGGGGGCAGCGGGAGCTTGTCCGAGGCCCGTCCGGGAGTTTCTCTGAGGACCGTCCGGAGGGTGGGACCCTGCTGCCGCAGGCAGTAGGACGGGGGATGGAATGCCCCAATTCGTGTCCGAAGAGAAAGCTCCCGGATGGACCTCTCTCACCAGCACCGCCGTCTGCTCAATGCAGGCGTTGGAGCAGCGCAGGCGTTTCAGGGCCTTGCGGGTGCCGTCCTCGCCAAGGCTCATCAGCAATGCGGCCCACCGCACGGGCAGGTCCTCCGTGCCCGCCGGGCAGGCATCCACCACCGGCTTTGCGGCCTGCAATGCCGGGGCGGAAAGCTCCGGAATAATAACTTTTAGTATTTTTTCGTCAAGATATGCCGCCGGGGCGGGTGCTGCCAGCAATTTAGACAGCTCTTCTTCGATCCGCTCCACCGACACGCAGTCCAGATGGGCACACAGTGCCCGGGCCGCCTGCCCGGTGGGCGGGTCGATGGCAAAGCCGAACCGCGCCGCGAACCGGTACAGCCGCAGGATGCGCAGGGCATCCTCTTCAAAGCGGGTGGCGGGGTCGCCCACGGCCCGCAGGATGCCCTGCTGCAGGTCCTGCTGCCCCCCAAAGGGGTCGATGAGCCCCTCGGCATCGTTGTAGGCCATGGCATTGATGGTAAAGTCCCGCCGGGCCAGGTCCTGCCGCACATCCGGCACAAAGTGTACCTCGTCCGGGTGGCGGCCGTCGGTATAGGCCCCCTCGGTGCGGAAGGTAGTGGTCTCGTACAACTGGCCGCCGTACTTGATGGTCACGGTGCCGTGCTGCAGCCCGGTGGGGATGCACTGCCCCTCCCCGAACAATGCCAGCACCTGCTCCGGCCGGGCACTGGTGCAAAGGTCCCAGTCCTGCGGGGTGCGCCCCAGCAGACTGTCCCGCACGCAGCCGCCCACCGCGTAGGCCGCATATCCGGCCCCGTGCAGCCGGGCCAGCAGAGCCGCCGCACCGGCGTCCAATCGGATGTTTTGCATGAATCACGCCTCCTCGTACTGCAGGGTGATCTGCATCCCGTCTGCGCCGCACACTGCCGCCGGGAAGATGCTCTGCGCCTGGGGCAGATCTGCTTCCGGGTCGGTGATCATGGGGGAATAGTGGGTCAGCCAGAGACGATGCGCCCCGGCGCGGGCCGCCAACGCGGCGCTCTGCCCAAAGGTGCTGTGCCCCCACTGAGCTGCCTGGGCTTCCTGTTCCGGAAGCGCATAGGTGGCGTCGCAAATCAGCAGGTCAGCGCCCTGTGCGGCCTGCTCCAGCGCGGCGCAGGGGGCCGTGTCGCCGGAGAATACCATGCTCAACCCCCGGCGCGGCGCGCCCAGCACCTCCGCCGGGGCCACGGTGCGGCCTTTCACGAGAATGCTCTGCCCCTGCTGCAAAAGTTTCCATTGCTGCACCGGCACCCCCAGCGCCCGGGCCCGGGCCGGGTCGAACCGGCCTGCCCGGGGCAGCTCCAACCGATAACCCACGCTGGGCACCCGGTGCCGGGTGGCAAAGGGACGCAGCACAGCACCCGCCGGCCAGCCCTCCGACAGCGCATCCAGTGCCAGCGGCCCGTCTGCTTCCTGCAGACGCACGGCATAGGGCAGCGGCCCGGTGAGGGCACGCACGGCGCTCCAGATGCCGGCAAGCCCTTTCGGCCCCACCAGCAGCAGCGGCCGGGTGCGGCCCTGGGCCCCCAGCGTCTGCAGCAGACCCGGCAGGCCGAAGATGTGGTCGCCGTGATAATGGGTCAGACAGACGGTGTCCGCACGCATCAGGTTGACCCCGGCACGGCGGGCCGCCGCCTGGGTGCCCTCACCGCAGTCGAACAGCAGGCCGTGGCCGCCGCAGGCTGCAAAGGCCGTACTGAGGGCGCGGTCCGGCAGCGGCATGGTGGCCGCCGTGCCCAGTAAGGTGATCGTCAGCATAAAAACTCCTTTGGATGAATGGTTCTCCCTTTATCTTACCACAGCGGCCCCGCCTGCACAATCGTCTGCGGCCCTGCATAGGATGGGCAAATGCAAAAAAGGAGGCGCAGACCATGCGATACCGGCCCGGAGCACACCGTTCCTTCCGCCCACGGCACCGGCACTGGCTGCGCGGGCTGATGCTGGCCGTGCTGGTGCTGGCGGTGCTGTTCCTGTTATACGGCTGCGCCGTGCAGCGGCTGATCTATTCTTCCCGCGGGACGATGATCTTTCTGCCGGAACGGCCGCTGCTCTGAACAGCAAAAGAGGGACGACTGCCGTCGTCCCTCTGGGGTGGGTCACATCAGTAATTGATCTTCTTCAGCTCAAAGTAGCTCTGGGGGTGTGCGCACACCGGGCACTTGAGCGGAGCCGACTTGCCGATGAAGGTGTAGCCGCAGTTCCGGCACTGCCACAGCTGCTGCTCTTCGCGGGCGAACACCTTCTGGTTCTTCAGGTTCTCGGCCAGGGCGCGGTAGCGCTCCTCGTGCTCCTTCTCGATCTGTGCCACCATGGTGAACAGGGCTGCGATCTGGTTGAAGCCCTCTTCCTTGGCCTCCTTGGCCATGCGGGGGTACATCTCGGTCCACTCGTCGTGCTCGCCGCCGGCGGCCATGTCCAGGCAGGTGAGCGTGTCGGGGATGGCACCGCCGCACAGCAGCTTGAACCAGATCTTGGCATGCTCCTTCTCGTTGCCGGCGGTCTCCTCAAAGATGGCAGCCAGCTGCTCATAGCCTTCCTTCTTGGCCATGCTGGCAAAGTAGGTGTACTTGTTGCGTGCCTGGCTCTCGCCTGCAAAGGCTTCCCACAGGTTTTTCTCGGTCTTGGTACCCTTGAGTTCCATACTCTCTTCTCCTTTTGTTATTCGGTGTCTGTATCGGCAGCCCCACTGCGGGGCTTCAGGTCCTTGTCTCTGAACAGAGTATACCACAAACGGTGAAAGAAATCAAGAATTATTCCTATTTATTTTGAGAATTATTTTCAGTTATGCTGTTTCAGGGCGCACACGGCGATGCTCAGGGCGCTCCATGCCGCCTGATACATCAGCACATAGGTCACCGGCAGCTGCCAGATGCTGCGGGCGCTGGTGAGCAGCACCGCAATGGCCACCGAGAACAGCACCGACACCATCTGCACCGTGGTGGCCGTGGTCTCGGCGTTCTGGGCCTTGTCGGCGGCGCGCAGGCCGCCGGTCAGGCTGGCAAAGCCTTTCTGATGGTACATGCAGCCGGGCGCATCCTCGGCCGGGGCGGCCTCGAGGGCAGCGTACTGCTCCTGATCCAGCAGGGTGACCATGCCCTCCGGCAGGCGGTAGGCCTCGGTGATGTGCTTTGCGGTCAGGCTGGGGTCCAGACTGGTGACCAGCAGACGGATGTTCTCCTGCTGCAGGGCGGCAAGGCTGCGGGCGATGTTGCGGCCGCCCACATAGCGGATCACGAACATGGCATGCACGTTGCCGGACACCGCCAGATACAGGATCTGCAGCTCCCCGTTTTTGGAGTGCTGGTTCTCGTAGTCCTCGTCCGGCAGGGCCACGCCCTCCTGCTCCAGGAAACGGCGGGTGCCGATCTGGATGTGGTTGTTGTCGCACCAGGCGGCAAAGCCCAGCCCGCGGTGGATCTCCAGATCCTTGACCGGGAACAGGATGTCAGTGCGGTCCTCAATGATCTGACGGAACAGCCCCTGCAGGGTACCGCCGCTCTGGTTGAGCACGCTGGCCGCGTACAGGATGGCGCGGTCGATGCGGCCGCCCTTGAAGATGCGGATATCCTCCAGCACCACGCTGTCGGCGGCAAACAGGTCCTCGGCATCCACCTGAAGGGTGTCGATGCCGCCCAGTTCCTGAATGGCCGCCCAGCCGGGCACCACGGCCCTCACGGCACCGGCGGTACGCTGCAGGCGCAGCGCGGACATGCCGGCGATGAGGGTGGAGGACAGGGGTGCGCCCATGCACAGCACCGCCGTCAGGGCGGCGGCGGCCAGCTTCACGTCACGGCCTACCACCAGACACAGCAGGGCGCTGAGCAGGGCCACGCCCAGCAGGATGTACCCGTTCTTCTGTGCACGGCGTTCCCCGGCGCGTTCGTCCAGGCTCTGTGCCACAAAGCCTTCGTCCGCCGTCCGGGGGCGGCTCAGCAGCACCCAGGGGTCCTTCTGTTCCAGATCCCGTGCCAGTGCCCGGATCAGGTCCTTGTCCCGGGTGCGATACGCACCCTGCAGGTCGGTGGCTTGGCTCAGCAGTTCATAGCCGCCGCGCACGGCAGACAGCATCACCCGGCTGCCCAGCAGCGCCAGGAACAGCCCCAGGGCTGCAACGCCGGTGAGGATGGACAGGCCCTCGGTGGTGCGGTAGGAGTTGGCCGTGAGCAGGGCCGTGACGGCCTGCAGCAGCGCCGCCACAGCGGCCAGTGCGGGCATCGTCTCTGCCGAGGGGCGGCCCCGCAGGCCGTTCAGGCCGTCGCGCAGGACCGGGAAGCTCACCACCAGGCTGGCGGCATACAGCAGCAGATTGGCGGCGTAGAAGGCCGCCGGGGCGGCATCCGGGTCCAGTGCGGCCAGCGGCGGCAGCAGCCGGTCGGCCACCAGGCCCACATGCAGCAGCACCACGGCCAGGATCCCGGCCAGTACACAGCGCAGGGTAAGCTCTGCACTCATGCGGCGCAGCTTCTCGCCCACGCTCTCGGGGGCTTCGTCCTCCGCCGGCAGGGCGTCCTCCGCCTCGGTTTTCAGCTCCGTCTCTCCGGCACGTTCCGCTTCGGCAGTGTCTGCGGCGGGCGCAGCCACCGGCGTTTCGGTCGGTTCCGTCTCCGGAGCGTCCAGCGGTTCCAACGGCAGGCTCATGGTATCTTCGTCCGGTTTGGTTTCCGGCTCTGCCTCGGGGGCTTTCACCGGCGCGGCGGGAGATGTTTTCTCCGGGGCTGCCGGTTCTTCCGGGACTTCCGGCTTTTTCTCGTCATCGGCGTCGCCGAACATCCGGAACACCGATTTCTTTTCCGGCAGCGGCTTGTCGGCTGCAAACACCATGGTGGGCCGGGGCGGCTCCGGAGCCTTTTCCGGGGTCTCCGGCTCTTCCGGGTCATCCAGCGGCACATCCACGCTGCGGATGGGCTCCAGCGTTTCCTCCACCGGCTTCGGTTTTGCAGCCATGCCGTTCAGCATGTCCTTGAGCTGCTGCATCTCCTGCTGCTCCTGCTGTTCCTGCGGCAGCAGCACGTCCGGGGCGTTCTTGGGGTTCTGTGCAGCCTTCTTCCGGGGCTTTTCCGGCTGCGGAGCCGGGGCGGCAGGAGCCTTGGGCGGCTCCGGCTTGTTCTCCGGGGCAGGCTGCGGGGCCGGTCTGTCCGGCACGGCAGGTTTTTCCGGGGCAGCAGGCCCTTCGGCTTTGGGCTGGGGGAAATCCGTGCCCGGGTCTGCGGTGCGCAGGGTCAGGTCCAGATCCAGCGGTTCCTCCCCGTCGGGCTTTGCCAGGGCATCTGCGCCCAGCAGCACCTCACCGGTAGGCAGTTCCAGGTCCGTCCCGGCCTGCGGAGCCTGCTTCGGTTTTGCATGGCCGAACAGCCGCCCGAACAGCCCCTTGTGCTCTTCCGCCGCTTCTTCCTCCCGGCGCACCATCTCGGCCGGGATATCTGCCACGGTGGTGGTGAAGAAATCGCGGAATTTCTCATCGCTTGCGGCGGCACTCTTGTATTGATTTTTTTCCTTAGGCATCCTTGTTCCTCCCGTTCTTCAGATTGGGGTTACGGATCACGCCTGTCACGCATTCTGTGCTGCGCGCTGCGACTGGATCTCGTACAGGATAATGCCGGCCGCCACCGAGACATTGTAGCTGTCCACACCGGTGCCCTGTGCAGCCATGTCCAGCCGCACCACACCGTCGCACAACTTCTTGACCAGCTGCGACACGCCGCTGCCCTCGCTGCCCAGCACCAGCGCGATGGGGCCGGTGAGGTTGTTCTTGCGCAGGGGCACGCCGTCCATGTCGGCACAGTACACGAACACGCCCTGCTCCTTGAGGCGGCGGATCGTCTCGCCGATGTTGGCCACGCGGGCCACCGGCAGCCGCTCAGCGGCACCTGCGCTGGACTTGATGACCGTGGGGGTGACCGATGCGCCGCCCCGCTTGGGGATCACGATGCCGTGGGCACCGCACAGCAGAGCGCTGCGCATCACGGCACCCAGGTTGTGGGGGTCCTCAATGCCATCGCTCAGCACCAGGAACGGCGGCTCGCCCTTGGCTTTGGCCGCCTCCAGCAGGTCCTCCACGGTGGCATACGCGATCTCGCTGGCAAAGGCGGCCACGCCCTGATGGCTCTCGGTGCCGGTCATCAGGCGCAGCTTGTTGGGGTTCACTCGCTTGACGGCTGCCCCGGCCTCCTTGGCCAGTGCGGTATAGTAGGCCGCCACGGCGGGGGCCATGCTCTCCGAAATGAGCACCGTATCCACGCCGGAACCGCTCTTCAACAGCTCGGTCACCGGATTCTTGCCGTAGACCAGACTCTCATTCCGGGTCTGCTCTTCCGGTGCACGGCGCGGGCGGCGGGGCTGATTTTTCTCTTCCATTCTGTGTTCTCCTTCCGTTTCTATCGGAACGATGCAGCGCATGTTACCCAGGGCGCGCCGCACCGCTTGCGCAGGCAGCCCGCCCGACGATTTTATCAGATGATAATCCAAGGTAAAGTATAGCATAAGCCGACCGGGTTTGCCAGCAAATTGCCGCTTTTTTGTCGGCCCGACCGGATTTTTTCACAGCTTGCCTGCGCCCCGGCCCGGTTTTGCAGAATTGTCCCTTGCTGCTGCGCCTTCTGCCCCTGCCGGGACCTGCCGTTTTGCCGGTCCGAAAAGTTTTCCACAAAAGAGGGCTATACATTCCGTAGAAGGACCCGATTTTTTCCACATGTTGAAAACCCGGTGGAGAAAGTTCAAAAGTCCTGCTGCAAAGCCTGTTTTCCCTGTGGAATTTAACATTCTCCACTGAGTTTTCCACAATCTGGTTCGACATTCCCCCGCAGGGTGCGTACAATTTGTAATTTTCAAGTCGGAAATATGACAATTTTTTGATGCGGAACCACGCACCTTTTGCAATTTTCTCCAATATCAAATTGACGAATGTGGATTTGTGTTGAAAATCCCACGGTTTCTCCCATCCCGGGGACATTCTGCAAAAGTGGTGCAGGACCTTCAAAATTGTTGCAGATTCCCGCATTTCGGACCCTTTCCGCCCGCAAATGCCGCATTCCGCC
>ENA-UEQJ01003127-UEQJ01003127.1-human-gut-metagenome-genome-assembly--contig:-NODE-3127-length-10996-cov-154.125744_pt1 | contig 10996 bp, 10 predicted proteins | sample MGYA00242937_ERZ507938 | MGnify/ENA primary metagenome ERZ507938 (study PRJEB26167, sample SAMN06115437) | human gut metagenome | host: Homo sapiens | place: China:Gansu | collected 2015-07-03...
TGAAAGCTTTACTGTATTGAAGGATGCTTCCGCTACTGCCATCTATGGTTCCCGTGGTTCTAATGGTGTCATCATCATTACCACCAAGAAGGGTCGCAGCGGCCAGAAGCCACAGGTTTCTTACAACGGCACTTTCTCTGTAAGTACAGTTGCCAAGAAACTTGACGTGATGAATGCTGCAGAATATACCGAATTTATCAAGAATCAGTATGGAGAAGGTTCTGCAGCTTACAATGGTTTAGGATGGAAAGAATTCAATGAGGATGGAACTCCAAACTATGCAGCAGGAACATACGATACAGACTGGCAGGACGAAATTTATCGTGCAGCATTCAGCCATGACCACAATGTAAGTTTGACAGGTGGCATCAACAAGCAATCATGGTCTATGCCATATCGTGTCAGCGTAGGTTACACCAGCCAAGAAGGTATTCTGAAAGGCTCTGATTACCAACGTGTCACAGCAGGATTTAATGTAAGTCCGTCACTTTTTGACAAGCATTTGAACATCAACGCCAATGCAAAATACTCTTACGCCAAGACTAACCCTGGTGGTCAAGATGCCATCGGTGCTGCCACAACAATGGATCCGACACGTCCAGTAAAGAGCAGCGACGAGAAATTCAAGAACTGGGGAGGCTACTGGCAGTGGACAAAGAATGTAACAGAGTACGACCCAACATTCCCTTATGGTCGTAATGACGATGCACCATCCAACCCTGTTGAAAAAATCGAGAACTATGGTTTCGACAAGAGTGCACATGTTCTCTTGGGCAATTTGGAGGCAGACTATAAGATTCATGGATTCGAGGACTTGCACCTCCATGCTAACCTTGCTGGTGAATACACCACTGGTGGTGAATATACTCACAACTCTCGTTACTCAACCTATAGTTTCTATTATGGAAACGATGGTGAGAACACAGAAAAGAAGTATAATTTGTTGGCTACAGCATACGCTCAGTACACAAAAGACATCAATAAGGCAAACCACTTTGACATCATGCTTGGTTATGAGTATAACCATATGAAGTACTGGGGAAACAGCTGGGACAAGACATTCTATCCATCTACATATGAAGGAAAGTCAGACAAAGGCGAAGCATTGGCAGGCACTCTAAAGTCTGGAAATACAAACAATTGGAAAGGTCAGATATATCTCGTCAGCTGGTATGGACGTGCAAACTACTCATTGTTGGATCGTTATCTCTTTACATTCACAGCTCGTTATGATGGTTCTAGCCGATTTGCCGATGGTCATCGTTGGGGGTTCTTCCCATCAGCTGCCTTTGCTTGGCGAGTTAAGGATGAGAAATTCTTAAAGGATGTCAACGCCATCAGCGACTTAAAGCTTCGCTTAGGTTGGGGTAAGACTGGACAGCAAGATACGGGTTTGGAATACTATACTCCTACTTATAAAAAAAGTACAAGTGTACACTTTCTCTATCCTGTAGGTCCTAAGAATGACGGTATCCTCTATCGTCCATTGGCTTATAATGATGACTTGACTTGGGAAACAACGACAACTTGGAACATAGGCTTGGACTATGGTATGTTTGATCAGCGCTTAACGATTAACGCAGATGCATACATCCGTAAAACCACTGACCTTCTTAGTAAAACCACTATTTCAGCTGGTCAGAACTTCGACAACACCCTCATGATGAATGCGGGTTCTTTGGAGAACAAAGGTTTCGAAGTTGCTATCACAGGTCGTCCTATCCAGACTAAAGATTGGTTTGTAGAGGTTAGTGTCAATGCTGCATACAACAAGAATAAAATTACAGAATTGACAGAGGGTCGCGACATGATAGAGGCAGGAATGCAAGTTGGTCAAAACCAACCTGTAACATACCATAAAGTTGGCATGCCTGCAAATTCATTCCTTGTTTATCAGCAAGTGTATGACGAAAGTGGTCGTCCTATTATGGGATGTTATGTTGATCGTGATGGCAATGGTTCAATTGACGAGAACGACAAATATTTCTATAAAAATATTGTAGCTCCTTGGACTGGAGGATTCAGCTTTAAGATTTCCTATAAGAATTGGGATCTTGGCACCAACTTCAGAGCAAGCTTCGGCAACTACCTTTACAACAATATCGAACAAGGTAAAGCAAACTCTTCCGTATTGTATAACTCAAAGGGTTATTACGAGAATAGCACAAAAGAAATCACATCATTAGGATGGACATCTTACAACTATCCTCTTACAGACTACTTTGTACAGAATGGAAGTTTCTTGAAGTGTGACAATATCACATTGGGTTACAACTTCGATAAATTCTTGCAGATGGGCAAATACAAGGGCATCTCTGGCCGCATCTACGCATCATGCTCAAATGTGTTTACCTTGACTAAGTACAAGGGGCTTGACCCAGAGCAAACATCAGGTATGGAAAGTAGCATTTATCCACGCTCTCGTACCTTCTTGCTTGGTCTTAACCTCAACTTCTAACATTTTAAAAGATTTAGATATGAAATTAAATAAAATCAAAACAATAGTTCCAGCAGCCGCTCTTCTACTGACGGCAAGCTTGAGCTCCTGCATGGCAGACTTAGACAAGGGAAACATTGACCCTACTGTTGAGCCTAACGCAGATATCATTGGTTTGTATAGCAAATGCTATGCAGGTCTCATCATGGAAGGAAATGATGGAAATGCCGACTTCACCATTGATGACGCAGGTAAATCAACCTTACTTCGCAACGTATTTAACTTTAACGAGTTACCTACAGATGAATCTATCTGCTGGTGGTCTGATGGTGGTATTACCGACATATGTAAGAACCAATGTCTTTCTGGAAACGCAACATTAAAATTCTTATATTATCGTCTGATGTCAAACATCACATTCTGCAACCAATATATAAGTTTGGATGCAGCACAATCAGAAAAGACAATGCTTGCAGAAGTTCGTTTCATTCGTGCTTACAACTATTTCCTGATGCTTGATTTCTTTGGAGATCCACCTTTCATTGAGACCATCTCTACTGACGCTCCAAGACAGGCTCACACGTATAACAAGAACTTTGACCCAAATAAAACTTACAATCGTGCTGAATTGCTCCAACTGGGACGTGAATTCTTGTTCAACTGGGTAAAAGACGAATTGGTTGCAGCAGAAGCAGATATGCTCCCAGCTAAGCCAGAGAATGATACAGATGCTGATTATGGACGTGCCGACAAAGGTACGGCTTGGTTGCTCTTAAGCCGTCTTTATCTGAATGCAGGTACCTATCTCAACAATGATGGATCAAACAATCCATACTGGCAAGAGGCTAAAGAATATGCAGAAAAGGTTATCAACTCAGATTACAAGCTGTTTGACGACTCAAAGGAATCTGCCGAGGCCAAAGCAAATGGATACAAACCATACGACTTGTTGTTTATGGGTGACAATGGTTCCAACGGAGCTAGTTGCGAGGCTTTGCTACCTTTGCTTCAGGATGGTGACAAGACACAAGGTTGGGGTGGTTCACTCTTCTTCATCGCTGCTAACTGGAACGATAAGATGGCAACCGTAACTGATAAAACTGCAGGCACAACAGGTAACAACTGGTCCGGTATGCGCCTTCGCCCTGAATTCCTACAGAAATTCACAAAGGACCCTAGCATTTTCTTAGATAAATCAACATCTGAGATTCGTGCAATGGGTATAGATGACCGTGCCTTGATTTGGGGCAAGGGTTCAGATTCCGACAAGCGCACCATCGAACTTGGAGACAACAGCAGCTTCTATCAGGGCTTAACTACCACAAAATGGAACAACAACTATTCCAATAATGGTACGCCACATGATACATACAATGTAGATACAGACTTTTTCCTCTTCCGTGTAGCAGAAGCATATTTGAATGCAGCAGAAGCAGAAATGCACTTGAATGGAGAAGGTTCAGCTTTGGCAAAACAGTACGTTGACGCTATCCGTAACAGAGCACACGCTTCCACCAAGGCTTCTTATACATTGAATGACATTCTTGATGAACGTGCCCGTGAGTTCTACTGCGAAGGAATTCGTCGTACCGATCTTATTCGCTTCAATCAGTTTGGTGGCAAACAAGCAACTTATACTTGGGCATACAAGGGAGGAAGCGAAACCGGAAACTCGTTCTCTAAGATTTACAATGTATATCCACTTCCTTCATCTGAGGTATTGGCAAACAAGAACTTAACCCAGATTGACGGATACAACGAGAGTAACAACTAAAAATGTATAACCGAATTATAAAGGAATACAATATGAAGAATAAATATATACTTGGTGCTCTGCTCATTTGCATCACCAGTTTATTCACAGCATGTACCGATGACAATGACTCAAACCCTACGCTGATTCAGCCTACAGAGTTTGTTTTGAACGCACCAGCATATGCTAACGAGACTGTAGACTTGCAGCATGCTGCTGATGTAGCTTTCACTTGGTCACAGCCAAAATACACAGCAGAGAATGCACCAATCAATGCAACATACGAGGTACAACTCTCACCAACCAACTCATTCACTGTTTCTAAGAAAGAAGCTGAAGGAGATGAAAGTGGAGACAAAGTAGCAGACTATCTGGCATTCAATAAGACTACGACTCTCTGCAAAACATCTTTTACCGGCAAGGAAATTGACAAGGAACTCATTGGTTTTTTTGGATGGACTGAGGAAACGACCCCTAATTACCAAGAGGTTTATGTAAGGGTAGTGTCCTATATTGCAGAAGGCACTAAGCGTTTGAACCAGATTGAGTCCAACTCAATAAAGTTAGCAGTTAAGCCTTTTTACGAGAAACTTAAAGACGCAGCTCCTCTTATGTGGTATTTTGTTGGAGATAACTTTGGAGATGGTAAGTGGGGAAACATGGCCGTTGCAACGGGTACAAGTCGATTTCCTATGTTCCTTGACAGTGAATGCACTTATGACAAGAATAGCGGAGAAGGTGTCATAACTTACCTCAACTATTTCACTTCACAAGGTTGGAAACTGTTACCTGAAGATGGAAACTGGAATTTCGCTTTCATAGCAGATGGTGCTAACAAGGTTGTAAACCGTAAAGATGGTGCTGATGGAGCAAATTGCTGGGTTGACCCTGCTGGATATTATCTTGTAAAAGTAACTACTAATAAGACCACAAAGGAGAGTACTTGTACAATCGAAAAGCAAGATATTACCCCAACTGTTTATAACCAGATTTGCATCATCGGTTCATTCAATGATTGGACAACTCCAGGCGAGAACATGATTCCTGTAAACAAGGAGGGCGAGAACCACGTATGGTTCTACGAACTGACGGTTGACCCAGGAAAGGTTGAACAAATCAAGTTCAAGATTCCTGACAATTGGGATACCAACTGGGGCTTTGGTTCTAACGATGGCGATATTGCAACTTGCGGTAAAGCCACAAACGGCGGTAAAAACATTGGTGTAGGCGAAGGCACATGGTATATCATGTTCAACGACATCACTGGTGAGTTTAGCATTATTGAGAAGCAATAACGTTTATCACTTAATTAAGAAAGTATTATGACTAAGAAAATATTATTTGCATTTGTCATTGCTGCAGGACTAGCATCCTGCAGCGAGGACTATACCGACTGGAACAATCCACAGCACAACGATGCAGAAGAAGCTGTTGCAGCTGCCTATGGAGTTCAGTTTGTGGGTTCTGGTGTTGATGTAAACATGGGAGATGTAAACAACCCGGAGAAAATCAAACTTGTTTCTATGGCGACAAGTAATCCTGATGTTGATTCTCTGCGTTTCATTTCCATCAAGGTAAATAATCAGGTTATTCCATATACAGTGGAAGGCAACGATGCTTATGTTTCAACATATTCGTTGGATTCTTGCGCCATGGTTGCACTTAAAACACGCAAGTATGAAAAGCGAGAGTTAAACGTCGATGTTGAAGCTACAGTTTATCCTAAGTCGAAGACTGCAGTAGCGATAAAAGGAGAACTCAAACAAAACGAGACTCCTATTCCTACACCAGAAATCGACCCTAAGGGTTATTACATATTGGGAGACATCGAAAATGTAGGTTGGACTCCATCCAAGGGGTTAATGATGACAGACAAAGGTAACGGCATCTACACTGCCACCATCACAACAAAATATGATACAAACTGGTTCAAGTTTTATGGCGCAACAGGTTTCTCCACAGATGACAACAATTGGGACTTAGTAAATAAATACCAATATGGTTGTCAAGTAAGTGATGATGCTGCGACTTTTAATATGCTAGAATGGAAAGACGTTAAGACCCCAACTATCGCAGGTGCTGGCACTTGGATTGTCACTCTTGATATGATTAACTGTACATATACTATCAGCAAGCCTATCCTCTATATGGCAGGTGATGCTAATGGATGGGCTACAAATGACTATCTCACAGGTAATGATGGCGTACACTACACTGGTTACATGTACTTGAACCAGAATGGTTTCAAGTTCTGTACTCAGCCAGAGTGGAAGGGCACCAACTATGGCGCAGACTTCAATACAGCTGCTGATGCAGCCAACATCACTATGACAGAAGAAGCCGGTTACTACAAGGTAGATGTTGATTTGGAAAGCAAGAGCTATGTTCTGACTCCTATCACAACAATCGGTATCATTGGTAGCGCATCACCTAATGGTTGGGATTCTGACGTTGATATGACATACGTTCCTTACAATGCAGAAACCAAAGAACTTGGCTACTGGGAGAAAAAGGACATCACATTGACAGCTGGTGAAATCAAGTTCCGTGCCAACGACGACTGGGCTATCAACTGGGGTGGCGATGTAAATGCTCTTACCCAAGGCGGTGGCAACATCGCTGTAGAAGAAGGCACTTACGACATCAAGCTTTATCCTTGGGCTGATGGCTATGCAAAGTGTGAAATGACTAAGAAGTAAACATTTGCTTCATCAAATAAACTAAATATCAATAGGCGGCTCTCAATTCCGGGAGCCGCCTATTTTTTCTTTCTCCTCCCCCTCAAATATTTTTTCCCTAAAACCTTGGAAGTTACGAGGAAAAGTCGTATCTTTGCAGAAGAAAAGCTGCACTCGGCAAATTGAAAGCAAGCTTTCTTTGCGCTCGTTTGCATTTTCTTTGCACCGAATAAGTACAACATTTATATTTTTGTGAATATGAGAACTGGCGACAAAGTATTAATATCTCCAGACTTGACACATGCCAAAGACTGGACACAGGGCGAAGTGATTGAAGTTGAGAACAATCCTTTCGTAGGAATTGTCATTTCCGCAAAAACCGCAGATGGAAACATCTTCTTTGGATATAAGGACTTATTTGAGCCTGCAAAGGACGATGAATGATGATTTTGCATTTTCTTTGCAGATTGGAACAAACAATCTTCTATATGAAACAAGAAATTGAACAAAAAGAATTAGGCATGGGAAACTTCCAAGGTTATCCGTCTTTGTTGAGACAAATCAAGCATCGTGTTTCTTTTGCCCAACAAAAAGCCATGTACGCAGCAAACGAGGAGTTGCTCCGTATGAATTGGGACATCGGTGAAATGCTTACCAAAAGCCAAGAGGCTGATGGTTGGGGCAAGAAGACTCTACAGCGCCTAGCTGTAGATCTTAAGAATGAGTATCCTGAAAGGAAAGGATTCTCCGTAAGAAACATGCAGTGCATGATGCAGTTCTATAATGAGTACAACAAGGAGCTGACCATGGCTAAAGTTAGAAATATCCCAATTACGCAATCAATGATTGCGCAATTGAAAAATAATGTAATAACATTTAATAGGCGACTCTCCTCCAATCCGGGAGCCGCCTATTTTCTTTTTATCATCATGATTTCTCATTATTTCCTTCATATCCTATAAAAAACACAAAAAAACTTTGGCGGTTTCAATTATTCAGCGTACCTTTGCAAAAGTTATAAGAATAAAATTATGGAGGAAATAATATGATAACAAAACGTACTGTACTTAACGAGGCTCAGCTTGAACTTCTTGACCTTGTGTCCGTTATGGACTCAAAAGAAGAGATAGAAGGATTGCGTAAAGCAATAACTGATTACTTGGGTTCACAACTAAAAGGAGAACTTGACAAACTTTGGGCAAACGGAACACTCAATGAAGAAAAAGTAGAAAGCTTCCGCATACTCCATGAAAGAACTCCTTATCATAAGGAAAAAGTATCATGCTAAAAGAGAAAATTGTACTAGACACAAAGTGTCTTGTCATGTCTCTATCTGCACATAATCCATATGCAGAAATTTGGCAGAAATTCGTAAAGGGAGAATACATCTTATGTGTGTCCAATGACATATTGGAAGAATACGAAGAGGTGTTAGGGCGTAATATTACCCCAAAAGTAGCAAGAATTGTATTAGCTTATATTCAAATTTTGCCTAACGTAAAGTTTATCGACCCTCATTACAGCTTTGGATTGATAAAAGCAGACGAAGATGACAACAAGTTTGTTGATTGTGCCATTGCTAGTAATGCAATTTTTATTGTAACAGAAGATAAACATTTCAAAGAGTTAGAAAACATTCCTTTCCCAAAAGTGGAAATAGTAGGTATTGATGACTTTTTGAAACATCTCAAGAAATAATTGTTTTCAATAGGCGGCTCTCCTCCTATCCGGGAGCCGCCTATTTTCTTTTTCTCCTCCCCCTTTTCAAGTATTTTTTCCCTAAAACCTTGGAAGTTACGAGGAAAAGTCGTATCTTTGCAGAAGAAAAGCTGCACTCGGCAAATTGAAAGCAAGCTTTCTTTGCGCTCGTTTGCATTTTCTTTGCAGAAGAAAAACTGCACTCGGCAAATTGAAAGCAAGCTTTCTTTGCGCTCGTTTGCATTTTCTTTGTCCCAAAATCCGTATGCCTTCTGTTAGAAGACCAAATTAAAACATTACTCTATGGATAGTTTGATACAATATAACAATACTGTCAACGCTATAAAGACAGCCATACTTCAAGGACAATATGAAGCAGCCAAAGGTGTGAACCGCATACAACTTGCTTTATATTTTGCCATCGGAAAATATCTTTCACAACATACCCGCAAAGGAGTATGGGGCGAGGGCGCATTAGCATCCATCAGCGAACAACTTCGTAAGGAACTACCTGGTCTTCGAGGATTCTCGGAAACTCAACTAAGAGACATGAGACGTTTTTATGAAGCATGGGATATGCTTGACAGCAATTCGGCGGTTGCAACCGCCGAATTGTGCTTTGAGAATTCAGCGGTTGCAACCGCTGAATTACAAAACAATAAAAATCATATACAGAACTTTCGCATGTGGTTTAAGTTCGGGCTGAAGGCCCAAAAGCTCTTAGCCCAGGGCATCGCCCTGGGTATAATAGCAATCAGCAAGGCGCTCTGTAAGGGCAAAAGCTTTATGTATTGCCTAGAGTTTTAAAGCTTTTGCCCTTACAGGGCGACAGGTTTTCGCCCGTAATTACCCAGGGCGATGCCCTGGGCTAGGAGCTTCTGCCCCTTCGGGGCGTGTGGGGCAAAACTTGCGAAACTTGAGTAAATACGAGTTACAAGAGGTAGAACTACGATTACCTATTCCTAATGAAACTGGTGGTCAAACTGGTGGTCAAACTGGTGGTCAAACTGGTGGTCAAACTGGATCACCAAAAACAATTGAAAAGGTTTTTGAATTAATAAAAGACAATCCGTATATAACAAGACAAGAGCTCGTGGACAAACTAGCTATCAAGGCAAGTGCAATACAAAAACATATAGAAAAGCTAAAGGCTCAAAAAAGAATAGAGCGTGTTGGTTCTTCTACATTTGGAGGCCATTGGGAAATCAAAGAATAATAATCTTTCGTTTGATCATCGAAACAACAATATTCAATAGGCGGCTCTCAATTTCGGGAGTCGCCTATTTTCTTTTTCTTCTCCCCCTTTTCAAGTATTTTTTCCCTAAAACCTTGGAAGTTATAAGGAAAAGTCGTATCTTTGCCAACGAATAGCTTAAAAAAAAGAAATTATGGGACATCAAGAAGATATTGTAAAAACTGAAAGTAAAATCATTGTCATCAGGGATACGCAAGTTATCCTTGACAGAGATGTTGCGGAATTGTATGGCGTAACAACCAAGGTGGTTAACCAAGCCATAAGAAACAATCCAGATAAGTTTCCTTCTGGATATGTTATCGAACTGACTAACAGCGAGAAAGAGCATGTGGTCAAAAATTTTGACCACCTCGAAACATTGAAGTTTTCTCATGCAACAGTAAAGGGATTTACAGAGCAAGGACTTTATATGCTTGCCACAATATTAAAATCACCAATGGCAACAGCCACCGCCATTGCCATCATTGATACTTTCACTCAACTTCGCAAATTGGCAAGAACCATAGATAAGGTGAATGAAGATGCAAAGGAGCATGGTATTTTACCAGACAAAGCAACAGAAGGTAAGATACAAGCTGCCATGAACGAAGTCTTCGCAGATAAACTGCCATTAAAAATGCGCAAATTGACTTTTGGAGTTAATTTAGGGGTTCTGAATTTTTCTATAGAAACCACAAGAGAATCCAAAGAATAAAACAATATAAAAAGGAGGAAAGAATATGAACATGTTTGAACAGATGCCATTCAGCGAGAAGTATCCAGTCTTCCGCAAGTTGGCAGAAATAGGCGACCTCCGCAAGCTCTCCCGAGAGGAACTCGAGCTGTATGACGAGGACATCAAGAATATGCGTGATATATATGCCACCAGAAAGTTTGATGAAAAGAAAGGGATGGAAATAGGTATGGAAAAAGGAATGGAAAAAGGAATGGCGAAAGAAAAGATAGCCACAGCTTACCGCCTTTTGTCCATGGATCTTTCTGAAGCGCAAGTGGCAACGGCCACAGAGCTTCCACTGGAGGAAATTCTGAAAATGAAGGAATAAGAAGAGATTACCAGGCGGCTCTCGAACATATCGGGAGCCGCCTTTTTTGTATGCCTCTACGTTATGCAAATCTATGAAAATCGTATTAAGCCTTCTGCACGTTTTCAAGATTTTTATGATCATATTCTTTAA
>ENA-UEQJ01003138-UEQJ01003138.1-human-gut-metagenome-genome-assembly--contig:-NODE-3138-length-10966-cov-217.613188_pt1 | contig 10966 bp, 9 predicted proteins | sample MGYA00242937_ERZ507938 | MGnify/ENA primary metagenome ERZ507938 (study PRJEB26167, sample SAMN06115437) | human gut metagenome | host: Homo sapiens | place: China:Gansu | collected 2015-07-03...
TCTCTTAAGGCTCAATCCCTGAATCAATCCACCAATCGTAGCACCCAGGAAGAGCATCAGGCCTGCATTGGATATCCAGCCAAACTTAAAGGTGCTGTCGAGCACAGGCAGATGAACCGCACTCACCAGATGACTTTTGAGGAAAGCATTGACCGGAGGACAGAGTGCTCCGGAAACCAGGATGAATATCAATATAAAGAGGTAAACGCTCCATGCCTTCAGGCTCTCGGCAAGCGTAAAGGTTTCCTTATCCTGCACCTTGCTCGTTCTGGCAAACACCTTGGCGTATGCGATGATGGCGATAATGGCAGCCAACGAGCCGATGATGGCTGGTGTCTCCGAACCGAGATAATAGCCGCATACAAACTGCACTATCACGGAATTCACTCCCACCCAGAGGGCGATGATGAGATTCTTGATAAGATTATGCTTATCGGTAAGCGTCAGGATAATAAAAGGCAGAATGATAAAGAGAGGTGCCAGCTGGATAATGGCGAAGGCCGAAGTCTCGCAAATCTGAGCCGCCGAAGCCGATCCGCTTTCAGCCACCTCGTTACAGAGCGTTGTAACCGGTACACCCACGGCACCAAATCCCGTAGCCACGGTATTACCAATCAAGGAAACCAGAGCCGAGAACATCGGTTTGAAGCCGAGTCCGATGAGGATGGCAGCAGGTATCGCCACCGCCGTTCCGAAGCCCGCCATACCTTCGAGCAGTCCGCCGAATCCCCATACGAGGAGCAGCACGAGCAGTCCCTTATCATCGGTAATCGATGTAAACTGCCTCTTGATCACCTCTATCTGCTTGCTTTCCACGAGGATATTATAGCTGTAGATAGCCATCAGGATGATGATGAGAATCGGGAATATCGCCTTCAGGATGCCTTCCACCACCGCCCATCCCGTCAGGGCGATCACGCTGTCCTCCGCATGTTCCGGAGCAATCATGCCTAGCGGCGAAGCAGCGAAGAGAGCGAGCAACACGGTAATTACGAGCGTCAGCAAGGCGCTCTTATGACCTGCCATCTTGAAGCCGAGCATCAGGATGAACAGCAACACGATGGGAATAATAGAAACTACAGATGCCATAAGCCATTCAGTTTTTTAATGTTTTCGATTGCAAAATTTTATGTTTATGACTGCAAAAATAACATTTTTCTTTGAAAAAAGAAATCATTTTTTGAAAAAAATCTCTTCTTAGATGTCCGATTTTTCAATTTCATACGTCTATAGAGTGTAAAGGTTATGAGAACAGAAGAATTCAACCATATCATCCTACCAATGCGCAGCAACTTGAAAGCGTATGCGCTAAGGTTGACTGAGAGTGACGACAATGCTGAAGACCTCGTGCAGGAAGTCATGCTCAGGCTGTGGGACATGCGCCAGAATATCCAGGCAGAAGATAACCTCAAGGCGCTCGCCATCACCATCATGCGCAACAAGTTTTATGACCAGTGCCGACATGAGGAGCGGAACTTCACCACCGACAAGGTAATGGAAGTACCCATAGAAGACCGGCGGGCAGAGCAACGGGACGAGGTAAACCTCATCAGACAGATAGTGGCACAGCTCCCGCCCTTGCAGCAGCAGATATTCCGCATGAAGGAGATAGAAGGCTATACTGCCGATGAAATCATGCAGATAACGGGATGTACTGCCGATAATCTCCGAAAGAATCTCTCCCGAGCCCGACTCAAAATCAGAGAGACCTATATGAATATCGTGAAACAGAACAAAATAAAGAAGGAGGAAAAGTTATGAATGATGAAATAAAAAGAATACAGAACTTGCTCGACAAGTATATGGATGGTGCCACATCCAATGAGGAGGAGGCAACGCTCAGAAAGTATTTCGAAGAGCATGGCAATGATATTCCGGAAGAATGGGAATCCTATCGCGCCCTCTTCAGTTATATCGGATTCGAACAGATGAATCTTTCTCAAATTCTAAAAGGAGAAGAAGAGAAGGAGGAGGATTTCGAAAAAAAAGATATCGAGAAGGAAGAAATCCCAAAGAAGGAAGCTTCTCGCAGCAGATGGCTCAAATATTTCGGCACATCTGTGGCAGCAGCCGCTATCATCGCATTTCTGATTGTGGGCATCCAGAAGATAGCCCAGCCTCAGCCTGAATGTTATGCGGTTATCGATGGAAAGGTTTATACCGACCAGGAGTTCGTTCACCACGAAGCCCTGGATGCCCTGGAAGATGTTTCGGCAGATTCCGAAGATCCATTCAGTGCCCTGGATATGATGAAACAATAAATCAAACTATAAAGTATAATATATATAATAAGGTATAGAATATGAAACGATGCAACTTGATAAAACGCTTCTTCATCGGACTGCTTCTTATCGTGGTAGCCTCGATTTCGGCTAATGCCCAGGAGGGGCTGTACGTAAAAAGCATATTCCAACGCTTCGGACATGCCAAGGGATGCAAGATGGTTACGATGCAGAATACGCAACTCAAAGGTTACAAACTCAAGATATACAAGAGCCTGGTATATAAGTACCATGCCACGGAAATAGCCCACTATCTGAAGTCCGACCGCAAGGCTGCGAAAAAGATCAGAGAGGTGGTGGAGAATGGCAAGATGGTGAGCGGCTATTACATGATGGCACCCTTGAGCAATGGCAACAACCGCTTTATCCTCTTCAGCAATCCGAGTGAAAGCAAGGGAACCGTGATTTATATCGAAGGCGAGCTGTCGCCCGAAGATATCATGAAACTCTGCTATTCCAGAAGATAGAAGCAACATTTTTCTTCTGGAATCTTCTCAATAAGAATAAGAAACAACATAAAATAAAGTATTATGAATATCAAAAACGTAATGATGATGGCTGCCATGATGCCAGCCTTCGCCCTTGCTGAAACCAACAGCAACAGTGCACCAGCCTCTGTAGAGGCTAACGACACCACAATCAGAGTGAACGACCAGAACATCGTCATCAAGCAGGATGGCGAACAGACTTCTGTGAAGATATATAAGATGAACGGCAACGAGATGACCAAGATTTCCGAAACCCAATTCGTAGATGGTCAGGAAGTAGAAAAGGTATTTGTCACCTCGCCTTTCATCCCTCAGACCCTGAGCAAGCGCAAGCGCAGTCTGGAGAGTCATTATCCAACCTTCTTCTTCGGCTGCAGCCAGTTGCCAGGCAGCAGGGGAAGCATGGGAGGCAACAACGAGATGCACAGTCGCGACTCCAAGTCGTGGGAATGGGGCATCACCCTCACCAGTCTCTGCTTCCGCCTTTCCAACGAAATGGCGCTCACCTCCTCTCTCTCCATCGGACAGGTACACCACCATTTCAAGGACAATTATGTATTAAGCACCCAGAACGGGGTATCGGCAATGACTCCGATAGAAGGCGAGACGCTGAAGAAAAGCTATATCAGCTACAATGTGCTCCGCCTGCCTATCATGCTGGAGTGGCAGAAGCGCATAGGATGCCATGATGCATTCCTGGCGTTAGGTCCATCGGTAGAATACCGCTGGCACGAGCATTCCCGCTACTTCATCGGAAAGCACAAGCATACCGAAACGGGCGATATCAACCTCAACCCTATCGGCCTGAACTTCGAGGCCCGTGCCGGCTACTCAGGAGTGATGCTCTACGCCCGTGCCGGAGTAACCCCGCTGCTCAACAAGACCAAGGCTCCCGAGTGCTACCCGATGACCATCGGCTTAGGATTTAGATTGTAACATAGCTGCAATGTAGCAGAAATATAGCTGTAATGTAGCAAAACATAACTGAAACTGTCCCCATCTGAAACACCCATTCAGATGAGGACAGTTTTTTATTCTGCCAAATTCGGGAATTAAAAACGGCCAAATTCGGGAAAAATAATCAGCCAAATTCAGGAGTTAAATAATGCCAAATTCGGGAATTTGTGAAAAAGCCCACATTTTCGGCATTTAGCCGAGAACCTAGGATTTATCAAAAAAAACGAAAAAAGTGGCGATAGGTGTGCGAAATCTATGTTTTTTTATGAGATTTAGCACAACTATCGCCACTTTTTGCTATTTTCATGCATTTTTTTCAATAAACGTTTGGCTATATAAATTCTTTTCAGTACTTTTGTATTTGTCATTCTGCGGATTGCCATCAATGAGTTGTTGGCGTTAATCTGCCGTTTGGCTCTATTTTTATGAAAACGGCGTTTACTGCGTTTTTCTTCTGACAAGTTGGAAATTAGGGACTTCCAAAACGAGCTTCGGATAAGAAACAAGGTGGGCGCTTACACCTTGCGTGTATATACATGGCACAAATGCGCCCTTTCGTCAAGAGAGGGTGCATCTTGTGCTATCCATATATACCTTCTTGGCGTAGGCTTCTGCACTTCATTCTTTGAGCTCAAAGGTCCCCTAATACCTCAACTTACAAAGGATGGTTAGTACAGAACTCCTACGCCATTTCTTTTGATAGATAATCCTTAACCATCACCTTCTGCTTAGAGGAGTCGGTAGAATAAAGACCAAAGTACTCAGATGGCAAATAGTGGATTAGCAAATGCAAAAAATGCAAAGAACGATGAGTTTTACACTCAATATTATGATATAGAAAAAGAAATGAACGCATACCTGGAATATAATCCAGATGTATTCAAAGATAAAACTATCCTTTTACCATGCGATGACCCTGAATGGAGTAATTTCACAAAATTCTTTGCTCAAAACTTTGAACGATTCGGTCTTAAAAAACTGATAAGTACAAGTTATGCTCCAGAAAGCAAAAAGTATAAGACTGGTTATCAACCCTCTCTTTTCGAGCAAAACGACATCAAGTTCGATAAAGACAAGACCAAGACAAATGGTAAGATATTCGTTCTTGACCATGATGTTTCTGGAGATGGGAAAATTGACGTGGAAGACTTACAGTGGAATTATCTACAGGGAGATGGAGATTTCCGAAGTACAGAAATCAAGAATCTCCGCGACGAAGCAGACATCATTATAACTAATCCTCCATTTTCTTTATTCAGAGATTTTTTAGGTTGGATAATTGAAGCTAAGAAACAGTTCGTAATAATCGGAAATATGAATGCAGTAACTTACAAAGAAGTCTTCCCCCTAATTAAAGACAATATCATTTGGATGGGATGCACGATTCACAGTGGTGACCGAGAATTTGGAGTACCAGATACATATCCTTTGACTGCTTCAGGATGGAGAATTGATGAAAACGGTAAAAAATATATTAGAGTAAAAGGAGTACGCTGGTATACTAACATCGAACATGGTCGCCGCCATCAACCATTGCCTTTAATGACTCTAGAAGACAACCTAAAGTTTAGTAAGCATAAAGAACTCAAAGGGCGTAGCTCTTATATTCATTATGCCAACTATGATGCTATAGATGTGCCTTATACAGATGCTATCCCTTCCAACTATGATGGAAAAATGGGAGTTCCTATCAGTTTCTTGGATAAGTATTGTCCTGAACAATTTGAGATTATCGGGCAAACACAAGGTGACTCTGGCAAAGCTTTAGGTCTAAAGCCCTTCGACCGAGAATTGAAGAAGCTGAACAAGAGTTTGCGTGATGGCCAACTTTACTATATGGAAGATGGCATTCCTCAAAAGCCATACGCTAGAATATTAATCCGACATAAAAAATAAGAATCATGAAACCAACATTATATACAAATTGGACTATAGCAGACATCTGCAAAGGTTTTGTCTATAACGAACATGAAGGAAAAGGTTTATTTGGCTTGAACGGTCAGCTGACTATCCAACCAGAATACCAACGCAACTATATTTATTGCGACGGCAAGAAAGACGTAGCCGTTGTGGATTCTATCCTAAAAGGCTATCCCATCGGCTTGATATATTTCAACAAGACCAAAGATGGACGATACGAAGTACTTGATGGTCAGCAACGTATCACTAGTTTCGGCAGATACGCCACCATGAAGCTAGCCGTAAAAGTGAACGGAAAAGAGCAATATCTTGATGGACTAGACGAGGAATCACGAGAACGATTCCTAAACACCAAGCTGACTATCTATGTTTGCGAGGGAGAAGAAGCCGAAATCAAGCAGTGGTTCAAGACCATTAATATTAGCGGAGTTCCGCTTAACGAGCAAGAACTGTTAAATGCCATCTATTCTGGCACATTCGTCACAGCTGCGAAAGAGGTATTCAGCAACAGCCGGAACTCAAACATCCAGAAATGGAGTGCCTACATTAAAGCAGATGTTAAAAGACAAGGCTTCTTGGAACGAGCTTTGCAATGGATAAGTGCTAGTAAAGGCGTAAGTATAGATAATTACATGTCGCTTCACCGCCGTGACTCCAATATCCAAGAGCTGCAATCTTACTTCGACAGCGTGATAGACTGGATTTCAGCTACCTTCTACAAGACATACGATAAAATGTGTGGTTTAGAATGGGGACGTTTATACGAAACCTATCATAAAAAGCCATATGATTTGGCAAAACTGAACAAAAGAGTAGAAGAACTTTTAGCTGATGAAGCCGTAACCAAGCAAGCAGGAATCTTTGAGTATGTTCTTGGAGGCGAGCAACAACCAGAACTGTTAGAAATTCGCCTATTCGAAAAATCGATAAAACAAAAAGCATACGAGAGACAGACCAAGGACGCAAAAACAAAGGGCATCTCAAATTGTCCACTTTGCGCACAAACAGACAACAATCGTAAGAGTTATATCTATAGAATCACCGAGATGGAAGCCGACCATGTTACTGCATGGAGCAAAGGTGGCAAAACAGACTTGGCAAATTGCCAAATGCTTTGCAAGATGCACAACAGAACGAAAGGTAACAAATAATATATCAAAACATCCTCATCTGAAACACATAACAGATGAGGACGTTTTTTATTCCGCCAAATTAGGTAACGAATCACAGCCAAATTAAGTAACAAATTACAGCCAAATTGGGTAACAAAATACAGCCAAATTAAGTAAAAATATGCCGCCAAATTTGGTAATTCTAAGATTTTATCGTATATTTGCAGCCGAAATAAAAGAGATTCAATATGAAAGAATACAAAAAAAGAATTGCAGATAAACTATTGGAATACAGACTCGAAGAAGTTGGAGCAGTATTGATAGAAGGGCCAAAATGGTGTGGAAAAACTACCACAGCAGAACAAAAGGCCAAAAGCGTGCTATATATGGCAGATCCAGACAACCAAAACAACTATCTGAAAATGGCAAATTTAAAGATAAAAATGCTCCTGAAAGGAGAAAAGCCACGACTCATTGACGAATGGCAAATCATACCGCAAATCTGGGATGCCATCCGATTTGAAGTGGACCACCAGGGTGAGGAAGGCTTGTTTATCCTCACAGGATCTGCCGTGCCTGCATCTTCCGAAAAAATACATCACACGGGTACAGGACGTTTCGCCTGGATTACCATGCGACCTATGTCATTATGGGAATCAGGAGAATCTACAGGAGAAGTTAGCATCAGCGAACTGTTCAAGGGAAATGCAAACCTGGAAGGTTTCAACAAATTGAAACTGGAAGACATCGCCTATCTCGTATGCAGAGGTGGATGGCCTAGTGCCACTACCAAGAACCCAAGAGCCGCTTTGCGACAGGCATACGACTATTATGATGCGGTGGTAAAGAGTGATATTTCAAGAGTGGATGAAATCAGCAGAAACAGCGAACGAACTAAGCTGCTTCTGCGTTCATACGCCCGTTCACAAGGTGGCCAAGTAAGTATCGGAGCCATAAGACAAGACATGATGGAAAACGATGATGAGACACTGGCAGACAAGACTGTACAGAGTTACATCGGTGCACTCAAAAAAATCTTCGTCATAGAGGACATGCCTGCCTGGAATCCGAACCTTCGCAGCAAGACTGCCATCCGTTCGGCTGAAACCCGATATTTCGTTGATCCATCCATTGCGGTGGCTGCTTTAGGTCTAGGTCCTGATGATCTCATCAACGACTTGGAGACTTTCGGTTTGCTTTTCGAGACCCTATGCGTCCGTGATCTTCGTGTATATGCTGATGCCATCGACGGCAACGTATATCATTACCGCGACAAGAACGGTTTGGAATGTGATGCAGTTATCCATCTCCGCAACGGCTCATACGGTCTCATCGAAATCAAGCTGGGTGGTGCACAAGCCATCGAAAAAGGAGTCTCTACGCTAACTGCTCTTGCAGATAAGATAGACACGACCAAGATGAAAGCTCCATCTTTCATGATGGTACTCACTGCCGTAGGAGACTATGCTTACCGCAGAGAAGACGGAGTATATGTGGTACCTATCGGCTGCTTGAAAGACTAGTTTGGGATAGGATACAGACTCAAAAATCCTATATATAATAAAAATTGCTCCTATATATAATAAGGTGTAAACCCATCAAAGCAGCTAAAAAATGCCCGAATACCACAAACGTGGTAGCAGGAATACTACTCATATGCTATTTCAGAATCAAAAAAATCGCCGTACCTTTGCAGCGTCAATCAGAACAAACAGTCTGATGCCTATCATGACTGGATTTCTGGGCGGCAATTTATATAAATGAATAGATTGAATATTAACGTAAAATTAAAGAAAGGACATAGATTATGAGTACAGAAAAGAAACTTCGCTTTGAGACACTTCAGTTGCATGTAGGTCAGGAAAATCCAGATCCAGCTACCGACGCTCGTGCGGTGCCTATCTACCAGACCACAAGTTATGTGTTCCGCAACTCTCAGCACGCTGCCGATAGATTCGGACTCCGTGACGCAGGTAACATCTATGGTCGCTTGACCAACTCTACTCAGGGTGTATTCGAAGACCGTGTAGCTGCCCTCGAGGGTGGTGTAGCAGGTTTGGCTGTTGCTTCTGGTGCTGCCGCCGTTACCTACGCTCTGCAGAACATTCTTCAGAATGGCGACCACATCGTAGCTGCCGACAACATCTATGGTGGTACTTATAACCTCATCACTCATACATTATCCACACAGGGTGTAAGCTACACCATCGTGGATCCTCGCAACTTCGAGCAGGTAGAGGCTGCCATCCAGGACAATACCAAGGCACTCTATGCAGAGACCTTCGGAAATCCGAACTCTGATGTAACCGATATCGATAAGTTGGCAGAGATTGCTCATCGCCACAACATCCCATTGATTATCGATAACACCTTCGGCACCCCATACCTCATCCGTCCTATCGAGCACGGAGCAGATATCGTGGTTCACTCTGCTACCAAGTTCATCGGCGGTCACGGTTCATCTCTCGGTGGTGTCATCGTAGATGGCGGTAAGTTCGACTGGAAGGCAAATGCCGACAAGTTCCCTACTCTCGCTAAGCCAGACCCATCTTATCATGGTGCCGTATTCGCAGATGTAGCCGGAGCAGCAGCCTTCGTAACCCGAATCCGTGCGGTCATCCTTCGTGATACCGGTGCAACCATCTCTCCATTCAACGCCTGGATTCTTCTTCAGGGCTTGGAGACATTGAGCCTCCGTGTAGAGCGTCACGTTCAGAATGCATTGAAGGTGGTTGAGTATCTGGAGAACAACCCTAAGGTGGCTAAGGTTAATCACCCAGCCGTTCCTTCTCATCCAGACCACGAGCTTTACAAGAAGCTCTTCCCTAACGGCGGTGGTTCTATCTTCACCTTCGATATCAAGGGCGGCGAGAAAGAGGCATGGGAGTTCATCGACCACCTGCGCATCTTCTCTTTGCTGGCTAACGTAGCCGACGTGAAGTCACTGGTTATCCACCCAGCAACAACCACCCACTCTCAGTTGAGCCCAGAGGAGTTGGAGGAGCAGCACATCTATCCTTCTACCGTTCGATTGAGCATCGGTATCGAGAACATCGACGACCTGATTGAGGCACTCGATGAGGCATTTACTTACGTAAAGTAATTTCAGTGTTGAATGTTGAATGTTAAATGTTGAATTGCCTGACGGACAATAACGGCATTCAACATTCAACACTCAACATTAAAATTCAACATTCAACACTCAACACTTAACATTAAAAAAATCATTATGGCAAAGATATATAAGCAGATTACTGATTTAATCGGTAAGACCCCATTGGTAGAATTGGGTAAGTATTCAGCATCCAAGGGTTTGGAGACTCCTGTGATTGCTAAGGTAGAATTCTTCAATCCTGGCGGAAGCGTAAAGGATCGTATCGCACTTGCGATGATCGAAGACGCTGAGCAGAAGGGCATCCTGAAACCAGGTGCCACCATCATTGAACCAACCAGCGGTAACACGGGTGTAGGTTTGGCTCTGGTATCAGCCGTAAAAGGCTATCACCTCATCCTCACCATGCCAGAAACCATGAGTGTGGAGCGCAGAAACCTGGTGAAGGCTTACGGCGCTGAAGTGAGATTGACCAGCGGTAAGGACGGAATGCCTGGCGCCATCAAGGCTGCCGAGGAACTCCGCGATTCCATCCCGGGTTCCGTGATTCTGGGACAGTTTACCAACCCAGCCAATCCAGCCAAACACTATGCCACAACCGGGCCAGAAATCTGGGCAGATACCGATGGCGAGATTGATATCTTCGTAGCCGGTGTAGGAACAGGTGGAACCATTTCAGGTATCGCCAAGTACCTGAAAGAGCAGAATCCAAACGTGAAGGTGATTGCCGTAGAGCCTGCCACATCGCCTGTATTGAACGGCGGACAGAGCGGTCCTCACAAGATTCAGGGCATCGGTGCCGGTTTCATTCCAGAGACTTACTCTTCAGAATATATCGATGAGGTATTGGATATTCAGAACGATGATGCTATCAAGGCAGGTCGTGACCTGGCTCAGACCGAGGGCCTCTTGGTAGGAATCTCATCAGGTGCTGCCGCCTTTGCAGCCACCGAGATTGCGAAGCGTCCTGAGAACAAGGGCAAGAAGATTGTAGCCCTCTTGCCAGATACAGGTGAGCGTTATTTAAGCACTGTACTCTACGCTTTCGAGGAGTATCCATTGTAATTCACAATCGGATATTTTCTGATGAAAGCA
>ENA-UEQJ01003141-UEQJ01003141.1-human-gut-metagenome-genome-assembly--contig:-NODE-3141-length-10950-cov-7.498942_pt1 | contig 10950 bp, 9 predicted proteins | sample MGYA00242937_ERZ507938 | MGnify/ENA primary metagenome ERZ507938 (study PRJEB26167, sample SAMN06115437) | human gut metagenome | host: Homo sapiens | place: China:Gansu | collected 2015-07-03 | study...
TTTTGCAACGCCGTAACCCGAGGTGGTATTGCCCTGCGGGTCAAGGTCAACCACGAGAACCTTTTTGCCCAGCGCAGCCACGCAGGAAGAAAGGTTGACGCAGGTGGTCGTTTTGCCAACGCCGCCCTTTTGGTTTGCGATTGCAATTACTTTTGCCATTTTACCCTCCATGTATCGTTTGGAACCGCTAAGAACTTATTTATTATAACACAGCAGCCCCTTTTGTGGAAGTCCTAACCCCCAAAAACACAAAAAATCCCCCCGGAATGTTCCACGTGGAACATTCCGGGGGGAAAAAGCGCAGAAAGAGACAGTGTGCCTCTAAATATAACAAGAAAACTGCATTGGTAAGGCGTGCAGAATGTTTTATTATGCGCTGCAAACATAGAAATTGTCCTGTAGGGCGGGATGCCCTTCATCCCGCCGCAACCTTGCCTTGCTTGTGCATTATAAATTTTGTGATGTGCCTGACGTCAATTTGTAGGGGACGATGAGCCTTTGCCTATATATTTCACCGCGTCATTCGAAGTACAGCGGCGGGCGTACGATGTGTGGGCCTACGGGTGGAATGTATAGTAAATGTTGATTGCCCATTATAAAATGCACTTGTAGGGAACGGTCTATCCTCGCACTACCAGAAAAGTGCAAGTTCATCACAAATATTTTATGTGTCCATCCAGCCATCCCCGAAAATCATATATAATCCACGGACAGCCACGAACCTAATCTTATGCCCCCACCCTACCTCCAATTCCGCATTTCTAATTCCTAATTTCGCATTCGCCCAAACTCCTAACACCTCCCTCCTAACTCCTAACTAACTCATCCTCTTCCCCAAGGCTGCTTCCTTCCCCGCTCGGCATCTCCGGCTCATGGCACGCCGGCAGCGTGTTGGGCACGGGCAGCGGTGCAGGGGTAGCGGTGGGGATGCGTACCGTGTATTCCAAAAATCCATCCGCTTGCTCACAGCTGGTCACGGCGGGAATGCCCCGCTGGGTCATCAGGTCAACCGCGTGCTGTAAGGTGTTTACAAACAGCCGCACATCCCCCACCATCGGCACCGTGCTGCGGCAGGGGCCGGGGGTGTCTTTGGGGGCAGCCAGCATGGCGTCCACCAGACGGTCGGCTTCCCGCACACTCAGCTTGTCCCGTGCGATCTTTTCCAGCGCGGCGGTGCGGCGGCTTTCCGGCAGGCGCAGTACAGCGCGGGCGTGGCGCTCGGTCAGACCGGCAGCGGTGCAGAGCTGCTGCTGGGCGGTGGTCAGGGTAAGTAAGCGCAGCTTGTTGGCCAGCGCGGGCTGGCTTAACCCCAGGCGGCGTGCAGCTTCGGCCTGGGTGCAGTTCCAAAGCCGGATCACCTCCCGGATGCCCCTTGCCGCATCAAAGGCATCCAGTTGGGCGCGCTGTAAATTTTCCAGCAGCCCCAGCGCAGCGGTTTCGCTGTCGTCAAAGTCCTGAATGATGGCCGGGATGCGTTCCAGCTTTGCCAGGCGGCAGGCCCGCAGCCGCCGCTCCCCTGCCACAAGCTGGTACTTGTGGTAGCCTGTCTTGCGCACGCTGATGGGCTGCAGCAGCCCGTTCTGTAAAATGCTGACAGCCAGCGCCGCAATCTCGGTTTCATCAAAGGCGGTGCGCGCCTGGAACGGCGATGGCTCGATCTGCTCCACCGGCAGTAAAATAATTTTGCCGGGTTTCTGATTGGCGGCTTTTTTATCCGGTTTGGACATATGGCTTCTCCCTCCCCCGCACAGGCAATAAAAAAGCCTGTGCTTGCCTTTTATCAAAAGCATAGCACAGGCCAAACCGGTTAGAAAGAAAATTCGTTCGCCGCAATTCGAGGTAAAACCCGGAGTTTTGTTAAATTAAAGAGGCTTTTTTGCAATTTTTCCGCCGTTGCGGGGGTAAGCTGTCGGCGTTTGCGAAATCTTTTTGCAAACCACCAGCCGCCGCTCGCTGCCGTCCGGCAGGGTGAACGCGCGGGTATCGCCGTAGGCACCGCCCAGCTTTTTCAGGGCGGCAGCGGAACCGCCCAACTCAGCATCCGCATCAGGGCCTTTCATTGCAATGAACACCCCGCCAACCCGCACAAGCGGCAGGCAGTATTCGCACAGCACCGGCAGGGCGGCTACCGCACGGGCGCTGGCGACATCAAACTGTTCACGCCAGATTTTGCGGGCGGCTTCCTCTGCGCGCTCCTTGGCAAACTCCACGCCGGTCAGACCCAGCTGGGCACAGGCGTACTTCAAGAACTCCACCCGCTTGCCGGTGGGCTCCATAAGGGTGAGTTCTAGTTCCGGCTTGTAGATCTTGGTGACGATGCCCGGGAACCCGGCACCAGCGCCCACATCCACCATGCGGCCGGCTACTTCCGGCTGGCTGGCAAAGAGCAGGCTGTCGAGGAAATGCTTGTCCTCGATGCCCTCGGGGTCGGTGATGGCGGTCAGGTTGACCTTCTGGTTGTAGTCCACAAGGATCTGTGCAAAGGCGTCCAGCTGGTCCAGCTGGGTGCCGGTAAGGGAGATGTTCCATGTGGAACACTTGGCCTCCAGCCGCTGTTTGTCGATCATAGGTTTTGATTCCTTTCTGTTGTTCTGGATCAGGTGTGGGCCGCCAGGGCAATGCTCAGCTGTGCCACGTCCGAGGGGGACACGCCGGGGATGCGGCTGGCCTGGCCCAGGTTCTTGGGCCGGATGCGGGCCAGCTTCTCGCGGGCTTCCAGCGTCAGGCCGGTGAGGTCCGCGTATTCAAAATCCTCCGGGATCAGGGTCTTTTCGTGGCGGGCCACCTCCCGGATCATGCGATCCTGCCGGGCAATGTAGCCTGCGTATTTGATCTCGGTCTCCAGCCGTTCCGCCAGCATGGGCGTGATCCCCTCCCCCCAGCCGATGACCCCGGCCACAAGGTCGTAGTGGATCTCCGGGCGGCGCAGCAATTCTTCGGCAATGCCGCCCTCGGCTGCCGGGGCCAGCCCGGCCGCCGTCATGGCGGCCTGCAGGTCGGCAGTGCGCAGGTGGGCGTCGTGCAGGCGGCGGCGCTCCGCTTCCAGAATGTTCTGGGTGTGCTGATACTTTGCCCAGCGGTCGTCCTGCACCAGACCGTATTCCCGGCCGATGGGGGTCAGGCGGGTGTCGGCATTGTCCTGCCGCAGGGTCAGCCGGTATTCGCTGCGGCTGGTCATCATGCGGTAGGGGTCCATGACGCCCTTGGTCACCAGATCATCCACTAGGGTGCCAAGGTAGCTGGTGTGACGCGGCAGGATCAGCTGTTCTTTGCCCAGTGCATTGCGGGCGGCGTTCAGACCGGCCAGCAGGCCCTGTGCGGCAGCTTCCTCGTAGCCGGAAGTGCCATTGAACTGCCCTGCCCCGTACAGGCCCCGCACCACCTTGCTTTCCAGCGTGGCTTCCAGACTGGTGGGGTCCACACAGTCGTATTCGATGGCATAGGCCGGGCGCAGGATCTCGATATGCTCAAAGCCCTTGATGCTGCGGTAGAAGGCATTCTGCACGTCCTCCGGCAGACTGCTGGAAGCACCTTGCAGGTACATTTCCTCGGTGTTCTCACCGCAGGGCTCCACAAAGATGGGGTGGCGGTCCTTGCCCGCAAAGCGCACCACCTTGTCCTCGATGGAGGGGCAGTAACGCGGGCCGACACCCTCGATCATGCCGCCGTACAGCGGGCTGCGCTGGATGTTGTCCAGAATGATCTTGTGGGTCTCCGGGTTCGTATAGGCGATCCAGCATTCCACCTTGTTGTGCATGGGGGCGTCGGTCATAAAGCTGAAGGGCTGCAGCTCGTTGTCCGGGTCGCCGGGCTGGCACTCCAGCCGGCTGAAGTCGATGCTGCGCCGGTGCACACGGGCGGGGGTGCCGGTCTTGAACCGCCGCAGGGGCAGACCGGCAGCCTTCAAGCTCTCGGTCAGGGCATTGGCCGCGTGCATACCGTCCGGGCCGGAGGCATACCAGGCATCGCCCACAAAGATCTTGCCGCCCAGATTGGTGCCGGTGGCCAGCACCACGCACTTTGCGGTGTACTCGCCGTTGAGCTGGGTAACAATGCCCTTCACCCGGCCGTTTTCCACCTCAAGGCCCACCACCTCGGCCTGATGGATGGCAAGGCCGGGGGTAAGTTCCAGTGCGTGCTTCATGTATTCGTGGTAGCGTTTGCGGTCGGTCTGCACCCGCAGTGCGTGCACCGCAGGGCCCTTGCCCTTGTTCAGCATCCGACTCTGCAGGTAGGTGGCATCCGCCGCCAGACCCATCACGCCGCCAAGGGCATCCAATTCACGCACCAACGTTCCTTTTGCAGTGCCGCCGATGCTGGGATTGCAGGGCATATTGCCGATGGCATCCAGACTCATGGTAAACACGGCGGTCCTGGCGCCCAGTGTGGCGGCGGCGTGGGCCGCTTCGATGCCGGCATGCCCGGCACCAATAACGATCACATCATAATCTCCTAAGTGGTTCATATACTTTCGGGTTTCCTCTAATAATTGATTTGAAATGCCCTCCGTTTTACTCTGGGCATTTTCAGCGGAAGAATTATTTTAAATTTCGGGTTACAGGAAAGTCTGCGGACTTTCCTGTAACCCATTTTCACGGGTGGGGTCATAACGGGAAACGGCAGCAGCAGCGCTCGCTCCCCCGGGGGGAGCTGTCGCGCAGCGACTGAAGGGCTATCAATCGGCGGAGCCGGAAAAAACGGTTAAAAGATCTTCACGCCGAACAGGCGTGAATCTTCAGTTTTTTCCGGTGTAGCCCACTGCTTTGGGGTTAAAAGGGGCGAGCAGCCCCTTTTTCGTGGCTCCAGCGCATCGAAATCGCTGTAACCTTGCTGTGCTGAACGCACAGCATTTGCTGCACAAACCGGTCTGCGACTTGAAAGCCCCACTGGGGCTTTCATGCCTTGCAGGCACCGCCGCACTTTTCTTCTCTTTTGGTGTCAAAAGAGAACATTCCCGCCCTTATTTTCCCACGCAGAACCGCTCGAACACCTGTTCGATGACGGCTTCCGAAGCGTTTTCGCCGGTGAGCTCACACAGTGCATCCAGCGCGTCATCCACACATACCGACACGGCATCCAGCCCGAACCCGGCCTTCACGGCCTCCCGCGCTCCTGCCACGGCCTCCCGCGCCCGCAGGGCCGCCGACAGCTGCCGCTGGCCGGACAGGCTGGCCGCGTGGGGGTCGATCTGATTGGTGCCCAGCAGGCGCGCCACGGCAGCCGCAATGACCTTGCGGCTTCCCTCCTCCTGACAGCACACCGGCAGCACCATGGCAAAGTACGGGGCGATGAGCTCCGCATCAAATTGCGTGGGTTTATCTTCCTTGTTCACCAGGGCAATGGCCGGGCGGCCCGCACAGCGCCGGGCCAGCTCCAGATCCTCCCGGGTAGGCGGCTCCGAGCCATCGAACACCGCCAGGATCAGGCCAGCCTCTTCCAGTTTCTTCCAGCTGCGGCGGATGCCCTCCGCTTCAATGGCGTCCTCGGTCTCGCGCAGACCGGCGGTGTCAAAGAGGTTCAGCCGGATATCCCCCAGCTGCACCGCCTGCTCTACCACGTCGCGGGTGGTGCCTGCCACTGGGGTGACGATGGCACGGTCGAACCCGGCCAGCAGATTCAGCAAGGTGGACTTGCCCGCATTGGGGCGGCCCACGATGGCACAGTCCACGCCCTCGCGCAGGACGGTGTCCGCCTGATAGTTGCGGATCAGCCCGTCCAGCGTCTCCTGCACGCTGCCCAGAACGCTGCGCAGATGGGCTTCGTCCAGCTCCGGCACATCTTCCTCCGGGAAATCCACCCAGGCTGCCAGATGGGCCTGCAGGGCGGTGAGGGCATCCTTCTGTTCCCCGATCTTGCGGGCCAGCGCACCGGACAGGGCCGCATTGGCCAGCGCTGCCCCCTGCCGCCCGTCGGCCGAGATCAGGTCCATGACCGCTTCGGCCTGCGTCAGGCCCAGTTTGCCGTTCAGGAACGCACGGCGGGTGTACTCGCCGGGGGCCGCCGGCTGCGCACCGGCTGCCAGACAGGCCTCCACCAGACGGCGTGCCACCGCACTGCCGCCGTGGCAGGAAAGCTCCACCACATCCTCGCCGGTATAGCTGTGGGGCGCACGGAAAAACAGAGCCACGCCCTCGTCAAATTTCTCGCCGCCGTCCACAAAATGGCCGAACAATGCCGTGTAGCCTTTTGCCTGCGCCACCTTTTTGCCCGGGTTTGCCGGGCGGAACACCCGCTCTGCCACGGCATAGCTCTGCGCACCGGACAGGCGCACCACCGCGATGCCGCCCGCACCGGGGGCTGTGGCAATGGCTGCAATGGTCGTTTCCTGCATAGTCGGTTCCTTTCAGTGCTCCAGCTGCCGCTGGATGCGGTAATGTTCTTCCTTGGCTTGATACATCTGCTGTTCGGCCTGTCGGATCAGTGTGTCCAGATCCATGCTGCCTGCATTCTGGGTGACCACCCCGATGGCTGCCGAACAGCCTTTCCGTTCCAGTGCCCGGATCAGCTCGTCCGTCGCTGCGCGCACCGCTGTTTCCGGCTCGTCCTGCACAAAGGCCACAAATTCGTCCCCGCCGGTGCGGTAACAGTTATCCCGGCCGAAACGACCCTGCAGTTCCAGCGCCACAGTCTGCAGCATCTGGTCCCCTTTTTCGTGGCCGCTGGCGTTGTTCAGCTCATGCAGGCCGTTTACGTCCACATACACACAGCTGAGGGACACCGTGCATTTTTTCGCCCAGCTGTCCCGGCTGCTCTCGTAGGCATTGCGATTCTGCATATTGGTCAGGATATCAAAGTTGGCAAACCGGCGCAGCCGGAGCTCGGACAGGAAATTCTGGTGCATGGAGACCATCATAAAGCTGGAAATGATGCTGGACACCATCCCGAACACCACACAGTCGATGATGTCAATGACCGCGATCCGCCCGGTCTTAACGTGCAGCACCAGCCCGATGAAGATCACCGCAAAGAACAGGATGTTGCTGATATGCTGCACCGGCGGCATCACGAACAGAAGCGGTACGGCCAGCAGAAATGCAATGAAACAGACCGAAAGCTCCTCCGGCGAGACCTTCATGATCAGCATGCCCAGCAGATACAGCTGCGCCTCGAAAGCATACATCAGCCAGTTCAGCAGCAGACCGTTATCCTCCGGAAGCATCATTTCGATCGCCAGCAGCACCAGACAGCCGACAAACGAGAGGAGATAATATCCCCGATTGGCGCGCAGCGCCTCGAGCCCGCCGAGCAGGCAGATGATGACCAGCAGAAAGATACCGGCCATGATCAGATAGGCACGCAGCTTCTTCCGGTTGTCCTTGCGGATCTCCGGCAGACAGGCCTGGTACTCTTCCGGTTCCAACCCGGCATAGAAAAGCATCTGATGTAGTTTGCCCACGCCTGTGTTCATCCCTTTCCTTCGGCCGTCTTTCCAGCGGACGGCATCCCTCATTTTATTTTTTATTCTACCACGTTTCCGTCCAAAAAGATACACCCCGTGTCGGTTTTCCACCGGCTCCGGAAAGTCTGTGGAAAAAACCGTGCCGTTTTTGCACAGACCGGAGCGCAAAAATGCCCCCTGCATCAATTGCAGGAGGCATTGCATAGTTCAGGGGTTACAGCTCGATCTTGCCAAAGCTGAAATCAGCAAAATCATCCACGCGCTCGGTGCGCTTGGGTGCCACCGGTGCGGCAGTCTCGGCATCGCGGGGCGCATAGGTGCGCTCCGGCACACCGGAAGGACGGGGCCCACGGTTGCCGCCGTTGCGGCTGCCGCGGTAACCGCCGCGGCTGCCGTTGCGGTCGCCGTGCTCCGAACGGCTGCCGCCGCGATAGCCGCCATTGCGGTTGCCGCCGGGGCGGCGTCCGTTGCCGGGGCGGCCGCCGCGGGGACGGCGCTCGCCGTAGGTGTTCTCGGTCTGGGCATCCGGTGCGGTGGAGTAGATGACCACGCGGCGGTCACGGCCCTCGCCCTTGCTCTCGCTGCGGACCCCCTCCATCTTGCTGATGGCAGAGTGGATGATGCGGCGCTCGTAGGGGTTCATGGGCTCCATGGCAAAGCTGCGGCCGGTCTTGCGCACCTTGGCGCCGATGCGCTGTGCCAGTGCAGTCAGGTCGCTCTCGCGCTTGTCGCGGTAACCTGCAACGTCCAGACCCAGCTTGATGTAATCGCCCTCCAGACGGTTTGCCACAAGGCTTGCCAGATAGGACAGGCTCTCCATGGTCTCGCCACGGCGGCCGATGAGGGCACCCAGTTTTTCACCGTCCAGACGGATGATGGTGGCTTCGCCCTTCTGCACGGCGCTGAAGGTCACGTTCTCCACGCCCATCAGGGTGATGACCTCCCGCAGATAGTCCACAGCGGCCTTCACCTTGGCGTTCTCCTCGATGACGATGGGCTCTTCCACCTCTTCTGCCTCCTCGGCAGCTTCGGCGGGCTGCTGGGCAGCGGGGGTCTGCTCTGCGGCGGGAGCGGCAGGCTCTGCCACAGCAGCGGGAACTTCCTCTGCCACGGGAGCATTCTCCTGCACGGGGGCGGCAGTCTCAACAGGCTGCTCTGCCACAACCTCCACCGGCTTTGCGGGCACAGCGGCGGGGGCATCCGGCAGTTCCACGCTCACGCGCACCTTGGCGGGGGTGGTCTTTAAGCCTAGAAACCCAGTCTTCTGGGGATATTCCAGCACTTCACGGCTGACATTCTCATCCTCAGCCTGAACACCCAGCAGGGCGCAGGCCTTGGCAAAGGCTTCGTCCACCGTCTTGCCGGTGGATTCCTGTGTACGGATCATAACCGTTTACCTCCCTTGTTACTGTTTATCCTGCTTGTCAAGCTCGCTCAGCGGCACGGTGCGCTCGTCCTTGTAGCGCTCGGCGTCCAGCTGACGGGCATACTCCAGCCGGCGCTTGTTCATCTCGCTGGCGGAAAGGTTCTTTTCCACGCTCTTGCCGGTCTTGGGGTCGGTCACCGTGATGGTGGTGTTCTTCACACCGCGCTTTTCCTGCTTGCGCTTGGCGGCGATCTCGGCCTCCACGTCCTTGCGCATCTTCTCAGGGTCGTAGAACTTGCGCATGAGCTGGGTCTGTGCGGTCATGACGATGTTGGAAATGACGTAGTACAGAGAGAATGCCAGCGGGTAGGTAAAGCAGAAGAACAGGTACATCAGCGGCATCAGGTACATGGTCAGCTTCATGCTGCCCTGCATCTGCTGGCCGGAGGCCTTCATGCTGACGTGGGTGGACCAGAACATGGTAAGGACCGACAGCAGCGGCAGCACGATGTCCAGAGACAGGCCGATCTGCGGGATGCGGGTCAGGTCGATGCCCAGGAAGTTCATGTGCTGGCTGAACTCGGTGATGGTAGTGATCTGCTCGGCGCTGAAGCAGCCCAGCACGGCGCTGTTGCCTGCAACCACCTGTGCAATGATGTTGGTATCGCGGGTGATGGGGTTAAAGGCGATGCCGAGCGTGGTCAGCGCCTCGCCAGCGCTGGCCAGTGCGGCGGCGCTGATGTGGAAGATGCGCTCCAGCGGGTTATACACCACACCGATAACGCCGAACATGACAAGGAAATTCAGCAGCATGGGCAGGCAGCCGGCCGTGGGCTTATAGCCAAAGTCCTGCTGCAGTTTCATCAGCTCAGCCTGCTGCTTTTCGGGCTTGTCCTTGTACTTGGTCTGGATCTCCGCGATCATGGGCTGGAAGGCGGACATTTTTGCCATGCTCTTCTGCTGGCTGGTCTGCAGGGGGATCTTGACGATGTTGATGAGCAGGGTGAAGAGGATGATGTCCCAGCCGTAGCTCGGCAGCAGCTTGTAGATCCACTCCATGACATAGCCGAGAGGACCGCTCAGGATGTAAATAAAGTTCATACCTTTGTCCATTCTGCCCCGGCTGTGGCCCGGGACGCATTATTTTTTTATCGTAGGACACGCCGCCCACAGTGCAGCGCGTCACAAGAAGCGAAAACTTTATCCCCTATGCCGCTTTTCAAACAGCTTTGCGGGCTGCAAGTTGCGGGCAGGGCTTTGCCAGCGGCCGGGCGGCGGCACGGGGTCGTAGCCCCACTTGCCCAGCGGATTGCACCGCGCAATGCGCCATGCGCCCAGCAAAATGCCTTTTACACAGCCGTGGGTCAGGATGGCCTGCATGGTGTAGTTGCTGCAGCTGGGCGAAAACCGGCAGCTGCGGCCGATCCATGGGCTGAGGGTATACTGGTAGATGCGGATGGGCACGCACAGCGCCCTGCGGCAGAGCATTTGCAGCCGGTTCACGCGCGGGGCTCCGGCTTCTGCTTGCGGGCAGGGGGCACGGTGGCGGGCGGCTTTGCGTCCGGGCGCTTTGCCTTATCCGGCAGACCGGCCTGGGCAAACAGCTTTGCCACAACGCTGCTCAGCTGCCAGCTTTTCAGTTTGGGGGTCATGCCCCGGGCCACGAAGATCAGATCGTAGCCGCCGATATTGTAATCCAGATGCTCGTCAATCGCAGCTTTCATCACGCGGCGGGCGCGGTTGCGCTGCACGGCGTGGCCGATCTTTTTCGTGGCGGTCAGGCCCACCCGGGTGTTGCGGCCCCGGGTCTTGAGCACATACAGTACCAGTGCCGGGTTCACATAGGACTTGCCGCGGGCGTACACACGGCCAAACTCGCTGTTGCGGCGGATCGGACGATAACGCATAACATCGGCACCTCCTTTCGTCCGGGTGCACATAGGTGCACTCTTTAGCCAGTATATCAAAAATTTTTGCAGTTTAAAAGCCCATCCGGGCATTTTTACGAAAAAACTTTTGACGGGTAAAAAAATAAGACCGCCAATGGGATATCAGCGGTCTTTTGTGCGCATATTCATTTCTGCGCCGGATCTCACCTGCAAGGCAGAGATCAGACAGTCAGGCTCTTGCGGCCCTTTGCACGGCGAGCATTGATGACCTTACGGCCGTTCTTGGTGCTCATGCG
>ENA-UEQJ01003142-UEQJ01003142.1-human-gut-metagenome-genome-assembly--contig:-NODE-3142-length-10949-cov-223.955390_pt1 | contig 10949 bp, 7 predicted proteins | sample MGYA00242937_ERZ507938 | MGnify/ENA primary metagenome ERZ507938 (study PRJEB26167, sample SAMN06115437) | human gut metagenome | host: Homo sapiens | place: China:Gansu | collected 2015-07-03...
GAAGTTCTCGCTGGAACGACGGCTCCAAATATCGCCATCGCTGTGATTCCAGCGAAGTGAAGTATTGAACTTGAATTTATCTTTCAGTTCATAATTATAGTTAGCACCTATCATCTTGCTGGCATTCAAACCGTTAGCACCTCCGAAACCTCTACCGGGGCCACCGCCTCCGAAACCACGGTCGCTGGTGTTATTGGCATTGGCAAAGAGCATGAATCGGTTGTTATCATTGAAATAACCTCCCATGCCACGCATGTTATAGCGGCTCTTGTTGCCCACACCCAGGTCGATATTGGAAATCAAACCCTTGTTCATACCCTTCTTGACACCGAAGTCGAGCACGGTCTGCTCTTCGCCATCATCAATACCGGTCACCTTAGAGAGATCACTCTTCTCATCGTATGCCTTGATTTTCTCGATGATGCTGGTAGGCAGGTTCTTCAGGGCAGTCTTGGTATCACCCGTCATAAACTCCTTACCGTCTACCAGAATCTTCTTTACTTCCTTACCATTAATCTTGATGGTACCGTCATCGCTCACCTCTGCACCCGGCAGACGCTTTACGAGTTCCTCTACTACAGAGCCTTCCGGTGTGCGATAGGCTGAAGAATTGTACACAAAAGTATCCTCCTTCAGGGTTACCTTCTGAGCCATGGCTGTTACCACTGCGCCTTTCAGCATGATAGCCTCAGCACCCAGCACAATCTTACCCATAGCCAGATCCTTGTTATCAGAAATTTGGATACGCTTCACAGTAGACTTGTATCCTACGCTCGAAATCTTGAGCAGATACTTGCCATTAGCCGGAGCGGTGACATGAAAGAGTCCGTTCTCATTACTGATGGCACCAGCCACATACGTGCTGTCGCTCTTAAGCAATTGAATAGTTACCTGCTCAATGGCCTCCTTGGTATCGCGGTCGGTAATCTGACCGGATATCAGTCGCTGTTGAGCAAAGGATGCTATTGCCATCAACAGCAGCAGCATCGTCAGAATCGATTTTTTCATTCTTATTTTTAATTTGTTATTATTTCCAACTATGAGTGTTTTCACACATAATCGCTATGATATTCTATTATCATTTTTTGTTACTCGATTGTTTTGACGCGTTAAATACACCAAGGTTTAATTCATTATGAGATAAAAAACGCAAATTTAGCAACTTTTTTTTTGTATTGTCTCCATTTTAGTGTATCTTTGCACAAAAATTAATACGTTAGAATGTTATGGAACAAAGAGTAATCATATCAACCCAACTGGAAAGCGAACTGGTAAGTGCACTTTCTGAGTGTGAGCACGACAAGCTTTTTGTGCTTACTGATACTACGACATTGGAACTATGCATGCCTGTATTGCAGAATTTTTACTGCATGAAGGAAGCCCATATCATCACTATACCGGCTACCGATAGCCATAAAGACATCGAAAGTCTGATGATGGTATGGAAAGGACTGCAGGAGGGAGGAGCTTCACGCCACTCCTGTATGATTAATCTGGGCGGCGGTATGGTAACCGACCTGGGTGGCTTTGCTGCCAGCACTTTTAAGAGAGGTATCAACTTTATCAATATCCCTACCACCCTGCTGGCTATGGTAGATGCATCGGTAGGTGGAAAGACAGGCATCAACTTCGGCGGACTGAAGAACGAAGTAGGTGTGTTCAACGATTCTAAGTTCGTTATTCTCGATACAGAATTCTTAAAGACGCTCGATGCAGAAAACATCTGTTCGGGCTATGCAGAGATGCTGAAACACGGTCTGATTTCTACAGAAGCCATGTGGGAAGAACTGGTCAGTTTCGACCTCGACAAGCCTGATTTGAAGCAGTTGCAGCGCATGGTAGGCGACAGCGTGAAGGTAAAGGAGCGCATTGTAGAGCAGGATCCTCACGAGCAGGGCATCCGCAAGGCGCTGAACCTGGGCCATACTTTCGGTCATGCATTCGAGAGTTGGGCTTTGAAGCGCAAGCCTATCCTGCATGGTTACGCTGTGGCATTCGGTCTGATTCCAGAACTCTATCTGAGTGTTGCCAAAACCGGATTCCCTACTGAGAAGATGCGCCAGACCGTAAACTTCATCAAGGAATTCTATGGTACACTGGATATTACCTGCGATGACTATGATGAGCTCATCGAGCTGATGCACCATGACAAGAAGAACCAGAATGGCATCATCAACTTCACGATGCTGGGCGGCATAGGCGATATCCGTATCAACCAGACAGCTACGACAGAAGAGATCAAGGAAGCACTTGACTTCTTCAGAGAAGGATAATTCAGCTAAGGAATCTTTCTTCAGAGAATCCCTTTAAAGAAAGATAGAGCGCTTCGGCTTTCCGGTTTCGGTAAGCGGGAGATGCTCTACATGAAGGAATTCCCTTGGAATCCAATATTTATGATCAGATAAGAGGCGGCGAACAGTCGCCTCTACTTTTTCTATCTCCTCATCTTCCGTCAGGAGGACTGCAATCTCTCCAAACTTCCCGTCTTTCTTCTTGGCTATCATGAAAGGTTTTTCAAGATAAGGCTTCAACAGAGCCTCAACCTCTTCTATCTGAATCTTGATGCCTCCGCTGCAAATCACATTGTCTTTTCTGCCTTTGATGCGAAAACGGAGTTTTTCCACCTTATTATATATATAGGATTCTATTTCCACAATATCATTCGTTACCAGGGGTTCAGCACAGACCTGCGGAGCATCTATCACCAGACATCCTTCATCGGTCTGACTGATTCTGACACTATCGAAAGGCTGGTACCATTCGCTAGCCTCAGCACCGTTAATTCTTCTCAGGGCAATATGCGAGAGCGTTTCGGTCATTCCATAGGTACTCCAGATGGCAATATCGCCGGGAAGAGCCTTCAGTTTCTGTTCGAGAGCCTCATCTATGGCTCCGCCACCGATAATAAGATGCCTGATGCGGCAGAGACGAGCCCGCTCTTCAGGAACCTGCAGGGTATTATAAACCTGCATCGGGACCATCGCAGCGAAGGTAATCTCTTTATTTACATCTTTCAAAGGATGCCCACTTGGGCAAACAGAAATAAGATGGAGATGGCGCTCTATACTCCGCACCACCACCATCTTACCTGCAATATAATCGAGCGACATACAGAGCAGGGCACTGTCTCCAGGCTTCAATCCCAGGAAATCACAAGTGATGCGAGCTGAGTTGAGCATTCGCTTCTTCTCTACCATCATCGGCTTGGGCTTGCCTGTAGAACCACTTGTATGAACAAGCACCCGGTCGCTACCGTTATTCCATTCTGAAAGGAATTCTTCTAAAGTCATTTTACTACAAACAATTTGTCACCACGAATCTCCAAAGGCATCGGTATATTATCAGTAAAGAGCTGTCCGGTGCCCAAGCCTTGCGGCATCTTGACATTAGGACCATATACTTTAGCTGCATAATGAGCAATAGCATTCAGACCGATATTACTCTCAAGAGCAGAAGTAATCCAACTGCCGATACCACGCTGGTTAGCCAGTTCTATCCACTCGTTGCATCCATAGATGCCACCATGAAGAGAAGGCTTCAAGATGATATATTGTGGACGAATGGTATCGAGCAAAGCCTCTTTCATGCTTCTCACATTCACACCAATCAACTCCTCGTCCAGAGCGATAGGAAGCGGTGTTTCGCGACAGAGCTGAGCCATCTTAGGCCACTGATGCTGCTTGATAGGCTGCTCAATCGAATGAATGTCATATTTAGCCAAAGCCTCCAGCTGACTCATTGCATTCTCCGGCAAAAAGCCGCCATTGGCATCTACACGCAACTCAACCTGCTCCTTGGTATACACATCACGGATGCGCTTGATGAGATTGAGTTCCTTGAAAAAATCGATGGCACCGATCTTCAGTTTCACGCAATGGAAACCCGCCTGGAGTTTCTCCTCCAACCGTGCCAGCATCTCCTCATAGGTTCCCATCCACACCAATCCATTGATTGTAATACCTTCTTCACCTCTTCCGAAAGGAGAATTGAAGAGATCTGTCAGGTTCTCCATTCCGGCTGGAACAGAAACTCCTTTCTGCTTCAACATTTCAGAAGAAGATGCTCCTTCAGCAGGAACAATCTCCAAAAACTTCTTCGCTGCATCGAAGAACGAAGCGAAGGCTGTTTCGAGACCGAAAGTAATGCTTGGGTAAGCACGAATCATATCGTATGGAATGCGTCCCATTTGCTCCACCATCTGACAAACCTGTCGCAGGGTCATCTCATATTCCGGTTTGGCATCGCAACTGAGATCAGGGAGCGTAGCACACTCTCCCACTCCCTCTACTCCCGGCAATTCATCCGATGTGAGAGTGAGATAATAACTGTGTCTCGTGGTATAAACCCCACGAGACGTGCCTGCCGGCTGCTTGAAGTGGAGCGTGCGCTCCGAGATTTCTATCTTATACATGATTTCTTAAAATTCTGAATGTTGGGGAATTATCTGAAGTTAAAGAAGTTATCACTCCCTACGGTCGTTCGGGAAGTTAAGAGACAATAGTTTTCAGGGGCAAGACGCAGGACATTTGTCCCTTAACTTCCCACTAACTTCCCTTAACTTCCCACAAACTTCCCACAAACTTCCCATCAGCGAAACTTCACTTCTACTTTTTCTGTTTCAATTCATACAGATCCTTGCGGCGGTCGCGAAGATTTCTTACAGCACCGTAGGTATGAAGCTCATTCAAGAGATTCAGGTCAACATCTGATACGAGAATCATCTCGGTATTAGGTGTTGCCTCTGAACGCTTACCATCGTTAGGGAAAGCAAAGTCGCAAGGGGTGAACACGGCGCTCTGGGCATACTGGATATCCATGTTATGAACACGAGGCAGGTTGCCCACACTACCCGCAATGGCTACATAGCACTCGTTCTCGATGGCACGCGCCTGTGCACAGACTCTTACTCGGGAGTAAGCATTCTGGGTATCGGTCATGAATGGAACGAAGAGTATCTGCATGCCATCCTCAGCCATTAATCTTGACAACTCAGGGAACTCCACATCATAGCAGATAACGATACCAATCTTACCGCAATCGGTATCGAAGGTCTGGATATGGCTACCACCACTCAATCCCCAGCACTTCTGCTCATCTGGTGTAACATGAATCTTCTCGTACATATCCACGCTACCATCTCTGCGGCAGAGGAAGCCCACATTATAGAGGGAATCGTCCTTGAGATAAGGCATACTACCCGTAATGATATTGATGTTGTAACTGATGGCCAACTCGCGGAAACGGTCACGGATTTCTTCGGTATACTGCGCCATCTTTCGGATGCTCTGCGCCTCACCCAAGTCGTTGAAACGAGCCATCAAAGGCGCATTGAAATACTCAGGGAAGAGGATAAAATCGCTCTTGTAATCACTCACAGAATCAACGAAGAACTCAACCTGTTCGAAGAGGTCATCCACCGAAGCGTATGGGCGCATCTGCCACTGTACCAATCCGATTCTTACGGTTGGCTTTCTATCTACATAAGAATCCGTAGGTGGCTGATAATAGATGTTATCCCACTGCAAGAGGGTGGCGCAGTGTTCACTCTCCTCATCGCTAGGAAGATAGTTGCGGATTACGCGGCGCACGTGGAAATCATTGGAAAGCTGGAAGGTAAGAACCGGATCATAGATTTCACGGTTTCTTACATGCTCGATATACTCCTTAGGGCGCATCTTATCGGCATACTTGTGATAGTTTGGTATACGACCGCCAAACATGATAGCCTTCAAGTTGAGCTTCTCGCAGAGTTCCTTGCGATACTCATACATACGGCGAGCCAGGCGCAAACCACGATAATCAGGGTGGATAAATACCTCGATACCGTAAAGAATGTTTCCATTAGGATCGTGGGTATTGAAGGTTTCATTACCCGTAACCTGAGCATAGGTATGATCGCCCTTCACCATATTATAGTTAACGATGATAGAGAGCGCACAGCCCACAATCTTATCATCAACGATAATAACCACCTGTCCCTCAGGGAAGATAGTAATGAGTTTCTTAATCTGTTCTTTTGTCCAGAATACATCTGAGTCTGCGTAAATACGCCTAAATGACTTGGCAAGCTGATCATAATCCTCCATACGGAGGTTGCGCATGCCTACCTTTTCGATTTTTCGAGTTGGTTCCATAACAACTGTATTTTTATTATTATCTAAATCCGGGTGCAAAGATACAGCAAATTATAGATACGACAAAGAGTTTTCGCAAATAATTGACATTTACGAAAACTCTTTTCATGTATTTCAAACAAAGAGCGCGTTTACGCTTAAAATCAGATGCTAATATTTGGCATTTTCCTGTGGAATCGCTTTATCATGATCATCCAGATAAAACAACTTCACAGGATGATACTTCTCACTTGCCACAGAATATTCATCCTGGCGATAACGGGTCAGGATGCCTCCTATCCCCAACATCGTATGAAAAGCCGAAAGACTCGTCTGTACCTGTTGGGTACGATGACCAGACAAAGTTTTCAGTATTCCCGGATATTGTTTTCCATAACCATCTGATGTCCAGATGATGAAAGGAACATGCAGCTCATAATCAGATGCCTTCGGGGCGGCGTGCAGAAAGAGGCGACGATCATCATCAAAGATATTCTCTCCATGGTCGCTGGTATAGAGCATCGCCGATGTAGGTTGGCTATATCCCCCATCCGTCTTTGCCTGAGTCTTCTCCCATTTCTGCAGACGTTCTACGATACCATGCAGGATATAATCGGTATACCGGATGGTATTATCGTATGCATTCAGCAGGTCACGCCGGTTCTCCGGCTTCGCTTCGCTCTTACTGTCAGGTTTAAAGAAGGCGAAATTACGGGGATAGCGCTCCTGGTAATTAAAGTGAGAACCATAAGTATGAAGTACCACGAAGAGTTTCCGATAACGGTATTGCTTGGATGAAGAAGCATCTGCCGCAGGCAATATCCCATCCAACTTCTGCAACAAATCACTATCATAATGATTATCTTTTACAGAAGCACCTTCCTTCAGGAAGTAATGTTCATCAGCCTGTTCGCCAAGGAAATCAATAAAAGAATGATTAGGCAGCTGATTGCTGATAAATACGGTATGAAATCCCGCCTCCCTGAAAGCAGCCAGGATACCTTTCTCATGAAAGAGACGTTCAAAATCCTCTGCTGATGCAGCCGACAGGAGCATAGGAACACTCTTATGCGTAGTATTACTCTGGGTTGTAGCATCGGGAAAAGCTATGATTCCTGGAGTCTTGGAAAGCAAAGGATTGGTATCGCGCGGATAGCCATAGAGACTGAAATTGTGGGCTCTCGCCGTCTCTCCCACCACCATCACATACACCTCGGGAGCCTCTGCATCGTGCTCGCTCCTGGCATCAAACCTGAAATTTCTGCTTGCCTCCCTGTAATTCTCTGAAGCCGCATAACGCTCGAAAGCAAGATAGAGATTATAGCAAACGTTAACAGGATAAAGCTGGTTACGCAAGCGATAATCATCTACAGCCACATAGCAAGCCAGCAGACAGAATAAACCGACAGCAGCTATCTCCAAAGCCCAACGACGCACTCGATGCTGGAGTTGAACCACTATCATCCCTTTCTTGCTGATATTGACAATAGCCAGAACCAGCAAAGGAAGATAAACCACAAAAACACCCACCACAGCAGGCAACAGATTACCAAGCAGTTCCTTCACCTCGCCAGGATTGGTAGTTACAAGATTCAGAAACATATCTACCGCTATCACTCCCGTCCCGAAGAGATAAAGCAATACCAGTTGGAAGGCAGCGAAAAAAACAAAAAGAAAAGCCCACCAGATCATCTTACCCGGGCATCTGGTTAACGAAAAGAACCACATGTAGAGTGCCAAAGGCAGCAACACATTGGCACCACAAGCCCAAGGAGCCAGACATTCGGTATAGCACAGAGCTATATTAGGCAACAACAATGCTACCACAGCATACCCGTAAAGGAATGCGCCCGATGACACCTTATTATATATATCCTTATATATATCCGTAAAACTGTTCATTCTACTTTTTCATTAACACTTTAAAGAGCATTATCAAACTCCATAAAGAGCATTATTACTAAAACGCTTCATTGATATTGAAGAGAAAACCAGACTGCCCCGACTTACCGAATCCATAATCCAGACGTACATTCACATTCTTCTTAAATTCCCAGCGATAACCTACACCGGCATTCGGCAAAATCTGTTTAGAGCGCAATGCCGAGAATTTCGGGAAGATGGTTCCTGCTCCAACCCACACTACGATGCCATTACGCTTCCATACATGTTGGCGCAACTCAACCGTAGCTTCCAGAGAATGTTTATCGCGATAACGGCCTTCATAATAGCCACGCATGGAATGAGTACCACCCAATTCAGCCATCATTCCCCACGAAGGATTACCAAAGTTGAGGTTAGCCCTAATGTCTTCGGCAAGAACCGTACCCTTACCCAGTCGCTGATAGGCATCAAAACGAAATGCCGTCGTACTGAAAGCATAATCATTTCCCATAAATCCAGGTCTGAACATCTGATTGATATTCAGAAAGATACCACGATGTGGATTCGTAAGATTATCTCTGTTATCATATACCAGAGAAACGCCAGCTCCTACATTCCAAGTATGCTGATCCATGCCTTGCAGTAATTCCGGACGCTCAATATGTTTACCTATTACATAGTCATAACTCGCCATCGGTCCGATATAGAAATTATCTGCTACACGAAACAGGAAGCTAACTTCAGCCTGAGCCTGCCAACGCTTCATGTCACTCTTATTGGCATCGTTATCGCCCATCTCATAGCCTATTCCCCAAAAATCAGAGGGAAAAGAATAGAAATAAAGGTGATAATCGATGCGATATCTTCCTTTAGGAGCAATATGGTTACCACGGACACCCAACATATAGAAACCTACAGAACTGACATCACCATAAAGCGAGACATTAGAAGGAGGAAGAATACTGTCATTCGGATCAGTACGGTATAGTCCTGCTGCCACCAATCCCAATCCAAACTTGGTATTAGAGGCATAATGAGGGCCACCTATCACACTAAAATCGAAACGCTTATGCTTCTTGTTTTTGTTGGAATCATTAAAGTAGTCAAGAATCCGGTTCACCCATGATTTCCCGGCATGTAAAGCCATCGTATCCACCTGCTCTGCAGATGAGATACTATCGGTTACAGAAGGCTCAGAGGCATAGCTGCCCAATGCCAACATCATAATAAGTATTGTCAGAATATGCTTCATTCTGTTGATTTTATTATTTTAATACACTAATGCTACATTATCAATCCACAAGGTATTGCCTGGAGTTCCGATATAGGCTCCACCATCGGATGAGGAGAACTGAAGAATCAGATGAGTAGGTGTTTCGTTAGCACTCGCCCATCCTACTTCTTTTACCGGCACACTCTTACCCTTGCTGTTAAGGGCATAGTCAGTGGATCGCAGTCCCATAGTAGCAGCCTGATAACCTGCCATGTGGCGGATATCGCCATAATGGATTGTATAGGTAGCATCTTCCACCCATCTATCGGTACTCTTTCCGAATCTGACTACCATCGTACCCACACGTTTAGCTGTTATATTTCCCTTAGCATCTTCATGCCGTTTCTGCAGATAGAGCACAGCTATAGCATGATCTCGACCTGCAACCGTAGAGGCTCCGCTAAATCCATTCTGCTTGATACGATTGGCTGCATTAGGAAAAGAAGTCTTATAATCAAAGCGCAAAGCCTTAGGACGTGCGGTGAATGGTATACCCCAGTTGATGGCTTTAGGACCATCCTTGGTACTTGTTATCGGTTCACGAACATTACCCAGAAAGAGAGAACCGGCAGCCAAGACCTTGATATTGATGAGTCCCAGCACTTTTACTTTCTCAATATGGGTTACCAGTTTGGCACAATATCCACTACCATGTTTATCACGAAACACAGAGTTATTCGTCTTATAGATGCCCGATACATGTGCCAGGACATTAGAGGACCCCCAAGGCGAACCACCCTTATTGGTATAAGGAATATTACCATTGATAGTCATATTAGGTCCAACGGCATAAACTGTTTTCTGATTTCCTCCAATAATGCCTGATTCTTTGATATTCCTAATTACCCAGTGGTCCATATTACCATATTTAAAAGGAACCACCTTTTCCTGTCCCTTAACGGGAAGGCACGCCAAGGTAGCAACCGCCATAACGATGCCTGATATTATTATTTTCTTCATATCTGTTTCTTTTATATATCATTAAGGCTGCAAAGATAGAAAAATATTTTCTAGTTTTCAGTTTTCTTCGACATAAAGCATAAAAAATTAAGAAATAATAATATATTTACTGCATTTTAATTGCCATAAAACAAAAAAGTCCTGCATTTGCTGTTATAAACAAATACAGGACTCCTGATTCAATATACAAAACAGAATCTCTTGCACCGGTTACAATAGAGACATGCACCGGTTACAATAGAAACATGTTCCGATTACTCCAAAAGCTATTATCGGTTTGAATACATATTATCATAATACTTCTGGTAATCACCCGATGTTACGTTATCCATCCATTCCTGGTTCTCGAGATACCATTTCACGGTTTCCTCGATACCCTCCTCAAACTGGAGAGATGGCTCCCAACCCAATTCCTTCTGCAACTTTCTAGAGTCGATGGCGTAACGCATATCGTGACCCTTTCTGTCGGTTACATAAGTGATGAGATCCATATCCTCGCCTTCCTTTCTGCCGAGCAATCTATCAACAGTCTTGATTACCACCTTGATGATATCGATGTTCTTCCACTCGTTAAAACCACCGATGTTGTAAGTCTCGGCAATCTTACCCTTGTGGAAAATCATATCAATGGCACGGGCATGGTCTACTACATACAACCAGTCGCGCACGTTCTCACCCTTACCATATACTGGCAATGGCTTGCGATGACGGATATTGTT
>ENA-UEQJ01003152-UEQJ01003152.1-human-gut-metagenome-genome-assembly--contig:-NODE-3152-length-10926-cov-4.032169_pt1 | contig 10926 bp, 8 predicted proteins | sample MGYA00242937_ERZ507938 | MGnify/ENA primary metagenome ERZ507938 (study PRJEB26167, sample SAMN06115437) | human gut metagenome | host: Homo sapiens | place: China:Gansu | collected 2015-07-03 | study...
GATAATATTTTTCATTCTGACCAAGCGTCACCACTCGTTTTTGCTGTCCGCGCAACTGCCAGTCCGAACCGATTTTGGGATTAAGATGGATATCCACCTCATCTTCATAAAAAACCGGATATTTTGCGCTGCATTCGTCCAGTGCTTTGTGGATTGTCACCATCTTTTCATCCTTATGCGGGTCACGGATTCGCAGAGTTGGCGCGGCCCTGCGCCACACAAGCTCCGCAGAAGGCAACCAGCGGCGAACGGTTCCTGCATGTAACTGGCTGCCGGTTATCTCATTGATTTTGATTGCCAGAATTTTGTACTCCAGCGTGAGCGCTGGTAGCCAAAATCGCCGGGAGCATGTTTTACAAGCTCACGTAATTAAGTCCTTTTGCCCCCGCTCGGGGCTTTCCGGTTCAGGCCGGAGCTGGACGCTTCGGCATTAACCCTGACACAAACCGAACAGTATTGCCTTGTTCTACGCATGGTTGCGAAATAGCTACAAAAGTGAGAATATTAATAATAATGAATATCATTTTCAATGTTTGTTCGCATGGTCCACACCACAGGCTTCAGCAGCGACGTGACTTTGCAGCCTTTACCGGCCAGCACCTGCTGTACTGCATTTTCCGGTACGCGGGTTGACCCAGCCTGCATCGAGAGGAGGCTGGCAAACGCCACGCAGGTTCCGAGATCGATCTGCCCATGCAACCCGCGTATACACTTCCATTGAGCGTGGAGCCTTATAACCGACCAAGGCCTAGATGACTTTTCTCGGTTGCCGGTATTGGCGACAACTGTAGTACCAGATATTATCCATATCCTGACTGGCCTTCGGTGTAAGTTTAACGGTTAAGCGTATTGGGGTAATTTCCAGGTTACGCCCTTTCCTCTGTACGGAGGCATTACATTGCCTTTGGTAATTGGTGCTGTTGTGGAAGGAGTTCCTGCTACTTTCCAGATACCACTTTCAGAACATTTTGTCCGGTAGTTCTGGTCTGGGAAGTCATTCCGGTGATGGTGGTAATCCGAACAGCGGTTCGGGCTGGGGTACAACACGAACACACCTGTCTTAATTCGCCATCTTGCGTGCCTGCCCTTCTTCCTGAACATCTTTCACTGGCGTCCCTTGGTGAAATCTGAGCTGCCAACATTTCTGATGATTTGTACAAATATGGCTCCTCTGCCAAATTGACGAACGAAGCGTCTTTTTGAATCGACAACCTCGCTGCGGTACGTGAGCAACGCGCAGTCCTTGGTTAGTAAAGCCAACTGAAAGCTGTAAGCATTGATGACCTCCACGTCCTCGTTAATTAATGCTGCTACGGTCTGCGTTTTATCGTAACGCTCTCCCACAGTGGCCTATCTCCAGAGATTCGTCATTGTCCTCTTCTAAGCATCAACCGATTTAGCCATTAACAGCCCTATCAGCTGTTGAAAACTTTAGATTGAACCAGATGAAAATAGATATTATGGTAAATAAAACAGCAACGAAAAAAGCCGCTATAATCAGCGCCGCAGCGGCGGCACCACTTTTCGACACCAGCGGCACCAGCAATGCACAAAGCCCATAGCCAAGCGTATGACTGGTAGCAATCCAGCCCGCACCCGTGCCGTCTGTCAGTTTATCATTCAGTAGAAGCTGATAAGCAGGTGTTGCCAGAGCCGCCCCAAACGACAGCACCGCACAGCCGAGGTAAAACAACCATAGCTGTTCAGCGAACATTATCGCCAGGCCACAAATCATCAGCGCTCCGGCACTCAAAAGCAGCGCCATCGGCGTCAGGCGCTGCGGGCGGAGCACCCCGAACTGTGCGATAAGCGCGGCAACTGCGGCCAGCCCTAACAGCCACGCCACATGATGGCTAATAGCGGCGGTATCTGTAGCGAACTGGCGAGTAAGGGCGGGAGAAAGACCAAGCTGCATCATGCTCACCGCCGCAGCTAATAACAGCGCGCAAAGCAGATAAGGCAGGCAATCCAGCCTCAGGCTGGCGCTCTTGCGCTCCGCTGTAGGCCGCGGTGACGTGCCAGGCAACCGCAGCAGCATCACCAGCGCCAGCAGTGGCGCTGCCATCAGCAGCCCCATCGGCGCCAGAGGGTGAATTGCCAGCATCGCCGCCGCGCACAACGGCCCGAATAGTCTGCCGCAGCTCAAGCCGGAGCTAATGGTTGCCAGAGCGACCATGCTATTCCCTTCCCCCGCTCTCTGCAATGCCCAGACCTGACAGGCTGGTACCATCGCTGACACGGTAAGCCCGTAGGCGATCCGCGCGATGATTAATATTCCCAGCCCCACCGCTGTTGTTACAGCGCCGGTCGCCATCAGCATGCTTCCCAGCCCAAGCAGAGTAAAGCTTGCACCGTATCCCCCCAGAGCCCACAGCACCACAGGCTTACTGCCAATACGGGCAATTTGCTTTCCCCACCACGGGGAAGACGGCAGGAACAGCATTGAGCCAAGCATCAGCAAAGCCGCCCAAATCGACAAACTCAGGTTTGTCTGAATCACCAGTACAGGGATCGCGACCAGCAGGCCGTTTTGCCCGACACCGAGTAACCCCGCGCTGAACGCAAGCGGCCAGCAGGACAATGTTTTTTGCGGCATTTCCGCGCTCTCAAGAGACGTCACGATGTTGTAATTCCATATATTGATTGTGCTTATTTATAAAATAAATTTTATCAATCCTAATAATTTTTGTTGATAATGGGAATCTTTATCGACAAAATTCTCATTATCATGACGAGTGAGATCTGTTTGACTATGACTTTGCCAACTAAAACCTCAACCTTGGATGTGGCTGCGCAGTGCTTCCTTAATTCCTTGGTTCGTGAAACCAAAGACTGGCGGCTGACGGAATACCAGCCAACCCAATTGATCATCCCGCTGGGCGAACAGCAGGCGCTCCATTTCAGAGTGGCTTATTTCTCCCCAACCCAGCATCACCGCTTTGAATTTCCGGCGCGTCTGGTCACGGCCTCCGGCAGTCACCCCGTCGATTTCGCCACCCTCTCCCGGCTTATTGTTGATAAGCTCCAGCACCAACTCTTGCTACCCGCGACCAGTTGCGAAACCTTCCACCAGCGCGTGATGGAAAGCCACGCCCATACGCAGCAGGCAATTGATGCCCGCCATGACTGGGCAGCCCTGCGTGAAAAAGCGTTGAACTTTGGCGAGGCGGAGCAGGCTCTGCTGGTCGGGCACGCCTTCCACCCGGCGCCTAAGTCTCATGAACCGTTTAACCAGCAGGAGGCCGAACGCTACCTGCCGGACTTCGCGCCCCACTTCCCGCTGCGGTGGTTTGCGGTGAACAAAACGCAGATCGCCGGTGAAAGCCTGCATCTCAACCTGCAACAACGGTTGACGCGATTTGCCGCAGAGAATGCGCCGCAGTTACTCAATGAATTAAGCGACAATCAATGGCTATTCCCGCTGCACCCGTGGCAGGGGGAGTATCTGTTGCAGCAGGAATGGTGCCAGGAGCTTGTCGCTAAAGGGCTGATTAAAGATTTAGGCGAGGCCGGCGCGCCGTGGCTACCGACCACCTCTTCCCGCTCGCTATACTGCGCCACCAGCCGCGACATGATCAAATTCTCCCTGAGCGTGCGCCTGACCAACTCCGTCCGTACCCTGTCAGTGAAAGAAGTGAAGCGTGGAATGCGCCTGGCGCGCCTGGCGCAAACCGACGACTGGCAGACGCTACAGGCCCGCTTCCCGACTTTCCGGGTGATGCAGGAAGACGGTTGGGCCGGGCTGCGCGATCTCCACGGCAACATCATGCAGGAAAGCCTGTTTGCCCTGCGTGAAAACCTGCTGGTGGATCAGCCGCAAAGCCAGACTAACGTACTGGTCTCCCTGACCCAGGCCGCGCCGGATGGCGGTGATTCGCTGCTGGTTGCGGCGGTAAAACGCCTGAGCGATCGCCTCGGCATCACTGCGCAACAGGCCGCCCACGCATGGGTCGATGCTTACTGCCATCAGGTGCTGAAGCCGCTGTTTACGGCTGAAGCGGATTACGGCCTGGTGCTGCTGGCGCATCAGCAAAATATTCTGGTTCAGATGCTTGGGGATCTGCCGGTCGGGCTTATCTACCGTGACTGCCAGGGCAGCGCGTTTATGCCTCACGCGGCAGGCTGGCTCGACACCATTGGCGAGGCGCAGGCGGAAAACGTCTTCACCCGTGAGCAGTTGCTGCGCTACTTCCCTTATTACCTGCTGGTTAACTCCACTTTTGCCGTGACCGCCGCGCTGGGCGCTGCCGGGCTGGACAGTGAAGCGAATCTGATGGCTCGCGTACGAACGTTGCTGGCTGAAATGCGTGATCAGGTGACTCATAAAACCTGTCTCAACTACGTGCTGGAAAATCCGTACTGGAACGTAAAAGGTAACTTTTTCTGTTATCTGAACGACCACAACGAGAACACCATCGTCGATCCCTCGGTGATCTACTTCGATTTCGCCAACCCGCTGCTGGCTCAGGAGGGTTAAATGTCTAAGGCAAACATCGTTCACAGCGGATATGGACTGCGCTGTGAAAAACTCGACAAGCCTCTGAATCTTAGCTGGGGGCTGGACAATAGCGCGGTGCTGCACTGGCCGGGGCCGTTGCCGACAGGGTGGCTGCGCGACGCGCTGGAGCAGATATTTATCGCCGCACCGCAACTTTCAGCGGTGGTTCTCCCTTGGGCCGAATGGCGTGAGGAGCCACAGGCGCTGACGCTTTTCGGGCAGGTAAAAAGCGACATCATCCATCGCACCGCCTTCTGGCAGTTACCGCTATGGCTGAGTTCTCCGGCAAACCGGGCCTCCGGCGAAATGGTTTTTGATGCAGAGCGTGAGATTTATTTCCCGCTGCGCCCACCCCGTCCGCAGGGCGAGGTTTATCGCCGTTACGATCCACGCGTTCGCAAGACGCTGAGTTTCCGCGTTGCCGATCCCGTTCTTGATGCAGAACGTTTCACCCGCTGGATGAACGATCCGCGCGTTGAGTATTTCTGGGAGCAAAGCGGCTCGCTGGAGGTACAGACCGCCTATCTGGAACGCCAGCTCACCGGTAAACATGCGTTCCCGCTGATCGGCTGCTTCGACGATAGGCCGTTTAGCTATTTCGAAATCTACTGGGCGGCGGAAGACCGCATTGGCCGCCACTATTCATGGCAACCCTTTGACCGTGGCCTGCATCTGCTGGTTGGTGAACAGCAATGGCGCGGAGCCCACTACGTACAAAGCTGGCTGCGAGGGCTGACACATTACCTGTTGCTGGATGAGCCCCGCACGCAGCGCACCGTACTGGAGCCACGCGCCGATAACCAGCGCCTGTTCCGCCACCTTGAGCCTGCGGGATACCGGACAATTAAAGAGTTCGACTTCCCACACAAGCGCTCGCGCATGGTGATGGCGGATCGCCATCACTTCTTCACGGAGGTCGGTCTGTAATGAATCACAAGGATTGGGATTTTGTTAACCGCCAGCTGGTGGCAAAAATGCTGGCCGAGCTGGAGTATGAGCAGGTTTTCCACGCGGAATCTCAGGGCGATGGCCGCTACTGCATTAACCTGCCGGGCGCACAATGGCGCTTCAGCGCTGAACGCGGCATCTGGGGCTGGCTGTGGATTGATGCTCAAACGCTGCGCTGCGCGCACGAGCCCGTTCTGGATGCAGCTAAAGCCGGTGCTGTCGATGAGCGATGCCACCGTTGCTGAGCATATGCAGGATTTGTATGCCACGCTGCTGGGTGACCTGCAACTGCTGAAGGCACGGCGCGGGCTGAGCGCCAGTGACCTGATTGATCTTGATGCCGACCGCCTGCAATGCCTGCTAAGCGGCCATCCTAAATTCGCTTTTAATAAAGGTCGTCGGGGCTGGGGCAAAGAGGCGCTGGAGCGATATGCGCCAGAGTACGCCAACACCTTCAGACTGCACTGGCTGGCGGTAAAACGTGAGCATATGGTCTGGCGCTGCGACAGCGAGCTGGATATTCAGCAGTTGTTGGCGGCCGCGATGGACCCGCAGGAGTTTGCCCGCTTCAATCAGGTCTGGCAGGACAACGGGCTGGATAACGACTGGCTGCCACTGCCGGTACATCCGTGGCAGTGGCAGCAAAAAATCTCCCTCGACTTCATCGCCGATCTTGCCGAAGGCAGGATGGTTTCGCTCGGCGAGTTTGGCGACTTGTGGCTCGCGCAGCAGTCGCTGCGCACCCTGACCAACGCCAGTCGCCAGGGCGGGCTGGATATCAAGCTGCCGCTGACCATCTACAACACCTCCTGCTACCGGGGGATTCCGGGCAAATACATCGCCGCCGGGCCGCTGGCCTCACGCTGGCTGCAACAGGTTTTTGCGACCGACGCCACGCTTAAGCAAAGCGGCGCGGTGATCCTCGGTGAACCGGCGGCGGGCTATGTGTCCCATGAAGGCTATGCCGCGCTTGCCCAGGCCCCCTACCGCTACCAGGAGATGCTCGGCGTTATCTGGCGTGAGAATCCGTGTCGCTGGCTGAAGCCGGACGAAAGTCCGATTCTGATGGCAACACTGATGGAGTGCGATGAAAACAATCAGCCGCTGATAGGCGCATATATCGACCGCTCCGGGCTGGACGCTGAAACCTGGCTCACGCAGCTGTTCCGAGTGGTAGTGGTTCCGCTGTATCACCTGCTTTGCCGCTACGGCGTCGCGCTTATCGCCCACGGACAAAATATAACGCTCGCCATGAAAAAGGGCGTACCGCAGCGCGTGCTGTTGAAAGATTTCCAGGGCGATATGCGGCTGGTGAAAGATGCGTTCCCGGAAATGGACTCCCTGCCTCAGGAGGTGCGTGACGTCACCGCTCGCCTGAGCGCCGACTACTTAATTCATGATTTACAGACCGGCCACTTCGTGACGGTTCTGCGCTTTGTTTCGCCACTGATGGCTCGCCTTGGCGTACCGGAGAGGCGTTTTTATCAACTGCTGGCAGCAGTGTTGAGTGATTACATGCAGGAACACCCACAAATGTCAGCGCGCTTTGCGCTTTTCTCACTCTTCAAGCCACAAATTATTCGCGTAGTACTGAACCCGGTAAAACTGACCTGGCACGACCAGGACGGCGGCAGCCGCATGTTGCCGAATTACCTTGAGGATCTGCAAAACCCGCTGTGGCTGGCAACCAGGGACTGAATCATGACAAACACTGTAGATTTTATTGGCATAGGCATCGGCCCGTTCAACCTGAGCATCGCGGCGCTGTCTCATCAGGCAGAAGGATTAAGCAGCCGCTTCTTTGACGGCCGCCCGCATTTTGCCTGGCATCCCGGCATGCTGGTGCCGGACTGCCATATGCAGACCATGTTCCTGAAAGATCTGGTTAGCGCTGTGGCTCCCACAAGCCCGTACAGCTTTGTTAATTATCTGGTGAAGCGCAAAAAATTCTACCGCTTCCTGACCACCGAACTGCGTACCGTATCCCGCGATGAGTTTTCCGACTACCTGCGCTGGGCCGCCGAAGGGATGAACAATCTGCATTTCAATCATACCGTTGAGAGTATTGATTTCGACGAGAGACACCAGCGGTTTGTGGTGCAGACCAGCCAGGGCGAAAGCGTTGCCCGCAATATCTGCCTTGGCATTGGCAAGCAACCGCACCTGCCGCCTTGCGTAAAAACGGCGACGCAAACCTGCTTCCACGCCAGTGAAATGAGCCTGCGCCGGCCAGACCTCGGCGGCAAGCGAGTCAGCGTGGTTGGCGGCGGGCAAAGCGGCGCCGACCTGTTTCTCAATGCGCTACGCGGAGAATGGGGCGACGTTGCAGAGATCAGTTGGGTCTCGCGCCGCAATAACTTTAACGCGCTGGATGAGGCGGCGTTCGCCAACGAATACTTCACGCCTGAGTACGTTTCAGGCTTCGTCGGTCTGAATGAACGCGCGCGCCAGAAGATGCTCGACGAGCAGAAAATGACCTCCGACGGCATCACGGCCGACTCGCTACTGACCATTTATCGCGAGTTGTATCATCGCTTCGAGGTACTGAGGCAACCGCGTAACGCCCGTCTGCTGCCAAGCCGCTCGGTCACCGGGCTGGAAAGTCGCGGCCAGAGCTGGCAACTGCTGCTGGAGCATCATCTGGATAACGGCTATGACACACTGGAAAGCGACGTGGTGATTTTCGCCACCGGATACCGTCCCGCGCTGCCGCAGATTCTTTCACCGCTGATGTCGCGAATCGCCATGCGCGATGAGTGCAATTTCAAAGTACGCGACGACTTCACCCTGGAGTGGAACGGCCCGAAAGAGAACAACATCTTCGCGGTCAACGCCAGTATGCAAACCCATGGCATCGCCGAACCCCAGCTCAGCCTGATGGCATGGAGATCTGCACGTATTCTTAATCGTGTAATGGGACGTGATTTATTCGATCTCAGTATGCCGCCCGCCCTGATTCAGTGGCGCAGCGGCACCTAGGGAAAACGCAGCCGGAGGCTGCTTCTTTAACTCGCTACACAGCATCTTTGGGCTGATTTTTTCCGCCCGTGTGGAGGAATAATGATGATAAGCAAAAAGTATACGCTTTGGGCTCTCAACCCACTGCTTCTTACCATGATGGCGCCAGCAGTCGCTCAACAAACCGATGATGAAACGTTCGTGGTGTCTGCCAACCGCAGCAATCGCACCGTAGCGGAGATGGCGCAAACCACCTGGGTTATCGAAAACGCCGAACTGGAACAGCAGATTCAGGGCGGCAAAGAGCTTAAAGACGCACTGGCTCAGCTGATCCCTGGCCTTGACGTCAGCAGCCGAAGCCGCACCAACTACGGTATGAATGTGCGTGGCCGCCCTCTGGTCGTGCTGGTTGACGGCGTACGTCTCAACTCTTCACGTACCGACAGCCGACAACTGGACTCTATAGATCCTTTTAATATCGACCGTATTGAAGTGATCTCCGGTGCGACGTCCCTGTACGGCGGCGGCAGTACCGGTGGCCTGATCAACATCGTGACCAAAAAAGGCCAGCCGGAAACCATAATGGAGTTTGAGGCTGGCACCAAAAGTGGCTTTAGCAGCAGTAAAGATCACGATGAACGCATTGCCGGAGCTGTCTCCGGCGGAAATGAGCATATTTCCGGACGTCTTTCCGTGGCATATCAGAAATTTGGCGGCTGGTTTGACGGTAACGGCGATGCCACCCTGCTTGATAACACCCAGACCGGCCTGCAGTACTCCGATCGGCTGGACATCATGGGAACTGGTACGCTGAACATCGATGAATCCCGGCAGCTTCAGTTGATCACACAGTACTATAAAAGCCAGGGCGACGACGATTACGGGCTTAATCTCGGGAAAGGCTTCTCTGCCATCAGAGGGACCAGCACGCCATTCGTCAGTAACGGGCTGAATTCCGACCGTATTCCCGGCACTGAGCGGCATTTGATCAGCCTGCAGTACTCTGACAGCGCTTTCCTGGGACAGGAGCTGGTCGGTCAGGTTTACTACCGCGATGAGTCGTTGCGATTCTACCCGTTCCCGACGGTAAATGCGAACAAACAGGTGACGGCTTTCTCTTCGTCACAGCAGGACACCGACCAGTACGGCATGAAACTGACTCTGAACAGCAAACCGATGGACGGCTGGCAAATCACCTGGGGGCTGGATGCTGATCATGAGCGCTTTACCTCCAACCAGATGTTCTTCGACCTGGCTCAGGCAAGCGCTTCCGGAGGGCTGAACAACAAGAAGATTTACACCACCGGGCGCTATCCGTCGTATGACATCACCAACCTAGCGGCCTTCCTGCAATCAGGCTATGACATCAATAATCTCTTTACCCTCAACGGTGGCGTACGCTATCAGTACACTGAAAACAAGATTGATGATTTCATCGGCTACGCGCAGCAACGGCAGATTGCCGCCGGGAAGGCTACATCCGCCGACGCCATTCCTGGCGGCTCAGTCGATTACGACAACTTCCTGTTCAACGCCGGTCTGCTGATGCACATCACCGAACGCCAGCAGGCATGGCTCAACTTCTCCCAGGGCGTGGAGCTGCCGGACCCGGGTAAATACTATGGTCGCGGCATCTATGGTGCTGCAGTGAACGGCCATCTTCCTCTAACAAAGAGTGTGAACGTCAGCGACAGCAAGCTGGAAGGCGTGAAAGTCGATTCTTATGAGCTGGGCTGGCGCTTTACTGGCAATAATCTGCGCACCCAAATCGCGGCCTACTATTCGATTTCTGATAAGAGCGTGGTGGCGAATAAAGATCTGACCATCAGCGTGGTGGACGACAAACGCCGTATTTACGGCGTGGAAGGTGCGGTGGACTACCTGATTCCTGATACTGACTGGAGTACCGGAGTGAACTTCAACGTGCTGAAAACTGAGTCGAAAGTGAACGGTACCTGGCAGAAATACGATGTGAAGACAGCAAGCCCATCAAAAGCGACAGCCTACATTGGCTGGGCACCGGACCCGTGGAGTCTGCGCGTGCAGAGCACCACCTCCTTTGACGTGAGCGACGCGCAGGGCTACAAGGTCGATGGCTATACCACCGTGGATCTGCTCGGCAGTTATCAGCTTCCGGTGGGTACACTCAGCTTCAGCATTGAAAACCTCTTCGACCGTGACTACACCACTGTCTGGGGGCAGCGTGCACCACTGTACTACAGCCCGGGTTACGGCCCAGCGTCACTGTACGACTACAAAGGCAGGGGCCGAACCTTTGGTCTGAACTACTCTGTGCTGTTCTGACCGGTATTCCTTTACAACAAAGGTACGCTGATATCAACATGGCCGCTGACAGCCAAGTTGATATCATATAATACACGACATAATCTGTAGTCAGGGAGGATAGACTCTTTACTGACTACAGATTAAGATTATGTCGTATTCCGTGCTCATTTCCTCAAAAAAATACAAGAAAAGAATTAGTATTCTAACAAAAAGTGAAATAAATTGTATCAAACTCC
>ENA-UEQJ01003162-UEQJ01003162.1-human-gut-metagenome-genome-assembly--contig:-NODE-3162-length-10901-cov-10.706208_pt1 | contig 10901 bp, 10 predicted proteins | sample MGYA00242937_ERZ507938 | MGnify/ENA primary metagenome ERZ507938 (study PRJEB26167, sample SAMN06115437) | human gut metagenome | host: Homo sapiens | place: China:Gansu | collected 2015-07-03...
ATTACGAACAGGCTCGTTGGGATATTGCCCGTATTGTTGACTGCAACTTTGATAACAAAACAAAATTTGTAACGCTGACATTTAAAGAAAACATTCAGGAAATCCTGATAACTAACCGAGAATTTAAGTATTTTATCCAGCGATTAAATTATTATTTGTACCATACCAAAACCCAGTTATTAAAATACCTTGCAACGTGGGAGAAACAGAAGCGTGGAGCAATCCATTATCATGTTATTTTCTTTGATTTTCCGTATATAGCAAAAGAAAAATTACAGAATTTATGGTCACATGGATTTATTAAAATCAATCGCATTGATGTAGACAGCAAAGAAAACAGAGGTCGTTATCTTAGCAAGTATTTTGGAAAAGACCTTGATTTGAAAGAACATAAGAAAAAAGCCTTTTTTAAATCTCAAAATCTGAAAGTTCCACACGAAACAAAAGTCATGCTGACCGAAGACATTTTACATGACTTACAAAAAGAAAATATCGTCTTTCAGAAAGAATACACAAGGCAAATTTACGATACCAACGCTTTCTTATCTACTGGTTCATGCTTAAAGGACAGCCGTGTTATCTACATCAAAATTAAAAAAGAAAATCCTTGCGTAAAGGGGGAATCTTATGGATAATCCCGTTACGTTTTCAGATATAACATTATTGAATACGTTAGCCACCTGTGCTAACATGACCACAGATGAAGTCTTCAAAGATTTTAAAATTATGGCAAATAAAAAAATCAACGTCGTTATTGAACGAGGGGTTGACGGCACCTATTCAGCCTTCATTGCTGACAACAACTGCGAATTCGGTTGCATCGGAGAAGGGAAAAGCGTTGAAGAAACAAAGAGCGATTTTCTGGAAGCCGTTGACGAAATGAAGAAAGTGTATGACATGAACGGAAAAAAGTTTCCTGATGTCGAGTTCAATTTTATTTATGATGTAGCATCTTTTCTTAATTATTATGCCTATGCCTTCTCGCTGGCAGGTCTGGCACGCATTACAGGCGTCAATCAAGGGCAGTTAAGTCACTACGTCACAGGCAGAAGGAAACCTTCAAAAACTACCGTCGAAAAAATTGAAAAATCTCTGCATGCGTTTGCAAACGAGATTGGTGAAATTAAATTCGTATAAACCTGAAAATAAGACAGAAAATCCCGCTAAAGAGCGGGATTTTTTATTCTATACGATCAAAGCCTCCCACGTAACGGTAACACACCCTATCTCTCAACACGATCATCTTCATCTTCGACTTCAAAAAAAATCTGCGATACTTGTCGTATCACTCTAATGCCGCCACTCCCTTGCGAATGGACAGGCAGCGGTACATATTCTTGACAAATATCTTGTCTATTTTAAATCAGGCTTATATTGAACAAGGAGCCAGTACATTGATTTACAAGTACAGGCTCCTTTATTCTATATAAATTTCAATATATATTTTCACATTGTATCATAGTTTCTTTATCTTACGGCTCCCCCAGTCCCCGCACGATCACCTCCACCTCCGGCTTGAGGAAAAACTTGCGGTGTTTGTCGTGGCCCAGTGCCGCCAGCCCCTCGCGGATGGACGGACAGCGATACATCCACCGGTACAGATTGCGCCGTGCCGTTTCCGGCGAACGGTCGGGAAAATACAGACAAGCCAGCTCCGACTTGCCGTAGATACGCAGACGGAATTCCCCGTCGCCATGTTCATTCTCTTTCATACCGCATCCCCTTTCCGGCACGTCCGGCTTCCTTGCGCGGCGATACCCGTTCGAAAGCCGCCCCATCCAGCATCCCCTTCAGCACCATGCCCGGACGGAAACGCACCCATATCTTGTTTATCATCGATTCGTGGAAGTCAGCCTCCAGCCGCACTCCCTCGCTTTTCACTCCCACCTGAAGCGAACCCAGTTCACCCAGACGGACAATCTCGCCGTTGCACAGCCCGCGGCAGACCTCCTCTTCCAGCGCTACAAGCACCGCCAGCGTATCGGCACGTGTCACCGTACACCGCCGCTGAATACGGCGCGCCATGTCGCCCAGCGTCACCTCTCCCCGCGCCTGTGCACGGGCATAATACGTCATCTCTGCCGAGATATCACGCGGATCAACCCGCGGAACCACCGAATAAGTCACTGCTCTTTCTTTCATCCTCCTTACGCTTTAAATTGTTTGCCGGCGCAGTCACAGGCGTACCCGCGAACTCGCCGATTTTCGTCATGCTGGGATTATACCCGTAATATACCTTTCCCGTTGCCCCGTTGCGGTGCTTGGCTACCGTAGCGATGCCCATGCCCCGCGTAGACCATCCCGTATCGGGATCCACCCGGATATGATAACGCTCCGGACGGTGCAGCAGAATCACCAGGTCGGCATCCTGCTCGATGGCCCCGCTCTCACGCAGGTGACGCAGCTCCGGACTCCCCGCCCGGTCTTCCGCCTGACGGTTGAGCTGGCTCGACACGATGACCGGACAACCCAGCGAGCGCGCCAGCCCCTTCAGCTTGCGACTGCACTCCGCCACCTCCTGTTCACGCGTACGCCCCGGATTCACTGTGGCAAGCAGTTGCAGATAGTCGACGATGAGCAAGCCCAGCAGCCCCTTTGCCCGCAGCGACTTGGCGATGACACACAACTGGTCGACGTTGATGTACGGCGTATCGTCGACATGCACCGGCAACGCGCTCATCCGTTCCGCCGTACGGTGCACATCCTCCACCTCCTCCGGCGAGAGCCTGCCCTGACGGATACGCAACGGATCGGCCGAACTCTCTGCTAGTACCATACGCTCGCCCAGTTCCGAAGCCGTCATCTCCAGCGTGAAGAACACCACCGGCACACCCGCCATTGCCGCCTGACGCGCAAAGAACAAGTCGAGTGCCGTCTTTCCGTCGGCCGGACGCGCCGCCGTAAAAATCAGGTTGCCCGGCTGCCATCCCCCTGTCATCTCGTTCAGCCGCTGCAAGCCCGTAGGCACCCCCGTCAGCCCGTTCACAGCCAGTTCCTGCCGGCGGTCCACCAGCGCCACCGTATCATCCATCACCTCCGGCATGGGGTGCAAGTGATTCTCCAGCGGCGAATCCTCGAGCAGCGCCCCCAGTTCCCGCTGCGTATCAATCAGCACATCATACACATCACACGTCATATCGTTTGCCGCCGCCAGCTCCCGTGTCAGCACCTCCACCAGCTTCCGCCGCAGGTAATACTGAAACAGGATGCCGCAATGATACTCCAGGTGAGCCGACGTAGCCACCCCCGCCGCCAGTTTCGCCACGGCAAACGGACCGCCCGCATCGTCCAGCCGTCCCTGAGCACGCAGCTCCTCGGTCACCGTCAGCATATCCACCGCCGCTCCCCGGGCATACAGCGCGTTTATCGCCTCGAACACCACCCGGTGCGCCGTCAGGTAAAACATCTCGGCACGCAGACTTTTCAGCACCACCGCCTGAGCCGAACGCTCCAGCAGGCACGCCCCCAGTACCGCCCCTTCTATTTCTTCCGCATAAACCATCCCCATAATCCTAAAAATATGACTGCTGTCCGATACAGCTTTTTACATTACTGAAAATCCGATTGCCTTTACGGATAAGCCCTCCTGTTAAAACCACCTCTTATTTCTATGTATATCAATAAGTTACTGAAAAATCAAAACATTTTGCCGGACAACACAGATAAACATATTATCAGTGCCCGATAAACATATCCTACAGGTTGATTGTCTGTATTGTTTCCATGGATAAGCCCTCCTGTTAAAATTATTGATTAATTCTTATATATCAACAAGTTACTGAGGGTTTGAAAAGTTTTATCGGACAGCAATGATTGACAATTTAAAAAGTTTCATCAGACAACACAGATAAAAATATAGTCAATTGAGTACAAAACTCTTCATCTGCAAATACTTCAGTGCCGTACGAGCCCGGTCGATAGACGGCAGCATACAGAGATACATCTCGATGTTTCCCACCGCCTCCTCGCGTTCGGCCAGCGTCAGTTTCCCCCACGCCTTGCGTGCCGCCTCGATGTCGAGGGCAGGCTGCTGCGTCATGTCGTGATACTGTTCCCAGAACACCTCAAACATCTCGTCGCCCGCGCTCCTGCGCCTTCCGTCCGCACCGTTTTTCACCCGCATGCGGCACAGCGTATCGTAGTGCAGCAGACGCAGCTTCGAACAGTTCTGCACCTTCATCACCTCCACCACACCGTTCTGCTCCAGCTCTCCGATAAAATGCGCCACATGTTTCCTGCTCCATCCGAACCGTATACTCAGTTCCCTACCTGAATACGTCAGTTCGCCCCGTTTCAAACATTCAGGGGTATCACCCTGATCGGTAAAGCACGCCGCCATGAGCAGATACACATACGCCTGCGAGTCGGAATGCCACTTTCCGTACATTTCGGCAAACATCTGGGTAAGCAGTCGCCTCGAAAGTACCAGAAAGCCCAGATTGCCAGGATTTTTCATAGTTAGTACAAAGTCCATAATTCTTCATTTTTTACGTAATCCGAACAGGGGGTTGCCACCAGGGTAGCCACAAGGTAGCATACCTATCCTACTCGTTTACAGGTTATTACAATACCCCAGGTAGCCACAAGGTTGCCACTAGGGTTGCCACCCTTTCCTATTATATATTAAAAGAAAGAGTAAAAGCAAGGGAAGTTTTTCTCGCAAAGAAAAACGTTCAGCCACGATTTTTCCGTTATCTTTGTGTCATCAACAGAACCTGACAGGTAAACTTCCGTTCTTGTCTTTCATCGGTAAAAATACCGATTGGCAGAGTATTAATTACTGCCCTATACGGCAGAGATAAACCCCGAGAGACAAGACTAATGAAATATTTCGGAAAATTATACGCTTCGTGCGAGCCTACGAAGCAACAGATAGACGAGTGGCTCAAAGAGTTAAGAAAGTTCATCGATACACTGTACGCCCTGTCGCACGTATCGAAGTCGGAAATCCAGCGCATCACGGGCATCGGCACGCATACGTGTTTCGACACCGTCCGCAATTTCCGTTTCAAGACGCTGGCCACCTTCTTCAAGGCAGCCGAACAGGTGTGCGAGATAGATTTCGACGTAACTACCCTGAGGCTGATCATAGAGAGCTGCATCATGCACAAGACGAACCTGATAGTACGCGAGGCCGATCCCGACGAGGAGCCTGGAGAAAACGAGTTCAGGATTCTGAAGCAGCTTTCCGTAGGCACGGACTCCCGAAAAGGCAACCCGACGGGAAAAAAAGCTGAAAAGTTGAAGTAAACATCAGGAAGTTTACCCGGATATTCGTACAAAAGCTCCGGCTTTTCGTACGAATATTCAAAAAAATCTCCGGACATCGTCTGCCCATCGCATCCGTTTCCGGAACATCTTTACGCATCAGAATCAGACCAAAAGACCAGTAGCGACACTCGTCCGACCCGCAATCCGTACCAATCGACAAAATCCGGACAAATCGACAAACCGGGCGACCGTTTGCGCAAACATGCTGAAACGTCAATAACATATCACAAAAAAGCTCAACAAACGCAAGTTAAAGCCCTTCCGAGTGAACCTTTCTGCCTATTATTTGTTATCTTTGCAGCGAAGAACGACTTCCTATGCGGCTGTGGGAGCGGATCCTAGACAGAAGCACGATGTGCGTCATCTTCCGTATTTGGAGATAACAAACTGATTCATAGTGTTTTTCAGACGCTAGGAAGGAGAGAGAGGTGCATCCGTACCTCAACAAACATTCAATCAAGAAAAAAGGGAACAAAAAATCAGAAGGACAAACATCCACAGACATGGAAAAAGAACAGGTATGGCTGCCCCTGCAAACGGTGTACAACAAAGAGCTGCTTGTAGCCGACTATCTCAAAGAGCAGGGCATTGAGCATTACATCCCCATGACATACGAACTTCGCGACACCGGACACGAGGGTGAATGCACCCACATACTCGTACCCGCCATCCACAACCTGATTTTCATCCACCGTCCCTACGACGCCAACTGGTGCCGGCAGTTCGCCTCCGAAGCCCCGCTGCCCGTCTATTTCCTGAAGAAGGAACGCAACGGCAATGACTACTGCACGGTGAGCGAACGCGACATGCAGAACTTCATGCATGCCACCAACCCCGACATCCAGGGCACGCGGTTCATCGATTCCGAAAAGCTTCGCGGCAAGCGCAGCGTCCCCGTCCGGGTAGTACGCCGCGGTCCGCTCTACGGTGTGACCGGCAAGTTCCTCCGCTACGGAGGCCGCCACTACATCGCCATCGAAATGCCCCAAAGCACCGCCCTGCTCAAAGTGAGCTACACCTGGTGCGAAACCATCGAAGAGTAAATTCAGAAAAACAATATAAAATCACTAACAGACAAGCATGAAACTAAAAGCTTTATCACTTGTTATTTTTATGGCATGTTCGCCCCTGCTCATGGCGCAGTCGGGCATGACCGACCAGCAAGTGCTGGAATATGCTAAAGATGGAGTTAAACAAGGCAAAGACCAGCGTACCATAGCTACCGAGCTGGCACGCCGAGGCGTAACCCGCGAACAGGCGGAACGCGTGAAGAGAATGTACGAACAGCAGACAAACACCGGCTCGGAAGACCTGAGCGGAACTGCCAAGGCAGAAGCACGCCTGCGCCAGCAAGTGCAGGAAGACAACTCTACCCTGCTCGACGAACAGCCACAGGCACAGGAAGTGGCACAGCAGGATGCCGTATTCGGCCGCAACATCTTCAATACCCGCAACCTTACGTTCGAACCGAACGTCAACATAGCCACCCCGCCCAACTACCGTCTCGGTCCGGGCGATGAAGTGGTAATCGACATCTGGGGAGCCAGCCAGAACACCATCCGCCAGCAGATCTCGCCCGACGGAACCATCAACCTCGAACAGCTCGGCCCTGTTTTCCTGAGCGGCATGAGCATCGAGCGCGCACAGCAGTACCTCACCGGCGAACTCCGCAAGATCTATTCCGACCAGAGCAACCAGATACGCGTCACGCTGGGCAACACCCGTACCATCCAGATCAACGTGATGGGCGAAGTGATACAGCCGGGCACCTATGCCCTCTCCGCCTTCTCTACCGTATTCCACGCCCTCTACCGTGCAGGCGGTGTGAGCGACATCGGTAGCCTCCGTAACGTGAAAGTATCGCGCGGCGGACAGACCGTAGCTACGGTAGACGTTTACCAGTTCATCATGCAGGGCAAGACCCGCGACGACATCCGCCTGGAAGAAGGCGACGTGATCATCGTTCCTGCCTACGAAGAACTGGTACAGATTACAGGCAACGTGAAACGCCCTATGCGCTACGAAATGAAGAAAGGCGAAACCCTTTCTACCCTGCTGAAATATGCCGGCGGATTTACCAGCGACGCCTATACCAAGAGCCTGCGCATCGTACGCCAGAACGGTAAGGAATATCAGGTAAACACCGTGGATGACACCGACTACAGCGTATGCAAGCTGCACGACGGCGACGTAATCACCGCCGAAGCCATTCTGGACCGCTTCACAAACAAGCTGGAAGTGCGCGGCGCCGTATACCGTCCGGGCATCTACGAGCTGGGCGGCAAGCTGAACACCGTACGCGAACTGGTAGAGAAAGCCGACGGACTGATGGCCGACGCCTTTACCGGCCGTGCCGTACTGTACCGCGAGCGCGAAAACAAGACCCGCGAAGTGAAGCAGATAGACATCCGCGCCATCATGGACGGCAGCCAGCCCGACATCCCGTTGCAGAAAAACGACGTACTCTACATCCCCAGCATCCACGACCTGGAAGACCTGGGCAACGTGCAGATATTCGGCGAAGTAGCTCATCCGGGCGACTATCCGTATGCCGACAACATGACCCTCGAAGACCTCGTAATCACCGCAGGCGGTCTGCGTGAATCGGCTTCCGTAGTACGTGTCGACGTGGCACGCCGCGTAAAAGATCCGAAGAGCACCGAAAGCCCCGCTACCATCGGACAGAACTTCTCTTTCGGCCTGAAAGACGGCTTTGTGGTAGACGGCGAACCGGGATTCACTCTCCAGCCTTACGACCAGGTATTCGTACGCCGCAGCCCGGGCTACAGCGCACAGCAGAACGTGGTAGTAGACGGTGAAGTACTTTACGGCGGAACCTACGCCCTGAGCAGCAAGAACGAACGTATCAGCAGCATCATCGCCAAGGCAGGAGGCGCCACTCAGTTTGCCTACGTAAAGGGAGCCAAGCTTACCCGTGTAGCAAACGACGAAGAAAAACGCCGTATGCAGGATGTAGTGGACATGATGCGCAAGGAAATGGGTAACGGAGCCATCGACTCACTCGGTCTGAAAGTACTCGACACCTTTACCGTAGGTATCAACCTGGAAGAAGCCCTTGCCAATCCGGGCAGCGATGCCGACATCGTATTGCGTGCAGGCGACGTGATCAGCGTTCCCGAATACGTGAACACCGTGAAAATCAGCGGTGCAGTGATGATGAGCAACACCGTATCCTACAAGCAGGGCGAAAGCGTGAAATACTACCTGAGCCAGGCAGGAGGCTACAGCCAGAACGCAAAGAAGAGCAAGAAGTTCATTGTCTACATGAACGGCCAGATAGCCGAAGTGAAAGGCAGCGGCAAGAAGCAGATCGAGCCGGGCTGCGAAATCATCGTACCCAACAAACGCCACAAGCCGAACCAGTTAGGCAGCATACTGGGCTATGCCACTTCGTTCGCTTCACTGGGAACCATGGCAGCATCCATTGCTAACTTGATAAAATAATATAGATTTCTCATAAGCCACAGGGAGCACGGTAAGGAACACTTTACTGCAACTTTTCTCACTTACCAAGCCGTGCCGACTGTGGTATTTTCCACATAAACATATATGACCGAAAACAAGAATTATCAGAACCCTGAAGTACAGGAGCCGGAAAACGATGAACTCGAAATAGACTGGATGGATATTCTACGCCGTATCTATGCCATCCGTAAGACCCTCTATAAGGCAGCTGGTGTAGGCGTAGTGCTGGGTATCATCATTGCCCTGAGCATCCCCAAACAATATACCGTAACCGTTACTCTTTCTCCTGAAATGAACGGAGATTCTAAAAGTGGAGGACTTGCCAGTTTGGCTTCTTCATTCTTAGGTGGAGGAACAAGTAGTAGCAGTAGTGATGCGCTGAATGTAACTCTAGCACCGGATATCGTAGCTTCTACTCCATTCATTCTGGAGTTATTCAATACCCGTGTGCAGACACTGGATGGAAAGCTAGATACTACCCTAGTAACTTATCTAGATGAACAAAAAACTCCTTGGTGGGGATATATCAAAGCGGCTCCTGGTTTGGCAATCGGAGCAATCAAGTCACTATTTACTGAAGAAGCTGATACAACAGCAACATTAAATCCTTTCCAACTGACAGAAAAAGAATACCAAAAAGTAGAAGGACTTAGAAAAGCTATTTCGGCCGAAGTCGATAAAAAGACAGCTATGACTACCATTACAGTTACTTTACAAGATCCCAAAGTAACAGCCATTGTAGCTGACAGCGTAGTAGGCAAACTCCAGCAGTATATTATTGATTATCGCATCAAGAAAGCAAAAGAAGACTGTGCCTATCTGGAAGAGCTCTATAAGGAACGCCAGCAAGAGTATTATGAAGCACAAAGTAGATATGCTCATTACTTCGATACTAACCGTAACATCGCTTTCCAGAGTATACGTGCCGAACAGGAACGTTTACAGAATGATATGAACCTTGCTTATCAGGTATATAGCCAAGTAGCACAACAATTACAGGTAGCACGTGCTAAAATACAGGAAGAGAAACCGGTATTTGCCGTTGTGGAACCGGCAACTGTACCGCTGCAACCCTCAGGAACTAGTCGGAAAGTAATTTTAGTGGGAGTCGTGTTCTTTATTGTTTGTTGTGTCGGAGCATGGAAACTGCTAGGACAAGAATATTGGCAACAACTTAAAAGTAAAATCTGACATCAATTAAAGAAGAAGATTTACTTTTCTAAAGAAAAAACTCTATTTTTATCAGAGGAAAGATTTTATTACGAGAACGAAACAAAAATATCTAAAACTGTTAAGCGAATATAAGCAGAAGCATGGACTTTTTTATGCCATCTCTCGCATCTGCATATTTGGTTCCGTAGATCGTGGCGAACAGATCGAAAACAGTGATGTAGATGTTTGTGTCGATCTGGAAGTCTTCAGCATTTTCAATCTGGTACACATTAAGGAAGAGTTAAAACAACTCTTCGAATGCGATGTAGACATTATTCGCTTTCGTCATGACATGAATGCTCTGCTGAGACATGGCATCAGGAAGAGGGAGTCTATCTATAAAAAAGAACATACCTTACACTTTCTGCAAAAAATAAAGCACACGTTAGAACGAATAATCGCAAATTCCAGAGAAATAGATTCTTATCAGTATATTACCTGACTCCATGCCGTCAGCAAGAGCATAAAAAACTGACTGGAAAGAAGCAATGGACATCCGTAATATAATATTTTGACTTGGATGAAAAAATTGTCTATAACGTGGTAAAGACAAATCTACCTGATATGTTCGCAACAATCGACAACATATTACAGTTTGTGACTGAAGAATAAGTTACGTTCATTTAAAATTACTTCTACAAGTTGCTCAGAGAATTTAAAAAGGTAAGAACGGATTACGGAAACTTTCTTTCCATAACCATATGCAAATAATAATCTTAGATTTGTGAACTTTTTTAGACGGGTGCCTGATAGTATTCGTCTAAAGGGGCTACCCTAAAATTGGAAGTTTACAGAACTTATAGAAATATTTCAAGAGTTGAATCTTTTATGAGTAGTACTACTGAAAATAATAAGCGGATTGCCCAAAATACGCTGTTACTCTACGTAAGAATGTTATTCCTGATGTTTATTTCTCTCTATACCTCTCGGGT
>ENA-UEQJ01003168-UEQJ01003168.1-human-gut-metagenome-genome-assembly--contig:-NODE-3168-length-10888-cov-3.832023_pt1 | contig 10888 bp, 10 predicted proteins | sample MGYA00242937_ERZ507938 | MGnify/ENA primary metagenome ERZ507938 (study PRJEB26167, sample SAMN06115437) | human gut metagenome | host: Homo sapiens | place: China:Gansu | collected 2015-07-03...
CGGCTATTTCTGCTGCCGGGAGCCTGTCGATCCGGTTACCAAAGTCTTTGCTAAACTGCAAACCCGCGACGTGGCGGCTAAGTGCAGCGGAAGCCGGGCAGGTTGACGAATAAGGGATACCCACTTTGAGGGTAACCGTAAAAGATTGCCTGAGTTCGGCGCTCAGAGTCAGAGGATAAGCTTTCCAGCCGGAGTGATTAGAATTTAACGACTTACGCGACAGTAACAAATCCCCTGAAATCTCAATACTGGCTTCATCACTACGTCCCTGATGAGATACCAGAAATGCTTTCAGCACATGTTGCAATAATGCCGGTGTGATTTCCCCTTGTGTCAGTTCGTCCAGAAGAAGATAAAGGCGAGACATATGGATCCCCTTTTCAGCTTCAGGTGAACTGAGAAGGTTTATGCCGGCATTGACCTTTGCTGATACCGGCCTACCTGCGATGTCTATCGGCAGGTCAATTTGCTCCATGCCAACCCAGGATAATGACTCTCCCTCACCGTCACCCTTAGTGGACTGAATATCCGGTAGCATGCCGGGGCATAAGGTTTGTTTGGCTGCAATACTCATATATACCTGCCTGATCTGATATTTACTCTCATCCCTACCCTGCCCCCCGCTTGGGCCACCGCTTTATTTCTTTTGATACTGAATCTCAACTTTTTCCTCCTTTGTTTTGGCTTCAATACTTAATTCTGCGGTGGGCCTGAGTAGCAGGCGTTGCAGACCGATAGGTTCGCCTGTATCCCGGCAGAAGCCATATTCTCCATTTTCAAGCCGTATCAGCGCTGCATCATATTTCGGCAACAGGCGGCTTTCTCTGTCTATCTGTCTGAACAACAGACGTAACTGTTCTTCACGAATGGCGATGTCACCTTCGTCACCCGTTTCTGGATCCTCCTGCAACTGTTGCTTCATCTGGTCTATATGATCAAGCACCTCCTGCCTTTCGTGGCGGATAAGCCGCCGGAAGTAGTCCTGTTGCGCAGGGTTCATGTAGTCTTCTGACGGCATTGCCAGGATTTTTTCTTGTTCAGCGCGGGTAGGTTTAGTCATGTTCTGTACCGATAAAATTACACACTAAAACGTTATAACATAACATCATCTGTCGCTACAAAATAACCTGTTAAGCCAGCCGGGCCACTTTCGTGGGCCAGGGATCGTGGAAAATCCCCCCCTGCTGCCACCAGAGAATTTCCTCTTCAGTGAGTAAACACTGGCGCAATGCGAGGGCAAAATCGTCAATTTCGCCGCTCTCGCCAATAACAGTCAGGCGGCAGCGCCGGTCACCAAATCTGCCCGGCATTTTTGCCAGTTGCTGACGGATAGCTGCGCGTTCTTCCTTTGTCAATGAATTATCAGTGTGAGTCAGGACCCCGGCTTTCCAGTAGCTTATGAATTCGAGATTGATGCTCCCTGCTGCCTGGTTCCACAATAATGCCAGGTCATCCCTTCCCGGTAGCCAGAAAAAACCCTTGCTGCGGTAAACGCCTGCGCCCATGAAGCGATGGCAGGTATCCCACAGCCGCTGCGGATGAAATGGACGGTCATCCTCAATGACCCGCCACGAAATATCATATTTTTTGTCGGGTTCATCCGACAAAACTGCATCAATTGCATCCTGAAGCTCATCAATAAGTAACGCCACCCGATGAAAATCGTAATCCGGCATGGAAAGCAATTCATCCAGCTGTAAATTTCCCCAGGGCACAGCCATAATTGCAACCTGCGGATTAAGTGGATGTATGGCTCTGGCTACCTCAGTAACAACATAGAAGGGTAATCTGTCGTTTTTGGTTAACAAGAGCTTATTACAGAACATAATCTGTTCTGCCAGCAGGCTTTCCACTCCCCGGGTCCCTTTATTGAGGTGCTCCTGGAAAACCGGAATAAGCTTCTTTCCACCGTCGTAGTCATCATTAAGCATGACCGTATCTACAAGAGACAAAAATGCTTTGAGACTTACCTGGGTGTGTTCCCGCAGATAGCGGACCAGGGGAAGAGGATGGCTGCTGCCTGACGTTTCCAGTAAAATAAAATCCGGAGACCGTGTTTCGAGCAGGTTTTTCAGCGCGGAATCCAGCTTCTGGATCCCGCTTCTGCTGCTGATACTGTCTGCTGAAATACTCACAAAATTGTTACTGGCTGCATCAACGATTTCTGTGTTGGCTATCAGGACGCCATCCACATCAAGTTCACTCATGTCATTAACGATGACGGATACAGCCATTCGCCGTTTGTGTGCCTGTGTAAGAAGGTTTTTTAGCAGAGTAGTTTTTCCTGCTCCCAGAAAACCATTAAGGATAATGAGCGGTGTTCTTTTCATAGCATCCAGCCTTATGCCGCTAAACGTTAATGCAATCAAGTTGCAATAATACCGGCTTCCTGCCAGAATTCAAATAACATGACTCGGAGGGGGAAATATGGCAACACCAGTAGCCAAAACGTATGACTGGAAGCAAACGTTGCGCACACATGGTTTGCGGGCAACGCCATCCACCCTTGCAACGCTGCAGTGCCTTGAACATGCCAGCCAGGCCATGAGCCATGACGATTTAACTCAGCAACTGGGCGAGCAGGCTCCCGATCGTGTGACCCTTTACCGAATACTGGAGCGGCTAATGCAGGTAAGTATTGTCCAGCGTTATACCGACTCGGCAAGAACTCAGCGTTTCGCTCTGACCCAACGGGCTGCCGTAGGACTTTTTGAATGCGATAACTGCCATCATGTTATTCCTATTGAGCAGGATCCAGCCCTGGAAGCGGCCATTGAACTGGTAAAATCACATCTCACCGGACATGGTATGACCGAACGGAAAATTACCCTTTCCAGTCATGGTATCTGTCCGGACTGTAATCGTACTGTCACCAAATAATTTTTTCTTATTCCGGACGACTGTTAATTAGCACCAGGCGTGTTCGTGTGCTGCTATCTAAAATAATGAGGTAAACGTAATGATTAAACTAACAAACACGCTTGGTATGCAAAAGGAGCTATTAGTTCCGGTTGAAGAGAGCAAATCGGCATGTATGTATGCGGCGTGACGGTTTATGACCTTTGCCATCTGGGGCACGCCAGAACCTTTGTCGCTTTTGATATGATTGTCCGCTATCTGCGTTTTCGCGGATACGATGTGACTTTCGTGCGTAACATTACTGATATAGATGATAAAATTATTCAGCGCGCCCGTGATACGGGAGAGGACTGGCGCAGCCTGACAGAACGGATGGTGCATGAAATGCACATTGATTTTGCAAAGTTAGGCATCCTGCCACCAGACATCGAACCTCGTCCCACAGAGCACATCCCACAAATCATCAGTATGATCGAACGACTTCTGCATCGACAATTTGCTTACATTGCAGAGAATGGTGACGTCATGTTCTCCACTGCATCGGCAAAAGACTATGGAAAGCTTTCGGGACAGGATATTACCATGCTTCGTGCCGGGACCCGCATCGAAGTGAATGAATATAAACGCGACCCGCTGGATTTTGTTCTCTGGAAGCGGGCAAAGCCCGGCGAGCCCGTCTGGCCATCCCCCTGGGGCGAAGGGAGACCTGGCTGGCATATTGAATGTTCCGCCATGAACTGCCATTACCTTGGTACCCATTTCGACATTCATGGCGGTGGTTCGGACCTGATATTTCCCCATCATGAAAATGAGATTGCCCAGTCCACCTCCGCAAATGATGGCCCCTACGTAAATTACTGGCTTCACACCGGCATGGTGACGGTGAATAAAGAGAAGATGTCGAAATCGCTGAATAACTTTTTTACCCTGCGCGATATTCTGCACCGGTTCGATGCCCAGAGTGTGCGCTTCTTCCTGCTAGGCGCACATTATCGCAAGCCGCTGAATTATAGCGAGGAAAATATTCACATTGCGCGCGCCTCGCTGACACGGCTCTACACCGCATGCCAGTTCGCTGACGGGTCTCGATCTGAACAGCACGATGCATGGCGGGCCAGATTCTGTGAGGCAATGGATGATGATTTCAATACACCCTAGGCGCTTGCCATTTTATTTGAACTGACAAGAGAGATTAACAGGCTTTGCGGAATGAATGATGATGAAGCCGCAGCACTTGCTACCACGCTGAAATACCTGGGGAATGTGCTGGGTTTGCTTGAACAATCAGCAGATGCCTTTTTGAAAAACCGCAGTGATCTTCATCCTGCAGAACTGCAACTTATTGAAAGGTTAATTCACCAGCGCAGTAAGGCACGACGTATGGGCGAATGGGACAAGGCCGATCGTTTAAGGAATGAATTAGCGGAGCAAGGCATTGAACTTGAAGATGTCGGCGAAAATACCTCATGGCGTTTCCGATAAGTTGTCCCTCTGGATGTAAGAAATTTCAACATCGATCGTTATGTTATAACGTAATGCAAAGGGTAATTTTATGAACCAACCACGCGAAGTCGTTATTGTCGGTGCGGGTCCGGCCGGGGTGGGTATGGCGGCGCTTCTTCGTCGGAGTGCTATACAGGATATCCTGGTCGTTGACAGTCACGAAGTAGGTGCCTCCTTTATGCGCTGGCCGGAAGAAACCCGTTTTATTACTCCTTCCTTTTTTTCCAATCCGTTTGGACAACCAGATCTGAATGCTATGACCCCTGACAGTTCATTGGCGCTTTTCTGCGGTGAAGAACATCCAGGGGGGAAAACTTATGCCAGTTACCTTAAGGTCGTACTGGATGAGTATCAGATACCCGTCATGGCTCCCGCCAGGATTGCAAAGGTTGCTTTGCTCAGTTCAGGTAATTTTATACTGACAACAGAAGCAGGAGAGAAGTTGGAAACACGCTCTTTAATATGGGCTACAGGCGAATTCCAGTTCCCGGACCGGCTGATTTTTCCTGGGGCAGATATTTGTTGCCATTACGGTGATGTGACCAGTTGGAAGGATTTCAGGAAAGGTGAATACATTGTTATAGGCGGCTATGAAAGCGCAGTGGATGCCGCTGTAAACCTGCTGGAAAATGGCTCATCGGTAAAAATGTTAACCCGCTCAGCCCCTTGGTCAGCTAACCACATCAGCGATCCCAGTCTGTCGCTTTCCCCTTATACCCGTGAGCGTTTGAACAGGGTAATGAATCACCGTCTTTTCGAAATTTATGAAGATGCGGATGTCTGTGAAGTAATCAGAATGCCCGGACCGGGAAGTTCGTACAAAGTCCATACCACAAACGGACGCGCCTGGGCCACTGACGAGGTGCCTGTGCTTGCTACCGGCTTCCAGTGTGGCGGGGGAGCAAGGCAACTGGCTGCTTTTTTCGAATGGAATGATGATGGCTATCCGGTATTAACGGATGAAGACTGTTCAACCTTGTTTCCCGGTTTGTATCTTGTCGGCCCTCATGTGCGGCATGCCGGTAAGGGTATCATTCGAACCTGCATCATCTGAACCTGCTCCGGTATCATTCGAACCTGCTCCATTTGAATTATTATTATCGGCTATCTTGGCAATTACTGTATCTGCTTTCTCTATCTCGACATAGCCATTGTCTTCTATATAATATCTGTCACAATCTTCACAATGCCAGTATTCAATATTACCTTCTTCTGCCTTAGTTGCCGCTTTTCCTTCTACTAACTTTAAACCTTTATGCACACCAAGATTATATGTTCCATATTCCTCATTACAGATTGCACACTGTGCTTTCTGTATACAGGTTGCCTCTCCACCTGTATGCTAACAGTGATAAGCACATATCTTGCATACTCCTGCCTCCCAGATATGTTCCTCTCTTGCTGATACCTCTAAGCCACAGCAATCATAGGCTTTCTTGTGTGTATCTTCGGTCTGCACCCACTCTGGATTTCCTGTATGCTTTGAAGGTTCTTTATCTGTGTATTCCATACCACAGGTTTCACATATTGCGCCACTTGTACAATTAGCTTCCCCTCCTGTATGTACACATTTATAATCACAGATTTCGCATACACCATCTTTCCACTTATGATTTTCTTTAACTAATGTTACTTTACCACAGCAAGTATATTTCTTCTCGTGTGTTGTTGATGTCTTAATATATTCCTCCGTTCCAGTATGATTATTGGCATCTACTTTTCCATAAGGAAGCTTACAAATAGTACAGACTGCTTTTTCTGTACAGGTTGCCTCTCCACCTGTATGTTCACAGCCATATCCACATACACTGCAATGTCCATTTTCCCACTTATGACTTTCAACAGCTTCATATTCAGCACCACAACATTCATATTTCTTCTGGTGTGTACCCTCCGTCTGCACCCATTCAACACTTCCACTGTGGTTAGATGGATTTAACGCACCATATTCTGAATTACAATATGTACATACAGCTTTTTTAGTACATGTTGCTTCTCCGCCTTCACAATCCTTAGTTTCTTCTGCTGTACAGCCCTGTATTGTACACTTTCTTGTATGTGTGCCATCACCATTAGACTTCCACTCACCATAAGTATGTTCTGCTTTAGCCGCTGTAACAATCTGTCCACATTCACATATTACAGGTGTTGTACAATCTCCATCGTCTGTACCACTATGCTCTGTCTTAGTACTTGTTACTTCACAGCCATCATTCTCACATACTTTCCAATGGTAAGTATCATCTTTTGACCAGCTATCACTGTACTTATGACTTGTCTGTGCAGGAAATACCTTGCCACAGATAGTACAAACAGAATCTTTAGTACAATCGTTATTGTTAGGTATATGATTTTCCAGTACCTTTATATAAAGCTGCACATTACAGCCATTATTATCTATTAATTTAATAGTCTGTTCTTTATCAGCATATGAGACAGTATAATAACCATTACTATCTGGTGTCAGCTTCTTATCATCAACTCTTACCTCTGTATAAGCCGGATCAGTTACTTTGAATCGTACTTCTTCACAATAATGACCATCATTAACAATTCCATCTACCAAATCATCTGGCTTATATTTAGCACTATAATAATATCGCAGCCTGATTGTACCTGATTCAAATATACCCTTTTTGCCATATTCCGCATTAATAAGATCATAATAAGATGAAATATTAAGATTCTGTGGCACAACAAACCCTGTTCCTACTGTACCATATAGCGTAATCGACTCTCTTAATGGTGTCTCAAAACTGCTATTACCATAACCATCTGTCCTCAGATAATCAATAATTACTCTTCCTTTTTCTTCTGGCACTGATACCTGCAATGAACTCTCCTTGTCTACAAGAATCATTGTCGTATACGCCGGCACTTTTACAGTCGAACCACTGACTTCACCAAGTGATACTAAACCGGCACTTTCCCCATTAGCAATAATCACCCAGTCTGCGGCCTCTCTTGAAGCTGGAATTGCAATCTCTTTATCATCAGCTGTATCATTATTCAATACTGCCATAGTGCTCCATTCACCTTCTGTTGTATTAGTCAGTACATAAGCTTCTTTATTATTACTAATATTCTGACTATCGGCAAGTGGTGAAAAGGCTTTTCTAATATCCATAAGACCCCTATAATAAGATACTACATCTGTATAATCTATACATTTCTGCCATTCAAGCACTGACTTGTCCTGCTGTGTTGTTCCTTCAACACTACTGCACATTTCTTCTCCTGCATCCATATATAATATTCCTGGTGTTGCATATTTCATTGCAGCCTGCTGTTTATACATTTTTATTGCTTTTTCATTTCTTGCTCCATATGTGCTTCCATTAATAGAACTAATTATATTATCATATATAGATGTCTTATTCTGTCTATCTGCCTTGGTATAATTATCGCCCCATATAACAAGTCTGGGATCTGTCTTTGCAACATTTTCTTTTACTTCATCTAACCATTTATCCAGTCTTGAATGATATGCTTTTGTGTCAAAGCAGTCAACTAAATCTATTGAAAATCCATCTATATGATATACCTCTGCCCAGTATTTCATGGAATTTTCAACATATTTACGATACATTGCACGCTCCGTGGCACACTCATTGTCATAATCAGTTGTAGTGTAATAAGTTCCATTCGTATTATGTCTGTAATAATAACCAGGAACTACTTTTTCAAATACAGACTCTGTTGGTGTAACCGTATGTGTATATGGCATTTCCATTACAACTGAAATTCCCGCGTTATGAAGTGCCTGAATCATTGCTTTACATTCTTTTATTATTGCTTCACTATTTGATGCATCAGAAGCATAATCCGGCTCCGGTGCATTAAAATTCGCAACTACATATTCATCGTCAGAAGCATAATCTGAAAATGGTGCAAGTTGTACGGTTGTAACACCTAATTCTTTAAGATAATCAATACCTGATGACAATTCACCTGCATTATTTACAGTTGCACCTTTTTCTGTAAATGCACTGTATTTGCCATTTGATGTCGTACCTGATGATGTATCTGTTGAAAAATCTTTAATACTTACTTTGTATACATTATTAGCTTTGGCTGTATCTACATATATATGCTTATCATTCTCCCATCCATCAGGAGATACCATATCCGGATCTGTAATATAAGAGCGCTTGCCATCTGCACTTACAGCTATTGAGTATGGGTCTGCAACCTGATATTTTGTATCGCGTGCACCAGTTATGTCTGTCGTAGAAATTGTATAATTGTAATAGAATCCTCTTAAGTCTCCTCCTACCAGCTGTATCGTCCATACACCTGTCCACGCATCTCTATTCCCATTAGTAAACATTTTTTCCAATGTATACGATCCAACTTTTGATGACTCATCGTCATCATTCACACCTTTTCTGTAAATATTAACTTTTATATCCGTTGCACTTGGTGCCCATATTTTAAAAGTTGTATAATATTCAGTAGCCTCTATCCCAAGGTCTGAACCCTCATAAGTATAATTCTCATCAATATCGTCAGCACACTTATCATACCAATTATGATTTCTCTTAGATGCCCTGCTGTTCTGGTTTGCAGCTGAACCTGCCACAGGTGCATTGGAGATAATCATACCTGCAGCTAATGCCACTGCTATAATTTTTTTCAAATATTTCATAGACTCTCCTTTCTCTTATCGTACTTTCCCTGCAATAAAAACGTATGCAGTATTTGAAAATATTACGAAAGCTTTATATGTTGGCATTATTATACAATAAAAAAACACAAAAAAAATGCCATCTGCGCGAAATGACATTTTTCTTGCGTGAATGACATATTTTTCTCAATATTCATTATATATGCAGTAAATTTTATTAAAATATGTTGTGGAACAGTATAAATTTTATTTATATATTACATTTATATACTATGCTTCATATGTATATATATCACATTTTCTATTAATATAACCGTTTCTAAACACTAATATGTGTTCTTTATATGTAATTGAATCCTTGGAATACATAAATGGTTCTTCCCTGTATAACAGGCACCCATATCCTGCTTCTTTGTATCTATCCAGTGCCTTAATGGCCTTATTATGAACTATCCTATACTGTGCTTCCTCGTCACCGTTAAACGTCCTGTTGACATAATTGTCAGCTTCGTTCCGCACATCCATAATAAGCTTATCTATAAATCTACTATGTGCCTTTCTATGAAACATAGCTGCAATAATATTACACTTAATTATGTCCGGTTTATTCAAATAGCATTTAAGCATACCTGCCATACGTTTATCGCCAACACTCACTGCCATATCTATAAGATAATTCACTGCCTCAGAATAAACTGCATCGGGATATGGCACATAATAAGCTTCTGGCACTGATTTATACTTCTTAATAGGTGGAAAATCTGCAAGCTGCATAAATATAAGTTCCTTACTGGTACAAGACGAGCTTCCAAGATATCTGTATTTATCCCTGACATCCGCAAGCTGATACTCCAGTTGTCTTAAATACTCATATCCCTTAATCCAGAAATGTCCCATACTGCCATAATTAAAATATGTAGTCTTAATACCAAGCTTATTAAATCTTATTGTAAATATATTCTCTCCACCCTGATTAACTATAAGCATGTATCCATCTGCAAGCTTTTCTATCCCTGCTATCTGGTCACAGTCAATATCCTTATATTCACCTGTCATTACTGAATTCTCAAATACGAAATAGCTTTCAACTGAATCATTCATAAGATAAGCTGCATATATATCATCTTCGCCTTCCATATAAACAGGCTCGAACACACTAAGTTCAAATACCTGTGCAAGCTTTACAAACTCCTCTGGCATATCCTTAGTCAGTCCGTCAAGATATTCCATATAATATTCTTTATTATCAATCTCACTCATTATAGCATTATTCGCCAAAATCAATATCTACTGCTCCATTTGCATATTTCATATACTCAAAAAGCTTAGGTGCTGAAAGAAGTGTAAGAGGATCTCTTTCATGCTCATCATATTCAAACATCTCTGCTGCCTGCTTTATTTCTTCATTAGAAAGTGAATTCATATACTCTCTTAATTCCATTACTGTCATATTAAAAAGTTCTTCCTGACTCTTCATCGTTTAATTCTCCTATCTTATATATCACATTCGGGATTATTATATATATTATTAATCTCCATAACCTGTATAGATTACCTTGCCAGTATTCCATAACTCAGCTGTCTTCTTCGCAGCTTCAAGCTTGTCTTCGTCATTATTATATCTGAATGTTGCTGACTGGCATCCACAATCCAGGCAAGTTACATAAAAACCATGGTCTACTTCCTCTAATAAAGAAGGTCCTAAACATCTTGGACAGTCCTGTAGGTCTATCATTTCATAAATTTCCATTTTATAATACCTCTCTTAGCTGTTCTGTTGTACTTGATTTAAGCTCAGTAAATAATATTATATACGATATGGGGTGATTTTTAAAGGCTATCTTTATTATAAACTTAATCATTCGTAAAAAGGAGTGTGATACTTAACCACACTCCTTA
>ENA-UEQJ01003176-UEQJ01003176.1-human-gut-metagenome-genome-assembly--contig:-NODE-3176-length-10835-cov-16.399888_pt1 | contig 10835 bp, 10 predicted proteins | sample MGYA00242937_ERZ507938 | MGnify/ENA primary metagenome ERZ507938 (study PRJEB26167, sample SAMN06115437) | human gut metagenome | host: Homo sapiens | place: China:Gansu | collected 2015-07-03...
TTCTGATCCTCGACGATCAGGTCGCCGACCTTCTCTTCACTGGCATACCAACGGGAATCCCAGTCTTTGATGACGCCCACGCGCAGGCCGTGGGGATTTACTTTCTGTCCCATAAAACTGTTCTCCTCCCTCTTATGCCTTTTCCGTCACAGCCAGGGTGACGTGAGAAGTCTTCTTATTGATCCGATAGGCGCGGCCCTGAGCCCGGGGCATGATGCGCTTGATGATGGGGCCGGGGTTGGCGTAGCAGGTGCTGACATACAGCTTCTCAGGGTCCATCTGGTGATTGTTCTCCGCATTGGCGGCGGCGCTCTTCAGCAGCTTGAAGGCCGGGGTGGGCAGCAGGTCCATGTTGTTCCAGTCCGTTATATCCCAGCCGCCATTTTGCAGCTTGTAGGAGTAGCAGTCGCCGATGCTGACTTTGCCCTCCACCTCGGTGTCGAGGATGGCCAGCCACTGGGCGTCGTAAGCGTCACCGTCATCGGTGCTGAAATAAAGCGCCGCCATCCGGTCGGCCTGCGCGTCCGCGTCCGCCGTTTCGGCCACAGGGGCAAGGCCGTTCTGCTGGCGTACCGCATTGATGGTGTCCAGCACAGCCTGCTTCTGGGCAGGCGTCTCCGCAGTGACAGGTGCAGCCGTTGCGCTGGCCGCAGCGCACAGCAGCGTGACTGCCGCCGCACAGACCAGCAGCGCCGAAAGGAATTTTTTCGTCAGTTTCATGTTCCGTCCCTCCACGAACAAATTTTCTGCCCGGCTCTGCGCCGAACCTTGTGTGTAGTCTATCACCGCCAAAAGTCAGCTGTCAATGCTCAGATTCGACAAAAATGCCGCTGATTTTTCATCAGCGGCATTTTTCATTCCATCAATAATCCTTTTCGCAGCCCAGCAGGAACTTCATGTACGCGAAGGTCCGCTCCTGCCCGATGTCCCGCACCATCTGGAGCAGCTTTTCCAGCAGCGCTCTCGTCTCGGGGTGGAGCAGATAGTGGTCTTTGCTGTGCTCGTAATACTCCCAAGGGGAGGCGTCGGTGTACTTGCTGCCCAGATAGATCTGGCTGGCGGCCACACGGTCGCAGACCATCTCGCAGACGTACCGCAGGGGGATCTTCATGCCGGTGAGGCCGGCTTTCGTGGTGCTGTAGTCGATCCAGTATTCGAGGTGATGCTTGTTGCGGCCCTTGTGGTGGAGCCATGCCGAGGTGTAGCCCCTGGCTTCCCGCTCCGCCTCATTGGGGCTGTGGTCGCCCTGATAGTAGATGCAGCCCGGGATGAACTCGGTGGGGCTGTACTTGCTCAAATCGTGGGCAAGGCCCTGCTCGTAGAGCCCGCAGGCAAAGCAGTATTTCATCACCAGCAGCTTGTGCCGGGTGATGGTCTCAAAATGGCCTTTGATGTTCATGCGTCTCGCCACCTCACTGTCACTTTTCCCTCTTTGAGGTTCCGCAGATCGCTGCTCTCCGAGAAATCCTCCCGGTCGTGAGTCAGGCTGGGGTTATAATAGGGGTCATCCAGAACATCCGCCTTGCCGTGGACGTCGTAGAGCCGCTGCTGCTCGGCGGCAAAGCGCGCCGCCTTGACGGGGTCTTTCTCGTCGCCGCCCCGGCTCTTGCTCTCGTAATGGGTCAGCTGGGCGTAGGGCGTCCACACGATGCGATAGCCCTTGTCCCGCACCCGGAGGCAGAAGTCCACATCGTTGAAGGCCACGGCAAACTTTTCGTCCAGCCCTTTCACCTCGTCCCACACGCTGGCCCTGACCAGCAGGCAGGCACCCGTGACGGCGGAGAAGTCCTGCACGGTAGCGGCGCGGAACAGATAGCCGCTGCCGCCCGCCTTCTTGTACTTATGGCTGTGGCCCGCGTAGCCGCCCAGACCCGTGACGACGCCCGCATGCTGGAGCGTCTCGTCGGGATAGTAGAGCATCGCGCCGCAGATGGCCGCACCGCCGGGGTGGGCGCACTGCCGCAGCAGCTCGGTGAGCCAGTCGCCGTTCCGCACCTCCACGTCGTTGTTCAGCAGCAGCAGGTACTCGCCCTGCGCCGCCTTCCGTCCGAAATTGTTGATGGCTGAGAAGTTGAAGCCCTTTTCCGGCCAGGTGACCACTTTCAGGCCCTCGTACCGCTTCTCAGCATCCTTATAATAGGCAAAGGTGGCCGGGTCGGTGGAGTTGTTCTCGATGACGATGACCTCGAAGTTATCCCACTCGGTCTTTGACCAGATGCTGTACAGGCACTTCTCGAGGTCGTCGGTGTGGTCTTTGTTGGGGATGAGGATGCTCACCTTGGGGTCGCCCTCGATGTCCCACTTGACCCGGTAGGTGCTGGGGAAAAGCCCGTCCTCCACCGTGCCGGTGCGCCCGGTGCGGCTCAGATGGTCGGCCAGTGCCTTTTTGGCAGCTGCCGCGACATAGGGCTTGGCATCGGTGCCGCCCGAGGTCGAGCCCGCATGGACCCGCCAGTAGTAGAGCACCTGCGGCAGATGAGCCGCACCGCCGGTCTGTTCGATGAGCCGGAGGAAGAGGTCGTGGTCCTGACTGCCGTCGCACTCGGGGCGTTCGCCGCCCAGCTGCTCATACAGCGCCCGCTTGAAGACCGCCAGATGACAGATATAGTTGCAGCAGAGCAGATAATCCGGGGCATAATCGGGCTTAAAGTGTCCCACCATCGGCTTTTTGATGTCCTTGGTGAAGAGCGCCTCGTCGCTGTAGAGGAAACTGTCCGGCTCACCCTTTTCGCGGAGCTGCAAGACAGCCTTACCCATCGCGTACATGGCGTGGGGGGCCAGCACATCGTCGTGGTCGGCGAGGGCGAGATATTCGCCCGTTGCCAGCGTCTCGGCGGCGTTGGTGTTGGCGGCGATGCCCTTATTTTCGACCCTTTTGTATACGATGCGTTGATTTTTCCGCTGATATTCCCTTACGACACGCTCCACCTCGGGGTGGGCGTCGTCGGAGGCGTCCGCAAGGCAGAGCTGACCATTGGGGGCGGTCTGGTTCACAAAGGAGTCCAGAAATTCCCGCAGGTAATTTTCGGGCGTATTATACAGCGGGGTCAGGATGGAGATGGTGGGCAGGCCGCAGTTCTCAGCGGTCTTGCCAGTCATTTCGGCGGCCTGAGCTTCCAGCACCTTTTTGCCGGGCAGATAGCGCGCCCGCTTGCCGAAGAAACGGCGGCGGACAAAGCCCGCGCCCCGCTTTACCATCGTGGGCAGGCCCTCGTCTTTCGTGAGCTGGACAGCATAGCCCATCAGCTCTTTGGCGCGTTTGAGTCGTACATTCATAGTTTCTTATGCCTCGCCCCGCTGCACGGCCTTGTAGGCGTTGCAGACGGTCTCGGTGTCGCCGTTCATCTTGAGGTGGCCGTGGCTCAGCCATGCCACCTTGCTGCACATCCGCTCGATCTGCTCGATGGAGTGGGACACCAGGATCACCGTGGTGCCGCCGGCCATCAGCTCCTTCATCCGCTTTTCGCACTTCTGCTGGAAGAGGAAGTCGCCCACCGCCAGCACCTCGTCGGCGATGAGGATGTCAGGCTTGGTGATGGTGGCAATAGCAAAGCCGATGCGGGCCACCATGCCGGAGGAGTAGTTTTTCAGCGGCACATCGAGGAAGTTCTGCAGCTCGCTGAACTCCACGATCTCGTCGAACTTCTCGTCCAGATACTTGGGCGAGAAGCCCAGGACCGTACCGTTGAGGTAGATGTTCTCCCGGGCGGTCAAGTCCATGTCGAAGCCCGCACCCAGCTCGATGAGGGGGGCGATGGTGCCGTTGACGGTCACTTTGCCCTTGCTGGGCTTGTACACGCCCGCAATGGTCTTGAGCAGGGTGGATTTGCCCGAGCCGTTCAGGCCCACAAGGCCGTAAAAATCGCCGGGCATGATGTCGAGGCTCACGTCCCTGAGGGCATAGAACTCGTCGTACTGCAAGCGTCCCTGCACCATGGCAAGGAGGTATTCCTTCAGGCTCTCGTGCTTTTCGGTGGAGAGGTTGAAGCACATGGACACATTGTCCACTTTGATGATAGGTTCCATCGTTCTCTCCTCCCTCTTATATATGCAGCACGAAGCGGTCCTGTGTCTTGCGGAACATCTGGACGCCTATCAGCATCGAGATAAGGGCGCAGAGGCCGCAGACGAGGAACATGTTGATGTCCAGCGGGATGCCCCACATCAGGGTGCGGCGGAAGCCCGTGATATACCAGTACATCGGGTTCAGCTTGATGATCTGCTGCATGTTGAAGCCGCCGATGGAGAAGGTCATCTGGGTGGGGTCGTAGAAGATGGCGGAGAAGTAGAGCAGCGCCGTGATAAAGACGCTCCAGATGTGCATGATGTCCCGGAAGAACACCGTCGCCGCCGCGAGGAAGAGGCCCACGCCGAGGCTGAAGAAGAAGAGGGTCACCAGCGGGTAGAGGGCTTCAAACACCGTGATGTGGATGGGGCTGCCGGTGAACACCATGACCAGCGCCAGCGCCACGAAGCTGAAGACGCAGTTGACCATGGCGAAGCAGCACTTTTCCAGCGGGAAGACATATTTCGGGATATAGACTTTTTTCAGCAGGGAGGCCGCGCCGAGGACGCTGCTCATGCTGGTGGAGGTGGCCTCGTTGAAGAAGTTGAAGAGCAGCTGGCCGCACATCAGGAAGACCGGGAAGTTGTCGATGCCGCTGCCCCGCATATCCATCAGGCTGCTGAACACCGCCCAGTACACCAGGCACATGAGCAGGGGGTTGAGCACACTCCACACCACGCCCAGCACACTGCGGCGGTATTTGAGCTTAAAGTCACGGCTGACGAGGTTCCACAGCAGATAGCGGTAGCACCACAGGCCGTTGAACATTGCCTTGAGTTTTTTCACAGGCGATCACCACTTTTCAAAATACTCGAACTTCTGGGCAGCAAAGGGCTCATGGAGCTTGTCCTTGGCGCTGGTCTTGTGCTCGCAGCCGCAGTCGGGCCACTGGACATTGACGGTGGGGTCGTCGTAGGGGATGCCGCCCTCGCTGGTGGGGTCGTAGACATCGGTACACTTGTAGCAGAACTCGGCCACATCGCTCAGCACGAGGAAGCCGTGGGCAAAGCCCTCGGGGATATAGAACATCTTCTTGTTCTCCTCGGAGAGGGTCACGCCCACCCACTTGCCGAAGGTGGCGCTGTTGGGGCGGCAGTCCACGGCGACGTCAAAGACTTCGCCCCTGGTCACACGCACCAGCTTGCCCTGGGTGTGGTTCTTCTGGAAGTGGAGGCCGCGCAGCACGCCGCGGGTGGAGCGGCTCTGGTTGTCCTGCACGAATTCCTTGTCGATGCCGGCCTCGGCGAACTGGTCTTTCTGGTAAGTCTCCATGAAATAGCCGCGGTCATCGCCGAACACCTGCGGCTCAATGACGACGACACCGGGGATCTCAGTCTGCGTAAAGGTGAATTTGCCCATAATTATTTTCCTCTCTGTTTTGTTTTATCGTTTTTTGTTATTTTGTTGTATGGAAAAGCCTTTTGCAGCTTTTGCGCGATTTTTGGTTTTCCGGAGGCGCATCACCCGCATCACGCACAGCGTGGCACCGGCAGCAGCTGCGGTGCAGGCCAGCGAGATGGCGATGAGCATTCCCGCCGTCCTGGCAGGCTTAACGTCGGAGGCCGTGTCCAGCTCTCTGCCCGCGTTCGCTTCCAGCAGCGCATCCAGCCCGGTGAGTACCGCCGGGACCCGGACACTCGTCGATTCCTGCTTATCACCGCCATTGACGGTATACACTGCGTACACTTCCGGCGAAGTACCCAGAACGTATCGTTCGGGCAGCTCCAGCGACACCGAGACATCCCCCGCCGTCACGCCGTCGGCCAGCAGCAGCCGGACACCGGGGTCGGTGACGGTCACCTTGCCCAGCGCTCCGCCGCCGCCCACGACTTCCACCTCTCCGGTCAGGCCCTGGGAGGGCAGGTCGGTGTAGCCGGTATAGCGGGCGAAAGCGTAGTCCAGCAGAGTGCGGACGTCGTTGTACTTATCGGTCTTCATCTCGCTCTGCATGGTCACGCAGATGAGGCGGACGCCGTTCTGTTCCGCGAGGCAGACGTAGCTGTAGCGGGCGATGTTGGTGTAGCCGATCTTGGAGCCGCGGATGGCCGGGATGTAATACCGGCTGTAGCTCAGCCGCATTTTATCCTGCTGAGAGAAATAGCGGGTCACCGGCTGGACATTCGTGGGCGCCATGGTGTACATCTCGAGACGGGTGAAAATGGTCTCAAAGCCCGGCTGGGTCAGCGCCCATCGCAGGATCTGGGCCATGTCGTAGCAGCTGGTGTAGTGGTCGTCGCCGCTGATGCCGTGGGGGTTGGCGAAGTGGGTGTGCTGGAGGCCCAGCGCCGCCACCTGCGCGTTCATGGCGGCCACGCCGCCCTCGATGGTTCCGCCGCCGAAGTATTCGGCCAGCAGGTTCGCGCCGTCGTTGGCACTGGCGATCATGGTTCCGTAAAGAGCGTCCTGCAGGGGGACTTCTTCGCCCTCCCGCAGGGCGATATGGCTGGAATCGGTGCCTGCGAGGGAGTAGACGTCCTCGTGGGAGACTGTGAGCTTCACGCCGTCCCAGTTTCCCTGCGCCTTCTGGCAGGCAAGGCCCAGCGTCATCACCTTGGTGATGGACGCCGGGTGCAGTTCTTCGTTCATATTCTGCTGTGCCAGCACGAGGCCGGTGTCTGCATCAATGATGCAGTAAGCCTCCGTCGTGGTCAGGGCAGGGCCCACCGCCCCGGCAGACAGCGCCGTGCAGAGCAGGAGCAACGCTGTAAGAAGTGCAGCGATGTATTTTTTCATTCGATCATTCTCCACAAATCTTCATAGATAAACTTAGTATACCACACTTTCCCCTGCCTGAAAAGACGCCTTTCATCCACACGGACATTGCAGCACCGGCTGTAATTGCCGCCCTTCCAACGCCGCTTCCAGCGTCTGGGGCAGCAGCTCGAACCGTGCCTTGAGGCTCTGGGGCTTGGTGTTGGGGTCATCCTGCCCGTAAGGCACAAAATAATAGTGCTTGCGCTGGTAGAGCCGGGCGATGTTCTCCCCGGAAGCGCCCAGCCCGTCGTTCGTCGAGACAGCGATGACGACGGGACAGCCCACCCGGAGCAGACTCTTCGCCGCCAGCGTCACCGGCGTGTCGGAAAGGCCCTCGGCCAGCCGGGCCAGCGTGGCCCCCGTGCAGGGCGCGATCACGAGGGCGTCGGCCAGATGCCGTGGGCCGAGAGGCTCCACCGCCTGCAGGGTATCCAGAACCGGACGGCCCGTCAGCCCTTCCAGCTGATGCCGCCAGCCGGAGGCCCGGCCAAAGCGGGTGTCCTGCCCCGCCGCAAAGCTCATCACCGGCAGAAGTTCCCACCCCTGCCCCCGCAGCGCACGGGCCGCATCCAGCGCCGCTTCCAGTGTGCAGAAGCTGCCGCAGACCGCAAAGGCCGCGCAGCGTCGTTTCTTCTCTATCATGATGTTTCCTCCCTCTGCCCGATCATATCGCACACCGTCTGGGCCACCGCCTCGCCTGCCGTCTCGGGCGCGCAGGCGGCGGGCAGGCTCAGCGCATGGATGGCTCTGTGGCCCAGCCGCCGGGCCGCGTCGAAGTCGGTGCCGCCGGGGCGGGACGCCAGATCTACGATAAAGCTCTGCGGCCGCAGCCGGGCCAGCACTGCCTCGCTGAGCACCGGCGCAGGCACCGTGTTCACCACTGTATCAAAGGCCGGCGCTATCTGCCCGAGCCGGTCGATGGCCACGCTCCGCAGCCCGAAGCTCTCGGCCAGCGCCCTCTGGGCCGGGCGGCGGGCCGCCGCCGTCACCTGCGCTCCCAGCGCTGCCAGCCGGACGCCCAGCGCCTGCCCCACCGGCCCGAAGCCGGTCAGCAGGATGCTGCTGCCCCAGAGGGTGCGGCTGCGCTCTTTCATCAGGATGCCGATGCACCCTTCCGCCGTGGGGATGGCGTTGCGGATGGTCAGCTCTTCCCGGGCGAAGTAGTCTACCAGCTCTACCCCGGCCTCGGCGGCGATGGCTTTCGCCTCTGCCGACAGCATCCCGCCCAGCGCCAGCGTACCGGGCCTTGCGGCCCGCAGCAGTTCGGCCAGCGGCGTCCGCGCCGCGTCCAGCGGCAGGGGCAGCAGGATGTAATCTGCCACCGCGATCATCTCCGGCCCGCCCACACTGTACCCGGCCCGGGCCAGCGCCCGGGCCGCTGCGGCCTGCCGGGCGTCGCCGCCCACCACCGCAAAGCATTTCTGTCCTTTCACTGCAAGGCCCCCTCCCACATGCTCGGTGTGCCATCCTATGCAGAGGGTGTGCCGAGGGTGCAAAAAGGCCCGGCAGACGCTTTACAGCATCCGCCGGGCCTTACTTTTTTTATTTAAGGTTCAGGAGTGCGCCTCAGCGGCCGCAGCTCTCGCCGCTGCAATGGTCGCAGTCCTCTTCCAGCTTGCCCACGATGGGTTCCGGGTCAATGCCCTGACGACGGTAGTAGTCGGACAGAGCGGCCTTGACGGCCTGCTCAGCCAGAACAGAGCAGTGGACCTTGATGGGAGGCAGACCTTCCAGAGCCTCGACAACGGCCTTGTTGGTCAGCTTCAGAGCCTCGTCAATGGTCTTGCCCTTGATGAGGTCGGTGGCCATGCTACTGGTTGCGATCGCAGCGCCGCAGCCGAAGGTGAGGAACTTGACGTCAACGATGACGTTGTTCTCGATCTTGAGGTACATCCGCATGATGTCGCCGCACTTGGGGTTGCCGACTTCACCCACGCCGTTTGCGTCGGGGATCTCACCCACGTTGTGCGGATGTGCAAAATGCTCCATGACCTTTGCGCTATACATACCTGCCATTTTAGTTTTCTCCCTTCAGGCTGAAGTGACGGGCCGTGTTCTGGCCCTGCAGCCACATACAACTCATAGCACGACGGCGGGGAATGACTTCCTCCAGCACATCGCACAGATATTTCGCTTCTTCCATCGTGTTCTGCGGGCCAAAGGTGAACCGCATGGAACCGTGGCCGATCTCTTCCGGCACGCCGATGCTCAGCAGCACGTGGCTGGGGTCAAGGCTGTCGGAGTTGCAGGCAGAGCCGGTAGAGGCGCAGATGCCGTGCATATCGAGGTCGAGCAGGATGGTCTCGCCCTCCAGACCCGGGAAGCTGATGTTGGCGTTGCCGGGCAGACGATGCTCAAGGCCGCCGTTCAGACGGGCCTCGGGGATGTTCTTCAGGATGCGGTCGATGACGTAGTCACGCAGCTCCTTCTCGCGGGCCATGCGCTCTTCCAGATGCTCGGTCGCCATCTCGAGGGCCTTGCCCATGCCGGCGATGCCGGCGACGTTCTCCGTACCGGCGCGGTGGCGGGCTTCCTGGCTGCCGCCGTCGATGAGGTTCTGGGGCCAGATGCCCTTGCGGCAGTACAGGGCGCCCATGCCCTTGGGGCCGTTGAACTTGTGAGCGCTCATGGACAGCATATCCACGCCCAGCTCCTTGACGTCCACGGGGATGGCACCCACAGCCTGAACCGCATCGGTGTGCATCCAGACGCCGTGCTTGTGGGCGATCTCAGCGATCTCCTTGATGGGCTGGATGGTGCCGATCTCGTTGTTGGCCATCATGATGCTGATGAGGGCGGTATCGGGGCGGATCGCAGCCTCGACATCCTCCGGGCGGATGTAGCCCTCCGTGGTGGGCTTGATATAAGTGACCTCGAAGCCCAGACGCTCGAGAGCGGCCATGCTGTGCATGATGGCGTGGTGCTCGAAAGCGCTGGTGATGAGGTGCTTCTTGTTCTGGCGGGCCTTGGTGAAGGCAGTACCCTTCACAGCCCAGTTGTCGGCCTCAGAGCCGCAGCCGGTGAAGAAGATCTCGGACGTGGAGGCGTTGATGGCCTTTGCCACCTGTGCGCGGCCCTTGTCCACGAACTCCTTGGCCTCATAGCCCACACTATAATGGCTGCTGGGGTTGCCGCAGGCGCCGTTCAGTGCCTCGACCATCACAGCCAGTGCTTCGGGAGCGCAGGCAGTGGTAGCAGCGTTATCCAGATAAACCACTTTTTCTGTGTTTTCCATAGGAATGGTTCCTTTCTGCTAAAATGTGGGAGCGCCGCGCCTTCCAGGGGGCCGGGGCGCTGCCCGCATAGATTCCATTTGACGGAATAGTTATATCATATCATTCCCTAGTATGTCAATGGGAATACTCGAATTTCGTGATTCAGTCACATTTCCGGCCTTTTCCGGTGAGTTTTCCCAGCAACACCTTCCATTTCGGGTAGCCCCAGCGCTTGTCTTCGTCGAAATCGTCGGCCAACTTCCACGGAAAAGGGCTGCCGTCGAAGTAAAGATTTCCCGCTTCGTCCACGCGGTCCAGCTTTCGGGGCAGATAGTCCTCGTCGTAGTAGCTCTTGCGGCGGTCAGGCAGCGCCCAGTGGAGGGTGCCGTCGGCGTCCATCCCCTCGGCCCAGACGCCGAATACAAAGGTCGCCGCCTCGCCGTAGCAGTGCTGCTCCATCCGGATAGCACCGTCGTAGTAGAACTTGATGACTTCCAGCGTGCCGGACTCCTTTTTGCCGTCTTTGCCCAGCGTGGGGCGGTAGTCCTGCTGGTAGCGGCAGCCGCAGTGGGTGCCGGCGAACTGTTTGGCGGTAAACATCTTCTGTCCTTTCTGCTTCTGCGCGCGCTGGTGGCGCGGGGCGGGTTTTTTCTTTTGGTCAAATGGCTTGCGCTCCGCGCGGGCCAGAGCGCAGGGCTGGTTTTTTCTTTTGGTCAAGTGGCTTTGCGCTCCGCGCGGGCCAGAGATAGGGAGGGGTGTTTCGAATCCCCCCTCCCTACCTCTGGACTCCACTCTCCCCG
>ENA-UEQJ01003196-UEQJ01003196.1-human-gut-metagenome-genome-assembly--contig:-NODE-3196-length-10779-cov-3.397683_pt1 | contig 10779 bp, 10 predicted proteins | sample MGYA00242937_ERZ507938 | MGnify/ENA primary metagenome ERZ507938 (study PRJEB26167, sample SAMN06115437) | human gut metagenome | host: Homo sapiens | place: China:Gansu | collected 2015-07-03...
TAATCTACTCCGTTGGATAAAGGTTCGGATAGTCCGTTGGTGAAAGTAGGCGCCGGGCTGGTGGAATTGCATGATACGGCATAAAAGCTATAGATAGCATTGCTCAAATACATTTTATATCCTAGATTTCCTGTCAGCACACCGGGGGAGGAGGTGACATAGTTGCCTTGAGCAACGGGAGCGCCTGTGATATTGTTCGATGTGTTGGCTGTATAGGCACACAACCAGCTTTGAAGTCCTTTTCCCATGGGGGACATGGCTCGTGTGATGTTTCGTCCTTCTACGGAAGCACTGAAAGTAATCAGTGCATTCTCTTTGGCCGGGTTGCCGTTGTTGTCATCACTGCCGGAGCCGGATGAACCTTCAGCACGTCACGCCTTACCCGCCAACGAACCGCGCATTGTGCTGAACAATGGCGTGGTTTCTTATAACGATCGCCCCATTCTTAATAACCTTAGCTGGCAGGTGAATCCAGGTGAACACTGGCAAATTGTCGGGCCAAATGGTGCAGGAAAATCGACGTTATTAAGCCTGGTTACTGGCGATCATCCGCAAGGTTACAGCAACGATTTGACGCTTTTCGGACGACGTCGCGGCAGCGGCGAAACCATCTGGGATATCAAAAAGCATATCGGTTACGTCAGCAGTAGTTTGCATCTGGATTACCGGGTCAGCACTACCGTGCGTAATGTGATTCTTTCTGGCTATTTTGATTCGATTGGCATTTATCAGGCCGTTTCGGATCGCCAGCAAAAACTGGTGCAGCAGTGGCTGGATATTCTCGGCATTGATAAACGTACGGCTGACGCTCCGTTCCATAGTCTTTCCTGGGGACAGCAGCGTCTGGCGCTGATCGTCCGCGCACTGGTGAAACATCCGACGTTGCTTATTCTCGATGAACCACTACAGGGGCTTGATCCGCTGAATCGCCAGCTTATCCGCCGTTTTGTTGATGTGCTGATTAGCGAAGGTGAAACGCAATTGTTGTTTGTTTCGCACCACGCTGAAGATGCGCCTGCCTGTATTACCCATCGCCTTGAGTTCGTGCCGGACGGTGGACTCTATCGCTATGTGCTGACAAAAATATATTGAGTCGGTAGTGCTGACCTTGCCGGAGGCGGCCTAAGCGCCCTCTCCGGCCAACGGTTCGACGCATGCAGGCATGAAACCGCGTCTTTTTTCAGATAAAAAGCGCAATCATTCATAAACCCTCTGTTTTATAATCACTTAATCGCGCATAAAAAACGGCTAAATTCTTGTGTAAACGATTCCACTAATTTATTCCATGTCACACTTTTCGCATCTTTGTTATGCTATGGTTATTTCATACCATAAGCCTAATGGAGCGAATTATGAGAGTTCTGGTTACCGGTGGTAGCGGTTACATTGGAAGTCATACCTGTGTGCAATTACTGCAAAACGGTCATGATGTCATCATTCTTGATAACCTCTGTAACAGTAAGCGCAGCGTACTGCCTGTTATCGAGCGTTTAGGCGGCAAACATCCAACGTTTGTTGAAGGCGATATTCGTAACGAAGCGTTGATGACCGAGATCCTGCACGATCACGCTATCGACACCGTGATCCACTTCGCCGGGCTGAAAGCCGTGGGCGAATCGGTACAAAAACCGCTGGAATATTACGACAACAATGTCAACGGCACTCTGCGCCTGATTAGCGCCATGCGCGCCGCTAACGTCAAAAACTTTATTTTTAGCTCCTCCGCCACCGTTTATGGCGATCAGCCCAAAATTCCATACGTTGAAAGCTTCCCGACCGGCACACCGCAAAGCCCTTACGGCAAAAGCAAGCTGATGGTGGAACAGATCCTCACCGATCTGCAAAAAGCCCAGCCGGACTGGAGCATTGCCCTGCTGCGCTACTTCAACCCGGTTGGCGCGCATCCGTCGGGCGATATGGGCGAAGATCCGCAAGGCATTCCGAATAACCTGATGCCATACATCGCCCAGGTTGCTGTAGGCCGTCGCGACTCGCTGGCGATTTTTGGTAACGATTATCCGACCGAAGATGGTACTGGCGTACGCGATTACATCCACGTAATGGATCTGGCGGACGGTCACGTCGTGGCGATGGAAAAACTGGCGAACAAGCCAGGCGTACACATCTACAACCTCGGCGCTGGCGTAGGCAACAGCGTGCTGGACGTGGTTAATGCCTTCAGCAAAGCCTGCGGCAAACCGGTTAACTATCATTTTGCACCGCGTCGCGAAGGCGACCTTCCGGCCTACTGGGCGGACGCCAGCAAAGCCGACCGTGAACTGAACTGGCGCGTAACGCGCACACTCGATGAAATGGCGCAGGACACCTGGCACTGGCAGTCACGCCATCCACAGGGATATCCCGATTAAGGAACGACCATGACGCAATTTAATCCCGTTGATCATCCACATCGCCGCTACAACCCGCTCACCGGGCAATGGATTCTGGTTTCACCGCACCGCGCTAAGCGCCCCTGGCAGGGGGCGCAGGAAACGCCAGCCAAACAGGTGTTACCTGCGCACGATCCAGATTGCTTCCTCTGCGCAGGTAATGTGCGGGTGACAGGCGATAAAAACCCCGATTACACCGGGACTTACGTTTTCACTAATGACTTTGCGGCTTTGATGTCTGACACGCCAGATGCGCCAGAAAGTCACGATCCGCTGATGCGTTGCCAGAGCGCGCGCGGCACCAGCCGGGTGATCTGCTTTTCACCGGATCACAGTAAAACGCTGCCAGAGCTCAGCGTTGCAGCATTGACGGAAATCGTCAAAACCTGGCAGGAGCAAACCGCAGAGCTGGGAAAAACGTACCCGTGGGTGCAGGTCTTTGAAAACAAAGGTGCGGCGATGGGCTGCTCTAACCCGCATCCGCACGGACAGATTTGGGCAAATAGCTTCCTGCCTAACGAAGCTGAGCGCGAAGACCGCCTGCAAAAAGAATATTTTGCCGAACAGAAATCACCAATGCTGGTGGATTATGTTCAGCGCGAGCTGGCAGACGGTAGCCGTACCGTTGTCGAAACCGAACACTGGTTAGCCGTCGTGCCTTACTGGGCTGCCTGGCCGTTCGAAACGCTACTGCTGCCCAAAGCCCACGTTTTACGGATCACCGATTTGACCGACGCCCAGCGCAGCGATCTGGCGCTGGCGTTGAAAAAGCTGACCAGTCGTTATGACAACCTCTTCCAGTGCTCCTTCCCCTACTCTATGGGCTGGCACGGCGCGCCATTTAATGGCGAAGAGAATCAACACTGGCAGCTGCACGCGCACTTTTATCCGCCTCTGCTGCGCTCCGCCACCGTACGTAAATTTATGGTTGGTTATGAAATGCTGGCAGAGACCCAGCGAGACCTGACCGCAGAACAGGCAGCAGAGCGTTTGCGCGCAGTCAGCGATATCCATTTTCGCGAATCCGGAGTGTAAGAAATGAGTCTGAAAGAAAAAACACAATCTCTGTTTGCCAACGCATTTGGCTACCCTGCCACTCACACCATTCAGGCGCCTGGCCGCGTGAATTTGATTGGTGAACACACCGACTACAACGACGGTTTCGTTCTGCCCTGCGCGATTGATTATCAAACCGTGATCAGTTGTGCACCACGCGATGACCGTAAAGTTCGCGTGATGGCAGCCGATTATGAAAATCAGCTCGACGAGTTTTCCCTCGATGCGCCCATTGTCGCACATGAAAACTATCAATGGGCTAACTACGTTCGTGGCGTGGTGAAACATCTGCAACTGCGTAACAACAGCTTCGGCGGCGTGGACATGGTGATCAGCGGCAATGTGCCGCAGGGTGCCGGGTTAAGTTCTTCCGCTTCACTGGAAGTCGCGGTCGGAACCGTATTGCAGCAGCTTTATCATCTGCCGCTGGACGGCGCACAAATCGCGCTTAACGGTCAGGAAGCAGAAAACCAGTTTGTAGGCTGTAACTGCGGGATCATGGATCAGCTAATTTCCGCACTCGGCAAGAAAGATCATGCCTTGCTGATTGACTGCCGCTCACTGGGGACTAAAGCAGTTTCCATGCCGAAAGGTGTGGCTGTCGTCATCATCAACAGTAACTTCAAACGTACCCTGGTTGGCAGCGAATACAACACCCGTCGTGAACAGTGCGAAACCGGTGCGCGTTTCTTCCAGCAGCCAGCTCTGCGCGATGTCACCATTGAAGAGTTCAACGCTGTTGCACATGAGCTGGACCCAATCGTGGCGAAACGCGTGCGGCATATCCTGACTGAAAACGCCCGCACCGTTGAAGCTGCCAGCGCGCTGGAGCAAGGCGACCTGAAACGTATGGGCGAGTTGATGGCGGAATCTCATGCCTCTATGCGCGATGATTTCGAAATCACCGTGCCGCAAATTGACACTCTGGTAGAAATCGTCAAAGCTGTGATTGGCGACAAAGGTGGCGTACGCATGACCGGCGGCGGATTTGGCGGCTGTATCGTCGCGCTGATCCCGGAAGAGCTGGTGCCTGCCGTACAGCAAGCTGTCGCTGAACAATATGAAGCAAAAACAGGTATTAAAGAGACTTTTTACGTTTGTAAACCATCACAAGGAGCAGGACAGTGCTGAACGAAACTCCCGCACTGGCACCCGATGGTCAGCCGTACCGACTGTTAACTTTGCGTAACAACGCAGGGATGGTAGTCACGCTGATGGACTGGGGTGCGACTTTACTTTCAGCTCGTATTCCGCTTTCCGATGGCAGCGTCCGCGAGGCGCTGCTCGGCTGTGCCAGCCCGGAATGCTATCAGGATCAGGCTGCGTTTCTGGGGGCCTCTATTGGTCGTTATGCCAACCGCATCGCCAATAGCCGTTATACCTTTGACGGTGAAACCGTGACGCTTTCGCCAAGTCAGGGCGTTAACCAGCTGCACGGCGGCCCGGAAGGGTTCGACAAACGTCGCTGGCAGATTGTGAACCAGAACGATCGTCAGGTGCTGTTTGCCCTGAGTTCAGATGATGGCGATCAGGGCTTCCCGGGTAATCTCGGCGCGACGGTGCAATATCGTCTGACCGACGATAACCGTATCTCCATTACTTATCGCGCCACAGTTGATAAACCTTGCCCGGTGAATATGACTAATCACGTCTATTTCAATCTTGACGGCGAGCAGTCTGACGTGCGCAATCACAAGTTGCAGATTCTGGCGGACGAATATCTGCCGGTTGATGAAGGCGGCATTCCGCACGACGGCCTGAAATCTGTCGCCGGAACGTCTTTTGATTTCCGTAGCGCCAAAATCATCGCCAGTGAGTTTCTTGCCGACGACGATCAGCGCAAAGTGAAAGGTTACGATCACGCATTCTTGTTACAGGCCAAAGGCGATGGCAAGAAAGTGGCGGCGCATGTCTGGTCAGCAGATGAAAAATTGCAGCTGAAGGTCTACACCACCGCTCCGGCTCTGCAATTCTACTCCGGCAACTTCCTCGGCGGCACGCCATCAAGAGGAACTGAACCTTACGCCGACTGGCAAGGCCTGGCACTGGAAAGCGAGTTTCTGCCGGACAGCCCAAACCACCCTGAATGGCCGCAACCGGACTGCTTCCTGCGTCCTGGCGAAGAGTATTCCAGCCTGACGGAATATCAGTTTATTGCTGAGTAGCACCTGAAGCCCTCGTAATGAGGGCTTTATCCTTATATTGCTCAAATCACCAGCAAACACCGACATATTTGCAACTCAATATTCACAACAACCTTACACTGCGACACTATTTTCGCTATGGTTATGCGTAAGCATTGCTGTTGCTTCGTCACGGCAATATAATGAGAATTATTATCATTAAAAAATGATTTGAGGAGTAAGTATATGGCTGTAACTAAGCTGGTACTGGTTCGTCATGGCGAAAGTCAGTGGAACAAAGAAAACCGTTTCACCGGTTGGTACGACGTGGATCTGTCTGAGAAAGGCGTAAGCGAAGCAAAAGCAGCAGGTAAGCTGCTGAAAGAGGAAGGTTACAGCTTTGACTTTGCTTACACCTCTGTGCTGAAACGCGCTATCCATACCCTGTGGAATGTGCTGGACGAACTGGATCAGGCATGGCTGCCCGTTGAGAAATCCTGGAAACTGAACGAACGTCACTACGGTGCGTTGCAGGGTCTGAACAAAGCGGAAACTGCTGAAAAGTATGGCGACGAGCAGGTGAAACAGTGGCGTCGTGGTTTTGCAGTGACTCCGCCGGAACTGACTAAAGATGATGAGCGTTATCCGGGTCACGATCCGCGTTACGCGAAACTGAGCGAAAAAGAACTGCCGCTGACGGAAAGCCTGGCGCTGACCATTGACCGCGTGATCCCTTACTGGAATGAAACTATTCTGCCGCGTATGAAGAGCGGTGAGCGCGTGATCATCGCTGCACACGGTAACTCTTTACGTGCGCTGGTGAAATATCTTGATAACATGAGCGAAGAAGAGATTCTTGAGCTTAATATCCCGACTGGCGTGCCGCTGGTGTATGAGTTCGACGAGAATTTCAAACCGCTGAAACGCTATTATCTGGGTAATGCTGACGAGATCGCAGCGAAAGCAGCGGCGGTTGCAAACCAGGGTAAAGCGAAGTAAACGTCATTCGTTTAAAATGAGAAAGCCGACTGCAAGTGAGTCGGCTTTTTTGTTGCTAACAATGGAGCACATTGCCTGATGCGACGCTGCGCGACTTATCAGGCCTGTGGTGATTCATCGGATACGCCACTCTGACGGCGCATCCGACAATTAAACCTTACCCGCGACGCGCTTTTACTGCATTCGCCAGTTGACGTAACAGAGCATCGGTATCTTCCCAGCCGATGCAGGCATCGGTGATGCTCTTACCGTAGGCCAGCGGCTCCCCGCTCTCGAGGCTCTGATTGCCTTCCACCAGATGGCTTTCCACCATCACGCCAATAATGGCCTTTTCGCCACCGGCAATCTGCTGGCAAACGTCAGCACAAACATCCATCTGCTTTTTGAATTGTTTGGACGAGTTAGCATGGCTGAAATCGATCATCACCTGTGCTGGCAGGCCTGCTTTGTTCAGCCCTTCTTTCACTTCAGCAACGTGCTTCGCGCTGTAGTTAGGCTCTTTACCGCCGCGCAGAATGATATGGCAATCGCCGTTACCGCTGGTATTCACAATCGCCGAATGCCCCCATTTCGTTACGGACAGGAAGCAGTGCGGCGCACCGGCGGCATTAATGGCATCGATAGCCACTTTAATCGTACCGTCGGTGCCATTTTTGAAGCCGACCGGACAAGAAAGCCCTGATGCCAGTTCGCGGTGCACCTGCGATTCGGTGGTACGTGCGCCAATTGCGCCCCAGCTCATCAGGTCAGCGAGATATTGTGGGGTGATCATATCGAGAAACTCACCTGCCGCTGGCAGACCGCTGTCGTTAATATCAAGCAGCAATTTACGGGCTATACGCAGACCGTCGTTGATCTGGAAGCTATTATCCATATGCGGATCGTTAATCAGCCCTTTCCAGCCCACCGTGGTACGCGGCTTTTCAAAATAGACGCGCATTACGATTTCCAGCTCATCTTTCAGCTCTTCACGCAGCGCCAGCAAGCGAGTGGCATACTCTTTTGCCGCGACAGGATCATGAATTGAGCATGGGCCAATCACAACCAACAGGCGATCATCATTACCTTTCAGGATCTTATGGATCGCTTTTCGGGCATGGGCAACCGTATTCGCGGCATTTTCAGTAGCGGGGAATTTTTCCAGCAATGCGACAGGAGGAAGTAACTCTTTGATTTCTTTGATGCGTAAATCGTCGTTCTGATAATTCATGTCTGTTCCAGTGTTGCCATACTTATCTTAGTGAATGCAATACTTCCAATCTATATCTTCCGTCAGAATGTGTAAACGGGGTTTTACACTATGAACGGATTAATCCTGGAATTAGCAAGAAAAACGCCAGATTGTCGCGAAAAACGAGATCTCTCCTACAATTTCTAACTGTAACTCCTTTGTTTGTTAATTATTTCAAGATTCTCTGCTGCGTTTCATAACCTGGCTGAAATCTTAAACCAATGCCTTATATTCACCTGCAAATGCACTGTTGGAAGAGGTTATCCGACATAACGACCATAACAGGAGCATCCTATGAAAATGACAAAACTGGCCACATTATTTCTGACTGCCACTCTAAGCCTTGCCAGCGGTGCCGCACTGGCTGCCGATAGCGGAGCGCAAACTAATAACGGCCAGGCAAACGCCGCAGCTGATGCGGGCCAGGTAGCCCCTGACGCCCGTGAAAATGTCGCGCCAAATAACGTCGACAATAACGGGGTAAATACCGGTTCTGGTGGCACAATGCTGCATTCGGATGGTTCTTCAATGAACAATGACGGAATGACCAAAGATGAAGAGCACAAGAACACCATGTGCAAAGATGGTCGCTGTCCGGATATCAATAAAAAGGTACAAACCGGTGATGGCATCAATAATGATGTCGATACCAAAACCGACGGTACCACGCAGTAACCCTGCAAAATAGCCAATAATGGGAGAGCGGAGTCTCTCCCTTTTAATTTTTCACTTCTAAAAGCAGTATGATGTCATAAAGTTAAGTGAGAATAATTAAGGGATGACTCGTCATGGCGCACTCACACTCACACACGTCCTCACACCTGCCAGAAGATAATAATGCTCGTCGCTTGTTGTATGCTTTCGGCGTGACTGCCGGGTTTATGCTGGTAGAAGTCGTTGGTGGTTTTCTTTCTGGTTCTCTGGCATTGCTGGCCGATGCGGGTCATATGTTGACCGATACTGCCGCCCTGCTTTTCGCCCTACTCGCCGTGCAATTTTCACGTCGTCCTCCCACCATTCGCCACACTTTCGGTTGGCTAAGACTGACCACGCTCGCGGCGTTTGTGAATGCCATAGCCCTCGTGGTAATTACCATTTTGATTGTCTGGGAGGCGATAGAACGCTTCCGCACGCCGCGTCCGGTCGAGGGCGGCATGATGATGGCAATTGCCGTGGCTGGGTTGCTGGCAAATATACTTTCTTTCTGGTTACTTCATCACGGCAGCGAAGAGAAAAACCTCAACGTACGAGCAGCGGCACTGCATGTGCTCGGGGACCTGCTGGGTTCGGTTGGGGCTATTATTGCCGCGTTGATTATTATCTGGACTGGCTGGACACCTGCTGACCCCATTCTCTCGATACTGGTGTCGCTTCTGGTTCTGCGTAGCGCGTGGCGACTGTTGAAAGATAGCGTGAATGAATTACTTGAAGGTGCACCGGTATCGCTGGATATCGCTGAACTGAAGCGTCGTATGTGCCGGGAAATCCCGGAAGTCCGCAATGTGCACCATGTACATGTATGGATGGTAGGCGAGAAGCCGGTGATGACGTTGCATGTGCAGGTGATCCCGCCACACGATCACGATGCCTTGTTGGATCAGATCCAACACTACCTGATGGATCACTATCAGATTGAGCACGCCACCATTCAGATGGAATATCAACCTTGTCATGGGCCAGACTGCCACCTGAATGAAGGGGTGTCTGGCCATTCACATCATCACCATTAATGGGACAGCGCGCGTGAGCCTCTTTCACGTGCGCTGTTGATCCACATCCGGCTGCCGTTGAGCGCAATAAAGGTCAGGATGATGTACTCCAGAGACATGGCGTAAACGCCCTGAAGTGCAAAAATAACGACGCTAATCACGTTAATAATCACCCACAACAGCCAGTTTTCCACATACTTACGCGTCATCAGAATCATTGCCACGATAGATAACACCATCATGCATGAATCCCAGAACGGGAAAGCGTCCGGTTGCAGTTCAGGCATCACAACCTGTAATCCTAATGCTTGCATGATCATGACTGCCACGCGGGTCAAAAATGCAAACACCGGATTGATAAATACCGTCATCAGACCAATCGAAACAACGCAAACCGCCAACCAGCTGAGTGCCTTCGGCAATGGCAACCAGCGAATTTTCAACTCCGCCTCGTTCTGACTGGTTTGTCGCGACCACGCATACCAACCGTAAATATTCGCGGCAAAGAAAAACACCTGTAATAGCAGGCTGGCATACAGCTGAATCTGAAAGAAAATAATGCCAAACAAGGTGACGTTGATCAGGCCAAAGAAGTAGTTGCTGATCTTCTCCAGACTGGCAAGGCCAATACACAGCAACCCGGCGATCGTGCCTACCGCTTCGATCCATGAGAGATCATAACCGCCTGCCCCTATTGGTATATGTACCAGGATATTCTGCACACTAAAAAAATCCATCTTTCCCCCAAAGCGTAACGTTACGCCTTATTATTCGTTATCCACGTAGTGTAGCCGCAAAATCCAGCATACGATTGAGCGGCACCAGCGCCCTCTCTCGCAGCCTTTCATCAACATGAACCTCGTGATTGCTTCCTTCCTGTTCTAATGCCTCTGCGATGGCCTGAAGGCCATTCATGGCCATCCACGGACAATGCGCGCAGCTGCGGCAGGTTGCACCCTCACCTGCGGTTGGTGCTTCCAGTAACTCTTTATCTGGCACCGCCTGCTGCATTTTGTAGAAAATACCCCGATCGGTTGCCACAATAAGCCTCTGATGTGGCAATGTTTTCGCAGCAGCGATCAGTTGACTGGTGGAACCGACCGCATCCGCCATATCGACAATAGCTTGTGGTGATTCTGGATGCACCAGTATGGCAGCATCCGGGTATTCTTCTTGCAAGCGGGTTAACGCCTGAGTCTTAAATTCATCATGCACAATACAGGCACCCTGCCAGCATAGAATGTCTCCACCCGTCTGTTTTTGCACGTAAC
>ENA-UEQJ01003199-UEQJ01003199.1-human-gut-metagenome-genome-assembly--contig:-NODE-3199-length-10775-cov-5.060385_pt1 | contig 10775 bp, 12 predicted proteins | sample MGYA00242937_ERZ507938 | MGnify/ENA primary metagenome ERZ507938 (study PRJEB26167, sample SAMN06115437) | human gut metagenome | host: Homo sapiens | place: China:Gansu | collected 2015-07-03...
GAAATATCCATCATCCCCGCCTCGTACACCTCTGCCCCCGCCACTTCCTTCTTCGACGAGTAATTCAGGTATCCCGCTGCCGCGATCATGACCGCCAGCGTCGTGATAATGATCTGATTTCTTCTGAAGATCCGTTTCATCGCAAAACTCCTTCTTTCCCATACTTTCATACTTCCATTCTATGATTCCAGGCTTGAAATATACCGCTGTAATTCTCTCCTCTGTAAAAAACAGAACCCATTTTTGCCGATACTCTGCAATCCACTGCCTTTATTTCACCGCCCGCTTCATCACCTTGATCTTATTCGCCGGAAGTCCTAAAAGCGCCTCCATCGCCTCCGAGATCTCCGCCCGGATCACCGCACTTCCGCCGCCGTCCGCGCTGATGACTACACCGGAGATCTCCGGTTTCACTTCCTTCTCCATCACCGGTGACTGGCTCTTCCCGTCAAGCACCGTGCTCTCTGACTGGTTCTCCTCCCTTATGACCCGTGAACTCCCGGAGCTGCTCCCACTCTCCTCCGTCACTGAGGACGTGCTGCTCTTATCCACATGCCAGATCCTCTCCTCCGAAGATTTCAACACCACCATCACATCCGCCTCCCCGACGCCATCCACACTCTTTAATAGTTCCCGGATCCGCTGCTCCAACTTCTCCTCGTAAGAACCACTCTCCTCCTTCGCTGCAGCTTCCTCCCCGGCATCTTCCAACGCAGTGCTCTCATCGTCCCCGCTGACATCCGCAACCACCTCCACCGTTCCAGCTCTCAATCCGGAATCCGTTGTCTTCCCATTCGGCAGTGAGATCACAAACAGCAGCAGCCCGGAACAGAATAGAAAAATCACCTTCTCCTTATTCCCTTTCAACATCGACCTCAATGTCCCGTTCTTCCACTCCATAATAAGCTCCTATCTTCCTTCTGACCGAAGCGATCTCCGCTCCTGCCTGATTCTGCTCTCCCCGGACCACTAACTTCACATGGCTGAGATTCCCGGCATCCGCCACCCGGGCCGATACGCTCACGCATTCCAGACCATCACTCTCTGCCATAGTCCGGATATCAGACTCCACCGCCGCCCGGTACCGCTCATAAAATCCTGCGATCCGCCTCTCATCCACGGCTCCAAGTTCCTCCTTCAGCGTCCGCACATCGTCCTCAAAGATGATCTTCTCAAACATGCCCGCTATCGCTGTCTCCATCCCCGTGATCCGTGCAAGCGGCCCAAAAGCCAGCAGGATCATAACCGCCCCGGCAAACAGCCGCAAGTACTTTTCGTATTTCGGATCCGGCAGAAGATTCATGACCATGGTCACGAAGATCATGTAAAAAACGATGTCTTTTACCCAGTTTTCAATCGCTTTCATGCCGCTCCTCCACTTCTCCGCTGCTGTTCACATTTTGCACAGCCACCTTGATAATATGCAGTGTGACAACAACTCATCCCGCATAGTACACCGCATTCGTAGAATAACTGATCACTGCGATGGTCACCGCAAACAACGCCAGCGAATACCCGACGATTTCGAGTAACATCCCATGCCCCACGGCATTCTGCGCCATACATGCAGCCAGCCGCTTATCACATACAGGCTGCATCACAGCCGCTGCCAGATAGTAGAGCGCCATGAGCACCGCCAGCTTCACCATAGGTACCGACGCCAGAAAGATCAGGACCGCCACCGCCGCGGCACCCGCCGTGTTCTTTATGAGAACCGCCGATCCCATCAGAAGATTTGACATTGCCCCGGCCCCTGCGCCGATTCCCGGAACCGCCTCGATGGTCCGCACGACCGCCGCGTTTTTCATGGCATCCGCCTGGGGCAGAACCAGCCCCTGGATCAGGTGAAATCCCACAACGATACCGAACATGGTCTTCACGGTCCACCCCACGACTTTTCCCAGGAACTCCGTCATCACCGAGAACATTTCTTCCCGGAACAGATTTCCCACCAGGGAGAGCACCATGTAGAGCTTCATGATCGGCAAAAGGAATCCCGAAACCACCGCCTGGATCACGCCAATGGCCCCCAGCGTGAATCCGCAGACCGATGCCGATGTCACCGCCCCACCCGCCATAGTCACTGCAAGGAAATATGCCGGGAGCAGAACCTTCATGAACCCTAAGATATCCCCTGTGGTCTCCTCTGCGATGCGAATACTGGCAAAAAAGCTCGCCGCCAGGAATGTCTGCACGCAGATACAGATCACGTAGGCCCCCGTCTCCGACAGCTGGCTGGAACCGAAAATTCCGAAAAAGCCGGAACATGCCGCCCCGCACAGGGACAAGATCAGGATTTCCGCTAAAAACGAGGTGTTTGTCCGGATCTCCGAGAACAGTGCGGAGACAATCCTATCCTTTCCATATAAGAAGACGTTCTCCGCATCACCTTTCCGGATCATGTCCATTAAGTCCCGGAATGTAAGTCCCGCTGTATCATCACCGCCGATCTGGTCTAAATACTCCTGGATTTCTGTAACGTCAATATCTGCTATCTCATCATCCTGCTGCGGTTCCGCTCTCTGCCCGAAATCCACTGTTTCCGCTGTTGGCATCGGAATTGTCCACAATCCAGCCTGCCGCCCTGTTTTCTGTCTGAAACCGGTCTGCTCTGCGGCAAAAGCTGTAACCTCACTCTGTCTGATTCCCCAGAATATCCCCATAACAAGCCCCAGCATCAGAAATACATTTCTCTTCCATCTCATTCCATAAACACCTTCAATGTCTCCACCAGCGACAGCACCACCGGCGCGCTCACCGCGAGGATCGCCAGCTTCCCAACCATCTCCACCTGGGTCCCCACTGCAGAGTATCCGGCATCCTTGCAGATCCCCGACGTGAACTCTGCGATATATGTGATTCCCGCCATCTTGAATAACGCCGCCAGATACACATGCCGGATCCTGATCCCGTTTCCTATCTCCCGCAGGGTGTCCAAAAGCACACCCAGTCTTGCCAGACCAAGAAATCCGACTCCGATGGATGCCGCCAGAACCAGGTACACCGCGTACTCTGGCTTCAGCGGTTTTAACTGCGCCGCAAGCAAAACTGCCGTAAGCCCCAGAAGTGCCGCCTGAACTACCGCCATAACTCTCCCTCCTTTCACAGCGAAAACAGATTTTTAATTGTCTCAAACAGATCATAGATATACGGCACGATCCAAAACAGCACCAGAATCAATCCTGCGAGACTCGTGAGAAATGCCTGGTCCTCGCGCCCGCTGTGCTTCAACACCTGACACATCACCGACACCAGGATCCCCACCGCCGCGATCTTAAATATCAGATTTACCCCCATAGTCTCCCCCTTACGCAAAGAGTACCAGAATAAAAAGTCCTGCCGCCATTCCGAGAGACCGGTAAAGCTTCGTCCGGCTCTCCATCTCCTTCTTTAAGAACGCCAGGGAGTCATCCGCCTGTTCCAGATAGAACAGGATCGTCCGCTCCTGGGTCTTTTTGTCCGCGTAACCGAGATTTTCCCCCAGTGCCTGGAGTGCTTCAAGATCCTGTTTTCTTAAAGGAAGGTCGTCCGGGAATTTTTCCATCTCTTCCTTCCATATCTCAGCAAACGCCTTCCCAGCTTCTTCCTCCATCCGCTTTTCCACCCGTAGAAAAAAGAGTCCTGCCTCCGCCGCCATCCCGGAATTCCCGTCTGAAAACCGGCTGCCGATCTCCTTTAGCGCCTCCGGCAGCGTCTCGTTGGAGTACAGGATCCGCGCCTTCAGATAGACCGCCATCTGTCGGAAGATTCCAAGCATCTTTACCCGCATCTCCCACTCCCCCGCCAGCAGAAAACCTCCAGCTACCGCCGCTGCCGCCATGCACAAGAGTCCTAAATATTTCATGTCTCATCCCCCGTCCACTCACGATCTATGTCTTGTTTAAACCTTAATTTCTTTTATCCATTCGCTGAAAATTCACATCATAAATTCCCACTATCGTTCCCGGTCCCGGAACTCCGGAAAGAACCACATACCGGGAAAACACCTTCGCTTCCGCCAGTTCCCGCCACGCCGGCCGCTTCATGATATCCCCAACATCTGCACCATGGACCGTCGCCAGGATCCTGCACCCGCAGTTCATCCCATACTTCATCGCCAGGATCTCGCCTTCCCCTCCTGCCTCGTCCACCGCCAGCACCTGGGGTGCCATGGAGCGCAGCATCATGAGCATTCCCTCAGACTTAGGGCACCCGTCCATCACGTCGGTCCTGGGCCCCAGGTCACACTGGGCAACTCCTCCAAAACACGCTGCGATCTCCGAACGCTCGTCCACCACGGACACATTCTTCCCCGCTCCCCATGTTCCCCCGCATGAAAGTTCCCGGATCAGATCCCTCAAAAGTGTTGTCTTTCCTGCTCCCGGCGGGGAGATCAAAAGCGTGTCCAGAAATGTTTCCCCATCCATCAGGTACGGCAGCACGTTTTTTGCGCAGCCCTTTACCTCATGGGCAACACGGATATTTAAAGATGAGAGATCCCGGACCGTCCTCACATGTCCGTCCTCCACCACCGCTTTCCCTGCGATTCCCACACGGTGTCCCCCGCAGATCGTGAGGAATCCCTGGCTGATCTCCCGCTCGTAGGCGTACAGCGAATGTCTGGAACAGGTCTCCAGAATCCCGCGGATCAGCTCCTGGTCTGCAAGAACTACGCTCCGGTCTTCTCTTATCTCCAGCGCCCCCATCTTTTTCTTTCCATAACTTTCCATCTTTCCACAGGTCCCATCCGAAAAAAGGAGGTTTTCCCCGCTTTCCAGCAGTATCATCACCGGTTTTTCCGTCCGGATTCTGATCTCCCGAATCGTTTTCCCGTCTGGAACCGCCTGTTTCAGCAGTCTTTCAAAAGTTTCCGTATTCATCCCGCGCTCCTTTCTCCCCGTGTTCTGCCTGTCCGCCTTTCCCGGAATTGATACAATATATGAACACCCCGGATTTTTATGATATTTCTCGGAAAATAAAAAAGCACATCCACCCAGTCAGTTTCACCTGACCAGACAGATATGCTTTCTAATTCCATTATTTCAAATACCGGCTGTTAATCCCCGTAAACCCTGATAATTCCGGACACCTCACGAAGCACGGACATGCCCTTCACGATCATCAGCGCGTCGTTGAAATGGCGCTCCAGAACGGAATCCGTGATCACAACAAGCTCTGCAACACCGTCCCTCGCGCGTTTCTGAACGACCTGGGCGATGCTGACATCGTTGTTTCCGAGAACGCCCGCAATATTTGCGAGGGCGCCCGGCTTATCCGCGACCTGAAGACGGAGGAAATATCTCGATCTCGTCTCCTCGATCGGCTTCACCGGATAATTCTTGTACGCCACGCCGCCATTCCAGCCACAGTTGTCGTGAACGATATTTCTCATGACGATGATGATATCACCCATAACGGCGCTGGCCGTCGGCATCTTTCCCGCACCGCGTCCCATGAACATCGCGTCATCGCAGGCCTCGCCGTGTACAAACACCGCGTTGAAGGAGTCGCGGACCGTCGCAAGCGGATGCTGCTCCGGGATCAGCATCGGGTGGACCTTGACCTCGATTTTTCCGTCCACCAGCTTTGTAACGCCGAGAAGCTTGATCACATAGCCGAATTCCTTCGCGTAGCGGATATCATCGGAGGTGATCTTCGTGATCCCTTCCATATAGACATCGCTGAAGGTCACCTTGGAGTTGAACGCCAGGGAGGACATGATCGCGATCTTTCGTCCCGCGTCGTAGCCTTCCACGTCCGCCGTCGGATCCGCCTCCGCATATCCAAGCTCTGTGGCCTTTGCCAGCGCTTCCTTGTAATCCATCCCCTCTTCCGACATCTTTGTCAGAATGTAGTTCGTGGTTCCGTTAACGATTCCCATGATCTCCGTCAGCATGCTGCCCGCGAGGCTCTGCTTTAAGGGACGGATGATCGGGATCGCGCCTGCGACTGCCGCCTCAAACTGGATATCGCAGCCGCTGTTTTCCGCCAGTGACAGGATCTCCTGTCCATGCTCCGCGAGCACGTCCTTGTTGGCGGTGACCACCTGTTTTCCGGCTTCCAGGGCCTGCACGATATAGGTTCTCGCCGGTTCCACGCCGCCCATGAGCTCGATCACAAGCTGGATCTCCTCATCTTCCAGGATCTCCTGCCAGTTGTCCGTCATGATCTCCTTCGGGATCCCCGGGCGGTCCTTCTTTGTGTTCCGCACCAGAACCTTCTTAATTTCCAGGCTGGCACCGGTCTTCTGGAACATCTCATCCTTTAACATCTCGGCGAGGGCATACACGCCGCTTCCAACCGTTCCAGCGCCGAGAAGCGCCGCCTTGATCACATTTCTCTCTCCCATGGTTCGTATCTCCTCTATCCCCGGCATAGCCGCATTAGTAACTGCAGACATCCGTCAGTCTTCTCTTTTATTCTTCCATGACCGCGAGCCATGGACATTTGTCTTTTTTCAAAGTGACGTAATTATACTACACTACGTTAAAAAATGCAAGTAACTATTCAGTACCTTCATAGTTACTTGCAAAAATCCATTCCAGATCGGCTGCACCGATGGGATTTTTGCCTTCCCGCTTATGTTATCTTACGGTCAGCGCAGCAAGTGCGCAGACCTGCTGAACAGTTATAAATGCAATTAAAAAACACACCATAGATCTCTCCATGATGTGTTTTGTTACTGTGCTTTATCTCCTCACGTATCCACCGGCACATGGTCCCAGTCTGCCTTCTCCCCGGCTCCCACGAGCCAGTTTAACGCTTTATGGCGCTCAAAGACCACACCTCCGTCCATTCCCGCAGGCGCGGGAAGATCCCGCATCCTCGTATCGGTGCATGCCCAGTCCAGGCAGAAGATCATATCGCAGGCATCAAGAAGTTCCTTCGCGCTCCTCGGCTTCGCCGCCTCCAGGATCTCCCTCATGGAGTGAAAGGCTGTCAGAAGCTGCGCCGCCTCCGCCACTGCGCAGAAGTGATCCGGGAAATCTAACGGCCCGTCGATCAGTCCCAGCGCCCACTCCATCACATACAGATTCTCGTACTGCCAGGAATAGGATATCTTCTCTGATTCTTTCGGATCCTCGTTGTGCAGGTAATTCCACTCCTTCAGGGAGAAGAAATCATCCGCCCCGAACTCGTTGATCCGCTTCTGGATGAATTCCAATGCCTCTTTCTGGCTCATCTTTTTCGCCAGCATGGCCTCAGAAAATACCGCCACCAGCATGAGCGCCACCGCTCTCGCCGCGATCTCATATGGTGTCCGGCAGTCTGCCTCCGCCTCCGTCTCCAAAAGCGGGTAAAATACCGGAACATACACGCCCCGCGCCTCAAACTCTCTCCGGTTCTTCTCCCTGCGGTTCAACTGTTCCGTCTCGATCTCATTTCCCGGAACATAGCCCACCGCTTTATATGGCAGAAACCGCTCCATCTCACTGTTTCCGTTTCCGTCCAGGATCAGCTTCTCCATGCCGGACGCATCCAGGCAGTAAAATCCCCTTTTTTCTCCCCTGAACGCCATGACTGCACGAAGATCGGAAAGAACACGAAACAGTGTCTGCTCCATATTTCTCTTCGCGGCCTCCTCTGCCTCTGTCAGGAATTCGGACCCTTCCCCCTCGAACACATAGTCCACCGAAACGATACTCTCGGTTCCTTCCAGCTGATAGAGAAGATTCGTTTTCACATCCACCACCGCGGTCTCGACCCTGGAAAAGTGGCCTCTTGCCCGGTCAGACCAGCTTCGGACCAGCTCCTGCTCCTCGTCACCCGCGCTCTCGCAGTAGATCCTAAGCGTCACATTCAGATTCCCATTGTGAAGTTCCAATCCTGTATCATGTGCGCTGCCCGGAACGTCAAAGGCGTCCCGCAGGCACTTCATGATCCGCTCCTGTGAAGATTCCTTGCAGAAAAGAAAGATCTTCCCCGCTTTCTGTTCCTCTGCCACTCGTTTTGCCTCCTTGCCAAGTCCCCATTTTTTACTTATGATATGGTTCTCCCTGGATGATCCGGTAACTCCGGTAGATCTGTTCCAGGAGAATGACCCGCATGAGCTGGTGCGGGAATGTCATCTTTGAAAAGCTCAGTTTATAGTCGGCCCGTGCCAGGACCTGGTTGGAAAGTCCTAAAGATCCGCCGATGATAAACACGATCTGGCTGATCCCCGACACACCCCATTTTTCTATTTTTGCCGCAAGTTCCTCAGAATCCAGCATGTTTCCGTTGATCGCAAGGGCAACGACAAAGCTGCCATCCTTGATGTTAGACAGAATCCGCTCGCCCTCTTTCTCCTTGATCTGCGTCTCCACCGCTTCGCTGGCCCCATCCGGCGTCTTTTCGTCCGCCACCTGGACGATCTCCAGCTTACAGTACCGGCTCAGGCGCTTGGAATATTCCGCGATGGCGTCCTGAAAGAACTTTTCCTTGATCTTTCCGACTGTGATCAATGTGACCTTCATGATTTCTGATCCCCGAATTCCAGGATCATGTCGTACCAGACTGCCCCGCCGTGGACAGACTTGGAAATGCCCATGTTTTTGTATCCAAATTTCGCGTAATAGTGAATCAGACGGTCCTTGCAGGTGAGGATCAGGCCCTTTCTTCCTTTATTTTTCGAGTCTTCGATCATGTGATCCATGAGCGCCGCCGCGATTCCCTGGCAGCGGTAGTCCGGGATCACATCCAGTCCGAAAATAGACTGGTATGCGCCGTCCGGCCTGTGGCAGGCGGAATTTTCGTACATCTCGTCATAAATCGTTTTGGAATCTGTGGCGCAGCCATTGATGAAGCCTATGATCTTTCCGTCCGCTTCCGCAACAAAAAAGCACTCCGGAAATGCCGCGATGCGGGCCTTAAAAGATTCCTCTGCTGCGGCTTCCGCCGCCGGGAAGCAGATTGCTTCCACCTCGGTAACTGCCGCAAGGTCCGTCGGGCGGACTGGGCGAATTGTGTATGTCATAAAATTTTTCTCCTTTAGGTTTTAATTAATTTTGTTGGTTAGTCCGCAGTGGAGCCCTGAATTGGGGCAGGCCCCAACTCAGGGCTCGCGGGCATTCGCCCTATAAGATCAACTGTCCGACTTTCGGCTTATGTGCAAGCACAACGCCGAAAGTCAGCCTGTTGATCTTGCACTGCTCATCGCTATGCGCGGAAGAAGTAGCCTACGCCCCATTTTGTGTGTACATACTTCGGATCACTCGGGCTAGGCTCAATTTTTTCACGCAGTCTTCTCACATGCACATCCACCGTGCGGACATCCCCGCTTACCATGGCCTTGTTTCCCCATACATACTCAAGCAGGGACTCACGGCTGTAGACCTTATTCGGATTTGTGACAAGAAGTTCCAGCAGGTCGAATTCCTTCGCGGTCAGGTTGATCTCCTTATCTTTAATGAAGACTCTGCGGCTCTCCCTGTCAAGCTTTAAGTCGCCCTCTGTGACTACGCTGGATTTCTGGCGTTTCGCGGCGCCGCTCTTCTTATTGTTTCTGCGGATGATCGCCTTGATCCGCGCTTTTACTTCCAGGATATTGAACGGTTTCGTGATATAATCGTCAGCGCCGTACTCCAGTCCCAGGATCTTATCCATATCATCGCCTTTTGCCGTCAGCATGATGATCGGCATCTCGGAAAACTCACGGATCGTCTGGCAGACCTCAAATCCATCGTGTCCCGGAAGCATGACATCCAAAAGAACCACGTCATACTCCCGTTCTTTTGCCCTCTCGATCGCCTCATCGCCGTCGTAAGCACAGTCCACCTCATATCCATCCTGTTCCAGACTGAAGCGGATTCCCTTCACGATCAGTTTTTCATCATCAACTACCAGAACTCTTGCCATCTTACTCCTCCATGTTATGCTGTGATCGATAGCAGCTCTCATCAATCCCTGTAACCGGATCTGCCATTTTCCTTTCCCAATGCAGGATCCGCAAACCTGTTTTTCTGATCTGCTGTCTCTCTTTATGATGTTTTTTCAGTTATACTATACTGTAATACTGTCTTTGATCTTCTGGAATCCGGCTTCCTTGATCCCGGAGATCTTCATGATATCTTCGATCTTCTTAAATCCCCCGCTCTTTTCGCGGTAGCGGATGATATCCTCCGCCTTCGACTCCCCGATGCCCTTTAAGGTCATCAGTTCCTCTTTCGTCGCTGTATTCAGGTTGACAAGTGAAGAAGATTCCGACATCTGATCCTGCCCGGAATTTTTACCTGCTGACGTACCGCCTGCCGGAAGCGATGCAGCTTCTTCCTTATTATAGATCGTGATCTGCATCCCGTCACTGACCTTCGACGCGAGGTTGATGCTCTCACGCGCCGCATTCTCCGTAAATCCGCCTGCGGCATCCACCGCCTCGTAGATCCGGCTCCCTGCTGCCTTCGAGTTATCCACTTCCACCTGCGTTTCTGAAGGACTTTTCCCCGTCCCGGTTTCATTTCCGGCTTCCCGGGATTCCCCGACGCCGCTCTCACTTTCAGTCTGCGGATTTTTTTCTCCGTCAGAGCCTGATGGATCCGGGAGCAGCCCAACATTTTTTTCAGAACCACGCTTCTCTTTGGATCCCATGAACTCCTTCTGCGACCCGCTCATGACGACCGCCCCGGAATCATCCAGCTCTCTGCTCCCGTTCTCTTTCTTTGTCATCCCAAACAAAAGTCCGGCTGCGATCAGAAAAGCCGCAGCCGCCAGAATTTTCTTCTTATTATCTTTCATATGTTTCCCTCCTGAATCTTCAGGGGGATCGTTCTGCCTGATTCTATTTTACCGAATCATAAAGGCAAAAGCAAGAGGCTTTT
>ENA-UEQJ01003200-UEQJ01003200.1-human-gut-metagenome-genome-assembly--contig:-NODE-3200-length-10770-cov-3.771346_pt1 | contig 10770 bp, 9 predicted proteins | sample MGYA00242937_ERZ507938 | MGnify/ENA primary metagenome ERZ507938 (study PRJEB26167, sample SAMN06115437) | human gut metagenome | host: Homo sapiens | place: China:Gansu | collected 2015-07-03 | study...
ATTGAACATCTCGGTGCGACTTTCTTAAGAAACCACCGTGTATACAAAGATAAAGTTCTCTACTTCGGACCGATGGGATGTCGGACCGGCTTCTATCTGCTCCTCGTGGGTGATTACGAATCCGCAGATATCGTGCCGCTCCTCCAGGAAATGTTCCTCTTCATCCGCGATTTTGAGGGAGATGTTCCGGGTGCCGCTGCCCGCGACTGCGGAAACTATCTCGATATGAACCTTCCGATGGCAAAATATCTTGCCGGAAAGTTCTATGATGAAGTTCTGGAGAATATCCGGGAAGAACAGCTGGTTTATCCGGAATAAGCAGAATCCCTGCCACTGAAATGATACCGCAAAACGGAAGTTCTTAAGCTTCCGGCGGTTCTCATCTCATGGCAGGGATTTTTTATATCCAGGAACGCAGTGCACAATTTTCAGTTTATTTACTTTTACAGCTCTTTTCCATTTTCTGGTGTACTTTTCTCTTCCTTTTCACAGGACTTTTCGACCAGATCTGTCTTCTCATTCTTCTCTTTTTTGCTCCCGCTCTTTCCTTTTTTCGTTTCCTTCCCCGCATCCGGATCCGCAACACTTTCGAGGATCATGATCCCGCGCGGCGGCACTGCCAGCATCATCTGGTTTTTCAGGACTTCTCCGGTTCCATCAGACGGCAGATCTTCCACATCCGGATCCGCCGTGCTGCAGATCACATGCCACTTCGCGCCTTTCGGCAGATGGGGAAGCCCGAACATATGCGGTTCCCAGTGCATGTTGTAGAGGACATAAAAGTTCGCGTCATCCGTCCCGTCCGGTTTCTTTGCGTAAGCGCCCCAGTACAGGATCCCGAACTGCCGCCGGAAATTTTCAAATTCCGGTTTCCAGGCGTTTTCGCCGTGGTAGGAGACATCCGGACGACCGCAGGACTTGTAGTCCATGATCCGCGGTTCCCGGTCCATGTGGAACATCTTGTGGGATTTCCGGAAGGCGATCAGGCGTTTCACAAACTCCACCTGGTCCTTATGCGTCTCCAGTAGCTTCCAGTTTAACCATGAGACCGCATTATCCTGACAGTAGGCGTTGTTGTTGCCGTCCTGACTGTTTCCGAACTCATCGCCGGCCATCAAAAGCGGTACTCCCTGGCTCAAAAACAGGAGCAGATATGCGTTTTTAATCAGCTGTTTTCTGAGCTCCACGATCTTTTTCTTTCTCGTCGGTCCCTCCGCTCCGCAGTTCCAGGAATAATTGTAATCGCTTCCGTCCCGGTTCTCCTCACCGTTTTTCTCATTGTGCTTCCGGTCGTAGGAGACCGCATCCATCAGTGTGAAGCCGTTCGTGTTCGCCATGTAGTTGACAACCGCATACTCCGCCGGATTCCTGCGGCTCCGGAATTCGAACGCCTGGAGCATTCCTTCATCACCTTTTAAGAAACGGCGCATGTCCTCCATAAACTGCATGTTGTACTCGGCAAGATTCTTTTCCGCAACGGAAACCGGACCGTCTCCCGGCGTGATATAGCCCTTTTTCGGGCGGCGATCCATCACCTCGTTCCAGTTTTCCGCAAAAAGCTTCGTCCTCTTTAAGAACGGGTCCTCCGCCGCCAGCAAAAGATTCGGGAATCCCGACAGATGAAAGCCGTCCACATGATACTCCTCTACCCAGTAGCGAAGGACCGATACGATCTCCCCCGGAAGTTCTTTTCCGGTAAAATACAGTTCCGGAATACATTCGATCCCGGCCCTGTGCAGCTCTTTTACCAGCGTTTTAAACTCGCTCTCCGCCGACATCTCCCCGTGAGACGCGTATGCCGACTTCACCGCATAGAGATATGACGGTCCATATCCCCAGTAATTGATATATCCCGTCGGTTCCGATTTCGCATCATGAAATCCATTTCCGGATGACGACATCATGACCTCGTCAAACTCCGTCACCGGCATCAGCTCCACCGCCGTGATCCCGAGGTCTTTCAGATATGGGATCTTCTCCACGATGCCTGCATACGTTCCGCGGGCAGAAACATTCGAGGACGCATGCGCTGTAAATCCACGGACATGAAGTTTGTAGAGAATCGTATCGGCATACGGGATTTCCGGATTTGCATCATCTTCCCAGTCAAACGCTTCCGACAATACCCGGCACTGCATCGGTTTTCCGGCACATTTCCGGTCCGCCCATTTTTCACGCCCGGTAAGGATCCGCGCATAGGGATCTGACACAATTGTTCCATCAATCATGAAATTATATTCAAATGATGCAAGATCAGCCCGATCCAGTTCCAGTGACCAGACATCTCCCATCCGGTGTTTCGGATCAAACGGGATCTTCTCACATGGCTTCTTCTCGCCCGGCCGGTATAAGAGCAGGAAAACCTCCTCCCCGTGTCCCTGTACCAGGACATGAGCGCTTTTTTCTTCCTGCGTGACACCAAGTGGATACAGGATTCTGTTACTGTTTCGATATTCTGCCATTTTAAATCCCCCGTTTTCCCCGACATGAGTATTATTTATTCTTCTGCGCCTCGATCTGTTCTGCCAGGTCGTTCAGGTATACCCAGCGGTCCATCTTCTCCTCGAGCGCAGCTTCCTTCTCTTCCTTTTCCTTCATCAGCTCATTGAGCTTCGTAAAGTTCGTTGCGGACGCCTCGATCTCCTTTTCCAGGTTCTCAACCGCCTCTTCCAGCTTCGCGATATCGTCCTCGATCGTATCCCACTCCCGCTGCTCTTTGTAGCTGAATTTCAGCTTCTTTTCCCTAGGTTTCACGTTTGTCCGCGGCGCATTTCCTTCCGGCTCGCCCTCTGCGGCTGTCCCGTCCCCCTTATCCGCAGACTTCTTCGCAGATGCCGGATTCTCCGCCGCGCTCTCCGCAAGCTTCGCCTCCCGCTCCGCCTTTGCTGCCTGATAATCCGTGAATCCGCCTTCGTACTGCTGGAGTTTTCCGTCTCCTTCAAACGCAAAAATCCTTCCGACCACGCGGTCCAGGAAATACCGGTCATGGGAAACCGTGATCACGATTCCTTGGAAGCTGTCAAGATAATCCTCTAAGATCATCAGGGTGCGGATATCAAGGTCATTCGTCGGCTCGTCCAGGATCAGGACATTCGGTGCACTCATCAGGATCTTTAAGAGATACAGACGTCTTCTCTCGCCGCCGGACAGTTTTTCGATCACCGTGTACTGGACAGACGGCGGGAACAGGAACCGTTCCAGCATCTGGGATGCGCTGATGCTGCCGTCCTTCGTCTTTACATACTCTGCGACATTCTTGATGTAGTCGATGACCTTGAGACTCGTGTCCATGTCCTCGTTTTCCTGGGAGAAATAGCCGAGTTTTACGGTCTGCCCGATCTCGATCGTACCGGAATCCGGTTTTACCCAGCCCGCGATCATCTTCATCAGCGTCGATTTTCCACTTCCGTTCGGTCCGATATAACCGATCCGGTCATCTTTTAAGAAAAAGTAAGTGTAATCTTTGATCAGGACCTTGTCCCCGTATGATTTACAGAGATCCGTGATCTCGATCGTTGTCCTCCCAAGGCGGCTGGAGATCGACTCCATCTCGACTTTTCCGTCTTCCACCGGTCCCTTTTTGTCCCGCAGTGCCTCGAAGCGCTGGATCCTGCCTTTCTGCTTTGTGGAACGCGCTCTCGCACCTCTCTGCATCCAGGCAAGCTCGGTCCGCAGGATCGACTGGCGCTTGCGCTCGGACGCCTTTTCCATGTCCATGCGCTCCGCTTTCAGTTCCAGGAATCCCTCATAGTTTGCCTGATAGCTGTAGAGTTTTCCGTTATCGAGCTCCACGATCCGGTTTGTCACGCTGTCAAGAAAATACCGGTCATGGGTGATCATCAGGAGCGCGCCCTTAAATTTCTTTAAATAATCTTCCAGCCAGTCCGCCATCTCACTGTCAAGATGGTTCGTCGGCTCGTCCAGGATCAGAAGTTCCGCTGTCGATAAAAGCACCGATGCCAATGCCGCGCGCTTCTTCTGTCCGCCGGACAAATGTTCCACTTTCTCGTTAAAATCCGGGATCCCGAGGCGGTTCAGCATGGATTTCGCCTGGCTCTCAAGGTCCCAGACGTGCTCATGTCCCTCATTTTCCCTTAAAACACTCTCTAACACCGTCTCTCCCGGGTGGAATACCGGGTTCTGCGGAAGATAGCGGATGTCCAGATTTCTTCCCCGGACGATCCGGCCGGAGTCCGGCTCCTCAAGTCCCGCCACCATCTTTAATAAGGTGGATTTTCCTGTTCCGTTGATCCCGATCAGACCGATCTTATCGCCTTCGTTGATGGAAAAATCGGTATCGTCAAAGAGTAATCGTTCTGTATATGATTTCGTCAGATGTTCTGCCGTTACTAAGTTCATGTTATGTCAACCTGCCATTGTTTTATTTCGATCTATCGTCGTTGATTTTCCGACGTTCAGCATTCCACTATTTATCAGTCGATATCCAGCTCCACCGGACAGTGATCGCTTCCCATGATCTCCGTATGGATCTTTGCGCCCACCAGCCTGTCCTTTAAGCTCTCGGAAACGCAGAAATAGTCGATCCGCCATCCCGCGTTCTTTGCCCTCGCCGAGAACCGATAAGACCACCAGGAGTAGATCCCTTCCTGATCCGGGTAAAAATACCGGAAAGTATCGATAAATCCGGCGCCCAGGAGCTCCGTGAATTTCGCGCGTTCCTCATCGGAGAATCCCGCATTTTTCCGGTTCGTCTTCGGATTCTTCAGGTCGATCTCGTTGTGGGCTACATTGAGATCGCCGCAGAAGATCACCGGCTTCTTTTTCTCCAGCTCTTTCAGGTACGTCCGGAACGCATCCTCCCACTGCATCCGGTAATCCAGACGTTTCAGCCCGTCCTGGGAGTTCGGCGTGTAGCAGGTGATCACGTAATATTCCGGAAATTCTGCCGTGATCACGCGGCCTTCATGGTCGTGTTCCTCGATCCCGAGTCCGTAAGTCACTGCGACCGGCTCTTCCTTCGTAAACATCGCCGTTCCGGAATATCCTTTTTTCTCCGCATAATTCCAGTACTGGTGATATCCCGGAAGATCCAGATCTACCTGGCCTTCCTGCAGCTTGCTCTCCTGGATGCAGAAGATATCTGCGTCCGTCTCCTTTAAATATTCTAAAAATCCCTTTCCCAGGCAGGCACGAAGGCCGTTTACGTTCCAGGAAATCATTTTTTTCATAGATTCGCTCTCCATTTCTATCGCACTCTTGCATGGACCGTTCTGAATTGTATCCTGCAGACATGAAAAATTACAGATATTCTGCGATCCGCATATAAGTTAAGTATATCATCATTCCATATGATTTACCATCATAAAATACTCCGGACTGCAGCCGGTGAATAACGCGAGCAGTAACAATCTCTCCCCATCCACATGATGGCCGGCTAAAGAAAAAACAAGGTCCCCGCTGCAGCATCATGCGCCGCAGGGGAACCTTGCCTGTTTTTCTTTTGATTTTTAACCGACCACACTCTTATCGATGACTTTCCAGTAAAGCGCCTTTTTCTCGACAAATTCCGAGATCAGATACAGCGCCAGACCGATCACGCTTAAGAGGATGACTGCATTTAAGATCATCTTGATATCATATGTCTCGCTTCCCAGTGTCAGCAGATATCCGAGTCCCGCTTTGGCTCCGATCATCTCGCCGATAACAGCACCTGTCATCGCCTGTGTCAGGGCAAGCTTGATACCGGACAGCATCATTTCGATGGAATACGGAACCTCGATCTTACAGAATGTCTGCCATTTGCTGGCTTTGAGCACCTTCATCAGATTGTATACATTATCTTCAATGGAACGGATCGCGGACACCTCGTTGATCATGATCGGGAATGATACGACCAGGATAACAAGGGCTGCCTTTGATTCGATGCCGAGTCCCATCCACAGGATAAATAACGGTGCGAGGGAAATCTTCGGCGCTGTCTGGATAATGATGACAAACGGCATGATCAGGCGTTCAATAAACCGGATCTTCGCCATAATATACCCGAGGATCAGTCCGATCACAATACCGATTACGGTTCCCATAAGGATCTCTTCCATCGTGACACGGATATGTTTCATGATATCACCGCTGACGAACAGCTTTACCATTGAATCTGCCAGTTCTGCCGGGCCGGGAAGCAGATAATTCGGTACATGAAAGAGCCGGATATACAGTTCCCACACGATCAGAAACAACGGCAGAAACAATGCCGGAAGAATGATTTTTCTGTATTTTCTGTAAAACATCTCTCACCTCATAACTCTTCCAGCCCGGAGCTGGGAAATCTTTGTTCTCTCTTATTTTGCCGGTGTATAAAGAAGCTCTGCTGCATCGAAGGTCTCATCGATGTTGCCGATCTCTTTGGATTTATTGATGAGTGCCTGCCACTTCTCCGGATTAGATGCGCCGATTCCGTTCTCTGCTGTGTAGTCGCTCTGCCATAATGTCTTTACGAATACATCATTTAAGATCTGGACAACAACATCTCTCTTTTCTGCGAATGTCGGTGCATATTTCTCGATGGACATATCAACTGCCTCTTCTACATGGCCGTCGATGATGTATTCGATCGCTTTGTTTAATGCGCGGCAGAAGCCATCAACTGTTTCCGGATCTTTCTCAACAAGTGCGTCGCCTGCAACTAATACGTTGCCGAAGGACGGAAGGAACTGGTCGCATGTGATCTCGCTTGCAGCGAAACCGGAGTTGTTTAACTCGATCGTTCTGAGTTTGGAGAATACGATCGCATCGACCTGACCCTCAGTGAGAGCTGTCAGGATCGCACCTGTACCAACGATCTCAACCTGAACATCGTCGATGGTAAGTCCTGCGGACTCCAGAGCTGCCTGAAGCTGGAAATAGTTTGCGCTTCCGAGGCTTGTTACCGCTACTTTTTTGCCCTTTAAGTCAGCCGGTGTGCTAATTCCGGAATCACTTCCGAAAATGATCGCTCCAAGACCTTCCTGGTATGTTGTGTGAACAACCTTTACCGGGATTCCCTGTGCTTTTGCAGCTACAACTGCATCTGCATTCGGGAAACCGAACTCAACATTTCCTGCTGCGACATTCTTTACGATATCAGCAGCTGCTGCATAATAAAACTCTACATTCAGACCTTCTTCTGCGAAGTATCCGTTTTCCTGTGCAAGATATAACGGTGCGTAATACGGAACAGCGGAACCGTCGATCTGGATGGAAACAGTCTTTAAGTCTCCTGCATCCTTTGCCTCGGCTGCTGTTGTTTCGTCTGCTTTGCTCTCTTCCGCAGCAGTTGTCTCTGCTGCTGTTGTTGCGGCTGCCTCACTCGCTTTGTTTGCGCTGTCAGAGCTGCATCCTGCAAGCATGGACACTGCCATGGCTGCTGTCAGTACGGTTGCAAGAATTTTCTTTCTCATAGTACTCTCCTTCTCCTTTTCATAATGGATTGATACATTTGCTCCCGCCGGATGATATTCCCGGCATTTATAATTTCCCCTGCCGTCTCCGGCCGGGTCATTATCATAGATCCGTTATCCGCAGTATCTTTTTCCGCTATTTTCTGTGAAGATATTCCTTATATAATTTTTCTCCTGCTGCCAGTGCCGTTCTGCACATTTCCTTCTGCGCAGGTTCAAAATCCACCAGCCACTGGTCCGTGATCCGGTTGCAGTGTACCGCGCAGATACTTCCCGAGAAAACATTGTTCAATGACGCCAGCGTGAAGATCGTCTCCGCTTCCATCTCCATGTTCAGGATGTTCCATTTTTTATACTGTTCCAGGACCGCATTTTCATCATATCCCGTTTCAAACGGCATCTGACGTCCCTGACCATGGTAGAAAGAGCCGACCGACATGCAGACTCCCATGGAATATGGCTGTTCTCTCTCTTCACACGCACGTTTCAGACAGTCCAGGACCTCGAACGATGCCAGCGCCGGGTATTCCGATGGTGCGTAAAAGCACGATGAACCGCCTCTCCGGACAGCACCTGTGTTTAATACCATAGCACCGCACGGCACCTCTTCCTTCAGGACACCTGTTCCGCCGATCCGGATCAATGCTTTTGCTCCGAGCGCGATCAGCTGGATCACAGCGATCTCTGTTGACGGTGCGCCGATCCCTGTGGAACACACTGTAATTTTAATGCCATTGTAATATCCTGTCCCAACCACGTATTCCCGGTAATTGCTGACGATCCTGTAATCTTCCAGCAGATCCTCAAACATCGATACGCGCGCCGGATCCCCCGGAAGCAGCACGATCTCTCCAATATCATCTGCCGTACACTGGATATGCGGCATTTTTCCATTCATCGTCGGTGATGAAGCCGATGTAAAATTCACACAAATCTCCTCCAAAAACTTTCTTTGTCTTTTTCCGAACAGGCGCAGTCCTTATCAGTTCTTTGACTCATGCCAGTACAGGAATTTATCTTCCAGCACGCTGATCACCTGGTATGTCGCGATTCCCAGGATGATCGTTATGATGATGCCTGCGAGCAGCATCGGTGTGTCATATGTCGATGATGCATATGTTAAAATGTAGCCAAGGCCCTGTTTTCCCGACATCCATTCTGCAACGATCGCTCCGATGACTGCCTGGACGATCCCCACTTTCATGCTCGCAAAAAGTGCCGGAAGTGAATACTGCATCTCAACCTGTGAAAAGATCTGCCATTTTGATGCCTTTAAGATCTTCATCAGGTTTCTGACATCCGGCGGGATCGATTCCAATCCCAGCATCATGCCTGACAATACTGGAAACAGTACCATGGAAATGATCAGGACAACTTTTGATACAAGTCCGATCCCGAACCAGATAACGAACAGTGGAACAAGAGCGATCTTCGGCGCTGTCTGCAGAAAGATCAGATACGGCATCAGCATCGTTTTCAACGCATCGACCTTGATAAATATATATCCAAGTACGATCCCTAGAAACGCTCCGATCACAAACCCGAAAATGACCTCATATGTTGTCGTCCAGAGATGGGGATAAACCGTTCCCTTTACAAACATTTTTTCCAGACTGTTCCATACTTTCGGCGGCGATGGCAGAATGTACGCCGGTACATGTTTCACTGCAACGTAGATCCACCAGATCGCAATAAAGACACCGACGGAAAGTGCATACTCCCCGATCGTTCTTAAGACACCCTGAAGTTTTCCATTTTTCTTCATCCGATGATCCCCCTCAGGTACTTATTGTATTCTGTAAATTTCGGATCATTTCTTGTCGCTTCTCCCCTCGGGCGCGGCAGATCGATCTCGACCATCTCCTTTACGCGTCCCGGTCTCGCCGACATGACGAGCACCCGGTCTGACAGGAACGTCGCTTCCTCGATGCTGTGTGTGACAAAGATGACCGTCTTTTTCGTCTTCTGCCAGATCTTCAGCAGCTCCTCATTTAAATGGTCCCGCGTCAGGGCATCCAGCGCACCGAACGGCTCATCCATCAGGAGCAGCGGCGCATCGTAGGAAAGCGCACGGACGATGGAAACCCTCTGTTTCATACCGCCGGAAAGTTCTCGCGGGAGCGCTGTCTTAAACTCGGAAAGTCCTGCAAGTTCTAAGAGTTCATCGAGCTTTTTCTCATTCTCTTCCGTCTGTTTTTTCTGGATCACAAGCGGAAATTCCGCATTCTGTCTTACATTCTTCCACGGAAGCAGGACAGAATCCTGGAAAACAAAGCCCATCTGCTGGTCTGCACCGTCACGGTACTCGATCGTGCCGGATGTCGGTTTGTCGAGGTTTCCGATGATCCGTAAAAGTGTTGATTTTCCGCATCCGGACGGACCGATGATCGAGATAAACTCACCCGGCCGGATCTGAAGATTGATATCCTTCAACGCTACTGTATCCTCTTTTAAGAGGTTGCTGTACACCTTATTTAAGCCCTTTAACTCTACACGCTGTACTCACTCATAACGTTCCTCCTTTTTCTTTACCGGATTGCCTCAGAAATTTCTTCCGCATATGCCTTTAACAGGCGGATCCGTTCCTGCATCTCTTCTTCATTTCCGTCTTTCAGCGAAGTAAATGCCAGTGCTGCCGCCGGCTCCCCGTTGATATCAAAGATCGGGCACGCCACGCCCTGGATACCAAGCTGCAGTTCTTCATCGATCACGGAATATCCCTGGGCGCGGATGCGGTCAAGCTCTGCATTTAACTCCTGCAGCCCTGTTTTTGTATTCGGCGTAGTCTTTGTTCTCGTCTCTTTTTCCAGAATCTCAAGCGCCTGTTTCCTGTCCATATACGCCATAAACACACGACCGGCAGAGGTAGAATAAAACGGGATCACATGACCGATCTTCATCATGTACATATTGGAATCGCCGCGTTCACTGCATGCAATGTTCATGGCGACGCCGTGCTCCCTGATACAGAGGACTACATTCCTGTCAATTTTTTCTGCAAGTTTCTGCATCGATGTCTGTGCTGCCTGTGTGAGTGCACTTCCCTTTACAACACCTGCCGCAATACCGCAGATTTTATATCCCAGACGATATTTTTTGGTCTGTGCATCCTGAACAACAAGGTGATTTCCTTTCAGACTTGTGAGTATCCGATGGGTAGAACTTGCCGGGATATCCAGCTGTTCTGCAAGTTCCGTAACGGACAAGCCATCCATGTTCCGGCTCAGGACCTCCAGCGCACTCAGTGCGCGATCAACTAACTGCATAATTGCCTCCACTTATTGTCGCAGCAGCAGCTAGTAAAGCGGACATTCGCAATCCGCTTCGCTACTTGCTCATGAACGCAGTCGCTTCGCGATCTGTCAGTGGGAGC
>ENA-UEQJ01003209-UEQJ01003209.1-human-gut-metagenome-genome-assembly--contig:-NODE-3209-length-10750-cov-4.360630_pt1 | contig 10750 bp, 7 predicted proteins | sample MGYA00242937_ERZ507938 | MGnify/ENA primary metagenome ERZ507938 (study PRJEB26167, sample SAMN06115437) | human gut metagenome | host: Homo sapiens | place: China:Gansu | collected 2015-07-03 | study...
ATAGCGCTTGCCCAGCGCTTTGTAATACATTTCAGAGATGGATCCCTCCGCATAATACCAGCCGCTGGCCTTGATGGCACTTTCGCGGATGGACTTGTGCGGATCCGGAATCACGCGGGCCGGGTCCACCTTCATAAAGGTGCCCAGGCCGGTGCAGGTTTCACAGGCACCAAAGGGATTGTTAAAGCTGAACATGCGGGGGGAAAGTTCGTCAATGGAAACACCGTGCTCCGGGCAGGCATAGTTCTGGCTGAACTCCATCGGTTCGCCGCCGATAACATCAATGATGACAAGGCCGCCGGTCAGGGCAATGGCAGTCTCAATAGAATCGGCCAGGCGGCCACGCACCGTATCATTGATGGACAGGCGGTCCACGACGATTTCAACGGTATGCTTGATATTCTTTTCCAGCTTGATCTCTTCGTCCAGATCATACATGTTGCCGTCAATGCGCACGCGGGCGTAACCGCCGCGGCGGGCAGCGTCCAGCTCCTTGGCCTGGGTGCCTTTGCGGCCCCGCACAACAGGGGCCAGCACCTGGAAGCGGGTGCGTTCCGGCAGTTTAAGCACCTCGTCTACCATCTCGTCCACCGTTTGCTGGCTGATGACGCGTCCGCACACCGGGCAGTGCGGAACGCCGATGCGGGCATACATCAAACGGAGATAATCATAAATTTCCGTCACGGTGCCCACGGTGGAACGCGGGTTGTGGCTGGTGGTTTTCTGGTCAATGGAAACCGCCGGGGAAAGGCCGGTGATTTCGTCCACATCGGGCTTTTCCATCTGGCCCAGGAACTGGCGGGCATAGCTGGAAAGGCTTTCCATATAGCGGCGCTGGCCGTCCGCAAAGATGGTATCAAAGGCCAGGCTGGACTTGCCGGAGCCGGAAAGGCCCGTCATAACAATCAGCTTGTTGCGCGGCAGAACCAGGTTGACGTTTTTCAGGTTATGCTCCCGCGCGCCCTTGATCGTAATGCGGTTATTGGCATCAATTTGAATGTTGCTCACTTTTTATAGCTCCTTCTCCCCTTGCCCGTTTTGCGCTGTTTTTCAGCGGCGCGGCGGGTGCTGGTATCGGCGGTAGGGTCCTCCCCGCGCTGCAGCTTTTCAATCTCATCACGCAGGAATGCGGCGTGCTCAAACTGCAGCAGGCGGGCGGCTTCTTTCATCTCGCGGGTCAGGCGGGTAATGGTCTGTTCGCGTTCAGCGCGGCTCATACGGTGCTGGCGCATCTTTTTGTTTTCTTCGCTCATGCTGATTTCCAGCCCGTCGCCGATGGCTTTCACGATAGTTTTTGGTGTAATGCCGTGTTCTTTGTTGTAGGCATCCTGGATGGCACGGCGGCGCTCGGTCTCCATGATGGCGCGTTCCATGCTGGGGGTCACTTCATCGGCGTACATCAGCACCACGTCGGCATAGCGCAGGTGCGGGAAATCGTTGCCCACCTGCGTTGTGTAGGTTGCGTCGTAGGTGTCGTACCATTTGGTCATGGCGAAGAGATTGTCTTTAATCTTGGTGTAGGAGCTGATCAGCGGTAGACGGTTGTCCTTCTCGCTGTCGTAGATCGCCTTGAAGGTTGGTGTGGGGTTGTTGATGTCTGCCAACACATCTGTGTTGGCGCTGTACCAGTAACCGTGGCCGTTGTCGTTGGTCTTGTTGTAGTAGAGCGCGAAGATGATCTCCCGGTTCATTTTGTTACCCACGTCGAAAACCTTTTTCGTCGTCGATTCCAGTCCGTAGGAGGTGTTCTTCATCGCCTCTTCGAGGGCCGTCTTGGCCTCGGCGGGCTTGCCGAACGTGAGGTAGACCTTCGCCAGCAGCGTGTAGGCCGCGATGTTCGCCACACGGGCCTTTTCCGGACCCGGTGTCGGCGGCAACAGCCGGGCCGCCTCGGCAAGGTCTTCGGTCAGCAGCGTGTACATCTCCTCCTCTGTGCAGCGGGGGATGAGTTTGGCAGCTGCTGGGGTTACCACAGTGCGGGTGATGGGCACCACGCCGAAGACGCGGTAGAGGTTGAAATACCACCACGACCGCAGGAACAGACATTCGCCGCGATATTTGTCGTAGTTGGCGATCTTGGCTCCGGTCATGTGGTCGAGTACGTCGTTGCAGCGATAGATGCCGTTGTACCAGGCATTCCAGATGTCGTTCAGGATGCCGTTGTTAGCTGTCTCAGCGAAATGGTCGATGTCGTAGCGGTTCTGCGTCGATACAGCCATCGATTCAAGGACGTTTTCGTCTCCGCGGTAGCCGATCTCCGTGAGGTGGAAGCTCATCTGGGTTTTGAGTTTGGCATAGCACGCCACGACTCCTTGGTTGAAGTCGTCGTCGGTCTTGTAGAAGTTGCCTTCGGTGATGTTGTTGCTCGGGTACTGTTCGAAGAAACTTTCGCCGCACGAGCCCAGACCCAGTACGAGGAGTCCCAGCGCAAGGAAATATTTCGGTTTCATAGTCATCGTCATTTTTGATTACAGGTTAAAGTTCACACCGACGCTGAACGTGCGCGACAGCGGATAGGAGCAGTAGTCCTCGCCCGGACGCAGGGCGTCCGTCGAGCGTTTGTTGACCTCGGGGTTGTAGCCCGAATAGTCGGTCCACGTGAAGAGGTTCGTGCCCTGCACGTAGATGCGCAGCTTCGAGATGCCGGCCTTGCGGGTCCAGCGGTCGGGGAAGGTGTATCCCAGCGAAAGGTTTTGCAGGCGCAGGTAGGAGCCGTCTTCGAGGTGGAACGTCGAGGTACAGGCGCCGTTGTTGCCGCTCGATTTGCGGGTCGCGCGGTTCAGTTCGCCGTAGGGATAGCGTTGCAGCGACTCCTTCATCATGTTCGACGAAGCCTCCATGTTGAGCAGGTAGCGGCGTTCGAGGTTCAGGATTTCGTTGCCGTAGACGCCCTGGAAGTTGGCCGCCAGGTCGAAGCCCTTGTACGAGAGGTTAACCGAGAAGCCGTAGTAGAAATCGGGCATGTAGTTGCCTACGATCACGCGGTCGGCGTCCTTTTCGAGAATGCCGTTGCCGTTGGCGTCGACGAAGCGGAAGTCGCCGATCGTCGTGGTGTCGAAATGGGGATAGGAGTCCAGCTCCTCCTGGTTGTGGAAGATGCCGTCCTGCACAAGCAGGTAGTAACAGCCGACGGGCTGGCCTACGCGCGTGAGGTAGTAACCGCCGGCGTAGGAGGATTCTTTGATGATGTCGGCGTTCTCATCGCCGAGGCTCAGCACCTTGTTGCGGTTGAGCGACCAGTTGGCGGCAAAGGCGTAGGAAAAGTCGCCGAAGCTGCGCCGCGAGGTGAGCGCCAGCTCGATACCTTTATTCTGCATTGAACCGATGTTGACGTTCGACGAGGTGAGGCCCGATACTGATGAGACGGGAACGTCGAACAGCATGTCGGTCGTCTTCGAATAGTAGTAGTCGGCGGTGAATCCGAGGGTGCCGCGCCACAGGCTGACATCCAGACCAACGTTGTACTGCGTGTTCTTCTCCCAGCCCAGGTCGTTGTTAGCGATCTGCGTGGGATAGACCTGCGAAGTGAGTCCGTTGCCGAGATCGATGTTCGTCGAGCCGTAGAGCGCCAGGTATTCAGAATTGCCGATTTGAGCGTTACCGGTCTGTCCCACGCTGGCGCGGATTTTCAGGTCGTCGACCCATTTCACATCGCGCAGGAAGCTCTCGTCGCTCATGCGCCATCCCACGGAGGCCGCCGGGAAATAACCCCACCGGGTGTTGGGGGCGAAGCGCGACGAACCGTCGCCGCGGATCGAGGCCGAAACCATGTAACGGCCCTTGTAGGAGTACTGCGCACGCACGAGCCACGAGGCGAAGGTGTAGGCGTACTTGTTGTTGTAGGTCTCCGTCAGGTCGATGGTCTTGCCCTTCGTGGTGCGGATCTTGTCGTCGCCGGCCGTGCCGGTGCCCACGATCTGCGAGGTCTGGATGCCCTGCTTCTCGGCTTCGTAGACCGCCACGGCGTTGACCGAATGATCGCCGAAGGTGCGGTTGAAGGAAAGTTGGTTGGAGATCGTCCAGTGGAAATAGGAGTTCATGTTGTTCTGCGCTTTGGGGGCTGACAGATCGTCGTAATATTTATGGCCGCGCAGGGGGATGTACGAGGGGCGGTAGTAGTTGCGGATGTAGGAGTAGTAGTCGCCGCCGGCCGTGAATTTGTATTCCAGCCCTTTGATGAACTCATAGGAGACGTAGGCGTTGCCCAGAATGTTGATCTTCTCGCGCACGTCGTCGATTTCGAGCGCCAGCGCCACGGGGTTGAGCACCTCGTTGGTCTGGGTGTCCCAGCTGTTGACGCGCAGGAATCCGTTCATGTCCCAGTTGTAGGAGCCATCGGTGTTGTAGACCGGGAAGACCGGAGGCGCCATCAGTGCCGAGGCGATTACACCATCGTCGCCGTACTGCGTGTCAGAGGAGATGTAGTTGGTCTTCGAGTAGGAGGGCGAGAAGCTGACGCCGTATTTCAGCCGGTTGCGCTTGCCGTCGATGTTGGCCCGCAGGCTGTAACGTTCGAAATCCGACCCGATGATCGTTCCCTCGCGGTAGAGGTAGTTGGCGCCGATGTAGTAACCCAGCGTCTTGGTGCGGCCCGAGACCGATACAGAGTGCTTGGTCGAATAGGCCGTGCGGAAGATGGCGTCCTGCCAGTCGGTGTCGGTCATCGTGCCGGTCTTGTCCTGCAGGTAGGCCGTGATGAGCGGGTCAACGCGGTGGTAGGTCTGGGGACGGTCCTCGTAGGGGTCGTCGATCGAACCCGTCGGAACGTTGAACAGGTAGGCGCCGTCGCGGGCCTCTTTGAAGATTTTGGCGAATTCATAGGCATTGAGCATGTCGATCGTCTTCGAGACGCTCGAGACGCTGAACTGGCCGTCATAGCTCACGACGGGGCGTTCGCCCTCGCCGCGTTTGGTCGTGATGAGGATGACGCCGCACGAGCCGCGCGAACCGTAGATCGCCGCCGCCGAGGCATCTTTGAGCACTTCGAGGCTCTCGATGTCGCTGCTTTCGAGGTTCGAGAAGGCCCGGGCGTCGCACGGAACGCCGTCGATGACGTAGAGCGGGTCGTTGCCCGACGTGGCCGACTGGATGCCGCGGATGCGGATCGAAACGTTGCCGTCGGGCTGGCCGCCCAGGGTGAGCACCTGCACGCCCGGCATCTTGGCGGCCATGGCGTCGCGGAAATCGGCCGTCGGCATGGCGGCGAAGTCTTCGGCCTTGATGGACGAGATGGCCGTCGTCACGTCGCGCTTGTTCTGCACGCCGTAGCCTACGACCACCACGTTGTCCATGGCGATCGCCTCGCTTTTCAGCGTAACGTCGGCCTGCGTCTGGTTGTCGGCGAGGGCCAGTTCCACTTTGTTGTAGCCGATGAGCGAGTAGACCAGCACGGCGTCGGCCTGCCGGATGTCGATGGCGTATTCGCCCATGGCGTTGGTCGCCGTGCCGATCGTGGTGCCTTTCAGGATGACGGTGGCGCCGATCACCGGCGCGCCGCTTTCGTCGGTCACGCGGCCCTTCACGGTACGTCCGGCGTCAGCGGCCGGGCGGGTCTGCGATTCCCCCCCCCGTTTGGCTGTGAGGACAATTTTCAGCCCCTTAACTTCCATATTCACATTGGGAAGCACCTCGGCGATGATCGAGGCGATGCTGCGGTTGACGGCCTTCACCGACACCCGTTTGTCGGGGTTGATGTCGGCGTCGATGTAGGCGAACGTGTACTGGCTGTTGGCTTCGATGCGCTGCAACAGCTCTTTGATGGTAACGTTCTTCGCATCGACGGTGACGGTCGGGACCTGGGCCGAAGCCGTGGCGGCCGACACCGCGCAGAGGAGGACCGCCAGGAACAGATGCCGGCAGATCCTTTTCAAAACGTTGAGTTCATTCATGATAGTTTCGATTTGTGTTTGATTCGATTTTTCAAATGAAAGGGTATGCCGGAGCCTCTTGTTGCGGGAGGTTTCGGGACAGACCGTCTATGTTACAGGGTTTATCTCTGGGTGATCAGGACGCGGTTGCCGTCTATGCGGTAGCGGATCGACATCAGCGAGGACATTACCTCCATGAGGTCTTCCAGCGGTTCGTGGCAGACGACCAGCGACAGTCGTTTTTCAGGCGAGATGTTCGAAGAGAGGGAGATTTCGATATTGTACCTCCGTTCGAGGTTGATGATGATGTCTTTCAGCGGCGTGTTGTCGAAGATCAGACGCGGTGAGAACCACTGGCTGTAATTCCGCGCGTCGACCTTTTCGACGCAGGCGCGTTTCGAAAGCCGGTCGAGCGAGAACCGCTCGTCGGGACGCAGCGTCACGGGGCTTCGGAGATGCTCCCCGGAGATCTTCACCGAGCCGGTTTTGAGCACCACCTCCTCGCTCGATCCGAACGCGTAGTTCATGACGTCGAACGAGGTGCCCAGCACCTCGACCTGCAAGTCGTTCATGCTGACGCGGAACGGCCGCAGCGTGTCTTTACGCACTTCGAAGAACGCTTCGCCCGTCAGGGCCACGTCGCGGGTCCTGCCCGAGAATTCCGCGTTGTACTTCAACCGGCTTTCGCCGTTGAGCCACACCTTTGTCCCGTCGGGCAGGGTGAACTCCCCGACATGTCCCTTGGCAGTCAGCAGCGTGACCTCCTTTTCGGGTGCGAGCGTCTGCGTGGCGGCGAAATAGCCTCCGAGGAATACCAGCACGACGGCGGCGGCCATGCCTGCATAGCGCAGGACGCGGCGTGGAAGCGTGCGGACCCGGCTTGCGCGGAGCGATGCCCGGAGCCGTTCGAGTCCCCTGCGGTCCTCCTCCTCCGAGGCGGGCGCCGCATGGTTTTCCCAGATGTCCCACAGGATTTCGTCGATCCCGGAGTCGTGCTCCCGGGCCAGCATCCAGCGTTCGAATTGCTGCCGGATGTCTTCCGGGGTGTCCGGATGGCGGAATATGTAGTCGATGATTCGCTTGCGTTCCGTTTTGCTCATCGTGTGCCGGTTTTAGAGGGGCTGCGGTTTATTGCGCTTTCTGCGTCAGGGTGTAGGTTTCCGAATAGGTCCCGGCCTCGAAGACGACCCGGCCGGTGCGCAGTGCGCCCGTGTCGTTGGCCCCGAAGCTGAGGTGAACGGCGAAAATGCCCTTTTCGCCTCCCGAAAGGGGTTCGATCGTGATCCAGTCGTCGCCGGTGGCCTTCCAACCGCAGGTGGTGTAGATCGTCACGGACTGTGTGCCGGCAACGGCCTCTACGGTTCCCGACGTGCTGTGCATGTAAAGACTGTCGGGGGCCGCCGGATCGTCGTCCTTGCAGCTGCCCGCCAGACATGCGCACAACAGGACCGCAATGAATAGTAGCTGTTTTTTCATGTTGAGTTTTTCAGGTTAAATAGTTGTTTTCGGAGCCGGTTCCATAAATTAAGACAACTTGCCGGCGGCGATGGCCAGTCAGTTCGTACAATTTTTTTTATATTCCCGCCGTTCCGTTAAAAAATCGTGAAAAAAGGAGAAAAGATTTTTAATTTATTCGCTTAAAATCTATATTTGCACCGACCGACTATGGATTGCGACGAACATATTATCCTGAAAAAACTCCGTGACGGGGATTCCGAAGCATTGGATATCCTTTACCTGCGCTATGCCTCCAAGGTCCGTGATTTCGCCTTCCGGCTGCTCAAAGACCGGACCGACGCCGAAGATGTCACGCACGATATTTTCCTGAAAATCTGGGAACAGCGCCGGGGACTCGGGGCCGTCCTTTCGTTTCGGGGCTATCTGTTCCGCATGACGCGCAATGCCATCTTCAATGCCTACAAGCACCGGCAGGTAGAGTCCAAATATCAGGCGGAAACTGGAGCTGCGGAGAGTCCCGCCGCGCCCCAGGCCGACGAAAGCGTGTCGACGGACGACCTGTTGGAGATGATCGACCTGGCGGTCCGCAACATGCCCGAGCAGCGTCGGCGGGTTTTCTGCATGAGCCGTTACGAGAACATGTCCTACAACGATATCGCCGAGGCGCTCAACATCAGCCCCAAGACCGTGCAGTACCACATCTCGGGAGCGCTGGCCGAATTGCGCAAACTGCTCTCGGCGATGGCGTTTTTCATATAGCCTGCAAAAACGAAAAGGGCGGACCACAAGAGTCCGCTGTTTTCAATTCGACCGAAGCCGTCCACGGATTGCCCCCCCCGAAAGTTCCGTCGTTTTTGATCAGCGAGGCATACATCGTAAAAACGGGACGAATGGATGACGTATGCTCCATTCGTCCCGTTCGGGGGATGATTGCGGCAGATGCGCCGCAATCATCGAAAATTACAGCCGGCGCGAACCGTCGGAGATCACGACGTCGTAAACCTTCGGTTCGTGGCCGTATTTGGCGTTGAACTTCTCCTTGGCCGTGGCGATGAAGTTGTCGTAAAGTTCGTCCTTCACCAGGTTGATCGTGCAGCCGCCGAAGCCGCCGCCCATGATGCGCGAACCCGTCACGCCGCACTCCTCGGCGACCTCCGCCAGGAAGTCCAGCTCCTCGCACGACACTTCGTAGTCCTTCGACATGCCCCAGTGGGTCTCGTACATGCGCTTGCCGACCGTCTCGTAGTCGCCCTTTTCGAGCGCCTCGCAAACATCCAGAACGCGCTTCTCCTCGCCGATCACATAGCGGGCGCGCTTGTAGTCCTCCTCCGAAATCCGATCCTTGACGGCTTCGAGCTGCTCCATCGTGGCGCCGCGCAGGAACTCCTGCCCCAGCACTTTCGCAACGCGCTCGCAGGAAGCGCGGCGGTCGTTGTACGGAGAGCCTACCAGTTCGTGCTTCACGCGCGAATCCAGCAGAACCAACTTATAGCCCTTCGGGTCGAACGGGAAGTAGGCGTATTCCAGCGAACGGCAGTCCAGACGGATCAGGTTGCCTTTCTTGCCGAACACCGAGGCGAACTGGTCCATGATGCCGCAGTTCACGCCGCAGTAGTTGTGCTCGGTCGACTGGCCGATCTTCGCCAGTTCGAACTTGTCGATACCGCAGTTATAGAGGTCATTCAGCGCAAAGGCGTAGGTTGACTCCAGCGCTGCCGACGACGACATGCCGGCGCCCAGGGGCACGTCTCCGGCAAACACCGTGTCGAAACCGCCGATCTTGCCGCCGCGCTTCTGAATCTCGCGGCAGACGCCGAAGATGTAGCACGCCCAGCTCTCGGCCGGTTTGTCCGCCTCGTTCAGGCCGAACTCCGAGCTTTCGCCCAGGTCGAGCGCATAAGCGCGCACCTTGTCCGTGCCGTTGAGCCGGATCGCTGCGACAATGCCCTTATCGACCGCCCCCGGGAAGACGAAACCCCCGTTGTAGTCCGTATGCTCGCCGATCAGGTTGATGCGGCCCGGAGAGGCGAACAGGATGGCTCCTTCGCCGTAAAGTTCATTGAATTTCTTGCTGACTTTTTCTTTCATGGCTCTTATTTTGTGGTTTTAAGTTTGAGTATCCGGATTCGGATTGCACGAAGATAGGAAAAAAATCCGTGACGCCCGGCATAATTTTGCTTCAATTAACAATAAAAATCGACCATTTCATGCCCGGAATCCCCGAAAACGGCTGCGGCGACATCCTTATGCAAACGAAAGTTTTGCCTTCCTTTCGACTTGTAAATCCGGAAATGTTTGCTACCTTTGTAATAGTTTCGTTTCAGAAGTCACCAACTAACATTTCAAACGATATGACAAAAAACCTCATTTTGGCCGCCGCCATGCTGTTAGCAGGAGGCGCCGTCGCAGCCCAACCCAAGGTAATCGCACACCGCGGTTACTGGACAGCCCCCGAATCGGCGCAGAACTCGATCGCTTCGTTCACGAAAGCCGACGCCATCGGTGTCTTCGGCTCGGAAATCGACGTATGGCTCACCGCCGACGACAAACTGATCGTCAACCACGACCGCATTTACAAAGGCACGGACGTCAACATGGAGAAAGCCACCGCCAAGGAGATCACGGCCATCGTGCTGCCCAACGGCGAGAACATCCCCACGTTCGACGCCTACCTGAAACTCGTCGCCTCGAAACCCAACACGCGCCTGATTCTCGAAATGAAGTCTCTTTCGGATTACAACCGCGAAGACCTCGCCGCCAAAAAGATCGTCAAGCAGCTCAAGAAATACGGCGTGCTGGACCAGACGGAGATCATCGCCTTCTCGATCAACGCCTGCATGGCATTCAAGAAGCTCATTCCCGACACCAAAATCTACTACCTCAACGGCGACCTGGCTCCCAAGAGCATCAAGAAACTGGGGCTGGCCGGCATCGACTACTCGATGAAGGTGCTCCGCAAAAACCCCGAATGGGTGAAGCAGGCGCACGATCTGGGTCTCGAAGTCAACGTCTGGACCGTGGATTCGGAGGAGGACATGAAGTATTTCATCGGGCTGGGCGTGGACTACATCACCACCGACTACCCCGAGCGGCTGCAAGCCCTGCTGAAATAACGACCGGCCGATTCGTCAGACAGCCGCTAAAGATATGTATAAAAAAGCGCTACTGATGCTGGGATTGCTGAGCCTCGGGCCAGGAGATGCGGTCATTGCACAAACAGACATTGTAAACATCCCGGAGGCGTTCTGGGAGTCGGGATTTGTTCTCAACGGTTGCAAAATCGAATTTCCCTGCAAACTTATCGACCTGATGCAGACCTCGAATTATAAAAGCGGCTCAGTCAACACCAAAATTCCTCCTACCGGCGAAAACGAATTTTGGGCCGTAACTTTAACCAACGGGAAGGGAGAGAGAATCGAGGCTAC
>ENA-UEQJ01003250-UEQJ01003250.1-human-gut-metagenome-genome-assembly--contig:-NODE-3250-length-10623-cov-2.771193_pt1 | contig 10623 bp, 8 predicted proteins | sample MGYA00242937_ERZ507938 | MGnify/ENA primary metagenome ERZ507938 (study PRJEB26167, sample SAMN06115437) | human gut metagenome | host: Homo sapiens | place: China:Gansu | collected 2015-07-03 | study...
TGTGTTTCCATTTGCTGCAGCTGCAGATACGCATTGCGGATTGCCATTTCCTTATCGGTTTTTGCCGTTTTCAGATTACGCTTTGCGGTGTCATAATTATATTCCTGCGTATTAGAATCCAGACGCGTATTCGATTCGCCGACATAGTTTTTCGTAAACTTCGCAGAATCCAATGCAAGCTCCTTCAGCTGAACGGTCAGATCCTTTTTCAGCGCCGCGTTGAGATACTGCTCCATCGGCAAACTCAGCTTATAAGGCGTATAGGCAACGTCATACACATATTCAAAACGGGCATCTGCCTTTTCCCCCATCAGGTCATTCAGCTTGATATAAAGCTGCTCCATGCTTGCTTCCAGCAGTGCCACATTATCCTGCGCCTGCTTTGCCGCAATCTCCAGCTGATTCAGGTTATACCTGCTCAGAAGACCCAGACGGTTCTTTTCCTTCCCCTGCTCATACAGCTTTTTCTGGATTTCAGCGTTTTTCTTCGTCAGGGCAAGGCTGTCCTCGCTACTCTTGATGGAGGTAAAATAGGATTTTACAGAAACCTCCAGACCAAGGTTTTGCAGCTCCTCGCCGATTCTTGCCTGCTTTTTGCCCTGCTCTGCCTGACGGGTACGGCGAAAGCGGCGACGCCGGAACTCTCGTTTGACGAACTATACAGCGGGGGCGGCGTCCTCGGGCTCCAGTTTTCCGACAAGGTAAAAAACCTTGCCGGACAGCGCATCACGATCAGAGGCTTCATGGCCCCGCCGCTCAAGGCCGAGGCAGCCTTCTTCGTGCTCACACGCGAACCCGTGGCCCTGTGCCCGTTCTGCCAATCCGACGCGGACTGGCCCGACAACATCCTCGTCGTCTACCTTTCCTCCAGCCAGAGCTTCGTCCAGAACAATACCACCATTGAAGTGGAGGGCGTGCTGGAAATCGGATCGCACCGCGACGGAGACACCGGATTCATCAGCCAGCTCCGGCTGCGGGACGCCCGCTTCCGCACGCTGTAACAGACGACCCAAGCAAGGATCTTGTATGAACGGGCTCGAACTTCAGGACATCCTCCTCACCTTTCCCGAAGGCGGGCGGAGGCGCACGGTCCTCGACATACCGTACCTTAAAGTGACCTCCGGCGAGCACATCGGCATCCGGGGCGCCTCGGGATCGGGCAAAAGCTCCCTCCTCAACGTCGTGAGCGGGCTTGTGCTTCCGGACAGAGGAACCGTACGCTGGGGCGCGACCGTACCCGGCGCGCTGTCCGAACACGAACGAGATCGCTGGCGCGGGCAACATATCGGTTTCGTCTTTCAGGACTTCCAGCTTTTCCCCGAGCTGGAAGCGCTGGAAAACGTGCTCCTGCCCGCAACCTTCACCGGATGGCGCATCCCGGAAGCCTTGATCCGGCGCGGGCGCGGCCTGCTCGAACAAATGCACGTCTGCCCCACCCGGAAAGTACGGGCGCTGTCGCGTGGGGAAAAGCAGCGGGTCGCCATTGCGCGGGCCGTGCTGCTCAAACCGGGCATCATTCTGGCGGACGAGCCCACGGCAAGCCTTGACGAAGCCAACGCCGGGCAGGTGACCTTGCTGCTCTCCGGGTACGCCCGGACGCTGGGCAGCACGCTCCTTGTCGTAAGCCATGATGATGCCGTGCTGGCGGACATGGACAGGGTGCTCGATCTCAACCGGGGCATTGTGCGGGAGGCGGCATGAATCCGTTGATGCTGATCAAAGGCGAACTGCGCCGCTCCTTCGGGGGCATTCTGGCGCTGGCACTGGTCCTCGCGCTGTCCCTCAGCCTCGGCGTCGGGGTCAGCATGACCGAACGGGCGGTACGGCAGGGCACGGCGCGGGCGGGCGACGCCTTCGACCTTCTGGTGGGCGCGCAGGGCAGCAGCGTACAGCTCATGCTCGGGGCGGTCTATCTGCGCCCGCAGTCGCTGCCGCTGGTTCCTGGGGGCGCGGTTACGGAAATCCTGACGCAGGAAGGCGTCGTCTGGGCCGCGCCGCTGGCCTTCGGCGACCGTTGGAACGCGTCCCCGCTGGTGGGGACGACCACGGATATGGTCACGCTCGGCGGCAACCGGACGCTCGCGGAAGGCAGGGCGTTCGCCGCACAGGACGAAGCCGTACTCGGCGCGGGTGTCCCCCTGCGGCTCGGAGAGACGTTTTCCCCCATGCACGGGCAGGTCTCCGCATCCCACAACGAACACGGACATGTCCGCTACAAGGCCGTAGGCCGCCTACCGGAAACGGGCACGCCGTGGGACAACGCCATCCTCATTCCCATCGAATCGGTCTGGGCCGTCCACGATGCGCTTCCCGATGCGGGGCATGGCCTGCCCCTCGGGCATCTTTTTGAAGGGAAGGGTTCCCCGCTGCCCGGCGTTTCCGCCGTGGTCGTCAAGCCCGAAAGCATCGCCGCCGCCTACCGCCTGCGGGCCTTTTGGCAGACGGCGACCCTCCCGGATGCGGACGGCAGGCCGGTGAACATGCAGGGCGTCTTTACCGGCGAGGTGCTGACCGAGCTGTTCGCCACCCTCGGCGACATGCGCGACATCATGACCGGCATGGCCTATGCCGCGCAGTTCGTGGCCCTGTGCGGGGTTATGCTGGTCGGCGGGATGGCGGTATCCATGCGCAAACGGATGCTCGGCACGCTGCGTGTGCTCGGTGCGCCGCGCGCCTATCTGGTGCTCAGCGTCTGGTGCGTGGTCAGCGTCAGCATCGCCGTGGGCACGCTGGCGGGCCTGCTGTTCGGCTGTGGCCTTTCCGAAGGTGCGGCGCTGCTCATGTTCCGCCAGACCGGGATCATGCTCTCCCCGCAACTTACCCTCGCCGAAGGTTCCTTTGCCGCAGCTTCCTTCGCGCTCGGCTCCTTGTGCGCGCTGTTCCCCGCCTATATGGTCTACCGCAAGACGGGAGCCGTCGCATTGGGGGATAGCGAATAGCCCTTTCCCAAGAACCGACGCGGCATTTTACCGCTTCCGCGCAGGCAAAGCGAGCCGGTACCTCTATCCATTGGCTCCGGAATCCGCACGACTCCGAAAACTGGAACACGGACCAGACGCAAGGCTTCTATTCCGACTTCTATCAGTTCGAGGAAGACGCCCTCGACGAGGACAAGCTCGGCTCCAACGCCCATCCGCAGGCTCAGGAAATAGCGACGGCACCATAGCCGCCCTCGCCGCCGAAGCCTATCCTCCGCACGAAAAAACTCTCAGTGGAGCGATAACGGCACAGCCCGCATCGAATGCCCCCGAAGACAGAGGGAGGCTTTCCTTTTGGCATGGTGTGGAACGGGAGGCACGGAGTAAGCGGAGACAAGATGTCCGGGGCTACGAAAAGGCTCTACCCCGTCTGCGGGCGCATTACTTCGCCAGTACGGGGGAGATGGCTCTTTCCTGCCGATAGAAGAGGTCCACCCAAGGGAATTCGCGGATATGGCGGGACACCATCCTGGAGCCGCCCGCAAGATTCGCGGTAGGCTGGAGGGGGTGCCCGCCTACTCACGATAGGGCTAGAAGGGATGGTTTTTACCCTTTGAAGAGGGGCAAGCACGCCATAGCATAGCGTACCGTGCCATTTGAGTACCGCGTCACCTAAAAAAGCGGCGGAAACACGCCACACAATACCGAGTAAGGAAGGAAACGCGCCGCTCAGTACCGTACTATATATTCTATAAAAGAAGAAATAAGAGAGATCCCGGTTAATATGAAAAGGGAACCTCTCCCCTTGCCGGCCCCCCAAGATAGGGACTCACGTTCGGAATACTCCGAACGCTCGACGCCGCACCGGGGAGCATGACGAAAAGGCCACCGCGAGGGAAGGCAGGGGGCAGCCTTTGAAGCCGATCCTGCTATGCTCGGGCTGTACAGGTCCGACTTGAACAGAAACGAAGCACAGGGGAAGCACGGCAGAGGTAAGGACTCACGAAATAGCTGGAGCGGTTCGGGAACGGGCCACCTCTTTTTGTGGCCTCCCCTCCCCGATGTTGAGGGGAGAAGGAATCCCCCTGTATTGCCAATCTGAACCCCGGTTTTGGGGAAAATGACTAATTCTGGGCAAAATACCTCTCGGAGGCCCGCGGGAGCTTTGGACGGGGTACAAGAGCTGGCGCGGCGGGCGTGGGATTGTGTATAGGGCTACCCATGCTGGGAACCTTCACCACTCTTCACCTTCATACAGAAAAAACCGGGACAGAACGCCGGACCATAAAAAAGCTCTCACAGTGAATATCTGTAAGAGCTTGATTTTGATGGTGGACCCACTAGGACTTGAACCTAGGACGGACCGGTTATGAGCCGGTGGCTCTACCAACTGAGCTATAGGTCCTCAGGGGCGTCATTCGGTCAGAACACCCTCTTCAGGAGCATCCATCTGCATGGCCCCGACAGGGCAAATACGGATGCAGCGCGCGCATACTGTACACTTTTCCTTGTCGAATGCAAGAAGGCGCGTTTTGATGTCGACGGTCAGCGCGGAGGACGGGCACAGAGCCGTGCACATGCCGCATTGCATACACTTGTCCTCATTATGCCAGATCCGCTGCGCCACGGGCGAAACCAGTACGCCCTTCTCCCGCAGGTAGCCGATCCCCTTGTCGCAGGCATCGCGTGAGCCCGACAGTTCGAGAGTCAAAAAACCTTCCTGCCGCGGCGTGATCTGGGCGGTACTGATGTTGAAATCGAGGTCAAACAGCCGGGTCAGGTTGCAGACCAACGGCGCCCCCGAAATGGTCGGGGGAAACGTCAGATGCACATTGGTACGGTAGGGCTTGGTTTCTTGGCTCATGACGCTTCCTACATCTTGTTGTCTTTCATGAGCTGCGTAGCGCGGGTCGCTTCAGGCGACTTGGGGAATTTCTTGATGAGTTCCTGCAAGCGGACCTTGGCGGCGTCCTTCTTCCCGGCCTTGATGAAGCACATCCCCTGCTTCAAGTACGCGGAAGCGGCCTTCCCGCTGGAGCCATATTTGGAGATGACCTGTTCGTAATCCAGTGCGGCGGCCGGGAAGTTCCCAAGCTGGTAATTGCACTCGCCGCGCCAGAACCACGCGTTGGAAACGAGCTTGTGCTTGCCGTACGTGTCCGTAAAATCCGAGAAGGACTTGAGGGCCTGCTTGTAGTTGCGGGCGTTGAACGACTGCACGCCGTTGTCGTAGAGAGCTTTGGCGATGTCGCCCTGAGCCTGCGTCTGCGGGGCGGCCTGCTGCGGGGCGGGAGCGGCCGCCTGCGGCTGCATGACGGGCGCGGCGGGCACGGGGGCCGCGGCGGTGGCGTCGGGCATGCCGGGCGCAGCGCCGGGAACGCCCGGAACGGCGGCCACGGGCAGTTCCATGCCGAACTGCGTGGCGATGGCCTGCAACGCGGCCTCGTGGTTGTTCACGCGCTGGGCGAGACCGGGAAGGCCGCCAGCGGCGGCCGTCGCATTGTTGAAGTCGTCGATCTGCCCTTTCACGGCGCTCATTTCCTGACGCAGGGACTGAACCTGCGCCCATGTGTCGGCCTGTGCGGGCTGCACGCCGGAAAGCTGGCTATTCAGAAGGCGGATCTGCTGCTCCTGCTGGTTCAGACGCATCTGCATGGCGTCTATCTGGCCATTGGCACAGCCGGTCAGAACGAGCGAACCCAAAAGCAGGGGGAAGATATACGGCTTTTTCATTGTATTACCCTGAAATGAAGGATTTGGATAATAAAGATACGCCCTTTGCGGGGAGAACTCAAGTCAGTGAGCACGCCGCCAGCCAAACAGCACATAGGCCACGCCGCCGAGGACGGGAACAAACCCGCACGCGACCATCCACAGCACCCGCTCGAGCGGCGTTTCAAAGGTATGGTTGAAGGCGTGCCAGATGCCCCACAAATTCAGCAACGCAGGCAGAAACAGCAGCGCGATCTGCCACCATTCAAGCGAAAACAGACTCACGAAGCCCTCCCGGACGGACCTTTCAGCCACATGCTGAGGCAAACGAGCAGCGCGCCGCAACAGATGGCGATGTCCGCCACGTTGAACGCGGGCCAATGCCACTGGCCGACATAGAAATCCAGAAAATCCACAACGGCACGGAACCGGATGCGGTCCACAAGGTTGCCCACGGCTCCGCCGAGCACCATGCCAAGCCCCCAGAACAGCAGCTTTTCGCCGCGCTGCGCCGAGCGCGCGAGCATGAAAATCACGCCCGCCGAAACCAGCGTAGCCGCAAAGAACAGCCAAAACTGCCATTCGATGTCCGACCGGTTGAGGAACCCGAACGCGGCCCCGCGATTGCGGATATTCACCAAATCAAAGAAGCCGGGGATGACCGTCACCGCCCCATAATAGGGCAGTGACGCCATCACCCACAACTTGGTCAGCTGGTCGAGCACAAGCGCGCCGACGCCGACGCCCAAAACAACTCTATAACGAGTATCCTTACCCGGCTCTGCCACTATGCAAGTTCCTTCATAACGGCGGCGCAGCGGGGGCACAGCGTCGGGTGTTCGGGATCGGAGCCGAGTTCGTCACTGTAGATCCAGCAGCGCTCGCATTTCTCGCCAACGGCCTTGGCCACGCTCACGGCCAGCTTGCCGCATTCGGCAATGTCGGCCTGAGCGAGACCGGCGGGCGCGTCGGCCAGCGGAGCCAGATGGAGCTGGGACACGATGCACACGGCGCGCAGGTCCGTGCCGATGCCGCCGAGCACTTCCAGCAGTTCCGGCGAGGCGTACAGGGTCACGGCGGTGTCCAGCGCGTGGCCCACAGTCCCGGCCTTGCGGAGCGGCTCGATGGCGCGGGTCACTTCGGTACGCGCGGCGAGCACGGCTTCCCAACGCTTGCGGTCAGCATCGTCCAGCAGGAAGGCATCCGCGTCCATGAGCTGGAAGGCGAACACGCTCTTCGCGCCGGGATGCAGCGCTTCGGGAATGTGGCGGAACACTTCCTCAGCCGTGAAGCTCAGAACCGGGGCCATGTCCTGCACGAGCATCAGCAGGATGTGGTACAGCGCGGTCTGGGCGGAACGGCGGGCGCGGCTCGCGGGCGCGGAGGAATACAGGCGATCCTTGAGGATGTCCAGATAGAACGCGGACAAGTCCGTGGAGCACAGGTTGTGCAGCGAATGGAAGACCTTATGGAATTCATAGTCCCGGTAGGCGTCCTGCACGCGCTGGTGCGTGCGCGCGGCGACGTCGAGGGCATAGCGATCCAGCGGGTCCATATCCTTCACGTCCACGAGGTCGGCCTTCGTGACGTCCTTCAGGTTGCCGAGCAGGTAGCGGCAGGTGTTGCGGATACGGCGGTAGGCGTCCACAAGGCGGTTCACGATTTCCGCCGAAATGCGCACATCCTCGCGGTAATCCACGGAAGACACCCACATGCGGATGATTTCCGCGCCGTGCTTGCTGATGATCTCGTCAAGCTCGATGCCGTTGCCGATGGACTTGGACATCTTGCGGCCTTCGCCGTCGACCACGTAGCCGTGCGTGAGCACCGCCTTGTAGGGCGGGACGCCGCGCGTGCCGATGGAAGCGAGCAGCGAGGAATGGAACCAGCCGCGGTGCTGGTCCGAGCCTTCAAGGTAGAGGTCGGCGGGGAAGCCCAGTTCGGGGCGCTTTTCGAGCACCGCCGCGAAGCTGGTCCCGGAGTCGAACCATACGTCGAGGATGTCGGATTCGCGCTTCCAGTGCTGGCCGCCGCACTTGGGGCACTTCAACCCTTCGGGCACGATGTCCTTCATATCGGCTTCATACCAGTAGTCGCAGCCGGTGGGATGCTTGGCGAACCGGGCGGCAATGTCGCGCATCCATTCGGGATCGTTCCATGCCTCTCCGCAGTCTTCGCACAACAGGGCCAGAATCGGCACGCCCCACAGACGCTGGCGGGAAATGCACCAGTCGGGGCGCTGCTCGATCATGTTGTAGATGCGTTCCTCGCCCCAGCTCGGAATCCATTCCACGTCGTTGCGGATGGCCTTCAGCGCCTTCTGGCGCAGTTCGTTGGCCTCCATGCTCACGAACCACTGGGTCGTGGCGCGGAAGATGACGGGCTTTTTGCAGCGCCAGCAATGCGGATAGGAGTGCGTGATGTCGGCCTGCCCCATCAGGTTGCCGACTTCCTTGACCTTCTCGATGACATTGGGGTTGGCCTTCTGCACCTGCAATCCGGCGAAAAACTCCACGCTGTCGAGGTATTCGCCGCGATCATTGAGCGGGGAATAGATGTCGATGCCGTACTGGAGGCAGACTTCGTAGTCCTCGCGGCCGTGTCCGGGAGCGGTATGGACACAGCCGGTACCGGCATCGAGCGTCACATGGCCGCCGAGGATCAACGGAGACTCGCGGTCGTAGAACGGATGGCGGGCCTTGACGAGTTCAAGCTGCTGCCCGGTAGCGGTCCCCACGGCCTTCACGCCGCCCATGTCCCAGCCGCACGCCTTGGCGACGCTTTCGACGAGTTCCGTGGCGAGCACGTACTGGCTGCCCTCATATTCGACCAGCGAATATTCGAATTCGGGATGCAGCGCCACGGCCATGTTGCTCGGCAGGGTCCACGGGGTCGTGGTCCAGATGATCACATAGGCGCGGGACGGATCGGCGTTCTCGAAGACCGTCTTGAGCCTGTCGTCGGTCAGCGGGAAACGGACGTAAATGGACGGCGACTTGTGGTCGGCATATTCCACTTCGGCCTCGGCAAGGGCCGTCTGGCAGGAGCAACACCAGTAGATGGGCTTCTTGCTGCGGACCACATTGCCCTTTTCCACGAAATTCGCCAACTCGGTAGCCGTGGCGGACTCGTATTCGGGGAGCATCGTCTTGTAGGGATGATCCCAGTCGCCGAGCACGCCAAGGCGCTTGAATTCCTTGCGCTGGATATCGATGAACTTGTCCGCGTACTGGCGGCAGCGGCGGCGTACCGCATACGACGGCATTTCCTTTTTCTTTTCGCCAAGCTCGTGCTCAACCTTCAATTCGATGGGCAGGCCGTGGCAGTCCCAGCCGGGCACATACACGGACTGCTGCCCCTGAATGTTGCGGGACTTGATGGTGATGTCCTTGAGGATCTTGTTCAGGGCATGGCCGAGATGCAGATGGCCGTTGGCGTAGGGCGGGCCATCGTGCAGACGAAAAGAGCCCCGGCTGCCCGAAGCTTCCAGCATGGTTCCGTAAATATTGTTCTCTTCCCACCAGCGCAGCATTTCGGGTTCACGCTGGGTGAGATTGGCTTTCATGGGAAAGGATGTATCGGGAAGATTCAGGCTCTTTTTGTAATCGCTCATGGACAGGCTCCTTATATATCCACACCAAAGTGTAATCGAAAAATTGTGCTTCAAGGTTGCGCGGTTGTCAAGAAAGAACGCGGAGGAAACGCCGCCCTCCCCGCCTGATTGTCACAGGCATGAGAGGATGATAGAGGGGGCCGAGCGTAAGGAGCGAAAGCCTTTCGCAAAGGCGGAGCCCTGTGCGCCCCGCCCAGCCGCAGGTGACGCCAAGGCATCCCCGCAGCGTACCCCCATCCCTCCCGGAACAAAACCCCGCCCAAGGCGGAATTCCGGAGGCTGCCAAGGCTCGACAACGCGGCAACGCCGCATTCCCCCGGAGGCCATATCCATGACGTTTCCACGGCCCTGCCTGTACGCCCTGCTTGCGGCGTGCCTTTTGCTCCCCGGCTGCGTCGCCAACCAGTACGCCATAAAAATCAACGCCATCACCAACGGCGACATCCAAGCCGGCATCGGGGACGTCTACTATATCATGGCGGTCAAGGGCCAAGAGGACGATCTCGTCTTTCTGGAACTCAAGCGGAACCTCGAAAGCGCCCTGCCCCAAGCGGGCCTGAAAGTGACCAAAAGCCTCCCCCATGCCACGGCGGTGCTTTTCGCGGGGTACAAGAGCCAAACGGTCGCCCGGCAGACGACCGTTTCCGAACCCGTCTACGGCGTGACGCGGGTCGAAACCAGAGGTACCGGGGAATACATCAACACGTTAACGGGAAAAACCAGCAAGACATCCGTTTCAACCCCCACCTACGGCGTTACGGGCTACAAGAACACCCAAAAGGAAGTGGCCCAAAACAAGATCGTTCTGCTGCTTGCCGCCGATTCGCTCAAAACGAAGAAAAAAATGTGGGAAACGATCGTCACCTACACCGGGAACTCGTTTGACAACCGCAAGATGCTGGACATGATGGTTATGGGCGCCAAGGATTACCTCGCCCAAACCACCCCCGGCGACACATGGCTTGACGTCAGCGAATCCGACGATGGCGCACTCAGCCTCAAAGAAAGGAAGTAAGCCCATGTGCACAGCCAAGATCTCCCCGCGCCCCCGCCTCTTCCTGCTGGCCGCCCTTTTCCTGCTGGCGGGCTGCTCTCCCCAGTACTCCATGCGGGTCATTTCCGAAACCGACGGGCACGCCTACCCCAATGACCAGTATACCTATTATATCGCCTCATCGAAAAAACAAAACAGCGACCCGACCTATCAGCTTCTCAAGCAGGACGTAAAAAGCACCCTGTCTGAAGCGGGCTTCACGCTCACGCAAGACCGCAACCGGGGCACGGCACTCCTTTCCATCAATTACACCGCCAAAACATCCACAAAGCACATCACCGTCAAAAAGCCGATTTACGGACAAACCGGGACCGTCGAAAAGACGC
>ENA-UEQJ01003258-UEQJ01003258.1-human-gut-metagenome-genome-assembly--contig:-NODE-3258-length-10602-cov-27.236390_pt1 | contig 10602 bp, 8 predicted proteins | sample MGYA00242937_ERZ507938 | MGnify/ENA primary metagenome ERZ507938 (study PRJEB26167, sample SAMN06115437) | human gut metagenome | host: Homo sapiens | place: China:Gansu | collected 2015-07-03...
TGGTTATGCCGAAGGTGATTATCGGACCGATGTCCTTTACTTTGGGTGCGCATGCGGCAATTTTTTTGGCAATGTTTATTTCGCCTAAGGTGGCAGCTGCTGTCTGCCTTGGTACAACGATGGGCTTTTTTGTAACCACACCCCTGATTATCGCTGCGCGTGCAGCAACCCATATCATTTTCGCTCTGGTCGGTGCATTAATTATTAGGCGCTATCCGAATATTATGGAGAGCTTCGTGGCCGGTATCGGTCTGAATCTGGGACTTGCCGTATTGCATGCTTTGGGAGAAGTGCTTGTGGTAGCCCCCTTCTTCTTCAGCGGTTATATGTTTACGCAAGAGCAGCTGTCCAATGGTTTTGTTATGAGTGTTATCGTGCTGGTGGGTGCGGGTACTGTGTTGCATTCGGTTATGGATTGCAGTATTTCCGTGCTGCTGTGGAAATTTGTCAGAGCAGCAGTACCTTCTATTAAACTGATTCGTGGCTAAGATGAGATTTTAAAATTTAAAACTAAAAGCGTGCAGGCTTACTGCTGACTGATGTCAGCTTGTGCAAGCCTGCACGCTTATTTTTTATAATGCTTTAGCTGTTATTTTCTTGCTTTGGCAACTTCAGCAAAGGCAATTTCCGCAGCATCAATAGTCTTTTGCAAATCCTCGGGATTGTGAGCAACGGAAACGAAGTTTGTTTCGAACTGGGAAGGAGGCAGATAGATACCCTGCTCCAGCATGGAATGGAAGTAGATTTTGAAGGCTTCCAGATCGCTGGCTGCAGCACTGTCAAAATCAGTTACCGGTTTATTGTTGAAGAAGACGGTGAACATGCTGCCGAGGCGATGAATCTGTACAGGTACACCGGCCTTAGCTGCTGCCTTTTCCAAGCCGCCGGTCAGAATAGCGCAAAGGCTTTCTGCGCGGTTGCAGACATCGTTCTGCTCCATATAGGTGAGTGCTGCAATACCTGCAGCCATAGCCAGCGGGTTACCGCTTAAGGTACCTGCCTGATACATCGGGCCAGCAGGAGAAACCATTTGCATGATTTCGCGCTTGCCGCCGTAAGCAGCAACAGGCAGACCGCCGCCGATTACCTTGCCGAGGCAGGTGATATCGGGATCGATGTCATAGAGGGACTGGCTGCCGCCCTGAGCGCTGCGGAAGCCGCTCATAACCTCATCGCAGATGAGGAGAGCGCCATATTTTTTAGTGATGGCACGTACACCTTCCAGGAAGCCTTCGTTCGGAAGAACCAGGCCCATGTTGCCCGGAGTAGGCTCCATGATAACGCAGGCGATTTCTTCGCCGCGTTCGGCAAAAACCTTTTCCAGAGCAGGCAGGTCGTTGAACGGTACGGTAATAGTGGTTGCTGCTACTGCCTTGGGTACGCCCGGGCTGTCGGGTACGCCGAAGGTAGCTCCGCCGCTGCCTGCTTTAACAAGCAGGCTGTCATGGTGACCATGGTAGCAGCCGATGAATTTGATGATGCAGTCACGGCCGGTGTAGGCGCGTGCTAAGCGCAGAGCGCTCATGGTTGCTTCGGTACCGCTGTTGACCATGCGGACCATATCCATGGACGGAACAAGGTAGCAGATTAATTTTGCCAGCTCGGTTTCGGCAACAGTCGGAGCGCCGTAGGAGGTGCCCTTTTCAGCCGCAGCCTTGATAGCGTCAGTTACGCAGTCGGGTACATGGCCCATGAGCAGCGGACCATAGGACATAACGTAGTCGATGTATTCGTTGCCGTCGATGTCATAGATTTTGCTGCCCTTGCCGCCGGAGATGAACGGCGGTACACCGCCGACACTGCGGAAGGAGCGTACGGGGCTGTTAACGCCGCCGGGAATATATTGGCGTGCTTCCTCAAAAGCAGCCTGAGATTTTGTATGTTCCATTGTAATATCTCCTTATTTGCCTTGCAGCCATTTTGCTACATCAAGCGCATGGTAGGTAATAATCATTTTGGCACCGGCACGCTTGAAGCCAAGCATGGTTTCCATAACGATACGTTTTTCGTCAATCCAGCCTTTTTCAGCTGCAGCTTTAACCATAGCGTATTCGCCGCTGACATTATAAACACACAGCGGACGGTTGAAGGTTTCGTGTACACGTTGCACAATGTCGAGGAAGGCCAGAGCCGGTTTAACCATGACGATGTCTGCGCCTTCTTCAATATCCAGAGAAACCTCGCGCAGAGCCTCGTCGCTGTTGGCGGGGTCCATCTGGTAGCCTTTGCGGTCGCCTGCGGACGGAGCAGAGTCTGCTGCGGCGCGGAAGGGACCGTAATATGCGGAAGCAAATTTTGCGGAATAAGCCATGATAGGAATATGGTTGAAGCCTGCTGCATCCAGTGCTTCGCGGATAGCCTTAACATAACCGTCCATCATGTTGGAAGGAGCAATCATGTCAGCACCGGCCTGAGCATGGGAAACAGCAACCTTAGCCAGCAGCGGCAGAGTTTCATCGTTGTTTACGGTGCAGCCGTTTTGCAGTACGCCGCAATGACCATGCTCGGTGTATTCGCACAGGCAGACGTCGGTAATGATAACCAGCTCGGGGTATTTTTCTTTAATCAGCTTGCAGGCCTGCTGTACAGGTTCGTTCATATCCCAGCCGCTGCTGCCGACAGCATCCTTGTAGGACGGTACGCCGAAGAGCAGGACAGCGGGAATACCCAGCTCAACAACCTCGTCAACACATTCCATAACGCGGTCGATGGACCAGTGGTAGTTGCCGGGCAGAGATTCTATTTCATGTTTAACGTTTTTGCCGGGAACGACGAAAAGCGGATAGATTAAGTCTTTTACGGAAACCTCGGTTTCACGGATCATTGCACGCAGATTTTCAGTAGCGCGTGTGCGGCGCGGACGGTATACAGGAAAACCGGTAATACTCATCTTGATACACTTCCTTATTTATTATAAAAATTTGTGATAGCGGTCATGAGGCCGTCGATTGTATATTCAGCGGCATTGATAGCCGGAGTATAGCCATGCTTTTTCAGGGTATCTGCGGTTACGGGGCCGATAGCAGCCAGAGCAGCCTTGTTCAGCAGTTCCTTCTTATCGCCGAGAACCTCCAGCAGGTTGGTTACGGTGCTGCTGCTGGTGAAGGTTACGATGCTTGCTTCGCCGCTTTCGAGAGCTTCGATAAGCTCATCCTTGTTTTCGCAGTCGGCAACGGTTTCGTAAGCAGTTACGACGTCAACGATGGCGCCGATTTTGCGCAGAGATTCGGGCAATACTTCGCGTGCAACCTTAGCACGTGCCAGCAGGATTTTGTCACCGGCGGTGATTTCGCCGGCAAGAGCTTCAGCCAGCTCTTCTGCTTTATAAGTGGAAGGAATGAGGTCGGCGGTGAGGCCGTGTTCTGCCAGAGCCTTGGCAGTGGCGCTGCCGATAGCGGCAAGCGTAACATTAGCCAGGGCGCGTGCGTCCTTCTTAGCAGCGCCCAGACGCTCGAAGAAGTAATCTACGCCGTTAGCGCTGGTGAAGACAAGCCATTTGTAGTCATTGATATTGGCAATAGCGTTGTCCAACGGAGCGTAATCTGCTGTCGGAACGATTTTGATTGCCGGAGCTTCGATAACCTTGGCACCCTGTGCTTCCAGCTTTTTGGTGAGAGCGCTGGCCTGTGCACGTGCGCGGGTAACGATAACGGTTTTGCCGAAGAGGGGTTTGTTATCAAACCATTGCAGCTGCTCACGCAGGCGTACAACCTCACCGACGAGGAAGATAGCAGGCGGCTTCATGCCGGTTGCCTTAACGTCAGCGGCAGCTTTGCCGAGGGTGGTAATCAGAGTGCGCTGCTCGGGATGAGTGCCCCAACGGATAACAGCTGCCGGGCAGTCGGCGCTGCGGCCGTTAGCGATGAGCTCACGGCTGATTTTTTCGATGTTTTCTACACCCATGAGGAAAACGAGAGTGTCAACAGAGGTTGCCAGACCCTTCCAATGGATAGTGGATTCTCCTTTAGTAGGATCCTCGTGACCGGTAATAACGGCAAAGGAGGTTGCTACATGACGATGGGTAACAGGGATACCGGCATATTCGGCAACAGCAATAGCACTGGTTACGCCGGGAACGAACTCAAACGGCAGGCCTGCTTCACGCAGTTCGATGGCTTCTTCGCCACCGCGGCCGAAGACAAAGGGGTCGCCGCCCTTCAAACGTGCTACAACCTTACCTTCGGCAGCCAGTTTTACCAGCAGCTTGTTGATATCGGACTGGCGCATGGTGTGGTTGGCGCTGGCTTTGCCAACGTAAACCATTTCTGCGTCCTTGCGGGCGAAGGCCAGAATACGCGGATCTGCCAGACGGTCATAAACAACAGCGTCTGCAGTCTGCAGGCATTCCTTAGCCTTGAGTCCCAGAAGGCCCGGGTCGCCGGGGCCTGCACCGATTAAATATACTTTACCTTGTTTTGTCATGATGTCACTCTCCTTAAAGAATAGAGGCCAGAATTTCCTGACCGCCGGCAGCCAGCATTTTTTTGCCAAGCTGTTGACCGAGGCTGACAGCGTCATCAGCCTTGCCGTTTATTGTATCACGCAGAATAGTGCTGCCGTCCAAGGCAGCAATGATTGCTTCAATGCGAATGTTTTCACCTTCAACGTCGGCATGTACGCCGATAGGAACCTGACAGCCGCCTTCCAGTAAGCCCAAGAAGGCACGCTCGGCATCGGTAGCCTGTTTGGTGTTCAGGTCGTTTAAGAAGCTCAGCATATCGCGTACTTCTTTATCCGCGGTACGCGCTTCGATTGCCAATGCGCCCTGGCCTACAGCCGGCAGGCAGACATCAGCAGGAATCAGGCTGGAGATACGGTCGCCGTGCCCCAGACGCTCTAAGCCTGCAGCGGCCAGAATAATAGCATCGTACAGTCCTTCATCCAGCTTACGCAGGCGGGTATCAACGTTGCCGCGCAGGTCGCGGATTTCCAAATCCGGACGCTTAGCTAACAGCTGTGCCTTGCGGCGCAGGCTGCTGGTGCCGACTACGGAGCCGAGCGGCAGCTCTTCGAAGGTAGCATATTTGTTGCTGACAAAAGCATCACCGACGTTGGCACGCTCGGTAATTGCTGTCAGACACAGGCCTTCCGGTAGAACGGTAGGCATATCCTTAAGGCTATGCACGGCCAAGTCAACAGTACCGTCTAAAAGATCCTCTTCAATTTCCTTGGTAAATAAACCCTTGCCGCCGATTTGCGCCAAGGGTACGTCTAAAATACGGTCGCCTTTGGTGACAATTTTTTTCAGTACAACCTCACATTCAGGATACTCCTTACGCAGTAAGGCTGCAATATGATTACTTTGCCAAAGCGCTAAAAGACTTTGTCTAGTCCCAATCGTCAATTTTGCTTTCATCACCAAACTCCTCTCCGGTTTCGTTTAATAAAAATAAATCACACATCATCTTTTTATAGCGTTCTTCCTCTGCGGTGCCTGCTACAGCATTCATAGCCTTCATGGGCTCGCGCAGGAATTTATGCTCCAGACGTTGGGTCATCAGGTCAATAATGCGCTTTTCATGGTCGGTAAGCTCCGGCATTTTAATAAAGGCCTTCTTCAAAACCTTCTGGCGCAGGAAATTCATTTTATCATGCAGCTGTACCATAACAGGGCGCATTGTGTAATAACGCAGACGCTCCTTGAGGGCACCAATCTCTTCGCTGATAATCTGTTCGGCAACGTGAGCTTCCTTTTCGCGGAAGTTTTTATTGGTATCAACAACGCCTTCCAAATCGTCAATGTTATAAATGGTTACGCCGTCAACATCGGCCAGTCTGGGGTCGACGTCACGCGGAACGGCAATATCAATCAGAATCAGCGGTCTGCCGTTGCGCTTGGGCAGCAGCGGTCCCAAATTTTCTGCGGTGAGCACGTAATGCGGCGCACCTGTAGAGGTTATAATAATATCTGCATCAGCGGCATGCTCGAACATGGCACGGTAGGGAATAGCTGTGCCGTGAAATTTGTCTGCCAAATCCTGTGCTCTCTCGTAGTGACGGTTGCTGACACAGATGGTTTGCGCACCCTTGTCCAACAGATGCTGTGCAGTGAGCTCGCTCATATGACCGGCACCAACCACCAAAATCTGTGCTTTGCTCAAGTCACCTAAAATTTTGATGGCCAGTTCAACAGCAGCGCTGGAAACAGATACGCTGCTGTAAGCAATTTTTGTTTCGGTACGCACACGTTTGCCGACGGCAATTGCCTTATTCATGATGGTATTGAGAATCGTATCTGTCATACCATTAATACGGGCAATATGATAAGCATTTTTAATCTGGCTGAGAATCTGGCCTTCACCGACAATCAGTGAATCAAGACTGGATGCTACGCGGAACAGATGCTTGACGCAATTTGTTCCGTTCAGATTGTAAAAATATTCGCTTTGGTAATGTTCGCCTGCCAAATGCTTGAGCAATGATTTGATAAAAGGAATTGCTTCATGCGGATTTTCGATAACCATGTACAGCTCAGTGCGGTTGCAGGTGGAAAGCAGCATGGCTTCGGGAATATTATCGTAATTGCGCAGGCGGCGCAGAATACTTGCCACCCTGTCATTGGAAAAATTAAAACGTTCACGGATCTCAACGGGGGCGGTTCTGTGATTGAGTCCTAAAACTGTTAACTGCATCTAATACCTTCTCCTTTGCTTGAGCAGCCTTACCTGCTATAACTAAATTTAGTAAATCCTGTTTCAAAACACTGCGCCAGAATTGCGTCCGCTCCTGCGGCGTACTTTCGATGTTTTGGACAGCTTCCCTCTGCAGCAGCAGAAAGCTGTTGAAGTCAGCCAGCTCGGGTGTCAGAATGTGTTCCAACTGTTTTTTCAGCAGACGCGTAAAAGCAGGCATGCCGCCTGTTGCCAACGCAATAGTAATATCACCTTCACTGATGGCTGAGGGGACAGTGAAATTACTCAGCTCAGGTTCGGTAATATTATTGACGAGGCAGGGCGCAGCCTCTGAAATCTGCCTGTTTACAGCCTTATTATCTGTGGCGGCAATAACCACAAATGCATTCTGCAGATATTCCGGTTTGTAGTAATCCTTGATGAGCGTGCAGCCCTGTGCTGAGGCAAGCTTTTGCACCTCGTCACAGAAAAGTGGGGCAACAACCGTTACGTTAGCTTCGGCATCCAGCAAAGTTGCCAGCTTACGGGCAGCAACAGCACCGCCGCCGATGATTACGCAGTTTTTGCCTGCTACACGCAGCATAGCAGGATAATGAAAATTAGTTTTATTAAGCATATAATTAACCACCTATAGGAACGTGATAATGAGTGTTATTAACCTTTATATAATATCATATCTGAAGCGATTTATAAAGATATTGAAGGCTTTTTAAGTGTGAAAAACATAAGAAAGTGGATAAAGTTAAGAAGATTGCCAAAATAATTCTGCATAACAAAGCAATTAGCTGTTAAAAATCTAAAAAACTCCCGCCGTAATCCTTCAGGATCACTCAGCGGGAGCTTTGTTATTTTGTTTTAAATTTTATTGGCTGATTATTTGCCGAAATATCTTTTCAGCAGGCCTGCGAAAGCTTTGCCATGGCGAGCTTCGTCACGAGCCATTTCATGAACGGTGTCATGGATAGCATCCAGGTTCAGAGCTTTAGCGCGTTTAGCCAGGTCGGTTTTGCCTGCGGTTGCACCGTTTTCAGCTTCTACACGCATTTCCAGGTTCTTTTTGGTGGAGTCGGTTACAACTTCGCCCAGCAGTTCTGCGAATTTAGCAGCATGTTCAGCTTCTTCGAAAGCAGCTTTTTCCCAGTACAGGCCGATTTCCGGATAGCCTTCGCGGAAAGCTACGCGGCTCATTGCCAGGTACATACCAACTTCGGAGCATTCGCCGTTGAAGTTAGCACGCAGGTCAGCTTTGATATCTTCAGGAACGTCAGATGCGATGCCTACAACGTGTTCGGCAGCCCAGCCCATTTCAGCAGCCATTTCCTGGAATTTGGAAGCGGGAGCGCCGCATTGCGGGCATTTTGCCGGAGCAGCTTCGCCTTCATATACATAACCACATACTTGACATACAAATTTTTTCATATTAGTTCCCTCCATGTTTTTATATTGCATTGCTTAATTTTATTTTTGACTTGCACAGCTTGTGTGCCCTTGACACTTATATAATAACACAGGCCGGCACAGTTGTCAATAATAATTATCCGTTAGTTTTTATTTTAATTTAGTTAGCCATAGCTGACAAATTAGAATTTGAGAGTTAAGCCCAGGTTAACGCCTTTAGCCTTCATGTCGAGGTCTTCGCCGAAGGCATCATCAAATGTCTGATTATAGTAAGAAGCGTTAACTTCCAGGTTGTTCAGAATAGGCTTGCTGATGCCGATTTCATAGCCGCTGTTTCTGTTGCCGTAGCCAACATTTCCCCAAACAGTGAAGAGTGCGGGAATATCATAGGCAGCCTGCAGACCGATTTGACCGGAGTTTTTGGTTTTACCGCCAAAGTCACCGGAGGTATCAGCGTTCAGATAACCTGCGTAAGCGGAAATACCAGGCAGAACTTTATACATAATATTGAATTGTTGGGCGCGGGTTTTGGCTTCGTCTGCTTTGTAATTATTCCATTTGTAGTTTAAAGCAGTTTTTTGGCCGATGCCGACAGTTGCGCCAAGATAGGTACTGTTGGATTTGCTGAATTTATAGTTGTCACCTTTAAGACTGGATGGCAGATTAATGCCTGCATCAATAGCAACCTTGCCGGCATCATAATTCTTCAGCGGAGAAGCATAGGCGCTCAGGCTGCAGGTGGTTGCAAGGCAGATTGCTGCACCGAAAGCTAATAAAGCATGTGAGGATTTCATTTTGCATCGCTCCTTTTACAACATAATTTTGATCTTAACTTAATTTTAGCATATAAAGACAGTTATGCAAGCAAAAAGCAGTGATGTGTTTATGACAAATGTGTTAAAAGTACTTGTAAAATCACGCGGAAAAGAGGATAATTATAATGTATATCTATCTATAAACAAGGGGATTTTATGAGCGCAGATTCTAAAGCTTCGAATAGCAAATTTTTAAAGGGAACCTTAATCCTTACGGCCTCCAGTATTGTGGTCAAGGTTATCGGTTCTCTGAACTGGATTATTTTATCACGTGTATTGGGTGGCGAAGGTATCGGTCTGTATCAGATGGGCTTTCCAATCTATCTGATGGCAATAACCGTATCAAGTGCCGGTGTACCGGTGGCAATATCTATTATTACCTCCGAAAAATTGGCGAATAAGGATTATCGCGGTGCCAAGCGAGTCTTTAATGTTTCGCTGCGAGTGCTGCTGTTGACTGGCCTTTTGTTTTCGTCCTCACTGTTTTTCGGTGCGGACTGGCTGGTTAATAACCATATCATCCGCGACAGCCGTGCGTATTATTCTATTATCGCTCTGGCGCCTGCGGTTTTCTTCGTAACCTTTCTGGCCAGCTTCCGCGGTTATCTGCAGGGTTGGCAGATTATGACGCCGACGGCGGTCAGTGAGATTGTCGAGCAACTGACACGTGTTATTACCATGCTCGTTTTTGCCGACCTCTTTATGCCGTACGGTTTGGCGTTCGCTGCAGGCGGTGCCAGCATGGGTGCCGGTGTAGGCGCGTTCTGTGCACTTTTGGTGCTGATGTGGTTCTATCGCCGCCTGAAGCAGCGCCTGCAAAAGGAAATGGCAGAGCAGGATGACAGTGCGCCGGTAGAAAGTGCCGGACATATCATCAAGCGTCTGCTGAAGCTGGCTTTGCCGGTTTCTCTGACCAGTCTGATGCTGCCGATAGGTGCAAATCTGGACCTTTTGATTGTGCCGCAGCGTCTGGAAGCAGCCGGTTTTAATATTCATCATGCGACTGAGCTGTTCGGTTATCTGACAGGTATGGCTGTACCGTTGGTTAATCTGGCAACAATTTTTACGGCGGCAATGACTATCAGCTTGGTGCCGTCGATTTCCGAATCTCGTGCGGTGGGCAGCTTTGATGCAATCCGTGATAAAATCCGTATCGCCTTCCGCGTAGCGATGATTATCACCTTCCCGTGCTTTATGGGCTTGTATTGTCTGGCAGAAAAGGTTGCGGCGCTTGTGTATAACGCTCCCGGTGCGGCACCTGCGATTCAGACGATGAGCATCGGTATTCTGTTTTTAGGTATGCATCAAATCAGTACAGGTATTCTGCAAGGCCTTGGCCGCACGGCAATCCCTGTAATCAATATGATTATTGCCTGCATTGTAAAAATCGTTATGAGCTGGTATCTTACTGCTGTGCCGGAGCTGGGCATCCGCGGTGCGTCGATGGCGACGGTGGCAGATTTTGCCGTGGCAGCGATTATCAATATGGGCTTTATTTACAAGCTGACAGGCTATAGCTTCTCTGTTGGCAGCATTATCCGTCCCTGCTTTGCTTCCTGTGTCATGGGCGCGGCGATTTACGGCGTGCTGATGCTTACGGAAAGCATGGGTATGTGGTGTGTGCTGTTTGCTATGGCGCTAGCTGTTCCTGTCTATGCATTGGCGCTGCTGGCCTGCGGTGGTCTGAATAAAGAGGATTTGGACAACGTGCCCTTTGTGGGACGCAGATTGTTGGCAGTAGGCCAACGCTTTGGTCT
>ENA-UEQJ01003259-UEQJ01003259.1-human-gut-metagenome-genome-assembly--contig:-NODE-3259-length-10600-cov-4.101492_pt1 | contig 10600 bp, 5 predicted proteins | sample MGYA00242937_ERZ507938 | MGnify/ENA primary metagenome ERZ507938 (study PRJEB26167, sample SAMN06115437) | human gut metagenome | host: Homo sapiens | place: China:Gansu | collected 2015-07-03 | study...
TCCCAACAAAAAAGTCAATATTAATCGTTGCATTTTCATAGAAATAACACATTTATTTTTTAAAATATAAAGAAAATCAGAGCAATTAAAGCAGTTTACATATTATTAGTGCGATTTGTTATTAATTACGCATACAATTTATCATAATTACAAGCAAGTTATAATTGACACCGGAATAAAAACGCACTGTAAGCCGATGATAAATAAACCTTATTGTTTTAGTATTCAAAAATATATCAAGCAGTGAATCGGTTAATTTTTATTAAACAAAACAGTTATATAACACTCGCAGATATAATTACATCAAAATACCGCCTATAGCTGTTCCGGATAGCTTCCGCCAATACTCTTTCTCACACTTTTTAACAGAAAAACGCCTTCACTTAAGTTTCAAAAGGCTTAAGCGAAGGCATTTAATATCATTTAATATCGTATCTGTCCTATTGCCGTTTCAATTCTTAAAACGATCCGCCTGCGGCGATCATTTCAGCAAACGCATAGCAAACTATATCGGGTGTCTTTACATTCTGAATCTTTGTAATGAGCTGAGGAATGTTTGCCGAGATCTCTGTGCTGAACTGTTCAAGAGCGGCGCTGTCGTTAATATCGACCGTATTTGAATCATTTACTTCGGGGAGTGCCTCGTCAACATAAGCTATTTCCTTGCTGTCAGCCTTGATAGAAAGCATCTCTGCGCCGTTTGAAGCAACCGCAATGTCAAAAGTACCGTTGTTGCCGTCCATAGCTACGTTTAACTTTACCTCAAAGCTCTCGTTGTCATCTGTCGTGACCTTTAAATTATATGTGCCGTTACCGTTTGTTGCGTCAAAAGAGTAATCAGCCGTGATAGCTGCTTCGCCGTTAAATGTAACAGAACCTGTACCGGTGTAGTTATTGCCGTTTACAGTACCCTTTGCACCTGCGTACAGCGTATCGCCTGAGATTGACGCCGTCAGCGAATAATCAAACTGTGCATTGTCAGAGTATGTTACAAGGAGAATCTCAATCTCTCCTGAAATTGTTATCTTTCTGCCGATGATATTGTTATCCTTGGCATAAACGATCATTGTAGCCATTACAGACTTGAGCTCATCCTCTGTCGCATCCTTTGTAGCATCGTCTACAAGCGTCTTGAGATACTGGAATGAAGCGTTGTTTATTCCGAGCTGTGAAAGTACATCCATTATCTTGCTTTCCTTTTCAACCGCATCAAGTACGTCCTTGCAGAAAGCGATTATATTTTCGGCTGTAAAATCAATTGTGTACGATGTGCAGTTTACAGTGCCGTCAGAAACCTTTAATGAATCCGACTTATTCTCCGTTGCAGTGAAATTCTTGAAGTAAGCGTCTGTTATGATTTCAATAGTCTTGTTGATGGTTTCTTCGTCTATGTTATTTAAAATATCCTCGTATCCCGATGACGACGAGGGCATTTCATCTGTAGCATCCGAAAGAGTAAGTATATTGCCGATATCGGATTTGCCCGAAGAAATATCCTTCATTGAAGAAGCAAGCTCCTTGACATCCATTACTATGTACTTTTCGGTAAGATCGGGAACAGTAAAATACAGCTTATCTCCCGACATCCAGTATTTTACCGTAAGATACTCATCACTGCCGGCAACAAGTGAAGCTGTACCCGAGCCTTTTTCAGCGGAAGTATCCGCATAGCTTGTCGCCTTGATTACGGTAGGAGCAACATCGGCATTAATGCCCAGTACATCCTTTGATGCAGATACGGTAAAGGTCTGCTCGATACCCGTCTTTATATTCTTAGCACCGCCGAAAATTTCATCGGCTTTCTTCTCTGCCGCAGCAAAATAGTTCTTTTCAAGAGTTTCGTATCCGCCGCCGGACTTTCCGAAAACTCCCGCAAAATATAAAGCAAGAGGTATTCCGCCGACTACGATAACAGCCGCAAGCACAATAAGAATTATCTTGAGCGCACTGCTTTTCTTCTTAGACGGAACTACCGCAAAGCTGCCTGCGTCATAAGCCGGCATACCCTGCTGCATATACTGTCCGTCAGCCTGTGCAAACTGTGCCTGCTGATTGAACTGGGGCTGTGCCTGCTGATTGAACTGGGGCTGTGCCTGCTGATTGAACTGAGGCTGTGCCTGCTGATTGAACTGAGGCTGTGCCTGCTGTGCATACTGCTGAGGCTGTGCCTGCTGGTTGAACTGGGGCTGTGCCTGCTGATTGAACTGAGGCTGTGCCTGCTGTGCATACTGCTGAGGCTGTGCCTGCTGTGCGTACTGCTGGGGCTGTGCCTGCGAAACAGGCTGTTGGGGCTGATCGCTGAATTCATTCAGCGCCTGCTGCCAGTTTGGCTGCTGTTCATTCATGTTGTTATTTTCCATGATGTGTCCTTTCGAGATGTGAATTGATATATTTCCTGTTACAAAATACGGCTAACCGCATTATCTGCTTACATTTTACCATAAAAATGGCTGAAAAGCAAGTCGGCAATATAAAAATTATATGGCAATGACAGTATTTTCAGCCGATAACAGAATATTTTCCTCCGCAAACCCGAAGATTTAGTAAATATAGACAAAACAAAACTGCTGTAACCGTCAGTTACAGCAGTCAGACTGTCGATAAACTTCTATCGTTATCAAAAATGGGGTTTGGGGCGTAGCCCCAAGGCGGGTCGCAGGGACGCCAGTCCCCGTATCCACCCCCTTTCCGGGGGAAAGGGGGCAGGGGGATAGGGATAATAAATCAGAAGTTAATTTCAAAAACAGACTTTTTCTACAAACTGACTGCTGTAACCGTCAGTTACAGCAGTCAGTAAATCATATTATTTTATATTTTGCTTTCAAGGTCAATACACGTTCTGCACTTTCCTCAATACGACTTATACTTATTTCTCCGCTGTTCACGGCATTCAGCACTGCGTTGAAGGATTTTTCAAGGCTTTCAGGCATGAGAATAATATCAGCACCCGCCTTTACAGCCATAACAGCCGCTGTATCGGACGTATAGCTGTCAGCAATCGCTCCCATAGCCATAGAATCCGTAATGATTACTCCGTTATATCCAAGCTCATTGCGTAATTTACGGGTGATAATCTCATAAGACAGCGACGAGGGCAATTTATCAACAGAGGTGACGGTAATATGCGATACCATTATTGTATCAGCCTTATCAAGGGCGGAAATGAACGGTACAAGCTCACAGGCTTTAAGCTCGTCCCACGACTTATTAACGCTGACATATCCCGAATGTGTGTCGTCCTTTGTATCACCGTGACCCGGAAAATGCTTGAGCGTTCCTATAATACCGCTTTTATGCAAACCGTCAAGCTGTGCGGATACCATTTTACCGACTGTAACGGGATCATTGCCGTATGAGCGGTCACCGATCACTATGTTGTCGGGATTTGTATTTACGTCCGCTACAGGTGCAAAGTCATAATTAAAGCCAATCTTTTTAAGATAAAAACCTATCTTTCTGCCTACTTCCTCCGCTTTTGCGGGATTGTCGGTTTTTCCGACTTCCGCCATGCTCTTATAGCTTGCTACATTGAAAAATCCTGAATTTGCGACACGGGCAACATCGCCACCTTCTTCGTCTACAGCAACAAAAAGCGGATATTTGCTGTTGCTTTGCAAATCGGAGATAAATCTCGGCAGTTGCTCTGCTCCTGTGATATTTTTGCCGAAAACAGCTATACCTCCTACAGGGAATTTTTCCAGATTCTCACGCATTACCTCTGTCACGGTATCGACCGCCTGTGCAGTTTCGGCGTTTTCGCTTACATTAAGAGCCTCAGGACAAACAATAAACATCTGACCGATTTTTTCTTCCAGGGTCATATTGTCCAAATACGATTTTGCCGTTTTGAGCGAATTTTCATCGTCAGCCGTCTGAAATATCGGTTCACCTTCACCGTTGTCGGATATTTGCACCTGTACGGTACACGATGCTAATAGAACAACACCGAGTGCAAGCAGTATTATTGCTGTATTTTTTATAAGTTTCATCATTATATCACTTCTGCGCCATACACAGCTTGTAATAGTCGCCCTTCTTCGCCATAAGTTCATCGTGCGTGCCGGCTTCGGTAATACCCTTATTGCTGATGAACATTATCTTGTCGCAGTTTTTGATTGTTGAAAGTCTGTGAGCAATAATAAAGCTCGTTCTGCCTTTCAGCAGCTCCTGAAGTCCCTTCTGCAATTCCTTTTCGGTTTTTGCGTCAATAGATGAGGTCGCCTCGTCAAGAATCAGTATCTTCGGATCGGATATAAGCGTTCTTGCAAAGGATACAAGCTGACGCTGACCACCCGAAAGCTGCGAGCCTCCCTCGTACATCTCGGTCTTATATCCGTTTTCAAGCCCCATGATAAATTCATCTGCACATACCGTCTTTGCCGCCGCCCTTATTTCTTCCTCGGTAGCGTCCAGCTTGCCGTACCGGATATTATCCTCTATAGTGCCTGAGAATATGAAGCTGTCCTGCATCATAATACCCATCTTTTCACGCAGTGAGTGAAGCGTGACCTTGCTTATATCGTTTCCGTCTATATACACCGCACCGCCCGTAAGGTCGTAGAAACGTGACAGCAGATTTACAATAGTAGTCTTGCCTGCACCCGTAGGACCTACAAGCGCAATGCTCTCTCCGGGCTTTACCGTAAAGCTGACATTTTCAAGAATGTTCTTTCCTTCTTCATACGCAAACGTAACATCACGGTATTCCACCTCGCCCTTAATATCAGGCATTTCATAAGCGTCCTCAGCGTCCTTTACATCTACAGGCTCGTCCATTGTTTCGAATATACGCTCAAGATAAGCCACCGCATTTACAAAGTTGTTGTAAAGGCTTGCGATATTGATTATAGGCTGCCAGAAGCGTGAGGAATAGTTGCTCATCGCAAGTATCGAGCCGAGCGATACCGCCGGATAGCCTATAACGAGCAGTCCGACAAAGTACAGTGCCGAATCGACCACCGCTCTTATATTGTCGACCGAGAAGCTGACAAAGTTGTTTACCGTGACCGCCTTCATCCACGCTTTTCTGTAGGCTGTTGACAGTCTGCGGAATATGCCGAGGTTTTCGTTCTCCCTCGCAAAGCTCTGCGTTACACGCATACAGTTAATGCTCTCCGCAAGATATGCCGTCTGGTTGGAGTTCTTATTTGAAACTCCCTGCCACGCCCTTCTCTGCTTGTTTTTCAGTATTATCATCACAACGATGAACACGGGAACGCCCGCAAATATAACAAGCGCCAGCCTTGCGTCAACCGAGAACATGAATATCGTTATGAATATAAGGTTGAATATTTCAAGAATGAAGTTGATTATGCCGTTTGTCAGCATATCCGATACATTATTCACATAGTTTACGACACGAACAAGTATCTTACCCTGCGGTCTGTCGTCATAATACTGGAACGGAAGCTCCTGCAAATGCGCAAACAGGTCTTTTCTTATATCGTATATCATAAGCTGACCGGCTTTTGTCATAATACGCTGACGGATATTTCCGAGTACAACGCTGATAATTATAGACAGTAAAAAGCCTATCGACAAAAATACTATATAAGGAATATTTCCGTCTGGTATCGCCACATCGACCGCCTCTTTTGTAAGCAAAGGGCCGATAAGCGCAACTATTGCCGATATTGCAGACAGCGAAAGTGCCAGTATCATCTTCCACTTATAACGCTTTACATAAACCATTGCACGTTTGAAATGCTTGAAATCGAATGGGGTCTCAAGTCTTTCATCAACGTCGAATTTGTTTCTTGCCATTTAAACCGCCTCCTCTTCATTACCGTTCTGGAGGGTATATATTTCATAGTAATATCCACGCTGCCGCATCAGTTCATCGTGCGTACCGCATTCCTTTATGCGACCGTCCTCAAGGATAACGATCCTGTCTGCATATCTTGCGGAGGATGTACGCTGAGCTATGATAAGCTTCGTACACTCAAAGTCAAGATTATTGAGGTTTTCCTGTATCTCCGCCTCTGTTTCCATATCAAGCGCAGAGGTGGTATCATCAAGTATCAGTATCGGCGGACGGATAGCCATAGCTCTTGCAAGTGCTATTCTCTGCTTCTGACCGCCGGACAGACCGACGCCCCTCTCACCTATTATGGTATCATACTGTTCGGGCATCTTCTCAATAAAATATGCCGAAGCAAGATGAGCAAAGTTTTTTACATCTTCAAAAGGCAGGTCGGATTTGCCATATGCTATATTGCCGTCAACCGTATCCGAGAACAGCAATACCTCCTGAGTAGTCATACCGATATTCGCACGAAGTACATCAGGCTCATAATCCTTGACGTTCTTTCCGTCAACATATACTCCGCCCTCCGACGCATCGTAAAATCTCGCTATAAGGTTCATCAGCGTTGTTTTTCCCGAACCGGTAGAACCCATTATTACAACGGTTTCTCCGTGCCTGATATGAAGATTTATATCATGAAGCACGGTAACATCTCCGAATTTTGCCGTTACGTTCCTGAACTCTATATCGCCGTTAAGACGGGGACGTTCCTTGCTGTTATGATTATTCTCTATATGCGGACGTGCATAGTATATATCTATTATCTTTGATATACTTGCAAAGAAACGCTGTAAATCGTTTATCAGCATACCGATATTTCTCATAGCGTTTGCTATTGTCCATAACAGCCCTGAAAATACGGTGTACTGAGCTATGGTTATCCTGCCGTTTATGACGAAGATACCGCCGACAAGCATCTGTACAGCCCAGAGTGCCTGTGCAAGCGTTTCTATGTAGGGCTGGAATGTGAGCCATACCATAGCCGCCTGCTGATTATGCTCGCAGTAATCCCTGTTGTACTTATCGAAATCTTCCTTTTCGTATTCCTCACGGGCAAAAGCCTTTACGACACGGTTGGCGGCAATATTCTCCTGCGCCTTTGTGTTAAGCCTTGACAGCTTCTCACGCAGTACCACATACTTAGGACCTACTCTTTTCGAGAACATACGGGTCACAATGAACAGTATCGGGGTAAGCGCAAGTATAAAAAGCGTCATCAGCCAGTCAAGCGTAAAGAAATATATAACTGTAAAGAGGAACAACGCACTGCTTTCAACCACCATCATTATTATCCAGGCAATAGAATGACGTATCATATCAAGGTCGCCCGTAAGCCTTGTTACAAGGTCGCCCTTTGTATGAGTGTCAAAGAAGTGCATATCCTGATTCTGAATACGCTCAAAAAGCTCGTTTCGCACCTTCTGCAGCACTCCCTGCGATACTATCTCATACAGAGTTTTTGCAAGGAACTGAAGGCAGGTACGCACGAATACGAATAAAATCATCGCAACGCAAAGCAATATCAGCAAATCACGCTGATTTTCAATGTTCTTTAAAGCGTCGGGCGAGGATATAAATATACTGATTATCTGTTCTACGATCATCGGTCCTGTAAGGAAGAATGACTGTATCACTACAGACAGACACAGCGCAACGGCATACACCGCACGGTAGCCTTTCATCTTTCCGAGCATCCATTTGAACTGGAACATTTCACCACACCTTTCCTGTTGTCCGCCGAAATAAAGATGAAAATTTACCTAACGGCAGACAAAATTCAGTAATCGTTTTCACATTTTGTGCAAAGCCTTGCAATAAACGCTCCGCACAAGCTCTCTTTCTTTTTACAAAGCCGATATTACACGGAAAAATCGATTTTGCTTTGGGTATTTTAGCACAATGCCAACAGGCTGTCAAGGGGGTTTTGAAAAATATTTATTTATTTTTTGCAGGCTAATAAATTAAGTGAAATAAATTGCTTTTTTCAGGAATTTTTAAGCTGATATGTAAACATATTTTCAAAATGAATAATTTCGTTTTTATGTTGCTTGCCCTATTGTAATAATCATAATTTTATGGTAAAATTATGTCAACTTGAAGAAAAAGTCTGTTTTTGAAACAAACTTCTAACTTACTATCCCTATCCCCCCTGCCCCCTTTCCCGGGAAAGGGGGAAAATACGGGGACTGGCGTCCCAAAAGCAAGGACGCTTTGGTTGCTTGCCAAAAGTTATAAGCAAGGACGCTTATGTCAGCTGAACCGAGCCGTTGCACGATGCAACGGCACAAACAGCTGACTTTGCAGAGATGCAAAACCAGCAGAGCAAGCAACATGCGACACCCCCATTTTTAACAACGATAGAGGTTTATCGACAGTCTGACATAATTTTATGGTAAAATTATGTACAGAAAAGCTTCACGGCAGTTAACGAAAACAAGGCACTGCATTACTGTAAATATCAGGCAAATATCAGAAAGGAATCAATATGAGAAAGAATCGGTTTTTATTTTCAATAACAGCAACAGCATTAATCACAGCGGTATTTCTGTCCTCCTGCACAGCAGGCAGAGCAAATTCAGACACCTCTTTACAAAACGGCTCTGCATCATCAGCCGCAGGCAACTTGAACAGTTCCCTGCGCACCGTGACCTCTGTGCCGTCAGGCGAAATATCGGATAAAGATGAATTCCTGAAAGGTATATGGGTCGATGAAAACGGCTTTGTGGCGAGCTTTTCGGAAAACGGCAGGACAGCGGTATTTGACGAGCAGACAGACGAGCAGACCCGAAAATCCGTTAAAATTACGGCACAGGACAAAGACACGATAAGCATTTCCTGCGAGGATAAGAATTATACCACATACCACGCCGACAGCGAGAAAGGCGCAGAGCTTTGCGAAAATCTGCTTACCGCCGCCTCGGGAGATTGGTCAATGTGCGAATACGGCTATGCGCAAACGGTAGAAATCAGAAAATTCACTTTTCTGACATCGCTCGGAAACGATTTCTCCGGCGATAAGATTACCGTCGGACTTGAGGGCGTAAAGCTACGCAACTCGTTATTCGAATCGGACGGCATTGAAACATACGCAAGGCTTGACGGCGATAAACTGATATTTATTTTTTCTTACGGCGATATGGTTTCTTCCTGCACGCTGGTAAAAATAGATAGTGATGAGTATAATAAGCTAAGCGATGCAGGTTCTGCTATTAACGGCGTATGGGTAGATCCCGATGACCTGAACACAACGCTCACATTCTTTGCAGGAAAGTCGCTCACCGTGACAGGCAACGCTTTTAAAGAGGTGCTTGGCGAAAAATTCGACAGCTTTTCGGGAAAGGCCTATGACATATCCGCAAAATACAAGAACGATATTATAAATGTTTATTCAGGCGATGATACCTTGTTCAGTATCGTTATGTACGGAAGCGATATACTTGCCGTTTTCGCAGACAGCAGCGACCGCTATCCGCAGATTCTCTTCTACCGTGAAAACAGCGATGAGATAAAAAGAGCAAAGGAAATGCAGAAGCTGAAAAAAGAAAAAGCCGATTTGCTGAGTGCCTATCCGGATAACGATAACTGGCTGAACAATGCCGAATGCGGCGATATATTATCCCTTGCGGATAAGGATTATATTGACAAGTGCGTCCAAAACGGATATTTTACCGCAGGAACACCGCAGGAGCTTGCGAGCTTTGTTTACTATGTGAACACTCAGCCTGTAGAGCAGGGTCAGATTTCGCTTGTGCTTACAGCCGATATTGACCTTTCCGACTATAAATGGGCGCCTATGGGCTGGAGCGGAGGCGGCAATTCAGACCATCCGTTTTCATTTTGTGTATACGGCGAAAATCACAAGATAACGTATATGAAGATATATTCGGACTACAGCAACGCAGGCTTTATCGGCTGGGGAACGGTATGCGGTGTGTTCGATCTTGATATTGAAAATGCCATTGTAACAGGCGATGACAATGTCGGCGTTCTCACGGGTCAGGCTATTATGGGAAATTACCGAAACTGCCACGTCAGCGGAACGGTAAACGGAAGCAGTGCAGGCTCACTTCTCGGCTATGAGGCAAACTGCGATAAAGAAAACTGCACCGCAGATGTTGAGGTAAACGGCAAGAAATTCGATTTCCTTTCGTGGAACGAACAGCAGAAAAGCGAGATAAAAATAGACGATCCCGTTACAATAACGATAGATGAAAGCTACACCGTCACACGTCCCGAAGTCACAGGTTATTTGAACCTCGGCTGGATGGTATATGAGGACGGAAAGGAGATGCTCCACAGAAACGCAGAGAACGAGCTCAGCTATTGCTATTTCGGAAATGAGTCCGGACACAGCTATGAAATTTATCTCTCGGCATACGTCAAGGGTCAGTATGTACCGATAAGCAATATTATCAAGTATACAGTGAAATGACCGAAACTGAGTACCGCAATTATTATGTTGCGGTACTCAGACTGTTGATAAACTGATTGTTATTAAAGCTGTACCGTAAAACGTATCACCGACACCGCCGAAAACACTTTCCGTACCGACAAGGCGTTATTATTTTTGTGAGTATACCGGTACAACTGCACTGACATTAACCTTTCAAAAAATCACTATCCCTCGAAAAGCACTATATCCTTGCCTCGCCATCTTGTCAAAGGTGAGGTGCTGTCACCCGAAAAAATTCGGGCGACTACCGGAGGGATTGCCAAACCACCTCACCTCTCTCCTTACCAACCCTTCCAAAACCCCACTATTCCTCTCGCTTTTCGTAGGGGAGTGGGCTTGCC
>ENA-UEQJ01003275-UEQJ01003275.1-human-gut-metagenome-genome-assembly--contig:-NODE-3275-length-10535-cov-4.317173_pt1 | contig 10535 bp, 8 predicted proteins | sample MGYA00242937_ERZ507938 | MGnify/ENA primary metagenome ERZ507938 (study PRJEB26167, sample SAMN06115437) | human gut metagenome | host: Homo sapiens | place: China:Gansu | collected 2015-07-03 | study...
GCTCATGAAATTTTCAAGGTGCACTCCCAGAAAAGAAAAATACCGCCCATGCAGCGCAGCGATGATTTTGTCGGGGTGAAACGGCGGCAAAATGATCGGGTGTGTTGCGGGGCGGTACGTTCTTTCTGGGCAATCATCCGCTGAAAGTGGTGGTTATCACGGCGAGAACCACCACTTTTGTCAGCAGGATTTGGAATAAAAGGTATCATGGAAGCGTGGGTGCGTCAATATGGTTTTGTAAATTTTATTGCGGTAAAGCGGTAGAAGTAGGACTTATAAAAGAAACCCCGACCATAGTACAGCAAGGAAAGAAAACTGTACTGGATCGGGGTTTGGTATGGGGGGGTCTTTACGGACGCTGCCCCATGCCGCCTTCAAGTGTCAAGGTTTCACCGGACATGAACTTGAAGTCCGGGCTGGCAAGCTGGACGCAAACCCGTCCGATTTCAGTTTCTGCATTTCCGTAGTGACCCATTGGAGGCATCTTCACATTCGCCTTGAACGCATCCGGGTAAGCCTGCTGGAATTGCTCCAGTTTGGCCGTCCATGCCAACGGACATACCACGTTGACGTTGATGCCATCCGGCCCCCACTCGGTTGCGGCAACACGGGAAAGCCCTCGAATGCCTTCCTTGGCGGCGGCATAGGCGCTTTGGCCGAAGTTGCCGAATAAGCCTGCACCGGACGCAAAGTTGATGACGCTGCCACGCGATTCTTTCAGGTAGGGATAGCACGCTTTCATATAATAGAACGCTGCATAAAGGCCGGAGTAAAGGGCCAGATCAAACTGTTGCGTGGTGTGCTGTGCCAACGGTACTCCGGAAGCCGATGCCTGTGCGTTGTTGATAAGCACCTGAATCCCACCAAAAGCATCCACAGCCTGTCGGACAACATTTGCAACGACAGCTTCATTGTCCCCGCCTGCACAGACATCCGCCTGCACGGGCAGGACTTTGATTCCGTAGTTGCCTTCCAGCTCCTGCTTGGCATCTTCCAGCTTTTTCAGATTTCTACCAGTGATAACAAGGTTTGCACCCTCTTTGGCATAAGCTGTGGCGATTCCATAGCCGATGGAGCCGCAGCTTCCATCTTGCAGAACAGCACGTCCTGCACCTGTAATGATTGCAGTTTTTCCAGTTAAAAAGCCCATCGTATAAACCTCTCGTCAAATCAATTCAGAGCGTTTGAATTTTTTATGCCGAAGTTCAACACCATAGATTCAGTCGATATCCAGTATATTATTGGATATTTCCTGTTTCACGATAGCTTCGCCATACATTTTCAAAGAAATCATCATCCTCCGGGATAGGGCGCGGCTCTCTCCAGTCGGTTTTGCAAATACCATTTTCGTACCGCAATTCCTGAATCAGCGGTTGTTCGTTTTTATCCAGCGCGAACGTAAACGTATCTGGAAGCTGTGCAAATGGCTTTGTTCCATTTTTCCTGTCGGTGTAAAGCGCACTGCCCCGACTTTTTCCACCATGTGCTCTGTAATCCACCATCGCTGTCAGGTAGGCTTGTTGACTCAGAAGCATATCGCGCAGCCGATACGCCATTGCGAGTTCTCCGCGATTGGAAACCCTCACGATCGTGTGAAAATTTTTCAGTTGCGTCTGTACGACCTTGCAGTATTCACGAATCTGTTCTTCATCACGGATTGCCGCTCCGCAGCGGCTCATAGCGGCAGAAGCCTGTTTCCATAATGTCCGCACATTGCCGGTTTCTGCCGTGCAGGAATTTGCCAGTTCACTCATTTCTTTCAGTGCCGACGCAGCTGCCGTATCAAAGCAGTCCGGAGCCTCTCCCTGACAACGCGCCGCAATATATTGCGCTGCACGGGTGCTGCCAACCTGTCCGGCATTCAATGCAGTGCCGCCCGGACGGTAAACGCCATGGCTGGCTGCCACTTCGCCTACGGCAAACAGACTTTTTACATTGGTCTGCCACCAGCAGTCGATTCCCAATCCGCCGTTGTTGTGCTGCGCACAGAGAGCGATTTCAAGCGGCTGAGTGTACAGATCCACGCCTTTATCCCGATAGAAGTCGATTGCAGGTTGGTTCATGTGTGCCAGACGTTCGATTGGTGTACCGAAACAGGCTCCCGCTTTTTCAAGATAAGCCCTTGCTTCTGGCAGCAGGGACTTATAATCGAATGCTCCACTCACAGGATTTGTACGGTAATCCAGAAAAACCCTGCGGCCCTTGCAGCTTTCAAGGTAAACCAGAATATCAATGATAGAACTTCCATCTGCCACTTTGCGAACATCAAACGGCCACTGATAGCCTTTCAAAAACAGTTTGCTGAGCATATCGTGGACATTGTTGAAGAAATCCATCAGAAATTCTTTTTCGTCACTGCCGTCTGATTCTGTGGAATAGACGCGCGGCAACACCTGCATATAAGTACCTGAAACATTCCAGCGCGGCGCAACAGAAGCAAGGCCATACTGCCATTCTGTCAGATTTTTTCCTTTTGCCCCCGCCTCTAATGCCAATCCTGTTGCACCGTATTGGCTGAACGGATATACACTGTCTGCATACATTCCTGCTGGGCCACCGGTCGCGTAGATCACATTTTTACAGCGGATCAGCACAAAGCGTTCAGCATCATCCTGCGCCGCAGCATTCAGGCAAAGCAGTCCGCAAACAGTATCATTCTCACTCAGCACACGAATGACCTGCATTTTGTCCAGTACAGGTACACCATCATTTTGTACGGCACGTTCCAGACATTCGGTCATCTGTTTGCTGGTGTACGGTCCAACACTGGTAGCACGGCGGCGTGGATCATGGTCCGTTTTATAGCCGATATATTCGCCATACCGATTCCGAGGAAACGGCACACCAAGTTCAACAAGTTTCAGGAAGCACTGTGTAGAAAGCGCAGCTTCGCACAATGCGATGTCACCATCTACACAGCGGCCCTCATAAAGCGTCTGTGCCATTTCACGCACACTGTCCGGGTCGCCGCCGGAAAGTGTCAGCTTGTAATAGGTCTGCTTGTCGCTTCCTGTGTTGCGGCTGGTACCACCGATCCGGTTTTCTGTAATCAGCAGAATATCGTGCTGTCCCAGTTTCCAAAGGCGGTCAGCTGCATTGAATCCTGCCGCACCGCTGCCGACAACAGCTGTATTGCAACGGTAAACCCTTGCAGTATCGTTACCAACGCGGAAAATTTCGTTTTCCATAGGATTCTCCTTTTTACAGGCGTTGAATATGGAAACCGCCGTCTACGTCGATATAGTTGCCCGTAGTATACCGCAGACGGTCGCTGCACAGCAGACTGACCGCACCGGCTACATCCTCCGGTGTTCCCCAGCGCGCAATGGGGAAGGTTCCTTTTTCAATCAGATTGTCGTACTTACCCTGTACTTTGCTGGTCATGTCTGTGGCGATCACACCGGGGCGTACCTCGTTGACCAGAATTCCTTCGGCTGCCAGACGGTCTGCATACAGAGTCGTCAGCATCGAGATTCCAGCCTTGGACACGCAGTATTCACCACGATTGGTAGAAGATACGACCGAACTGCAACTGGATACGTTGACGATCACACCCTTGCGGCCATCCAAAGGTTCCTGTTGAATCATTTGTTTTGCAATCAACTGTGTCAGGAACATATTGCCCTTGGTATTGATTCCCACAACATAGTCAAAACTTTCTTCGCTCATGTCAAGCAGATCTGCCCGGACCTTCGGAGCTACGCCCGCATTGTTGACCAGTACATCCACGCGGCCAAATGCAGCCAGAGCACCATCCAGAATCTTCTGACGATCTTCCTGATTCCCGATATTTGCCTGCACATAGGCACAGGCAATGCCGAGGGCTTGCAACTCATCCAGAGCCGCCTGATTCTTTTCCTGCAACCCGGTAGCGACCATCACAATATTATATCCATCCATGCCCAGCTGTTTTGCAATCGCAAAACCAATGCCGCGGCTGGAACCTGTAACGACTGCGGTCTTTTTCATAAGAAGCATCCTTTCTCAGCCACGGAAATTTGCAGGCTGTGTCTTTTTGATTTCGAGAAATTCCTTGTAAAAGGGCATAAACGTCTTATTGTCGCGGATCACACAGCCGGTAGGCTTGTGGGCGCGGATTAAGTCTCCGCACTTTCCGCAGGTCAGGCAAACACGGTTGGGGTCGATGCGGCCTTTTTTGACGATTTCATTTGCAAAATCCGGATCGGCAAATGCCATGCGACCAAACAGCATACCATCACACAATCCCTGTTCAACTGCACCGGCAGTGAACAAGTCTGCATAGGCGCGCAGATAACTGGGAGCGGATGCCCAGACGGTCATTGCAGGAACAGCTTTTTTTACCTCACCGATGCCATGGATCATCCGGGAAAGACCCACAAAGGGGTGTTCATCCGGCTCATATTTGCCGAAATCAAAAGGGCGGGTAACATGCGTGGTGGCATAGGGATTTCCCATCGTCAAGTTGACCATGTCCAGGCCCAGTTCATCGTGCAACTCCCGCACGAGGCGGACAGGCTCCGTCAGGTCAGGTGTTTCACCGCTTTCCGGACTGACACCAAAGCCCCACGGGTAGGCATAACCGTCATAGATGCCAACGCGGGCAGTGACCATGAAGCTCTCGTCTTCGTGAACCTTTGCCGCGCGAATGCCATTTTTTAGCAGACGAAAACGATTTTCAAAGCATCCACCATATTCGCCGGGGCGATTATAAGCAGAGGAAAGCTCTGCCAGCAGGTAGCCATGGCAGCTCTTGATGTCGATTGCATCGAATCCTGCTTCTTTTGCAAGGGCAGATGCTTCACCAAACTTTTCTTCCAAGCTCTTCAGATAATCATCCGTTACGATGCAGGAATCATCCGCTGCGCGATATTGCTCAAGAATCGGGTGACGGTAAGCGATCATCGGGGCAGGCTTGTTATCGGGGTTAGAGTAACGACCGCTGTGATTTGCCTGCATGATTAGATAGGGTGCATAACCGTTGGCTTTTAATCCTGCTTCCTTCACAGCGGAGGTCATTTTTTTGAACTCATCCAGCGTATCGCGGGTCAGGAGCAGCTGCGTTTTGGATGAGCGGCCTTCTTCCACAATGGAGATAGCCTCAAACCAGATCACCGAACTTCCGCCAATTGCTTCATTGACATAACGGCGAATCGTATAATCAGACGGCGCACCTGCCGGTGTGGAATCGGCGCCTTCCATGGGTGCGATGCCCAGACGATTCGGGAATGTGATATCACGCACCTTCAGCGGCTGTGCCAGAATTGTGGTGTCTTCGGCAAATGGAAGCGAAACACCCAGTTCCGAAGCCTTTTCTTTCACTTCAGCAAGCGATTTGTAGTGAAATCTTTCATGTGACATTTGTATGTTACCTCATAAATCTGGGCAGGCGGAAAGAGTTCCTGTACGTTGTTATTCTTCAGCTTCACCATGATCTGCGTACTCTTTGCGGTAATCTCTGGGTGTCATGTTGGTGGATTTCTTGAACTGCCGGGAAAAATAGGTAAAATCATCGTATCCACATTCTGCGGCAATCTGCGTGATACTTTTGTCTGTTTTCGTCAGAAGTATCTTTGCACGGTTGATGCGCAGAAGGATCGCATATCCGATCAGCGTGTGACCGGTTTCATCCTTGAACACATGAGCAATGTAGTTTTTGTTCAGAAATAGCTCTGCGGCAATTTTATCAACCGTGATTTCCTCAGTAAAATGATGGTTGATGTAATTCATAATGTTATATGCCACTGTAACGCTGTGTCCGACTTTCATTGCCATGATATCTGCACATTCACGGTAGATTATTATGAATATCCGGCGCAAATCGGCTCCGACACCGTGAGAAGATGAGAGAAATTAGGAGGCCTCTTGATAAACGCTGCAATCACTTCCGGATATTTTACTTCATTCTGGAAAAAGTCCGGCTCAACACGGATCAGGTAGCGCTCATAGGGATACTCCAACACCTCCAGCTCATGCTCTTCCAGTGTGTTCAATACAATCACACCGCCGCGACCAGTCTCGTAGGTTTTGTTCCCTACCCGATAGCGGATGCGACCATTTGTAATAAGCAGCATCTGGTAGACATTCTCATAATGGTTATCGAGTTTGAAATGAGACGCGTTATATCTGTGTTCAATCCGGACATCTTCCATAAGTATTTCTCCTTAACGTTGCAGTTTCTCTTTCTGTCTGCGGTTAAGTCTATTATACAATATTAAAGAACAATGTGGCGAGCAAAACATTTGCCAGAATCGCAAAAGGCTGTGCTGCGCCGTAACCTGCGGTGGGTTCCTCGGAGCCAGTGGCACTGATTGCAGCACCCAGTCCCGGTGCAGAAGTACAGCCGCCAGCAATCGCACCGCTAAGAATGATCCAGTTGATCTTAAAGACCTTGTGACCAATGATGAAAGCAATGAGCACCGCGATTGCTTCCACAAAGATTGCAACGATTGCCAACTGCAGACCCGAACCCATCAGGGAATTGACCACATCGTAACCGTAGCGCAGACCAACAACTGCCATAAAGAATGTCAGGCCAGTCTGATACAGCGTACCGAGTGCTTTCTGATCCATACGGAAGTTGACAGGACCGATTTTGCCAATATAGCTGAACACAAGCGCAGAGACCAGAATACCGCCCGCAGCACCAAGAGAAAACTCTCCAAAACTGCCAAGAGGGATTTTGATGTTGCCGATGAGAATACCGATCGCTGCGACAAAGGCAAGAACCATGAAATCCAGAGGACCGTCTTTCAGCTTTTTCTCGTTCGAGACATCTGACTGCAGCTCCAGCTCGTATGCGGCTTTCTCAGCGGCCACATCAATGCCGAAGAGCTTTGGCAGAAAAGAGATCATAATAACGATTACCAGAACGCCGATTGGGAATGCAACGGTATACCCAAGACTGATTGCAGACGAGGCTGCTTCCAGTGCTTCTCCGGAAACAACATGGCCAGCTGCATCCAGTGCTGTGCCGTAAGCGGGTGTGGAAGTCATAGCACCGGCAAACATACCGATGGTTTCAAATTCAGTAACAGAAGGACTTCCCTTCAGAACGAAATGATACGCAACCAGCGAGACGATCATCGAAATAACAGGGATCATCGCACCGATGATAACAAATTTGATGCCATATTTTTTGAAGATTGCACCAATTCCGCTGCCCACCTTCATGCCGATGGAGACAAGGAACAGCATCAGAAAGAATGTAAAGAACAGATTGCTGACAACACCAGTCTTAAGCACACTCGTTGCACTGGAGTAGCCAAGTTCGCCCTCCTGTACACCCTTTGCCCAAGTCTGAGCGATGAAGCCAATCACGATACCAGAAAAGATGCCGCCGGAAACGCCAAGAGAAAAATTTCCGATTTTGATTTTGCCCAGTGCCAAACCGAGCGCAATCGCCAAAAAGATCAGAAAGAATTGATTTGTAAGAACCGAAATCAACGTTGCCATATTTATTCCTCCTCACACATGGAATAACCGTTGTGCATTACTATGCAGAATTGCCGCTTTATCTGCATCGTTCAGATTCAGTTCGTCAATGCACTTCAAGGTACGGTCAATGTAACCGGGACCCTGTTCCGGGTCAAAAGGCATGTCGGTAGCGAACACGATATGATCCACACCAAAGAAATCAATACCAGCTCGAATGGCAGATGTGGAGCCAAAGGAAGCAGTGTCCGCATAAAACTTACGAATCGTATCAATGGGCGCACCCTTCATTTTTGTGCGGGTCAGCTCATCCCTCAGCTCAGGCGCAGTGCGTCCGCCATACATCTTCAGACCATTTTCAATACGACCTTCGAGCATGGGAATCATTGCACCAACATGATGGGTCACGATTTTAATATTGGGGAAGTCCTCAAAAATTCCGGAGAATGCCAGACGCATCATGGCAACCGTGGTCTGATAGGGCCAGCCAATGGTGAACCACAACTCATATTTAGAACGTTCTTCCGTCGGAAACTCCGGAACCATCTGACCACCCACCGGATGAATGAGGATTGGCAAATTGTACTTTTCACAGGCTTCATAAATCGGCCAGTATTTTTCTGTATCAATGGCTTCCCCATTCATATGGGTGTAAATCTGAATGCCTTTTGCACCCATATCTTTGACACGCTTGATTTCTTCGACCGATGCCTGCACGTTATTGAACGGGATTCCAGCGATGAAGCCTTCATAGAATTCCGGGTTAGCCTCGACGATTTTTTTGATCTCATCATTGCCGATTGCTGCCAGTCGAGGGGACTTATCTGGTCCGGCAAAAGTTTCAACCGGAGGTGACACGATGTTGGGAATCTGCTTATAACCAGGGAATTCTTTCAGCACCTCATTCCGGCTTCCCATGTTGGACATGGAGGGAACTTTCAATGCACGGACGAACATATGTGATTTGTTGGGCGCTTCTTCCATACAGATCTTCGCATATTCTGGCGGCATCAGATGGCAAAATACGTCAATCGACTTCATAGTGCTTTCCTTTCATAAATTGGAATATCCTGTTTTCAAAGGCTCTGCTCTCCGGATAGCAGAATCTTTGTTCTGACACACCAATCTTATCATGAACGACTTCTCTTTTTCTCTGATTATTATGACATGGATTTGCACAAAACTGTATCTTCTGCGCTGCTCTATTTTTTATTGTTCATACTGCTCAATGAAGGAACGTCCTTTTTGCACACAATATCCAATGGTGTGTATGGAAAAGACGACCGTTATCCGGACTTTTAGAACAGTTGTCCAAAGTTTCCGTTAAAATTTTGTCTATCTTTACTTTTTGTTTTGGATAGATATTCAATATTGGGATAAAACTGTTTTACATTTTCTGCACGATTTTTGGACTTTCCTGTTTTATGGAAGGCTTTTGTATATCAGAAAGTGTACTGAGATGAGTCCGCTCTCAAATGTAAGTCTTTACAAACCAATAAATTTGTGGTATATACATTATACGAAATGTTGTTTAGAAAGAACATTCCACCGTTTATTGACGTATAAAGAGAGGTGCTTGCCATGACCGCCGTGATCTACGCCCGCTATTCCAGCGACAACCAGCGCGAAGAATCTATCGAGGGTCAGATTCGTGAATGTACGGCGTATGCCGAGAAAAACGGCATCACCATCGTCAAGCACTACATCGACCGTGCCATCTCCGCCAAGACCGATAACCGCCCGCAGTTCCAGCAGATGATAAAAGACAGCGACAAGAAACTGTTTGACATTGTGCTGGTCTGGAAGCTGGACCGCTTTGCCCGAAACCGCTACGACAGTGCCCGGTACAAGACCCAGTTGAAGAAGAACGGTGTCAAGCTCATGTCGGCTACCGAGGTCATCTCGGATGGCCCGGAAGGCATCATTCTGGAATCGGTGCTTGAAGGCTATGCGGAATATTATTCCGCTGACCTGTCCGAAAAGGTCATTCGCGGCATGACGGAAAACGCCCTGAAAGGCAAGTTCTCTGGCGGTGCTATCCCTTTCGGCTACACTATCAATGCAGACCGCCGCTTTGAAATTGACCCTCTCACCGCACCTTTTGTAGCAGAAACCTTCCAGCGGTACAACGACGGCCAGACCATGCGAGAAATTCGGGATTGGCTGAACGAAAAAGGTATCAAAAACAAGCGCGGTGGGCCGATGAGCTTCAATGTTATTCAGCATATGCTGAGCAACCGCCGTTATATTGGTGAATTGAAGTACCGGGACATCCTGATTCCCGATGCGATTCCGCCCATCGTGTCCGTGGAGATTTTCAATGAGGTGCAGGAGAAGATGTTGAAAAACAAGAAAGCTCCTGCCCGGAGAAAGGCAGAGGATGATTACCTGCTCACCACTAAGCTGTTCTGTGGTCACTGTGGTGCGCTGATGTTTGGCGAAAGCGGCACGAGCCGGACGGGTGAAGTCCACCGCTACTATAAATGTGCTACTGCCAAAAAGCACAAAGGATGCAAGAAAAAGACTGTCCGTAAACAGTGGCTGGAAGATTTGGTAGTCAACCAGACGATGCAGCTTGTGAAAGACGATGCCGCCATGGCATCTATCATCGCCAAGGTGATGGAACTGCAAAACAAGGAGAATACCAACATTCCCCTTTATGAAAAGCAGCTCCGGGATGCAGAATCGGGTATCCAGAATATGCTCAATGCGATTCAGGCCGGTATCCTGACCAGCTCCACCAAGGAGCGGTTGGAGCAGCTGGAAGAAACCAAGCGTGAGCTTGAAGCACGCATTGCGGAAGAAAAGCTGGCGAAGCCGAAAGTGACCGAAGAATTTATCAGGTTTTGGCTGCTGCGGTTCCGTAAGCTGGACATGAGCCTGAAAGACCAGCGGCAGGCACTAGTGGATACCTTCATCAATGCGATTTACCTGTATGATGATAAGGTTTTGATAACCTTCAACTATAAAGAAGGAACACAGACCGTCACCTTTGGGGAAGCGGCAGAAGCCGCATCAAAGGGAAATGGTTCGGATTTGGATTGCTTTACTGCACCATCTTCTGGAAAGACCTTGTAGACAGCAGTGTTTACAAGGTCTTTTGTTTTTTCTACTGGCAAAAA
>ENA-UEQJ01003276-UEQJ01003276.1-human-gut-metagenome-genome-assembly--contig:-NODE-3276-length-10531-cov-6.902143_pt1 | contig 10531 bp, 10 predicted proteins | sample MGYA00242937_ERZ507938 | MGnify/ENA primary metagenome ERZ507938 (study PRJEB26167, sample SAMN06115437) | human gut metagenome | host: Homo sapiens | place: China:Gansu | collected 2015-07-03...
GAGGTGGAGATTGATTTTTCCGCCAAACTGAATTGTTTTTTCGGCCAAAACGGTATGGGGAAAACGAACCTGTTGGATGCGGTGTATTTCTTGTCTTTCTGCAAAAGTTCCGGCAATCCGATTGATTCTCAGAATATTCGTCACGAACAGGACTTCTTTGTCATTCAGGGCTTTTATGAAGCAGAGGACGGAACTCCCGAGGAGATTTATTGCGGGATGAAGCGCCGTTCGAAAAAGCAGTTCAAGCGAAATAAGAAAGAGTACGGTCGTTTTTCGGACCATATCGGTCTCTTGCCTTTGGTCATGGTTTCGCCCGCCGATTCCGAACTGATTGCAGGGGGGAGTGAGGAACGCCGCCGTTTTATGGATGTGGTGATTTCTCAGTATGATAAAGAATATCTGGATGCGCTGATACGATATAATAAAGCGTTGGCACAACGTAATACGTTGTTGAAAAGTGAGTTTCCGGTCGAGGAGGAGTTGTTTTTGGTTTGGGAGGAGATGATGGCGCAGGCTGGGGAAGTGGTGTTCCGGAAGCGGGAAGCGTTTATCAAAGAGTTCATTCCTATTTTCCAGTCGTTCTATTCCTTTATTTCTCAGGATAAGGAGTCGGTGGGATTGTCTTATGAATCTCATGCGAGGGATACTTCTTTGCTGGATGTGCTGAAGCAGAGCCGGGAGCGGGATAAGATTATGGGATTTTCTTTGCGCGGTATTCATAAGGATGAACTGAATATGCTGCTGGGTGAGTTTCCTATTAAAAAGGAGGGTTCGCAGGGGCAGAATAAAACATATCTGGTTGCGTTAAAGTTGGCACAGTTCGATTTTCTGAAACGTACGGGTAGAACGGTTCCTTTATTGTTGTTAGACGATATTTTTGATAAACTGGATGCCTCGCGCGTGGAACAGATTGTCAAACTGGTGGCGGGAGACAGTTTCGGACAAATATTTATTACGGATACGAACCGGGAGCATCTGGACCGCATCTTGCATAAGGTGGGCAGTGATTACAAGATTTTCCGTGTGGAACAGGGAGTTGTCCGTGAAATGGAGGCAGAACAATGAAACGTAATGATGCGGAACCAATAGGTAAATTAATACAGCAGTTTCTTCGACAGGAGAGTCTGGAATCTCCATTGAACGAACAAAGATTACTGGATGCATGGCCGCAGATATTGGGGCCGGCTGCCAATTATACCAGCAATCTTTATATTCGTAACCAGACCTTATATGTGCATCTTACTTCTGCCGCTCTTCGTCAGGAGTTGATGATGGGGCGTGAGAAGTTGGTGCGTGCCTTGAACCAGAAAGTCGGTGCTACTGTAATAACTAATATCATTTTTCGCTGAGGAAGGGGATTCTGTCTATTACCTTTATTCCCAGTGCCCGGAGTCTTTCGTTTGCACGGTCGTAATAAAACGGGGTTTCCAGATATTGATTATTGTGGGCGTCTACTCCGATGATAGCGGTACATCCTTCGGCTACTGCTATCTTCCAAAAATCCGAATGGGGAATGGTCGTAATCTTGTGCGCGTCGTTATAATCTTCGTAGCCGATGTTGTATTCCAAAGGGAGGTTTAACCGTGCGGCAGTCCGGCAAATATGTCTGCTGATTAATTTGCAGTGACGGTCGAATTCCGGATAAGAACGCATAAATAAGTCCGGATGAGCAAAGTAGGCAAACAGTCCGCTTTCCATTCCTTCAATGGCGCTCTCCTCATAGAGTTCGAGCATATCTACCGTTTTGGTATTTCTACCGAAATAAGGAAACTTCTCGTCTGTATGGAAGTGATGGTTTCCGAAGATGATGTAATCCAGTTTAAATTCTCGAATGACTTCTTTCAGCCAATGAAGGTAGTCGGGAAAGTATTCGCATTCCAATCCTATTTTCAGGCTGATCCGGTCTTTATACTTTTCTTGTAACGAGCGGAGGCTTTCTACGTAATCCGGCAGTTCCTCTGGAGTCATGCGGATATCTGAAATGTAGTTAGTATGATATTTCCAGGGAGTATGGTCTGAAAAACCCAGTTCCTGATAGCCGCCTTTAATGGCGCTTAAAACAAATTCTTCGTCACTCCCTGTCGCATGAAGGCAGCGGGTGGTATGGGTGTGATAATTCGTTCTCATTTGTCGTTATAATTATGTCCATGCGGATATCGAATGATTCTGCCGGGACTTCTTCTACTAATTGAAAAGGAAAGCAGATACCAGCTTTGCAGGCTGAGGGGATACGTGGCAAAAGGCGGTCATAATAGCCTTTTCCGCGTCCGAGGCGATTACCTTTCCGGTCGAAAGCTACTCCCGGGACGGCGATAAAGTCTATGGCTGCATAGTCGGTAAACACCTCTCCGGTCGGTTCTTCTATTCCGTAGCTACCGGTTGTCATGTCGTCCGGGCCGGTGTATATACGCAGTTCCAGATCATCGCCTACGACAACCGGAAGCAATATTCGTTTTTCACTGCTCCATTTTTTGATAAATGTATGTGTATCCACTTCGTCTCCGAGAGAGTGGTAGAGCAATATGGTATTTGCCGCCCTGAAAGCCGGGTGGGCTTCGAGGGCGGCAAGTATTTTAGCTGATTGAAGCTTCCGCATAGTCGAAGTACAGAGTTGGGTCTTCAACGATGCGATATGCTTGCGCAGTTCTTTTTTTCTTTTCATTCTTTTTGTCCTTAGTATCTTCTTCTTCCACTGCTACCGGAGCTTTCGGGAATGCTTCTCCTTTCTCGAGTATCTCGATACCCTTATTGACAGTAGCGTCTGTCTTGTTAAAATATTGGAGGTAGGCTTCCAGCCCCAACATATTGTAGATGATGTTGCCATAGATATTTTTCTCCAATAACTTGTAGGACTTTTGGATGAGGATATTTCTTCTTTTCAATCCCTTACTTTCAGCAAAGCGGACAAACTGTTCTACCAGACCCTGGTGGCGGAGATAATTTAGTAGTTCTTCTTCCGTTTCATACTGGCTGAGTTTTTTCCGGTTGTTGTCGGTGTATTGGAATGTGAACTGAATGGTTAATCCACGATTGATAGCCGTAGAAAGATATGAGGTGACACCTGTGGTATCCTGCGGCACGAATATATCCGGCATAATGCCACCGCCACCATACACAGGACGTCCGAGGCTGGTGTAATAAAGTTCGTTTTCATTTTGCTTGATACTGTCGCGTGAGAAGAATTCACCGTGTTCGTAACGGTTGAATAAATCCAGTTCGTAATTACGGTCTTTTCCGCTTTCGTAGGGGCGTTGGATACAACGTCCTGCGGGAGTATAATAACGGGCGATAGTCAGGCGGATAGCCGAACCGTCGCTGAAGTCGATAGGCTGTTGCACGAGACCCTTACCGAAGGAACGGCGTCCTACTACCGTACCACGGTCGTTGTCCTGAATAGCTCCGGTAAAGATTTCGCTGGCAGAAGCCGAACCTTCATCGATCAATACGACAAGCGGCATCTTTTGACAGCTTCCTGTACCGTTGGCAAATTCTTCTGCGCGAGGATATTTGCGTCCCTGAGTATATACAATCAGTTTTCCTTCCGGCAGGAATTCGTTAACCATGCGGATAGCTGCTTCCATGTATCCGCCTGTATTACCGCGAAGGTCGATAATCAGGCCTTTACATTTTTTGTGGTTCAGTTGCGCTAAAGCATTGAGAAGTTCCACATGGCTGGTACGTCCGAACTTACTTACTTTGACATAACCGATTTCGTCATTTAACATATAAGCAGCGTCGACAGTGTTTTGAGGAATGTCTCCGCGTGTGATTGTAAAACTTAATAAGTCTTTTTCTCCCATGCGTTTCACTCCTAACTTCACTTGAGAACCTTTCGGTCCCTTTAGTGTACGCATAGCCCGTTCGTTGGTTACTTTTTTACCGACAAACAAGCTGTCGTCTACGGTGACGATGCGGTCACCTGCCATTAGTCCTACTTTCTCGGAAGGACCGCCCTGAATAACGGCATTGACGTGTATTGTATCGTTCTGTATCGTAAACTGGATACCGATTCCGCTAAAACTGCCTTCCAACTCCGAATTTACTTCTTCGAGGTTCTGGGCGGGGATATATGTTGAATGCGGATCTAGTTCGGCCAGAATCTGAGGCATGGCTTTTTCCACAAGATCGGTCATGTTTACGGTGTCTACGTATTGGTCGTCTACGATTCGCAGCAATGCATTCAGCTTGTTAGAGGAACCGTTGATGATACCCAAACGATTGCCGGCAAAATGCTTGGCATAAAATGTGCCGATAAGAATCCCGATTACCACGCTGATAGCTATGATGACAGGTGTAAAACGTGAAGAGTTTTTTGTACTCATGTCTATTCCTTTTTTTTAAGAGTTCGTCTTATTATTTATTTGGAGCGGTTTCATCCAGTTCTGTATAGATGACTTCAACTCCTGCCCGTTTTAGTAGTTCTATTCCATCTTCGAGGCGGTAATGTTCGGAGTAAACGACTCGTTTGATTCCCGCCTGTATGATTAATTTTGCACATTCAATGCAAGGGGAAGCTGTGACATACATGGTAGCACCGTCGCTGCTGTTGTTTGAACGGGCTATTTTGGTAATGGCATTTGCTTCTGCGTGCAATACATACGGTTTTGTCAGATTATTCTCATCTTCGCATACATTTTCGAAACCGGAAGGGGTTCCGTTGTATCCATCGGAAATAATCATCTTGTCCTTAACGATTAAGGCGCCTACTTTACGACGTTGGCAATAGGAGTTCTCTGCCCATATGCTCGCCATACGTATGTAACGTTTGTCAAGTTCTGATTGTTTCTTTTCAGTGTCCATGTTTCTTAACTAATTACCACTAACTACACGGAAAACCATACGGAATGTCTGAGTGTTAGATTGAGGTTTATATAAAAGGTTTAAGTACATGACAAAATTTCAAATATATTAAATTGTGCTTTGTAGCAAGGATTTAGCAGACAGTTAGCAATTTCTTCCAATCCATATTTGAATATGCTTTTTGCTCTTCTCCCGTGCTTAAGTATTCTTATGGGAACAATGAACAAGTGCTTGTGTATTCCCGTCAAATAGGCCCATGTAAATGCTATAATCATTATCGCAAACAACCTCTCAATTCTATCCAAGTGAGTCAGATGAGTGTCTTCAACATTGAATCCGCTAGACTTCATGGCTCTAAAGCATGTCTCAATCTGCCATCTCTTTTTATAAGAATCAAGTGCTTTCTCGGGTCTATTATATGACACAATAATTTGTAATTCGGGCTTCCCTTCCTGATTTTTCAGCCTTGCTGCGGCCAAGTAACACAGCTGGTTATTCACATAATAGATATGTGGAAGAATCATACTTTGTTTTAATTGCAAACGGTTGAATACCCAGAAAGCCTTGAATTCCTTCCCAGTCCGTGGATCTTTTACCCAAAAGTTCTCTCGAATGCGCAAGTGATATGGTATTCCTTCCCGATTTAGATACTCCAACCACTGTTCTCCTACAAACTCACGGTCACCGGTCAAAGATTCAATGCTGGATTTTCCAAAGAGCTTGATGAATCGGTCAATGATGTCTATCCTTTCCTGCGTGTTGGAGTTGCCACGCTTGGGCAACAGACGAAAAAGGATAGGGAAGGCCACTCCTTCATAAGTGATTCCTAACACCAACGCATTGATATCAGTATGACCGAACTGCCAATTGGTCCTGTCCATGGAAAGGGTATATGGACCTTTATGAGGAAGAAGTAGCATGACCAGACGGGCTATCAAATCAAAATCAAGTGCATAAGAGGACATGAAGCGTTGGATTCTGCGCATGCAGGATAAGGCATCAGAACCACTTTCAAAAGCTGTTGAGAGCTTATAGAAACTTACTGTTTGCACCTTACATAACGCTAAAATCATAAGCGATATAAACTTTATTCGGGCAAGATTCATACTTTCACCGAAAAAAACATTCAACTTGTCAAATAATTCACTATTTTTGTAGGGAGCCTTAGGATTAGTCATCATAGAAAAAGCCGCTATACTTTTCTTTAAAGATACTAATTTCTAAGGCTTTATACAAAAATATAGAGATTAATTACATGACAATCAATAATATATAAATTTTTGTCATGTACTTAAATAAAAGGTATAAGTTGTTCTCATCTCCTTCGTAAGATGTTGCGTTGTTCAGGCCTTCAAGAAAGTTCTTGGCGAGTGCATCTCCACCATTGTTTCCTTCTACAGTTGCTTCGAATTTATTATTCTTACCATTGGCACTCCATGTACCTTCAAAGTTGCCGGTGGTAGTAATTATTGTTCCCTTTATATTTCCTTTTATAATATCGCCTTCAACCGTACCCTCAAATATGACGTTGTATGTACCATTCTTGTTAAGTTCGTCATAAATCTTTGTTTTTTGAGCTTCATTCTCCCAAAAAGGAAACATATCATGTCCACCATCCACAGTGATGTAATTTAGTTTCCAGGTTTTCCCGGTAAAGATAGCAGCCACATCATCCGAATCATTACATCCGGTGAATAGAGGGAGCAATAGCAACAGCCCAAGTATTTTACTTATATTTCTCATCATCAATCTCTTTAATACTTATTATTAATTTTTTATCCCGTTTCTGATTAATAAAGCGTCAATGGTCGGTTCTTGTCCACGGAAGCGTTTGTAAAGTACCATTGGATGTTCTGTCCCTCCTTTCGACAAAATATTATTGCGGAATGATTCGGCGACGTCCTGATTGAATATCCCTTTTTGTTTGAAAAGCGAGAAAGCGTCTGCATCCAGTACCTCTGCCCATTTATAACTATAATATCCGGCTGAATATCCGCCTGCAAAGATATGAGAAAACTGTGTACTCATACAGGTTTCTTTCACTACTGGCAATATTTGTGCCTTTTTCCATGCCTCTTGTTCGTAGACCTTCACGTCTCCTTCGAAAGGTACGTTACGTGTGTACCACGCCATATCAAGTAAGCCGAAACTGATTTGGCGGAGGCAGGCGTAGGCTACATTGAAGTTTGAAGCATCCACAAGACGTTGAATTAATTCATCCGGCAGTACTTCTCCGGTCTGATAATGACGGGCAAAGGTGTTGAGAAAATCTTTCTCTATGGCGAAGTTTTCCATAATCTGTGAAGGAAGTTCCACAAAGTCCCAATATACATTAGTCCCGCTTAAACTCTTATATGTAGAGTTGGCAAACATACCATGCAGGCTGTGACCGAATTCATGCAAGAATGTCTCTACTTCATTGAAAGTCAACAAAGCCGGCTTGTTCTCGGTCGGCTTGGTGAAATTCATGACGACGGATATATGTGGACGGCTGTTTTCACCAGTCTTTTTATCTATCCATTGTTCTTTGTAACTTGTCATCCAGGCACCGGCACGTTTCCCAAGACGGGGATGGAAGTCCGTATATAAGATAGCTAAAAACTGCCCATCCTTATCAAACACTTCGTAGGCCTCTACTTCTTTGTGATAAACCGGAATTTCTGTATTCTTCCGGAAAGTAATTCCGTATAGTTTCTCTGCCAATCCGAATACCCCTTTTTTTACTTGTTCGAGCTCAAAGTAGGGGCGAAGCATTTCTTCGTTGATATTGAATTTCTTATCTTTCAGTTTGTTTGAGTAATAGCTCCAGTCCCATGGCATTAAAATGAAGTCATTTCCTTGTTCCAGACGTGCTAGTTCCTGTACATCCTTATATTCCGCTTCGGCTGTGGGAGTGTAAGCTTCCAATAACTGATTGAGAAGTTTGTATACAGCTCTGCTGTTTTCAGCCATTCTCCTCTTTAATGTATATTCCGCATAGTCCTTGTATCCTAGCAGTTGAGCTATCTTCATGCGTGTATTGGCTATCTTCTTTACGATATCGATATTGTTGAATTCGTTATCGTGGGTACACTTGGTATTGTAAGCCATATACAGTCTATGACGTAAATCGCGGTTGTCAGCATAAGTCATAAAGGGAACATAACTTGGGGCGTGCAGGGTGAAGGCCCAGCCTTTTTTCCCTTCGCTTTTGGCTGTTTCGGCAGCAGCTTCTACGATAATCTCCGGTAGTCCGGCAAGGCTTTCTTTTTTTGTCAGCAGCATTTGATAGCTGTTAGTCTCTTTCAGGTTGTTTTCGCTGAAGTCAAGTGTCAACTTACTCAATTCGGTGGTCAGCTTGCGGTATTCTTCTCTCGCTTCCCCTTCCAGATTGGCACCGTGTCGTACAAAGCTGTTGTATGCGTTTTCAAGCAACTGACTTTGTTCCTGTGTCAGTTGTAAAGTCTCTTTTTGATCGTACACTTCTTTCACGCGGGCGAATAGCTTTTCATTCAGCGTGATATTATTGCTGTGCTCACTGAGCAACGGCATAATCTTTTGAGCCAGTTCTTGCAGGTTGTCGTTCGTTTCGGCACTAAGCATATTGCCGAAGACTGAAACCACTCTATCCAGTAGTTCACCCGATTCTTCGAATGCTTCGATTGTATTATTGAAGTTCGCTTTTTCCGGATTTAGTATGATAGCATCTATTTCCGCATTCTGTTGCTTGATACCTTCGAGGATCGCAGGCTCGTAATGCTCTGTTTTAATCCGGTCAAAGGGCACGGTTGCGTGCGGTGTCTGGTATTGCCCGAAGAAAGGATTTTGGGCATTTGTTATATTGTTCATAGTGCAAACAAGTATCAATGTTATTAATAATCTCTCCATAGAACTACAAAACTACTAAAATTGTAGCTTATTCAACGGATAACAGCTTGCTTTTTAACAATATATAAAATGAAATGTATAAAAAAACCGCTACGGTTTCCCGCAGCGGTTTTCTATATTATTCAGGCTTCTAATTAAGCGTTAACTGATGCCATGTGAGCGATCAAGTCAAGAACTTTGTTAGAGTAACCGATTTCGTTGTCATACCAAGATACAACTTTAACGAAAGTATCAGTCAAAGCGATACCAGCTTTAGCATCGAAGATAGAAGTACGAGTGTCACCCAAGAAGTCAGAAGAAACAACTGCATCTTCAGTGTAACCCAGGATACCTTTCAATTCGCCTTCAGAAGCTTCTTTCATTGCAGCGCAGATTTCAGCGTAAGTAGCCGGTTTAGCCAAGTTAACTGTCAAGTCAACAACAGAAACGTCCAAAGTCGGAACACGCATTGACATACCAGTCAATTTACCGTTCAATTCAGGAATAACTTTACCTACAGCCTTAGCAGCACCTGTAGAAGAAGGGATGATGTTGCCAGAAGCAGCGCGGCCACCTCTCCAACTAAAACATTACTCTTAACCTCATCGGCTGAAGTATTATTCTTAACCTCTGCCTGATATACATCTTTATTAATATATGCGTTATCTGAATTAATCTCTTTAAACTCTGGTTGATTCATCTCTTTATTATCACTGATATTCTTCTTATTATTAACTTCTTTATTGTTATCATTATTAATAGTCATATGAGCCTCTTTATCTTTCTTCCAAAATCCTAGTCTCCAAAACATATTCCCATCGCCTTTGCTTCTGTAATTATTCCCGCCTGTGGATCTACAGTCTTTAATCTGCCCGCAACTTTATTTAATTCAATCTTATCTATCTGATTATTGCGGACACATACCATATATCCATATTCTTTATTCATTATAAGTTCTGCTGCTTTAGCCCCTAACCTTGAAGCTAATACCCTGTCATAAGCACAAGGGCTTCCACCTCTTTGTACATGACCTGGTACAGTAACCCTTACTTCCTGACCTGTTCTATCCATAATACCTGCACCAATTCTGTATGCTGCTGATGGATAATGCTCCTTCTTTCTTACTTCTTTAAGTTCTTTCTTACTATATAACATTTCCTCTTTGGATATTATACCTTCTGCAACTGCAAGAATTGTAAAATGCTTTTTATCATTAATTCTTTTATTAATTGCTTCTACAACCTTATCTAAATCGTATGGTATCTCTGGTATAAGTATTACATCAGATCCACCTGCTATGCCCGCATGCAGTGTAAGCCAGCCTGTCTTATGTCCCATAAGTTCAACTATAAATACCCGGCTGTGTGATGCCGCAGTTGTATGTATACAATCTATGGTATTCGTTGCTATATCAACTGCTGACTGGAAACCAAAGCTTACATCTGTCCCAACCAGATCATTATCAATCGTCTTAGGAAGTGTTACAACATTAAGTCCTTCTTTATATAAAAGATTGGCTGTCTTATGTGTACCATTACCTCCCAATATTACAAGACAATCAAGCCCTAACTCCTTATATGTGTGCTTCATTGCCTCAACCTTGTCCTTACCATTCTCATCAGGTTCATTAATCTTCTTAAATGGTGTTCTTGATGTTCCAAGTATGGTTCCACCTATAGTTAATATCCCTGAAAAATCATTAATATCCATAAGCTTATATGTATTATTAATAAGTCCTCTGTACCCGTCAAGAAAACCATATATCTGAACATCATCCACTTTATTGTAAAGACTTTTAGCTACACCTCTCATAGCGGCATTAAGTGCCTGACAGTCACCACCGCTTGTCAACATTCCTATTCTCATATTAATCTCCATTCCTGCA
>ENA-UEQJ01003279-UEQJ01003279.1-human-gut-metagenome-genome-assembly--contig:-NODE-3279-length-10528-cov-4.812841_pt1 | contig 10528 bp, 11 predicted proteins | sample MGYA00242937_ERZ507938 | MGnify/ENA primary metagenome ERZ507938 (study PRJEB26167, sample SAMN06115437) | human gut metagenome | host: Homo sapiens | place: China:Gansu | collected 2015-07-03...
AAACAACAGACCGGAGAACAGATATACATTATATTTGTATGTTCCCCAGATACCACGCCGTTTCCTTTTGTATCAGTTCATTCAGAGGGATAAACCCAATGCCGTCATACTTGATGTGAATATTCTGACTGCGCTTACCGCTGGACTTGCCCGGTGCGTCCACATAGATTGCCTGTACAAGCTCTCTGAGGGCGTAAGGGTCAAGTTCTTCAATGTCCACATATTTGTGTGCGGTCTGAATGAACTTCTCAATATTTTCGTTCTGTCGTTCCTGTACTTGAATTTCCTCTCGCGAGGTAATGACCTCGGCTTCAAGCTGCTTCTGCTCCGTTTCATAGCTCTGGCTCATCATGTCAAAGCGTTCGTCACTCAGCTTGCCTTTGGCATTATCCTCGTAGATTTTGATGAACAGTCTTTTCAGTTCAGCGATACGCTTTTCGTTGCGTTCCAACTGTTTTCTGCTGATCTGGATTTTCTCTGCGGACTCCACACGCATTTTCTGTCCCATGACGGAGATAAAATGCTGTCTGTGATTGAGAATATACCCGGTCACTAACTGGATGTGACGAAGCACCATGTGGTTTAGAACTGACTCACGGATGAAATGTGTGCCGCACTTGTCCTTGCGCTTCCAATGCAGAGAACAGTCGAAGAATGCACCTTCGGTCTTGCCGTTGTTGGTAGCTCCGTAGTACAGCTTCTCGCCGCAGTCAGAGCAGAATACCAAACCGGAAAACATACTGGTTCTGCCGGACTTGGTCTTGCGGTGACGCTGTTGGCGGATCTCCTGAACCTTTTCAAACACATCTTCTGTAATGATGGCTTCATGGGTATCATAAAAGACTGCCTGATTTTCAATCGGATTGTCCCTTTGTTTTTTATCCCAGATGGAATTGGTGTAAGTCTTGAAATTGACAATGCACCCGGTGTACTCTCTGCGTTCCAGAACATGAACCACGGTGCTACTGTTCCATCCGCAAGGATTTTCCGGTATAGCATTGGGGCAGTTCCTGCCCTGGCTTTTCTTATACGCCGTTGGGGTCAGAATCTCCTTTTCTCGCAGCACATTGGCAATCTGCGACGGGCCTCGTCCCTCCATGCACAGCTCAAAGATATATTTCACAACCTTGGCTGCTTCAGGGTCAATGATCCAGTGCTTCGGATTCTCTGGGTCTTTCACATAACCGTAAGGGACATTGGTAGTCAGCGGAACACCACGCTCACCCTTTGCCTTATTGACAGCACGGATTTTTCGACTGGTATCACGGGCGTAAAACTCATTGAACCAGTTCTTGATGCCTGCAAAATCGTTGTTCACGCTGTTCGGGTCAGAGGAGTCAAAGTCATCATTGATGGCAATGAAGCGGACACCGTTCTGCGGAAAGGTAAAGTTGGTGTACAGTCCGGTCAATGCAGAGTTTCTGCCAAGTCTGGAAAGGTCTTTGCAGAGAATAGCGGCAACCCTACCGGACTCCACTTCCGTCAGCATACTCTGAAAGCCGGGGCGGTCATAATTCGTACCACTGTAACCGTCATCCACAAAGAATACCGGATTGGTAAAGTGGTGTTCCTTGGCATACTGCAAGAGAATGGATTTCTGATTTTCGATGGACAGGGACTCACCAAGTCTCTCGTCCTCCTGAGATAATCTGCAATAAAGGGCAGTAATTTTTTCTGTTGCTCCTAACATTTCTGTTTCCTCCTTGATTGGAGCAACTGTCAGTACAGGATTGGTTGCGTTTATTGTATCAAAAATTTGCGTATTTGTCATTCCTGTCCCTCCATCTTTTCTGTGAACTTTTTAGCGGTGATGCGCTCCAATTTCCGTAAAAAGGATTCTTCCCCCTCATAGCTTCCGGTGACGGTGTAGATCGTGCCGTCGATTTCTTCTGTCAGTGTCAGTTCGGGAATCCAGTAGGCAGAAATATTCTTCACATGGATGTGTCCGTCCTCACCGAACCGGAAATTCCGGGACTTCGGCTCGGCAGAGGGTGTGATTTTGAAATAAGGATCGGGATTGTAAAAATGAAATTCCGGGATGCTGTCATCCTCGGTTTCCAGAGAATCGATCCATTGCTCCAATTCCTCCGGTGTCATGTCGATTGCAAGTTTCTTATCGCTCATAATAAAAATCCTTTCTTGTGAATGATTGAATGAAGGAAAGGATAGGAATGGAACGGATCAGAGTTCCTGCTCCTGTCGTTTCCGGTTGGTTTGTTCCTGTTTGCGCTCCATGTTCTGACGGGCAGTATCCACATGGGATTTGATTTTCCAAAGGGTCTGAGAATCAGAACGGACAGTCTACTGTTCATAGACGGCAGCGTATTCCTGTTCCAGTTTTGCATGTTCTTCATCCAGAACACGGCTGTCATATTTACCGTCCGGGAATTTGGCTGTGATCTTGCGTCTGGCTTCATAGAAGCGTTTCAGATCGTTGGCGTGTTCTGTCTTGTATTTTTCTTTTGCCTTGTCGAATTTGATTTTCTTCAAACCGTCAGCTACGGGTTTGAGCTGCTTATAAGCAGCAAGGTAATCCGGGAGCTTCTGCAATTCCTTCATCTGTTTGCTCTTGCTGTCCATCGCTGCTTTCAATTCATCCAGGGTGGCGTGAAGCGCATCTACACGGCTTTCCAATGTTTCGAGATCATAGATACCATTGGCTTTCATGAAGTTGTACAGCTCCGTCATTTCCTTCAGATTGTTGGTCTTGGCTTTCTGGGAATAGGCGTTGGCGCTGCGCTGAGTGTAGTAGGCTTGGAACAATTCGATCAGGCCGGGAGCCTTGGGCTTGGACAATTCCTCTTTCGCTTCCTTGAGCCAGTCCATCAGTGCAAGGATGGTTTTCTTGATTTCACGGATGGCATTGTTGGTGGCTTTAATCCAGCGGTTGAACTCGCCCTTTTCGGTGCGGATGCCTTTCTTCTCCATCGCTCGAACTGTCGGCCCTTCATGGATCGTCGGCAGAATGTCCAGCCCCTGACGCTCATAGCTGCGGTGATCGATGCGAACGGACAAGCCTTTTTCTTCAAACTTGGCATTGCACATCTGCGCCCATTGCTCGCGCCAGAACTCCAAGGTTTCAGGACTGCCCCAGTCGGTGGTAGGAACAGCGTTGAATACATAATCGCCTTTGCCATCAGGGATGCGGTTGCCATGCTCGTCCAGTTCATAAACTCGGCGCTGTTTGTAACCCCATTTCCCATTTTCTTCGATGGGACGGATGGGAGCCATAATGTGAAAGTGGGGATTTTCGATACCGCCATCATCTTTGTCCGGGAGATGAACGGCGAAGTCCACGATCATGCCACGGCTCACAAAATGCTCCATTAAAAAATGCCTTGCAAGTGCGATGTTCTCATCCATAGAGAACTCGTTTTGCAAGGCAACATCAAAACTGTATGCGAGCTGAGCGTTCTTACCACGCTCCACTTTTTCAACGGCGTTCCAGAGGGTTTCACGGTCTGAGTACTCTCTGGGAACATGGTCAGGCAAAAGAATTTCAGAGCAGATTACGCCGACCTTGTGGGTGTAGTCTGCAATTTCTCCGTAGTATTCGCTGCTGAGTTTTTCTCCGGCTCGATAGGCAGCGGAAGCGATAGCGGACTGCCCCTGGCTTCGTTTAATCTGTTTTACGTTCAGATGGAATAGTGCCAATATTCTGTTCCTCCTTTGTTCGGTTGATATTGGAAATGTGGGTGATTGCCATGTGGGACACGGCTCGTTTTACTTCCTCCAGACCGAAGATATATTCCATCAATTCGGTCATTTCGGTGCGGGTGAGATCTTTGACCTGCGGAGCAATGCTTTCAACTGTGCCGCCCAGATTGCAAAGGCGGTGGGTGCGCTTGGATCGCTCGCCGTCCTCGTAATATTTCTTTCGGTTTTCCAGACGCTGTATCTTGTGACGGTACTGCTCGATTTTCTTTTCGGCAGCTTCCTTTTCTTTGCGGAGTTTTTCAATCTCCGGGTTGGGTGTATACATGATGTGACCTCCTTTGTTTTGGATATAAAAAGACCGCCTACATTTTCAGCAGACGGCCTATGTAACGATATGGGATTTTCATACTTGCCGATGTGGAATGATTTGAAAAATCGTTTCCCGTTGGCAAGTGGGCAAGGATAGCCGTAAAGCGGCGCAAGGGGTGCAGCCCCTTGTACGGAACGAAGTGACGCAAAACGGCCCGGACATTCAGGTGTCCGGGATGTTAGCCTCGCAGAGCGCACAATACAGGGTCGCAGACCCATGTATAGAAGTGCGCCCTTAGTAAACTAAGGGCTTTATGCTATCCTCCTCTTATACAGTCAATGAATACTGTGGTAGTAGAAACTGGTTGAGCAATCTAACATTTCCGGCATTATTGCAAAGAAATTTCATCATTGTTTCGTCAAAGGATATTAGATATGAACTCTGGTCAACCAAGATATGTAGCGAAGAATTAATCTCCGTCTTGTCCAATGCTCCTACACACAGCATATCGAAAATGTCGTTCTTGATAAGCTTTTGTCCTCGCTCCAACCATGCCTTCAGCATAGATTTCAAGTAATCCGCTTGATGCTTTGAATACCCCTTTCTCTGAAAAATAGATGGGATTTCATTTTCGGCAATCTGCAAAAATGCCGAATCGGTATTAAGTGAAGCCTTGATAATTTGCATTATTCCATCATCCGTAAACCCATTATTCCGTGCATCGGTTGCGGATTTGCACATTACCTCATACAGATCTTCTTCATCTTCCAGAAATTTAACTGTTGTATCAATAATCATCTGAAAAATAACGCAGTTTTGAACAAGCAACTCGATGTATTTTTTCTTAAGCGCCTGCTGAGATCTGTTGCTGTCTGCGTATCCAGCTCGCAATGCGAAAGTAAGTTGAGCACAGAAATCATCTTTCAATTCATTAGACATCTCTCTCCCTAAATATGACAAAATCTTTTCTCGTGCTTCATCGTTTAGGGAACGACAAACTTTAAGATAATAGTCCGCATAAAGTAAGCTCACAATTTGCAAAAACACATATGCATGTTTAACCTCAACATCGATTTTTTCATCGAGTAATTTATATGCATACTGGCTCAGAATAGAATTATCTTTTGTCATATGGAGAACAGTAAGCTCATCTGGAGAAAAACAATGATCACGGAAATTATTGAAAACCTTGATACCCTTATCTTCACGAAACTTTATGATTTTCATAATTGCATCTGAGTCATCTCGGAAATGGACAATCATTTCCATGAAAGCAGAAGCAGGGATGCTCTTATCATCTCGAGCATCTAAAAAACTGTTTAATGCTTCTACATCATGTTTAGGTGTGCTGGGTTTTGCAAATAGTTTTTCTCGACCTAAGTACCAGTAAAATGCATTAGCATCTAAAAAAATCATATACTCCCTCCTAAAGCAAAATGAAGGTGGCTGTAGCCACCTTCATTTTAGCGTACTTTAGTGAGATAATCAACGACTGTAAATCTCAATTACCACACTTTATCTTCGTAAGGGGTATCTTCAACACCCTCAGCATTCAGATTGGCAACCATGCGGTCAAGTTTGCCCTTCCACATTTTCTTGAACCACTCGGTGTGACCGAACCACTTTACGAGGGTAGGGCTGATTGCATAATAAGTACGGATAAACGCTCTGCCATACCATGTTTCAGCCAAAGTATAGTCACGGAAACGGCGCAGAGTCCATACCTGGGGACAATCATAAGAACCGTAAACAGCAGTTGCGACATAGCAACCACCCATGTTGGTTTCTGGAGCCTGATACGACGGATTGTATTTCGAAATCTTTTCGTTATAGCTTTTGATGATATCAGCATTCATCTGTTTATTTGAAAAGACAGAGTTCAGAATATTATGCTGTCTTACACCTACTGTCCAGCAAGCTGCGGCAATATCTCCATAGACATCGCCAAAAATCTTGATAATCCAATTTCCGGCGTTATAAACAATATCTCTCGCTGCAGAGCAATTGTTTGCATATTCTTGTACGTACTTGTCCTTAATTTGCGCACTAATTCCATCATAATGGTTTTTGTATGCGTTAAAAAGCATATTGGAAATGGAAATAAGTCTTGCAGCTACTTCATCAACAGCTTTTCTTTGCCCCTCGGAATCAGTAATATTTTCTTTGATGAGATTGAATACCGTATCTTCGCAATTGCTAATTCTTATTGAAGCCATGCCGATCTCACCAATCTTACAATTCATAGACTGGTAATAGGTGGTGTAAAAATTTGCCTCCCAACTTGACGGGTCCTTGACAATAATCTGTCCGTAATACTTCTGTGCATTTTCACTGTTATTATCTTCCTTTGCTCGACGTGCGAGCTGATACAGATTTGCCAATTCCGCAGAAGTGTCCACCTTAACGGTACTGCCCGTTACATCGACGGTTCCTTCTACCATCATTTTTCTTGCTTCTTCAACAGAATACTTGCATCCACAAGACTGGCAAACAAACACGCCATCTTGTTTCATCAGATCGGTACTGCCACACATTTCACAAGTCAACTGTTTCATTTCTCTATCCTCCCAATGTTATTTAAGAATTTTACATTTTTTATTTCGCTCATCCAAAAGTGAAGTGAGTTCTATTATGAGCTCCACCTTGTTTGCGGCAGTTTTTAGCTCCGCAATCTTGACGGAGATTTTGTTTTCCAAATCCTCCAACTGTTCGTTACTCATAGGATCGGAGAACCGGATTATCTCTGCAAGCTGAGTAAGTGCCGATTTCACTTCAGCATCATCTTCATTATCAGCCAACAGTTCAACATCAGCCTGCAATTCTCGGGTGCATAAAACCTTTTTCTGTACCGTTGCTTCTACTCGTTCAATCTCGTTGCGCCCTGCTTCAGCAGAAATCATGAACACCGTAGAAACGCCAGCGATAATGGAGCATACCACGATTGCGCTCCACGCAGGAAGCGTCGGCACGAACATGAACACGGCAAACGCAATTACCTGAATAATTGCATATACAATGCCAATGTGTACAACCGGGAAACCAAGGAACTTACTTTTTAATGTTTCCTCTTTGCCAAGGGCGGTTTTCCAAATGCCGATCTGTACCGCAAATGCAGCAGCTGTAAATACATAGGCGATCCAGAATGTTACTGTTTTCGTTGTTGGTACAACAAAAGCGATAATGCTGACCAGTGCAAACAAAATTCCAAGGATTACATATCCTTTTGTGCTATTCTTTTTCATCATCAGCCCTCCCTCCTGGTGCCGCACTTCGGGCAGAACTTACCGGGCTTGATGAACTTGAAGCCACATTTTACGCAAGTGTCAGACAGTGCCTGCGGTGCACCGCATTCATCACAAAAGGCAGCTCCGGGCGTCATCTCTGCACCGCATTGATCGCAGAATTTATTTGTAGCAACTTGAGGTTGAACAGTGCCCATACCTGCAAAGGCATCCGAAACAACGCCGCCGACCATACCGCCTACAGTACCACCAACACCAGCCATCATCCCAAGACCAATTCCCATATTGGAGAACTGTCCGGCGGCTTCGTTGCGAGCTGCGTCCTGCGCCACATCAAAGCCACGTTCCTGCTGGTAGGTATAACCTTCCTGCATACGCTTGGTAGCCTGTGCCTGCGAATCAATGACAACCTTTTGCGCTTCGGTCTGTGCGTGAATTACATCGGTCTGCTGACGGAGTTTCGCTTCTGCAATATCGGCGTACTGACGGAAATGCAGTTCCTTGAATTTTTCATACTGCGGATCGCCGTCCGGTTTGACAATGGTGGTAACATAGAAGCGTTTCAACTGCACACCGTAGTTCAAGAAATCCGGGACGAGTCGGCTATGAATGTCAGCAGAGAAGGATTCCAGACTTTCATCAATCTCAAAAATATTGATAGCGTTGGCTCGCATTGTCTGTGCGATATATGTCTTTACCTTTGCCATCAAGATACTGCGGAAATAGGTCGTAAGCTGCTGACGATCCAACACTCGCTCTGTACCAACCAGTTTTACAAGCAGTTTTCGAGAATCATCCACGCATAGTGACATTTCGCCACTTGCTCCAATATACAGCGGAAATTTGTACGTAGGCTCTACATACTGAACCTTACTGTCCGTTCCCCAGCGAACGGCCATTTGTTCAGTTTTATTGATAAAATAGACTTCACAGTGGAACGCAGATTCGCCACCAGTAGGAATATTGACCAGTCTACAAAGCAACGGAATATTCTGCGACTCCAAGGTGTATCTACCTGGGCCGAACAAGTCCAACGCTTGACCATTCAGGAAGAAAATAGCTTCCTGCGACTCATGGACAATCAGCTGTGTAGTCGTATTAAAATCTTCACATGGGTGTTTCCATATGAATGTGCTGTTATCGCCTTCATATTTGATAATGTCGGCAATCTTTGCCATAGCATTGCCTCCTTAGTTTTGATTTGTGTACTTTTGCAAAGTAAAGAAAAAGGGTAAATAACGGGCCAAATATTCGGTTCAAGAGATTGAAAAATTCGACAAAAAGGAGTATAATACCTGTGTGTAATTTTAAATGCCCTAATTTGTAAAAGTACACCTTTACAAATTCAGGGCATGATTTGTTTAAGCCGCATTTTCAAATTTTCTTGCCTTTCCGTAAAATGTGCCAACAGGCATTTTGCAGGCTTCTGCTGCTTCTTTCAGGGTGATTTTCTTCTCTCTCCAAGCCTTATGAATCTCATAGAAGTTCTCCGGAAAGGGCAACGGCGGTCTACCGAACTTGACTCCCTTGGCTTTTGCGGCGGCAATTCCCTCTGCCTGACGCTGGCGGATATTGGTTCGCTCGTTCTCTGCTACAAAAGATAAGACCTGGAGAACAATATCACTCAGGAATGTTCCCATCAGGTCTTTACCACGGCGGGTATCCAACAATGGCATATCCAGAACAACAATATCAACGCCTTTTTCTTTGGTCAGCATACGCCATTGCTGTAAAATTTCTTCATAATTGCGCCCCAGACGGTCTATGCTTTTAATGTAAAGCAGATCGTCTTTTTTCAATTTTCGTAGCAATTTCTTGTACTGCGGACGATTGAAATCCTTGCCGGATTGCTTGTCCAGATAGATGTTTTTCTCGGCTACACCGACTTCTTTCAATGCGATCAGCTGGCGATCCTCATTCTGGTCACGACTGCTGACACGGATATATCCATAAATATTCAAATAGTTACCTCCTGACTTTTATTTCTCCATAGGCAGACATCCTTTCCTCATCATAAATTTTACAATGCTGCAATCCCGTTTTTCTTAGCCCATTCACTGGCTGCCTGTCGGCGTTCCTCGGTGTAAGGTGCGGTCAGACGAAAGCTGAGCCTACCTTTCTCAACTTCAAAAGTCAAACTGCCTTGCTCGTCATCATCAATCTGGCGGCAGCATTGAGGGTGCTTTTCAGAAAAATCACGCAGACGGCGTTTCAGGTCTGTATTGTGGGTCTGTACCTCAATCATATTGCTGGATTCATCAAAATAGATGACTGTTGTTTTCTGCTTCTTAGTAAGTCCTGTTCTCATAAATCCTCCTGATTTTCATAAAAATATCCCGGCTCTTGAACCGGGAAAGTGATACAATTTTTCGATGGAAAGTCCTCAGACGATGCGGAGTATGTTTGGAACTTCGCTATCATCTGATTTCTGACTTTTCCAGGTCTTGACCGTATTGTCACGCATTTCGGTTTGTATGGCTTTTCAGCCATTCCAACAGGCCATTTTTCATTACTAATTTGCGTCCGCCGATCCGCAAAGTTGGAAAATCCGGGCTGTTCAAAAGGTTGTATGCCCCAGCTTTGGAAATCTGCAATGCTTCTGCGATCTGCTTGGCATCCATTACATCAGGCATGGATTCAAAGGGTTGTCTGTTCATAATAATCTCCTTTCAGGCATGAAAAAGCAGCCCCGCAATAATGCGGAGCTGCTATGTAGCAAACATAATTTATCTGATAAGAATATCTGAGATGATAGCTTTGATCTGCTCATCGTTGAATCCGGCTTGACGAAGAACTATGCAATAGTTAATATGCTCGACCAAGCGAATAGCATTAACAACATCTACATCCGGTTGGTATTCTCGCTTTTCATGAGCCAGCTCATTTCTCCACGAATTAGCTGCACTTGCCAAAGCAGGAATGTCATCCCCAAACCACTCTGCAAGTATGGGCTTTAACGGTTGCCAGGTGGAATACCCATCATATGCCTTTTGAATTTTGCTTTCAAGAGCAAGTTGCGGATTTAGTGATTTTTTGAATTTCTGAGCTTTTTGCTTCTTTTTTCCGCTACAATTTGCGATATACTCTGCAAGCAGTACGCCAAGATCGCTAATAAAAGCTAAAGTAGATGAAGAAGACATTTCTGGCAGTAAAGTTCTCACATAATATTCGAATGTCGCAGTTATGTGTAGACTTTGCTCCAGATCAATAAGATTGCGATATTTTATGGAATGGTGAATACTGTTTTCATTTACTGTAGCAATACTTTCAATCGTTTCCTCAGAAAACAGCCGAAACAGTTCGGGGAGTTTTTCTGAGA
>ENA-UEQJ01003284-UEQJ01003284.1-human-gut-metagenome-genome-assembly--contig:-NODE-3284-length-10514-cov-8.290409_pt1 | contig 10514 bp, 14 predicted proteins | sample MGYA00242937_ERZ507938 | MGnify/ENA primary metagenome ERZ507938 (study PRJEB26167, sample SAMN06115437) | human gut metagenome | host: Homo sapiens | place: China:Gansu | collected 2015-07-03...
TCCACGGCTTCCAACCATTCATTGGAGGTTTCATCCCCCGGAACCTCTACCGCCAGATGAGAGAACCAGCTATCCGGCGCAGCACCGTGCCAGTGCTTGACACCCACAGGAATATTTACTGCATCGCCGGGGCGCAGCTCCTGTGCCGGTTTGCCCCATTCCTGATAGTAACCATGCCCGGCTACGCAGACGAGAATCTGTCCGCCGCCGTTTTTCGCATGATGAATGTGCCAGTTGTTACGGCAGCCGGGTTCAAAGGTTACATTGTAAATGCCGACCTGCTGCGTAGAAAGAGGTGCGAGATAGCTTTGGCCGATAAAATATTTCGCAAAGTCATCATTGGGTTCGCCAATGGGAAAGACCATTTCATTCTGATGCTCGGCTTTTGCGTCGGCAGCGTCGTCCTCCGCCCATACCTCCTTTGCCATACGAAAAGCCGCCCATGCCTTGGGCCAGCCCGCATAAAATGCCGCGTGGGTCAGGATCTCCGCAATTTCCGTTTTCGTCACGCCGTTTTTCTTTGCAGTTGTCAGATGGTACTGAAAGGACGAATCCGTCAGTCCCTGCGCCAGCAGCGCCACCACTGTTACAATGCTGCGGTCCCGCAGGGAAAGCTTGTCTTCCCTGCTCCACACCTGCCCGAACAGCACATCATCATTCAATTCCGCAAATTTGGGAGCAAATTCCCCCAAAGCCTCTCTGCCTGCCGTTTGTTTAACTGCCATGTCTCACACCTCCTTGCCCATCTGATAGGCTTGCTCCAGCGCAGGATGTCCGGCAATCTCACCCACGCCGTTCACACCGCCTGCAAACACTGTGCCCACCAGCGCACAGCGTGGGAAGCAGTCCACCCAGCCCTGCACAGCCTTCTCTGTGCCCGCAAAGGTCTCCGGTGCGTTCTCTGCCGCTGTTGCAAGCAGATAGGCTTTCGTAAAGGCGTAGTCCGTATCGAACAATGGGTTGGCACGATCCAGCATAGTCTTGAGCTGACCGCTGACGCAGTAATAGTAGACGGGCGTTGCGAACACCAGCACATTTGCATCGTGCATTTTGGCGGCAATTTCCACGGCATCGTCTTGGATGACGCAGTGCCCCAACTTCAGACAGGCAAGACAGCCCTTGCAGAAGCCAACCTGCTTTTCTCGCAGATACACAGTTTCTACCTGATGGCCCGCCTCCCGTGCGCCCTTGGCAAACGCTGCCGCCAGCGTTTCGGAGTTGCCGCCCTTACGGGGACTTGAAGAAATGATTAGTATCTTTTTATTCATTGTAGAACACTCCTTGCGTTTTGATATTCTCTGTGGTATTCTCATGGTATCACCTAAACCTAACTTTAGGTCAAGATATTTTTTGAAGATTTTTGGAGGGAGATTTATGTATTCAATTGGACAGGTGGCAGAGATGTTCGGATTGCCTATCTCCACGCTGCGCTATTATGATAAGCAGGGGCTGTTTCCGAACATGGAACGAGTATCCGGCATCCGCAAATTCGGTGACACGGAGATTGAAGCACTCCGGGTCATTGAATGTCTGAAAAAAGCTGGCATGGAGATCAAGGACATCCGGCAGTTCATGGATTGGTGTGTAGAAGGGCCGTCCACCTACCCGCAACGCAAGGCACTATTTGAGGAACAACGGTCGCACATGGAGACAGAGCTTGAGCAGATGAACCGCACTCTGGATATGCTGAAATTCAAATGCTGGTACTATGAGCAGGCAATCAAAGACGGCAGTGAGGACAGACTAAAGTCACTGATTCCTGACCGCTTGCCGGAGGAAATCCAAAAAGCATATGAAAACGCACACAGCTAACCTTTCCTGTGCCATGTATCGTCTGATTCAGAGCAAAAAATACCCCGTTGGTTTCCCAACGAGGCATCGAAGACGATTCTATTCTGTTTTCTGTAAACTGGTAGTCAGAAAACCTTAGTCAGTGACCAAGTTAGTGAGCAAGATAAATCGCCGGACATCCCACACGTAGTTTTGAATTACGCGGTATCTCCCCTGAGCTTTTTCAGGTCGCCGTCTGTCTTATAGCAGGCGAAGACCGCCGGCATCACAAACGCGGCATGGCAGAGCAGATAGTCCTCCATGTTCGGCTCGTAAACAACCTTATATTTTGTGCCGTGGAAAATGCGCCCGATCAGCTGTTTATTGGAGATTGCACCCGGCAGCTGTCCGATGGTGATCTTTTTCAGGTCGATGGAGACCACCTGGTCAGCCTCCCGATGCCCCGCCGAAAGCGCAAAGGCAAACAGGACGTTCTTTTCCGGCAGTGCCGCCGCCAATGCTTTTGTCTGTACGTTGTTGCCCACAAATACGATGTTTTTCGTCCGGTTCGCCCGCAGCGTGTCCAGAGCGGAATCCAGCTGTGTATAGCGCAGGACCACAAAGATCACATCGTACATTGCATCCGGTGCAAGTTCAGTCACCACCGGAATGCGGCTGATTGATACGCAGGGCGAAAACTTATCCTTGATCCGCAGGCCGTTCTGCTTGATCTCCGCAGCCCAGTCTCCCCGCGCAAGCAGAGTGACATCCTTTCCGGCGCGCAACAGATTTCTTGCTAAATTGCACCCCAGAACGCCTGCACCATATACCAGAATTTTCATAGCTTGCCTCAAAATCCGATCTTCACGATCTGCATTTTCATCCCGCCGTCCCCGACCCTTGCAAGAAACCGGAAAAAGCCGCTGACGGAAGGATTTTTCAAATCGTTGTACCCCAGCATATAGCCCCGGCTGGATACCTGCAGGCGGCTGTCCCATGGGGAAAGCCCGCTTTTCGCATCCGAAACCGCGAAATATGCTCCCACATCATTGATTTTCGCCGTCCTGAGCCACGTTTTGGCGATCATCTTCACCGCCGTACGGTTGGCAGCATCAAAGACCAGCATGCTGCCGGGGAAGGCATCTGCCATTGCCTGTACCAGCGCCTTGACCTGCTCGGTCAAAAAATAATAGAACACGCCGGAGGCATCGATCTTGTCAAACCATGCGGGGTCTTTCAGGTCGCAGGGGATGTTTTGCTCCCGCTACCCGGCGGGCAGCAGCTGCTGCCGCAGGGCAATAACATTGGGAAAGTCCAGATTATAAATTTTGCAGCTGCCGTTGTCGCAGGCTCTGCCGGTGTTGTCCAGCCCGCAGCCCAGATTGACCACCGCCGCGCATGGGTGCGTTTTCAGATACTCCTGCACCTCAAAGGCAAGGTCATTCTGCCGCATGGCGACCTCCAGCGCACCGAAACGCTGCATCAGGCTGCGGGAATTTTTCTCTGCCTCCGAAAAGTCGTAGTCGATCTGGTCGATCAGACGCACCGCTGTTTCATCACGGTAGAGATTGGGATACAATTCCGTACACAGCTTTCGGGAATACAGCGGGAGGATCAACGTCTCCTGCACGGTGTTTTTCTCGATCCTGTATTTCATATCGGGTCCTCACACTTTCTGATAAACGGGAGCTTCGGCATACCGTCATGCTCAGCGATATATGCCAGCATTTCAGCAAAGCCCTTCGGATCACGAATCTGATATTGCATATGATCGTATCCCTCAAACACGGGATAATGGCCGCAGTGGTAGGCTTGGTAAAATGCAAAAATACCTATCCTGTAAGTATTTCGCAACCGGTTCGCTGCTCTCCTCCGTCACACCCATAGCATGAAAAAACAAAACAGCGGGATCCTTCCGATTTCCCAATGTCTTAAATTTCATTGTAAGTCCTTTCCGTAGTGAGCACACTATCTCAACAGCCGCCTGCGGTCAAGGCAGCACTTGCAGGCTTTCATTGATTTCCTTTCCGGCAGACAAACCATACCATACTCTTCACGGTTCCCAGTGTTACGGTTGCGTACCGTTTTTCCAACCGTTTTTTCAAACTGGCGGTCGTTTCATAGGGCAGTGTGAAGAACCCCGCCTTTTCATATATATGCCGGACGAACCAGTCCGTTCGCTTCTGCTCGCCCGCCACATAAAAGCAACCGCAGAAGGTCCCTCTGGGTTTCAGGACCCGGAACACCTCCCGGTAAGCAGCCTCCTTATCCGGGAATGCGTGAAAGCCGTTCAGCGACAAAACCACGTCAAACGCGCCGTCCGCAAAGGGCAGCGCCCCTATATCTCCCTGCTGAAAGGTCACATTTTGCAGATGCAGACGTTCCGCCTTTTCCTGCGCCTGCCCCATCATATCCGCTGAATAATCCAGACAGGTAATGTCCGCCTTGGGCAGCGTCTTGTAAAGCGGCATGGTCAGAATACCGGTTCCCACCGGCACCTCCAGTAGCCTGCCGGAGAAATGCTCCGGGATGCCGGACAGTGCCTTTTCCAGATAGGCGTCGTTTTCCGCCTTGTTCATATCCCATACTAGGCGGCATACCGCTTTTCCGCTAAAGGTCGAGCAGGTGATCATACCGTCATAAAAATTGTTGCCGCCTGTCAGCCGATAGGCGCTGCGAATCGCTTCTTTTCGTTCCATGTTCCGTCTTCCTTACGCTATTTCACCGCTTTTGCGCCGTAACGCGCAGCCAGCCATTTTTATTTTTGTGGCGCTGCATCTTACAAAATCCTGCTTGTTCAAGATATGCTTTCAGCGCAGTATCCGTGTAGATGGTCATACCGTTGATAATTTGCGTCCAGCCATATACGGGCGGGCCTCGCCGAACATTTTCAGAAAGGCCTTGACACAATCCCCCAACTCTCTGGCATGTTTATCCAGACGCTTTTGGAGAGATTTTGCCTTGAGCTTTCCATCCCGCACCACGGGGGCAATCAACGGCAGCAGAAAATCAGCCTGCAGTTTTGCCGCCAGCGGCGATGTCTGATCCAAATCAGAGCTGCCCAGAATGCCGTAGGCTATGTGGATATTCTGCCGTGCCACCAACAACCCAACAAACGATCCACCCAGCGAGCAGCCGTAGGCTGCCCGGATGTGACCACCGCAGCGGGTCTTGAGGTAGGCTTCGATCTTTTTGTTTTCTGCCTGTAAGCAAGGACACATTTCTAGGCGGAGGGCAGAACTGAAAGTTAGATAACGTGATCTTAATATTTCTATAATCACTGTACACCAGTTTTATACGATGTTCTCCAAATCTTTCAAGTACCATCGCATCATCTGTTACCCCATTAAATCTGCCGCTTCTATACAGACTGCTATATGCAGATTTTATTATATCATACTCAAATACTTGTGGTGTCTGAATCTGCCACAATGTATTCCTGTCTGGTGTTTTTGCTGCATAGCCTTCTGAATCTGCTATCTTAATAGTATCTTTAACAGGTACTGCCGCTATACACGCCCCATCTTCAACAACAGTTTCATAGCAGTCGTTAATAAGCTTCTGACTTATACACGGTCTTGCACCATCATGTATGAATACATATCCGGATTCCTTGATACATTTCAGTCCTTCCCATACTGAATCATATCGATCCACGCCGCCCTGTATAACTTTTGAAACCTTATCAAGTGTATCATCTAAAATATTTTTTTTTACATATTCAATGTAATGATCAGATGTTACCAGTATTATATCATCTATATGCAGGTTATCCTGAAATGCTTTCAGTGAATAGTATATTACTGGTTTTCCTTTAAGCATCATATATTGCTTTGGAATATCACTATTCATTCTCCTGCCACTTCCACCCGCAAGAACTATAGCCGTATTCATTATATGCGTTCTCCTAATTTAAGGTTCGGGATAGCGTTTAAATCATAGCCATGACGAACTCCTTTAATATATTCATAATATGCCGCCGCTCCTATCATAGCTGCGTTATCTGTACATAATATAGGTGATGGCGAATAGAATCTGATGTTATTCTTTGTACACTCTTCCTGTATTGCTGCCCGAAGCGCTGAATTAGACGCAACTCCTCCAGCTATTGCAAGCTTATCCATTCCACATTCTTTTGCCAGCCTTACTGCCCGTGAAACAAGAGCATCTACTACCGCCTTCTGGAATGACGCTGCTACATCAGCCCTGTTTATCTCTTTTCCCTGCATATTGGCAGAATTAATATAATTAAGTACTGCTGATTTTATTCCACTAAACGAAAAATCATAAGGAGCATCATCAACATGTGCTCTTGGAAATTCTATTGCATCCGGATTACCTTCCTTTGCAAGCTTATCTATCTTAGGTCCTCCCGGATATCCCAATCCTATTGCCCTTGCAACCTTGTCAAATGCTTCTCCTGCCGCATCATCTCTTGTTCTTCCAACTATTTCATACTCGCCATAGTCGTTGACCTTAACAAGGTGTGTATGTCCTCCCGAAACAACAAGCGCAACAAAAGGAGGTTCGAGTTCTTTATTCTCAACATAGTTGGCACTGATATGGCCTTCTATGTGATGCACTCCTACTAATGGTTTATTCTTTGCAAATGCTATTGCTTTAGCCTCCGCAACTCCGACAAGAAGCGCGCCCACAAGTCCAGGACCATATGTAACGCCTATTGCATCTATATCATCAAGTGTTACTCCTGCATCTTCAAGTGCTTTCCTTATTACAGGGTTAATATTTTCTATGTGTTTTCTTGACGCAATTTCAGGAACTACGCCACCATACTCTGTATGTATGGCTATCTGGGTATTAATCACGTTTGACAATACCTCTCTTCCATTCTTTACTACTGCTGCTGCTGTCTCGTCACATGAACTTTCTATTGCAAGAATAAGAACATCATCTTTTTCGCTCATTTTATATCTCCTATTATTCTGTATCGCTGTCTATTTCAGTTAGCTCCCAGAAAAGAATCTTCCAGTGTCCATCATCATCTTTTCTTAAGGTGAATTTTGTTGGTGAATCTATAAGCTTGTCACCCTGTCTCAAATAATACACTAATGCGATTGATGCATACTGCCTGTCTTTAAATGTTGAATATTTAGTCTTGGCAGCACTCTGTATAACATATGAACTTATACGTGTTTTGGTTGAATTATAATTGCCTATATCTTCCTTAAGTTTCTCATAGAAATCCGCATCTGTCTGCGTATTCTTTAATTCATCATCAAACATCAGACGTGCCTGCTTTCCTAATGCTTCAATCTGTTCATCAGTAAGTGATGTATCATAATATGCCTTCGTTATTCTTGCATACAGATTGACTACATCCTTAGGTGATTCCGGATAATTAGCCATAATATCTTTTGAAATAAGCACAGAAACCTCACCGGTATCTGCCGCAATATCAGTAGCATCTTTCCCTGTATCCTTATTAGCAAGGTAATAGTAATACCCCAGTCCCAACGCAACCAATACTGCTATTACAATTATCGTCCTTCCGTATTTTTTCATAATCTAACCCTCATCATCAAACTTCAACTCAACTGTTCTTCCATCATTAGCTGCTATTGTTGCAGGAAATATCTTTCTTGCCTTATCAACATAATCCTGAGGTCTCACAAGCGAAGGACTATAATGTGTCAGCCACATTTCCCTGACATCTGCATTCTTTGCAAGCTGTGCCGCTTCTGTGAATGTCATATGCTTATATTCCTTTGCCTTAGCTTCCTTACCATCCTCTCCATACATGCCCTCACATATGAAAAGATCTGATTCCTTAGCATTATCTGCTATAATCTGGACAGGCCTGCTATCTGTACAATATGTTACTTTAAGTCCCTTTCTTGCCGCACCCATAACCATATCCGGAGTATATTCTTTATCATCTATTGTAACCGCTGTTCCATGCTGCAGTTTATTCCACATACTGCACGGAATTCCAAGTTCTTTTGCCTTCTCTACATCAAACTTGCCTATTCTTGGAATACTTATCGAATACCCATAACATATAACCGCATGATTAACCCTGAATGCATCTATCTCATATCCACATATTGACAAATGCTCCTGTTGATTGGTAAGTTCTATCAGCCTAAGTTCAAATGGCAGCTCTGGTGCGATTACCCTGAGTGAAGAAACTACCCTGCCAAGCCCCTTAGGTCCTACAAGAGTTAAAGGCTTCTTTCTGTCAGAATTACCTATTGTGAGCAAAAGCCCCGGCAAACCACTTATATGATCAGCATGATAATGTGTGAAACAGATAACATCTATAGGATTAAAACTCCATCCTTTCTGCTTAACAGCTATCTGTGTTCCCTCCCCGCAATCTATCATCAGGCTGCTTCCGTTGTAACGTGTCATAAGCGATGTCAGCCATCTTCCCGGCAGGGGAAGCATGCCACTGGTTCCCAGTAAACATACATCAAGCATTAATCGCACCTCCTTCTGTTATTATACATCAATATATATTATGCAGTCTATTATTTCACCCAATAATTTTAGACATTATTACTGCGTCCTCAACTGGTTTTTCATAAAATCTTTTTCTTATTCCTATATTCTTATACCCCATTTTTTCATAAAGGGCTATTGCTGGCAGATTGCTCTGTCTGACTTCAAGGAAATATGATGTAACATTCTTGTCATTACCATACTTTTCCATTGATTGCATAAGCATCTGTGCTATGCCGCACCGCCTGTAATCCGGTGATACTGCCATGTTGGTTATATTGCCTTCTCCAAGCACAGTCCACATACCACAATATCCTGCTATTACTCCGTCTGCCTCGCATACCAGATACACATTGTCCTGATTCCTGCACGCATCTGCAAATGATTTCTGCGACCATGGAAGCGAGAATATTCCCTGTTCTATCAGTTCCACTGCAAATGTATCATCTTCCGTCATCGGTCTTATCACATATTTAAGACTCATGCTGTGCTTTCTCTCTTTCTGCCTGTGAAGGGCGCAGATAATCAGGCTTTAACTCATCAGCATCTGTATATTCACCATTATCTGCCATCTGCTTTGCTAAAAGTGCTACTGAACCAGCTCTCTGTGTCTTGATATGAGCCGGTGCAAGAACACATTTGTCACCAAGCTGCTCTTTAAGGACGTCACCTGCGACATCCACACCATCACCTACTAATACAACCTGTCCATCAAGTCCTGCAAGTTCTTCTGCAAGCTCATCATATGACTCAAGATTAACATCTCTTACTGTAATAAGCCTGTCACCGTCAAATGTATATATTCCACTGTACAGATGCTTTCTTCTTGCATCCATTACAGGGCATATATATCTGCTGTCTCCATATAAATTATATGCCATAGCCGCAAGTGTCGGTACTGCCACCATCTTTTTGTCAAGCGCAAGTGCAATTCCCTTGCCTGTAGCTGCACCAATTCTTAAGCCCGTGAACGAACCCGGTCCCTTTGATACTGCTATAACATCAACATCATCAGGCTTTAACTGAACCATTGAAAATATCTCATCTATCATTGGAAGAAGTGTCTGTGAATGTGTCATCTTATGATTAATTGTGTATTCAGCTACCAGTGTATCATCTTCAAGAATCGCAACTGATGCTGTAACTGCTGAACTTTCTATCGCTAATATTCTCATACTGCCTCCTGCCCGATAGTTATTTTTCTGTAATCAAAGCCTTTCTCAAGATCTTTTTCTATAACTATCTCTATCGCATTATCTGGAATTATCTCCTGTATAAGAGTGCTCCATTCAATAAGGCACACCCCGTCTGAATAAAAATATTCCTCATATCCAAGCTCATCCATCTCTTCAACATCGCCAATTCTGTATACATCAAAATGATACAATGGTAGTCTGCCTTCATGGTATTCCTGAATAATTGTAAATGTAGGGCTGTTGACAGGCTCTTCTATTCCAAGACCTTTCGCAAAGCCCTGCGTAAATACTGTTTTTCCGACACCTAAATCTCCATTTAGACAGTATATCTGCCCCGGAAGAGCCTTCTTACCCATCTCATATCCTGCTTCAAATGTTTCTTTAGCGTTAAATGTTTCTTTAACCATATTATTCCTATCTGCTTACTTAAGCCACAGCCTTAGCAAGCTTATCCATATTAACCTTAACCTGAAAAGGCTTTAATTTCTTCTGACACATTTTAACAAAAGGAACTGCTGCCTCACCCATACTGTTAACTGTAAGCACATTGGCTCTGACAGATGAAAGATACAGAATAAGATTGCTTCCTGTGAATCTTATCTTGTATATCTGCTCCCATGCAAGTTCTTCTGACATCTCTCCCTGGCTTACAATTATCTTGTCTTCCCCGGCACTATAATGCATCGGCTCTTTAAATGCTGCAACTGTTTTCATCTGCTTCTTTGTTCCAAGCCTCATATTAACAATTGGATAAAAGAAGAAAAATACTCCAAAAAGTCCCATCATGACTATATATTTAGGAGACATTTTGAATATTACGCCAAGCACACACATAACTATTGCAAATGCTGCAAATACATATCCAAACACTCCCCCAACATTGTGAAAAACATGATACATCTTGAAATCATTAAGTGCTTTCTCTGTAATTACGCTGTCAAATTCAATTCTATCTTCCATACAGTACTCCTATTAATGCATGAACTTAGCAAGACCTGAAAGGTTAAGACCTTCCTTCTTAGGCTTTCTGTCCTGTCTGTTTCCTTTGCCATTGTTTCTGTTATTCTTATTCTTAGAATTATCCTT
>ENA-UEQJ01003299-UEQJ01003299.1-human-gut-metagenome-genome-assembly--contig:-NODE-3299-length-10476-cov-12.944418_pt1 | contig 10476 bp, 9 predicted proteins | sample MGYA00242937_ERZ507938 | MGnify/ENA primary metagenome ERZ507938 (study PRJEB26167, sample SAMN06115437) | human gut metagenome | host: Homo sapiens | place: China:Gansu | collected 2015-07-03...
CAAGAATACCAACGCCAAGACAAATCCCGTCTGCCCGCCGGCCTGTTTCTCCTGATAGGAAAGACCACTCCACTCCAGACCGATATTCTCGGGCAGATGCTCCCTAGCGATCCGTTCCATCGCCGCCATCGCCTCGCCCGTACTATATCCCGGGGCGGCTACAGCGTTGATCGAGGCCGTGGTGAACATATTGAAACGCTTGATCGTTCCCGGGCCGGTCGTATATTGGGTCGTGCCCAAGGCGGTCAAGGGAACCATCGCCCCGTCCTTGCTGCGCACGAAGAACAAGTCCAGATTATCCCGGGTAGCCCGGTAAGGCGCCTCCGCTTGGATATATACACGGTAAATACGGTTGAACATATTGAAGTCGTTCACGTACACGGAGCCTAGATAAGCTTTCATGGTCGAGAAGATATCGGACAAAGGGATGCCGAGGAACTTCGCCCGGTCACGATCCACGTCGAAATACAACTGCGGGATCTCGCTCTGCATGGCGGAAGATACGCCTTGAAGCTCCGGCGCCTGCGAGGCGTAATACAGGAAGGTATCCGTGGCGCTTACCAGATTATCCCAGCTAGCGTCTCCCCTAGCCTCCAACTGCATCTCCAAGCCACCGCTCTCGCCCAAGCCCGGGATTACCGGCGGACGGTTCACGTACGACTTAGCCTCGGGGTAATAATAGAATTCCCGGCGGGCATCGGCCATCACGTCCTCTACCTTCATACCGGAGGATTTACGCTCTTCCCACGGTTTCAGGATCACCGTCAGCGTGGCACGCCCTTGGTTCGTACCGACACGGGGACTGCTACCCGTTACGTTCTGCACGTAGGCCACGGCCGGATGATGGTCGAGGAACTCGATCGCACGGTCTGTCACGGCACGTGTACGCTCCAAGGTAGTACCCTCGGGCATCTCCAGCTCTACGGTGAAGAATCCTTGATCCTCCTCCGGGATAAAGCTGGTAGGCAACACCCGGTTCAAGACGAAGATAGCCACCAGTACCATCCCGAACCCTGCCAAGATACGGCGGGGATTAGCGATGGAGATACGCAACAACTTCGTATATTTCTTATTTCCTTTCGCCAACCACAGATTGATCTTACGGAAAATAAACGCTTTCTTCTTATGAGACGGACGCAAGATAATGGCGCACATCGCCGGGCTCAACGTCAAGGCCACTACCGTGGACAACAACACGGAAACTACGATCGTAACGGAGAACTGACGGTACAACTGCCCCGTGATACCTCCCAAGAAACTCACCGGCACGAACACGGCGGCCAATACCATGGAGGTAGCGATCAAGGCGCCGGAGGGGAGGAAGCTGCCCTGTTTGCCCACAGCCTGCTGCGCATGTACACCATGTATGTGCAAAGCAGGGGCTGGCAGCTGGAAATGCTCAACCTCAACGAGACGGAGCTTGGCGGCGTGAAGGAGGCCATCTTTTCGGTGGACGGTGCCGGGGCCTACAACCGCCTCAAGTACGAGAGCGGTGTGCACCGTGTGCAGCGCGTGCCGGAGACCGAGACGCAGGGCCGCATCCACACCTCCACGGCCACGGTGGCTGTGATGCCGCAGGCCGAAGAGGTGGACTTTGCGCTGGACATGAAGGACCTGCGCATCGACACCTTCCGCTCCTCCGGCGCGGGCGGTCAGCACATCAACAAAACCTCCAGCGCCATCCGTGTGACACATCTCCCCACCGGCATGGTGGTAGAATGCCAGAACGAGCGCAGCCAGTTCCAGAACAAGGACAAGGCGCTGGAGATCCTGCGCAGCCGCCTGCTGGCCCAGAAGCAGAAACAGCAGCAGGATGCCATCAACGCCAGCCGTCAGGGGCAGGTGGGCACCGGCGACCGCAGCGAAAAGATCCGCACCTACAACTTCCCGCAGGACCGCTGCACCGACCACCGCATCGGCCTGACCGTGCACAATCTTTCCAAGATCATGGACGGCAATCTGGACGAGGTGATTGACGCACTGGCCACCCGCGAACAGGCCGAAAAGCTGCAAAAGCTCAACGAACAGGGCTGAAATACGGCTTTGAAAATAAAACGATATACTGTCGATAAATGCTGAAAAGCATAAATACTTTACAGATAGAAAGAACGATGATCCGTATGGAAATGAAAACTGAAATTTTGCCCGCATCGGACGAAAAGAGCATTGAAAAAGCCGCTGCCCTGCTGCAGAACGGTGAGCTGGTGGCCCTGCCCACCGAGACGGTTTACGGCATTGCTGCCGATGCCCGCAACGGCGAGGCTGTGAAGAAGATCTTTGTGGCCAAGGGCCGCCCGCAGGACAATCCCCTGATCGTCCACGTCACCGGACCGGAAATGCTGCCCGGCCTTGTCAGCGAGGTGCCGGAGCGCGCCCAGCTGCTGATGGCTGCGTTCTGCCCCGGCCCGCTCACCATCATCATGCCCCGCGGCCCGGAGGTGGCAGCGGAGTGCTGTGCCGGTCTGGACACCGTGGGCATCCGGATGCCCAGCCACCCGGTGGCCCGCGCCGTCATTGAAAAGAGCGGCTGCGCCTTTGCTGCCCCCAGCGCCAATCTTTCCGGCAAGCCCAGCCCCACCAACGCGCAGGATGTGTTCACCGATATGGACGGCCGCCTGCCGCTGATTTTGGACGGCGGCGAGTGCGACGTGGGCGTAGAAAGCACTGTGGTGTCGGTGGTGGGCGAAAAGCCCACCCTGTTCCGCCCGGGCCACATCACGCTGGAGGACCTCGAGCGTGCCCTCGGCGAAGAGGTGGAAGTGTCCAAAGCCATCCTCGAAAAGCTGCCGGAGGGTGCTGTGGTGCGCAGCCCCGGCATGAAGTACAAGCACTACGCACCCAAGGCGGATGTGACCTTGCTGGAAGGCACCTTTGAGCAGTTCAAAGCCTATGTGGATGCCCACGCCGAGCAGAATCCCAGCTGCCTGTGCTTTACCGGCGAGGCGGAAAAGCTGGGTGTGCCCTGCGTGGAGTATGGCCGCGAGGGCGACGGTGCCGATCAGGCAAAGCACATCTTCCGCTGCCTGCGTGCGCTGGATGAGCAGGGCGATGCCGTGGTCTACGCCCGCTGCCCGCAGAAGGACGGCCTTTCCATGGCGGTGTACAACCGCCTGATCCGCGCTGCGGCCTTCCGGGTGATCAAGCTATGATCGCGCTTGGCATCACGGGCCGCAGCGGCTGCGGCAAATCCACGGTCACGGCGGTGTTTTCGGCCCACGGTGTGCCGCTGGCCGATGCCGACCAGATCAGCCGCGAGATTTTACTGCCCGGCTCGCCGCTGCTGCCCCGGCTGGCCCAGAGGTTCGGCGCAGACATTTTAAAAGCAGACGGCACATTGGACCGCCGCCTGCTGGCTGACCGCGCCTTTGCCACCCCGGAAGGCAAGGCGGCGCTGGACAGCCTGACCCACCCGGAGATCGTGCGCCGCATCCGTGCGGCAAAGCAGGCAGCACAGGATGCCGGTGCACCGCTGTTCGTGCTGGATGGCGCGGTCATCGTGGGGACTGCGGCGCAGGCCGAGTGTGACCGCCTGTGCGTGATCACGGCACCGTTTGAGACCAGTGTGGCCCGCATCGTGGCCCGGGACGGCATCTCGGCCGAGATGGCCGCCCGCCGCCTGAACGCCCAGACACCGGAAAGCACCCTCACCGCGCAGGCAGACTATGTGCTGCGCAACGATTCCAGCCTTGCACATCTGCAGGCTGCGGCAGAGCAGCTCTGCACAAAGCTTCTGGCAGAAGGAGGTGCGGGAAAAGAACTTTGAACAAACGATATAACGAACAAGATCCTGCACCGCAGTACGACCCGGAGACGGCCCGCATCCGCCGCGCTCTCCGCGCCCAGAAGGCACGCCGCCGCAAAAAAATGCGCAGCCGCAGGCTGTTCCTGCTGGGCATGGCGCTGATCCTGCTGTTTGTGCTGGTGCCCAACTTGTGGGGCAGGGCAGAACGGCTTTTATACCCCCGCAAGTACGAAGTGCTGGTGGACCAGTGGGCGGAGACTTACGGCCTTGACCCGCTTCTGGTGGATGCCTTCATCCGCACCGAAAGCGGCTTTGACCCGCAGGCCACCTCCACTGTGGATGCCCGGGGTCTGATGCAGATGACCGAAGAGACCTTTATCTGGCTGCGCAGCAAGATTGCACCGGACGAAGGACTGCTCTTTGCAAATCTCTACGACCCGGAGACCAGCATCCGGTTCGGATGCTATTACCTGCACCTGTGCATGGAGCGCTACAACGGCGATGTTGCCACTGCCGCTGCCGCTTATCACAGCGGGTGGGGCACGGTAGATGCTCTTTTACAGATGGAAGAGCACTCCGCAGACGGCGAAACGCTGCAGGGCTTTCCCTATAACCAGATGAACCACTACGTAAAAAAGATCACTTCCTGCTATGCGCGGTATCAGCGTATCTATGCAGAAAGCTGAGAGGAGATAAGGAACATGAGCGAGAAACTTACCGCAAAGCAGGCTGCCGAACAGCTGCTTTACAAGCCGGAGTACGCTGCCGACAAGAGCGCCGACGTGAAGGAGAAGGCTGCAGCCTTTGCCGAAGGCTACAAAGCCTTCCTGAACGCTGCCAAGACCGAGCGCGAAGCTGCCGCCGCCAGCGAAAAGCTGCTGCTGGAGGCCGGTTACGAAAAGTTTGAGCCGAAAAAGACCTATGCCCCCGGCCAGAAGATCTACTTTGTGCAGGAGCACAAGGCGGTGGTGGCCGCTACCATCGGCCGGAAATCTTTTGAGGAGGGCTTCCGTCTGGTGATCGCCCACATCGACAGCCCCCGTCTGGACCTGCGCCCGAACCCGCTGTACGAAGCAAACCACCTCAGCTACTTCAAGACCCACTATTACGGCGGCATCCGCAAGTACCAGTGGGGCACCATGCCGCTGGCCATCCACGGCGTGTTCACCCGTACTGATGGCTCCAGCGTGTCCTTTGCAGTGGGTGAGGACGAGAATGACCCCGTGTTCTGCATCACCGATCTGCTGCCCCATCTGGGTGCCGAGCAGAACGACCGCAAGCTCAGCGAGGGCATCAAGGCCGAGGAGCTGAACGTGCTCATCGGCTCCGACGCTGTGGAGGATGCCGACATCAAGGAGGCCGTCAAGCTGAACACCCTGATGCTGCTGCACGAAAAGTACGGCATCACCGAGCGGGACTTCACCCGCGCTGAGATCGAGGTGGTGCCCGCCCATAAGGCCCGGGACGTGGGCTTTGACCGCTCCATGGTGGGCGGCTACGGTCACGATGACCGTGTGGACGCATACCCCGCCCTTATGGCCGAGATCGAGACGAAAGATCCTGTGCACACCACCGTCTGCGTGCTGACCGATAAGGAAGAGATCGGCTCCGACGGTGTGACCGGCATGCAGAGCATGTATGTGTTCCACTTTATGCAGCTGCTGTGCCGCGCCGCCGGTCAGGACGACATCCTTGCCTTCCAGAACAGCGTGTGTCTCTCCGCCGATGTGACCGCCGCCTACGACCCCTCCTGGGCAAATGCCTTCGAGCCGCAGAACGGTACTTACGCAGGCCGCGGCGTGGCCTTCTTCAAGTACACCGGCAGCCGCGGCAAGAGCTCTGCCAGCGATGCTTCCGCTGAGCTGGTAGGGGATATCATCCGCCTGCTGGATGCCAACGGCGTGGCATGGCAGATCGGTGAGCTGGGCCGTCTGGATCTGGGCGGCGGCGGCACCATTGCCAAGTACGTGGCCAACCGCGGCATCCCGGTGCTGGACATCGGCGTGCCGGTGCTGTCCATGCACTCGCCCTTCGAGGTCATCCATAAGACCGACCTGTACATGGCTTACCGCACCTTCTCGCTGTTCTGCCAGGCTGAGCAGTAAGTTCTGTGCCTGAAAAAATATCCGCAGCGCTTCCCGGTTTGCAAAGACCAGCGGAAATACTGCGGATATTTTATTTTTGGCGCAAAAAGCTTGACCTTCAACCGTCTTTAAGGTGTAATGTAAGGGCGGAGGTGAAGCAGATGAACATCAAACAGGCTTCAGAGCAAAGCGGCGTGTCCGCCCCGAACATCCGCTTTTACGAAAAAGAAGGGCTTCTTACACCGGCACGCAGACAGGGCAATGACTACCGCGATTACACCGCCGGGGATGTCCGCACCCTCAAGCTCATCCGAATGCTGCGCATGCTGGATGTGCCGCTGCCCACCATCAAGGCGGTGCTGCGCGGGGAACAGCCCCTGCAGCAGGCGCTGCAAGCCCAGCAGACCGTGCTGGAGCAGCAGGCCGCGCATCTGGCGGCAGCCATGCAGTTTTGTGCCGACCTTGCCCGGCAGCGGCCGCAGGCAGAAACGCTGGATGTGGATGCCTGCCTGACCCGGATGGAAAAGCCTGCCGTACAGGGTGCGTTCTGTTCTGGCTGGCTGCAGGATTACCGCACGCTGGCACAGGTGCAGCACCAGAGGCATTTTTCCTTTATTCCGGAGGGCAGCATCAACACCCCGCAGGAGTTCACAGCGGCCTTGCAGGCGTATGCAGAGGAACACGGGATGCAGTTCAGCCTGACCAAAGAGGGAATGTACCCGGAATTTTCGCTGGATGGGATCCTATACAAAGCCTACCGCAACCCGGGCAAGTACCGCGATGAGATCTGCTGTGATGCTGCATCTCCGGAACAGCTGAACACCGGGCTGCCGTCCCGGCGGGAGCGACAGCTGCAGGTCCTGCGCATCCTTCTGCCCGCAGCGTTCACCTTTGCCGCCATTCTGGCGGCAGGCTGGGTGGCGACCGGCGGAGCGGACTGGCTCTGGCTGGCAGCACTGGCAGCGGCAGGGGTCCTGCTTGGCCGCGGCTTTGAACACCGGCTGTAACTGGGCCAGTCTGCTCAGCTTAGCGGCAGAGCTTCGGCCACCGTCAGAAAGGTGTAGCCGTTGTCTGCATACCACCGGATAATGTCCGGCAGTGCTTCGGCAGTGGTGTGTGTGGAGGAAGAATCGTGCATCAATACGATGCAGTTCGTCTGCTGCCCGGTCTCGTGCACCACATTGCGGTAGATGGTGCCCGCGCTTGGGTGCCCGCCCACGGCATCCTCGGCGCACACGTTCCAGTCCACCCAATGCCAGCCTTTCTGCTCTACTTCGGCTTTCAGCTGCTTCATCAGGCCTTTGCCGCCGTAGCGCCGACTGACGGTGTTGGTGCTGCCGCCCGGAAACCGTAGATACCGGATGCTCTCGGCATCCACATAGGGCGCAATGCGCTCCTTTAAAAGGGCAATGTCCTCCCAATAAGCGTCGCTGCTGCGGTAGATATCGCTGTACTCGTGGGAAGCAGAGTGCAGCGCGATCTGGTGCCCGGCGCTGACCGCTTCGGTGAGCAGGGGCAGATACTTCTCGTTGTAACCGGTAGCCACCACAAAAAATGTGGCGTGCACTCCGGCCGCGTTCAGCGCGCTGAGCACATCCGGTGTGGTCTTGCTGGGGCCGTCGTCAAAGGTCAGGCAGACCCACTTTTCCGGCAGCGGCTGGGCAGCAGGTTCCTGCTGCTCCTGTGCCAGAGCCGAAACGGCGGGGGAGAGCATCGAAGTGTCCGGTGCCGGGGTAAGATCCTGCGCCTGACATCCGGTGACGACCGGCGGCGCAGCAGATACAAACCCCATAATGAGGGCGAACAGCATCACGGCCGCAACTCTGGCCCGCCTGCGCCGTGCGAGATATTCTGCAAGCTTCAAGAGCAAAACCTCCTTTGTCTGTTTGGTTTGCTCTTATCAGAATATGAACGACGGCGGATTCTATGAAAAAAATCAGCCCACTCTCTGCCGCTTATCCAGCCGCATCTTGTCCGCAATCATTGCGATGAACTCGCTATTCGTTGGTTTTCCCCGCAGGTTATGGATGGTATAACCGAAGTAGCTGTTGAGGGTGTCCACATCGCCACGGTCCCATGCCACCTCGATGGCGTGGCGGATGGCGCGCTCCACCCGGCTGGCGGTGGTGCCGTTTTTCTTGGCGATTTCCGGGTACAGACGCTTGGTCACAGCGTTGATGTATTCCGGCTCGTTCATGGTGAGCAGGATGGCATCCCGCAGGAACTGGTAGCCCTTGATGTGGGCAGGAACGCCGATCTGATGCAGGATCTCGGTAACGGTCAGCTCATCGCTGTCCACGCTGGTGTGCAGGATGTGCTTTTCCGGGCCAAGTGCCGCCTTGAGCACCCGTGCGGCAAGCACGGTCTCATCAAAGGGCTTTACAAAGTAGTAGGCAAAGCCTTCGTCCAGCAGCTCCTGTACCATCTCTTCGCTCTGGAAGGCACCGGTCACGAAGAAAGAGGTGTGCCGCTCACCGGCGGCATTGTAGCGCTGCTTTACCGCAAGGGCATCCAGACCGGGCATAAAAGCATCCAGCAGGACCACCTGCGGGCGCACGGTGAGCATTTTCTGCAAAACCTTGTTGCCGTCCTTTTCCACAACGGTCACGTCCACGCCCTTCTGCTCCAGCGCTTCGCGGCAGGCGGCAGTGAACGGGGCACCAGTATCCGACATCAAAAATCTAACTTTGTCCATGGTTGTTTCCTCCAATGTGTGCAGTTCCCTTAACACCATGGATTTTACCATAATTTTCCAGAACTTTCAACGGTTTATATTGGTAAATTTTGGCAAAGAAAATCGAAACCCGCAAATTATTTTGCGTTTTGGGTCTGCGTATGCGCTGTATCGCCTGTTTTTTCAACAGCGCGGGCCTGCTTGAGCATGGTCTGAGCAAAAATGCCGTAGCCCCGCGTGGGGTCGTTTACCAGCACATGGGTCACTGCACCCACCAGTCTGCCGTTCTGCAGGATGGGACTGCCGCTCATGCCCTGCACGATGCCGCCGGTTTTGGCAAGCAGCTGCCGGTCGGTCACGCGCAGGATCATGTTGCGGTGGGGGTCTGCGTCGTTTACCTTTTCAATGCGGATGCGGTATGCCTTGGGCACCTCGCCGTCCACGGTCGTCCAGATCTCGGCATCGCCCGGCACAACCTCCTGCGCAAAAGCCATCTCCAGCTCCGGGCCGGAAAATGCAGCCCGTGTTCTGCCATAGACCCCGGTCTTGCTGTTGATGCAGATGCTGCCAAGCGCATGGGTGCTCAGAAAGCGGCCCTTCAGCTCACCGGGGCTGCCCACGGTGCCGCTGGTGCACCCCACGATCTGGCAGGGGACGATCTCGCCGCTGCGCAGGGCCACGCTCTCACCGGTGTCGCTGTCGCTGATGGGGTGGCCAAGCCCGGCAAACACCCCGGCGGCATTGTCCACAAAGGTCATGGTGCCTACCCCGGCGGAAGAATCCCGCACCCACATCCCGGCGCGCCACTGCCCGGCGGTGCTGTCCCACACGGGGGTCAGCCGGGTCTGGAATTGCTCACCATTGCGGATATAGACCACCTGCACCGGCGCGCCTGCGGCCGTTTCCAGAGCATCGTGCACGGCATCGTTCGTCTCGGTCAGGGTGTCGTCCATGCGCACCACCCGGTCGCCCAGCCGCAGCCCGGCCTTCTTGGCGGGGTTTGCGGTGCCGTCCGGGGTGTTCAGGTCGGAAAAGCCCACAATGAGCGCACCCTCGGAGAACATCTTAACGCCGAAAGGCGTACCGCACACGGTTACCACCGGACGTGTTTCCACCAGAGCGCGCACAGTCTTGATGGGCAGCCACCCGCCAATGGACAAAGTGGCCTGATAGCTGCCCGCAGCCTGCGTGCTGGCCGCGTTGCGGGAGCCAGCGGTGCGCAGCGGCTGCACATAGGCAAAACGGGGCAGGGTAAGGGTCTGGCCGGGTTCCAGCAAAATTTCAGCAGGCAGACTGTGCCACAGCCAGCCCAACACCGCCAGCGCGGCCACCAGAAGATAAGCTGCCGCAATGCTGCCAGCGCGGCGTAGTTTTGATCTGCGCATCGGCAAAAAGCCCCTTTCCGCCATGGAAAATGATACGATCGTCCGGCGATAGTATGCGCTGTGAAGTGCGGAAATATCAATGCAGTGATTGACTTTTGCCGCCGGAACTGATACTATATTAAGGCGGTTTGGCCGCAGCTGCAGAATAGAAGAATACGCGGGTATGGTGGAATTGGCAGACGCGCAGGATTTAGGTTCCTGTGCCGCAAGGCGTGTGGGTTCGACCCCCACTACCCGCATAAGAGAAAAAGCGCGATGAGTTCTCAGAATTCATCGCGCTTTCTTTTATATAATAAATAGTGTTGTTCGAGGTCTGCTCCCTCGCACAAAAAGAAACCGGTACAAAATGGGTACACCCCTGATAGACATTCCTACGGGTTGGGACCCGCGGGCTAAGCAACAGCCCACTGGGCTGATTGCTTACTCTGCCGACTGGCGTCGTCAGAGCCGCCCTGTTCGAGTCCTGTACCGCCACCAAACAAAAAATCCTCAGACGAAAGTCTGAGGATTTTTGTGGTGGAGCATTGTCCACGGCACTCGAACCCAACACTTCCTCACGGGTGACCGTTTTGGCATCATCCGTGAAGTTGA